>ERZ1739052.43-NODE-43-length-21283-cov-9.815385_pt1 | contig 21283 bp, 20 predicted proteins | sample MGYA00581761_ERZ1739052 | MGnify/ENA primary metagenome ERZ1739052 (study PRJEB42929, sample SAMN08275524) | rhizosphere metagenome | isolation source: Rhizospheric soil replicate 1 | host: Colobanthus quitensis and Deschampsia antarctica | place: Antarctica: Devils...
GCGCCGAGGCCGACGCCGTACTCAACGCCGAGCGAGCCGGGCACGCGTCCCGATGCCCAGCCGCCGTCGAAATGAAGCGGCCACGCGCCCCGCTGCGACTCACGTTGCGCGACCGCGGGCACATCGATCGGCGTCTGTAGAAAGCGGCTGCGGTGCTCCCGTTCGTTCCATTGAATGATTCCGGTGTGGATCTGGCCCATCTCGATGCGGAGGCGGTCGGACGGGCTGTAGGCAACGTAAAGACGTTCGAGGTTCACTTCGAAGTTGCTGGCGCCGATGTTCTCCACCGTGCCAGAGTGCCGGATGAGCACCTCGCCGAGAGCGGACCAGTCTCCGCTGAATTGCGACGAAGCGAAGAAATCCACTTCGCCGGTCTCGTGATCCTTTCCAGAGGGTCCCGTCGGATGGCTGTAGATGATGTCGGCAAACGCGCCCGCGCGGAACGCCGGGAAGTGGATTGCCGGCGGTTGTGCATCGTCTGCGCGAACTGCTGACGCGACGGCCAGGCTGCCGATGATCGCGAACGCCGCGCAAAAGCTTCGGTTCACGGGTTGAATCTATCGCAGTCGGTCAGCGCCTGCCGAATCGCCATGTGACGCCCGGCCTGTGAACTACCAGTCCTGCCGTTCATGATGCGTTTCGGTGAATGAGCGACACTAGTGCGGATGTTTCACTCCGTCCGCGCGCGGTTGACGCTCTGGTATACGGCCATTCTGGCGCTGGTGCTCATCATCTTCAGCGCGGTGAGTTACGTGCTGCTGGCGCGCGCAATCCGCGCGGAGAATGATGCGTCGCTGGCCGACACCGCTCATGAATTCGCCGCCGCGTTCGATCCCGCCGACCGTTCGCGCGGCCGCGACGTGCTGCTCGATTTCCGCTACAGCGACCGTCAGATTCTGGTGTTGTCGCCGAAGGGCGAGATCGTGACCGGGTCGAACAAAATCCGCCCGGCAGAACGGACGTGGATTCAGTCGTTCATCCGCGCCGGCGGCACCGGTCTGAAAACGATTCCGGGCGGCGAAGAGGGCGACGGCATCCGCATCATCGCCACTCCGATCAACGTCGTCGGAACGCGCTACACGGTCGTCGTGGCGCGCGAGCTCAGCGAGCAGGCGGACCGTCTCGAAAGCGCCGCCCGCGCCGTTTTCTTCGGCATCCCGCTGGCGCTCATCGTGGCCGCAGCGGGCGGATACCTGCTCGCCCGAAAGAGCTTTGCGCCGGTCACGACGATGAGTCTGAAGGCGCGGCAGATCGGCGCGGAGACGCTCGACGAACGGATCGAGATCGGCAACGAGCGCGATGAACTGGGCTTCCTCGCTGCCACGCTCAACGGCCTCCTCGAACGCCTGCAGGTCGCCTTCGAATCGCAGCGCCGCTTCATGGCGGACGCGTCGCACGAGTTGCGCACGCCGATCGCGATCATCCAGGGCGAAGCCGACGTCGCCCTCGCACGCGACCGCGATGCCGCCGACTATCGCGAGAGCATCGAGGTGATGCAGCGCGCCGCGCGCAAGCTGACGCGCATCGTGCAGAACCTGTTTTTGCTCGCGCGCGGCGACGCTGGCCGCTACCCGATCACGATGTCCCGCTTTTACGCCGGCGAAGTGGTCGCCGATTGCATCCGCGGCATGCGCAGCGTGGCGCAGGCGCGCGGCGTGGCGCTGAGCTGCTCGGCGCCGGAGGACATCGTCATCGTCGCCGACGAAGAGCTCATTCACCGCCTCGTCCTGAACCTTGTCGAGAACGCGGTCAAGTTCACGCAGAGCGGCGGAACGGTTCATGTCGACGTCCGCTCGGGCGATGGCAAGTGCACGATCCGCGTGGCCGACACCGGTCCCGGGATCGCACCCGCCGATCAGAGCCGTATTTTCGAGCGGTTCTTCCGCGGCGACCGCGCCCGCCCACAGGATGCCGGCGGCGCCGGCCTCGGCCTGCCGATCGCACGATGGATTGGGGAAGTCCACGGCGGCGAATTGCGCCTGGAACGCTCGGATGCACACGGGACGGTCTTTGTGGCCGTCCTGCCCGCGGATTCCGTGACCGTTCCGACGCCCATATTCAGCGCCGATTCACCGCCTGTTTAGCCCCGGCGGAGCAATCTGCCGAGGTGAACCCACTCTCTGATTTTCCCACCCGGCGCGTAGCCGCCCTCCCCTGACCTCATGCTATTCATCATCGACTTTGATGGCACTGTCGCTCCGACAGACACTGTCGACGCGCTTCTTGAGAAATTCGCGGACCCCGACTGGCTCCGCATCGAACAGGAGTGGGTGGACGGCAGGATCAACTCGCGCCAATGCATGGCCGCGCAACTGGCATTGATCTCGGCCGACGAGCTCACACTGCGAACGTTTCTCGAAAGCGTGATGATCGATCCGGCATTCGCCGAGTTCGTCCGTTATGTCTCCCCCTTTGCCGATCTCGCCATCGTCAGCGATGGTCTCGACTATCCGATCGTGCGCGCACTGCGGAAAGCCGGCGTCTCGATTCCTGTCTATGCAAACCGGACGGAGTTCCGCGAGTGCGGAATCGGCATCTCTTTCCCGTTCAGCAGACCGACGTGCACCGTCAACAGCGGCGTCTGCAAATGCAGCGTCGCACAAACCGTCGATGCAGGACGTGGTCTGACGACTGTCCTCATCGGAGACGGCCGCTCGGATCAATGCGTCGCCCATCAAGCGGATTTTGTCTTCGCGAAAGGTTCGCTCATCACGTACTGCAGGGACAACGGCATCCCCTATACACCATTCCAATCGTTCGCCGATGTTTTCGCGGCGATCAGGCAATGGCCGGTGGCGCCTCAATCCCTCACAAAGGAGAAGCAATGTCCGTTGGTAGTAGCGTAGACGAGATCTCCGCGGAGACGGCGGATCTCCTCGATAAAGACAGCCGCTACTGTTCTTATGGCGACACCGTCCATTATGCCGATCCGCCGAAGATCTTCGAACGTTGCGACGGCAGCTATCTTTTCGACGAGCACGACACGCCGTATCTCGATCTCCAGATGTGGTACTCGGCCGTCAACTTCGGCTACAAGAATCGCCGGCTCAACGACGCTCTGAAACGCCAGATCGACACGCTGCCTCAACTGGCCTGCCAATATCTTCACAGCGAGAAAGTCGAGCTTGCCGAGGCGCTCTGCAAGGTGATGGAGACGCGCACCGGATTGAAAGGACGTGTTCATTTCAACGTCGGCGGCGCACAGGCAGTCGAGGATTCACTGAAACTGGTGCGCAACGCCACGGGAAAGAATCTCAATTTCGCATTCATGGGCGGCTATCACGGCCGGACCCTCGGCGCGTCCGCAATTACGTCGAGCTACCGCTACCGCCGGCGCTTTGGACACTTTTCCGACCGCGCGCAATTCATCCCGTTCCCCTACTGCTTTCGCTGCCCTTACGATAAGAAGCCGGAGGACTGCGGCCTCTATTGTGTCCAGCAGTTCGAGAAACTCTTCGATACCGAATACCACTCGGTGTGGGACAGCAAGGCCTCCCAATGCGAGTTCGCGGCGTTCTACATCGAGCCGATCCAGGGAACGGGTGGCTACGTCATCCCACCAAAGGGATACTTCGAGGAGCTCTCCCGCGTGCTGCGCGAACGCGGCATCCTGATCGTGGTCGATGAAATCCAGATGGGCATTCATCGCACAGGAAAGTTCTGGTCATTCGAGCATTTCGGTCTCAAGCCGGACATCGTCGTCTTTGGAAAGGCGCTCACGAACGGACTGAATCCTCTTTCCGGCGTCTGGGCCCGCGAAGAGCTGATTTCTCCGCAAATGTTTCCGCCTGGCTCGACGCACTCAACATTTTCTTCAAATACCCTCGGAACGGCCACAGCGCTCGAAGTCATGCGCATGGTTTCCGAATCCGACTACGAAGGCGACGTCAACGCGAAAGGCGCCTACTTTCTGGCCCGCTTGCAGGATCTGAAGAGGAAGTGGCGGATGGTCGGCGACGTCGCCGGCCTCGGCCTCGCGCTGCGCATCGAGATGTGCGAGGCGGACGGCTTCACACCCAACCGGAAACTTACCGATGCGATCTTCGCCGAGGGGCTGAAGGGCGACATTCCGGCACGCGGCTCCATGTATGGTCTCGTTCTCGACGTCGGCGGATACTACAAGAATGTTTTCACGCTCGCCCCCTCGCTGCACATCACGGAAGATGAAATCGACCTCGGCATGGAGCTTCTCGAATCGCTGTTCGAGCGCTGTGGTGCCTGCTGAACTCTCATTGCCTCATGCGCATAGGAATCCATGAAGTCGCCGAGGATCGCCGGCAAACGGGCATCCTGCTCGTGCACGGCATCACCGGCTCGCCGGCGGAGATGAAGCCGCTCGTGCGGAAGCTGACCGCCGAGGGATTCGAGGTGGTTTGTCCGCCGCTCGCTGGGCATTGCTCGACTCTGGCCGAGCTCAAGCAGACCCGGTGGCAGGATTGGTACAAGTCACTTGAAACTGCTCTTGATGGTCTTCGCACGCGCTGCGACACCGTCTTCGTTTCAGGATTATCGATGGGCGCACTGCTCGCCCTGAAATTGGCGGCTGACCATCCCGATCTGGTTTCAGGCGTGGCCACATTGTCGGCGACATTTTTCTATGACGGCTGGAACGTCCCGCGGCTGCGCCAGAGATTTCTCCTTCCGCTGGTCATCTATTCGCCACTTCGCTTTTTCCTGTCGTACCACGAGCCGTCGCCATATGGAATCAAAGATGACCGCATCCGTACGATGATCGACGCCGTCTATCGCGGCCAGTGCGAGGGCTTGCCGGAAACGTACGGTTACTCCGAATTTCCGGGGGTGACTATCCGCGAGACCTTTCGTCTCATCGGCGCGGCCAAACGCGAACTGGCCGCAATCGTTGCGCCGCTGCTGATCGTTCATTCGACCGAGGACGACATGGCCAGTCTCAAGAACGCGACGTTTCTTGCCGACAGCGTTTCGTCGCCGCTCGTCGAGACGTTTTACGTCGACGACACATACCACGTTCTCACGCTCGACAAACGGCGTGACGACGTAGCAGCGCGTGTGGCGGAATTCTTCGTACGGCTGCACGCAACGAGAGCCATTCGAAACGCGCCGCAATTCGCGGCGATGGAGAGCGCATGACGCTGACGCCATTCGAGAGAGTTCAGGCCGTACTGGCGAAGAAATACTCACTCGCGCCCGACGCAATTTCGCCCGATTCGACGCTGGAAAGCCTCGGCCTCGACTCACTCGACCTCATCGAGCTGCTGTTCGATGTCGAGGACGAGTTCGGGATTCGCATTCCGCAGGATGGCGGCGCGGCGCTCAAGACGGCCACCATTCAGGACATCATCGACAGCGTGCAAAAGCTCGTGCCCGAAACGCCCGTTTGATTGCGCGCGACCAGACCATTCCATGTCCAGGCTCGCCACCGCTCTCTGGGTCATCAACATTTTTCTCGATACGGCCGGACATCTCTCATTCAAAGCCGCCGCGGCCGCGAAAGCAGCGGATCAACGGCGATCGTGGCTGACGATGCTGCGCTCCGTCTACTTGTGGATCGGACTCGCATGTTTCTGCCTGGAGTTCGCGGTGTGGTTTGCGCTCCTGTCGCTCATTCCACTCTCGCAGGCAGTGCTGGTCGGGTCAATCAATATCGTCGTGCTGATGATCGCCGGACGGCTGCTGTTCCGGGAACGGCTGGACCGCATGCGCGTCGGCGGCATGATTCTCATTGCGGCCGGCGTCGCACTCGCGGGCGGTGGTTTGTGAACCGCGAACGAATCGCGTTCGGCTTCTGCGCACTCGTGGTGATCGATACCTGGACGCAGATTTCGTTCAAGCTCGCGTCGCGGCAGACGGGTGAATTCATCATGAACACGCGCTGGCTCAGCGCGGCGGCTGTGAGTCCATTCCTCTACGCGGCAATCGCAGGGTACGTGGCCGCCTTTCTGGCGTGGATGACTCTCCTCGAACACGCTCCCGTGGGACCGGCGTTCGCGGCCTCTCACCTGGAAGTGGTGACGGTGCTGATCCTTTCCGTACCGCTGTTCGGCGAGCACGTTACGGCGGGCAAGTTGGCCGGCGCCGGGTGCATCGTCACCGGAATCGTCATGCTCAGCCTCAGCGAATCCAGAGCGCCTCTCCCCGATCATGCGTGACGCGTGGCGGGAAGTTCCGCCGACCGCCGGCCTTCCTCTGCGTTGGCGCGATTTCAATCCGCGGCGCAAGTCGCCTTCACTTGAAGAATCATTGGCGGCGTTTCTCGAAGTGCCTTCGGTGCAGCTCGAATGCTCGGGGACGGCGGCGCTGATCATCGCGTTGACGACGCTGAAGCAGACCAGCAGCCGGCGCTCCGTAATCCTTCCGGCGTACACGTGCCCTCTCGTCGCGCTGGCCGTTCTGCATTGCGGCCTGACACCTGTTCTATGTGATCTCGCTCCCGGTAGTTTTGATGATTGCGCCGAAAGTCTCGAACGCCTTTGCAACACCGACGTCCTCGCCATCATCGCCACCCACCTCGGCGGGCGCGTATGTGACCTCGATCGGGTGACGAGCATCGCCCAACGTCACGGCGCGTTCGTGATTGAGGACGCCGCACAGTCTCTTGGCGCGGTGTGGCGAGGCCGCAAGGCCGGCACGATCGGCGACATCGGCTTCTTCAGCCTCGCCGCAGGCAAAGGGCTGACGTTGTATGAGGGCGGCGCTCTTGTGGCGCGGGACCCGGCCGTGCGCAAGGCACTGGAAGAAACGAGCTCCCGCATCGCGCCTTATCAATTGCTGTGGGAATGGCGCCGCGCACTGCAACTGATTGGCTATCGATTGTTGTATCGGCCCGGAATGCTTCGCATTGCGTACGGACTGCCATTGCGCCGGGCGTTGCGAAAAAGGCAATTTACTGCGGCGATCGGCGACGATTTCACATCCTCGATTCCGTTGCATCGCGTCGGCTCGTTCCGGCGCAACATTGGAGCGCGGGCGGTTACGCGGCTGCCAGCATTTCTCGATGCGCTTTCGATGCAGGCCGCGATCCGCAGACGGCTGCTGCGGTCGATCCCGAGGATCGCGGTGATCGGCGACGCCGAGGGCACACGCGGCACCTGGCCGTTCTTCATGGTCATGATGCCGACGACTGAGGTGCGCGATCTCGCTCTCAATCAATTGTGGACGGCGGGCGCCGGCGTGACACGCCTTTTCATTCACGCGCTGCCTGATTATCCGTACTTACAGGCGCAACTCGGCACCCACCACGTCCCGAACGCGCGCGACTTTGCCGCTCGCATGCTCACAATTTCCAATAGTCCGTGGTTGTTGAAAGCGGACTTTCATCGGATCTGCGACGTACTCGCGGGCGTGGTCACGGTCAGCTTCGCCAACAGCCGCTGATTCACGGTTTGGTGCTGTCGCTGCCACGCCGCCAACAAATCCGTGGGAATCGCCGGTTGCCGATCCAGCCGCGTCAGGATGCGTTTCCAGAGGCTCGCAAACGGATACGACGACACTTCGCCTGTCACATCGCTGGCAACGACCACGTTCCTGACCATGTCGATTCCCTGCTCCAGCTCCTCCAGCGTCATGACGCCCTGATCCCAATTCGTCTGCACAACACTCGGTGCGAGAACGTCCTTATCGATCGAGAGATAGACCGGGGCTTTCCACGTCCGCGATTCCTCAGCGAAACGGTCGAGCAGATCGCCGGCGGATTGAAACGACTGGCTGCGGCGGATGCCAAGACGCCGCAGTGCGCGGAGATCCGTGCCAAGGCACCAGTAGCGCACACGGCCTGAATGAAGCGGCCGGAGATGGTTCTCCCATACGTGCCATCCCTCGACATCGTTCGACGTGATTCCGAGCACGTGGACGCACGTCACAAACGGCAGACTGCTCACGTGCGACACCCACGACCCGCAATGGATTCCGAAGGGGTACCGCATGTTGTCGGGATGATTGTCGAAGACGACGACCTGTATGGGCGATTTCAGGACGCGCAACCGTTCGATCAGCAGATAGCTGACGTGGTGATAGTCGCCGCTCCCAAGAAATACCATGGAAGGAGCGGCCGGGATCTCGTCGCTCAAGCCGCGCAACGCGGCCATACCGCAGCCGAACCGGATCGATTCCTGGCGATCCCGAAGCGGAATCGTATCGGCGTCCGAAAGCCCCTGCACGGAGCCATCAAAATCGAGGATGAGTGATCGCGTCATCGTGGACTCCTGGAATCGCTCTCAAACAGACGCTTTGTGCGGGCAAGGATCGCGCGAAGAAACGGATTGCGGACATAGACGAGGTGCTGCGTGAATGTGAATTCCGCGCCGAGCTCGCGCTTCACGTCCGGATCGGTCCAGCCGGCGACGTAATAACGCAGGCCGTGCGCGAGCGCATATTCGAGATTGTGAAACCAGCTCACCGTATAGAGATTGTGACGATGCGCCTGCGGGTAGGCAAATCCGATGTACTTGTCGACGAGCATGGTGTCCGTGCGAAAACAGAGATTGAATCCGATCAGCGCATCGCCGGCGTAATGGAGAAAGACGATGCCGCCACTGGCGGCGTCAAGAAACAGCGTGCGAAAGAATGTCTCCGTCAGAAGATCGAAGTGGATTTCGCTCTGGCGGTAGACATTCAGGTACAGCTCGTACAGCCGGGTCATCATCCCTTCGGTGATCATTTCGCTGCCGGTGGGAATCTCTTCAATCCGCAATGCGGACGCTGACCGAAGTTTTCTTCGTAGATTCCTGCGCCGGGCGTGCGAACGCTTCGCGAGAAACTCTTCCACCGAGGAAAAGTCGATCGGAACGTAGGCCAGAGCCTGCCCCTCCAACGTTACGAATCCGAGCGCGCGGCACGCTTCGGCAAGCTGTTGCGACCACGCATGCGATATCCCCCCGACCAATACGGAATCGCCGGGGATGTCTTTGATGATGACGAATGGATAATCCGCGCCGACGCTGTCGATGATGCATTTCGCGACGTCCTCTGGCGACGCCTCAGCCGGAAAAAGCGCGTACTCGGAAGTTGTCGTCCCAATGAAGCACGTCTGCGCGTGAAGCAGCCGGCGCGACGCCGCTGCAAAGGGCAGCGCATCGGCGACTCGGCGGACCCACGGATCGACGGTGGTCAGCAGATCGAATGATGCCGAAAAGGCCGGAATGCCGGAGCAGAGTTCGAGAGCGCGAAATCCTTCCGGAGGATGCGCGGCAAATGCGCGAACCAGTCCGATCGGCTCAATGAGATTGCGAAACATCAGAATGCCTGCGTTGTGGAAATGGACCACACCGCTCCGCGGCGGCTGTGCGGACTGCTGTTGAACGCGTAGGCCCAATCGATGCGGACCAACGCCGCGTTCAGCCGGGCGATGCCGAAGCGCAGTCCGGCGCCGGCGTCACTCTTCATTCCGCGAAACGTTCCCGCCTGGCCGCTATCGACGAAGACAGCGGCGCCCGGGCCGACGAGTTGGAACAATTCATGGCCGAGAAAGATGCGGTGCTCGGCGTTCAGAATGATGCGGCGGCTCCCTTCGAATGCGAAATCCGGATACGCGCGCAGACCGCTCTGCCCGTCCGCAGGAAACTGCACGTCGCGATCGAGCTGCCAACCCGCGTCGACGCGCGCGCGGGTAACAAACGCCATTGGAAAATGCGCATCGATACGGATGACGGAGCGGCCGTCGAACGAGAGGATCGTGTTCCGGTCGTGCGGCGCGCGCGTCGATGCACTGATCTGACCGATCACGAATGAGCGCTCGCTGAACGCGTGGCCAGCGCCCGCGGCGGCGCGAAGCCGCACCGTCAGCGGACGGCCTCGCAGCGGAGGTGAAACCGCCATGCGCAGAGTGGTGAAGCGGCCGAGGTTGAAGTCCTGGTCGCGAAGATCGCGGTCGATGTAGTTGAGCTTCCGATATCGCAGGCCCGTCCATTCGTAGCCGCCCTCGAGAAAACGGAAGTGGCGTGACGGCGGGATCACATCGCGCGCGCGGTCCGGCAGCGGCGCGAATACGTCGTCGCTCAGATCGATTCCTCCGATGAAGCTCGACGAGCGGCTCGGATCGGCGTGCAACAACAGCGAGCGGAAGAGAGAAAGCTGGCGATGCTCGTGCCGGAAGTGGGCTGCAACCGATCCCTGCTCGAAGATCCGTTCGTTGCGCAGCAGATGATCGGCAAGGACGCCCGCGCTCCATGGCGCGGTGTACGAGTCCATCGGCCGGTCGACGGCGATGCGCTCTTCGTCGCCGTCCGAATTCTTCGAGTAGAGCGTATCGAGCCGCCAGTGCGGCCCGAAGATCGCCGGATGGATCACCTCGACCGCGGCGACGTTTCGTTCCACACCGTGCTCGCTGTGCACGTTGACCGCGGCGCCGGAGCCGAAGAGATCGAGTTGCGTCACGTCGGCCGAGTACGTGGCGATGCCGCCTTCGTTGGAGAAGTCGGCGTTGGGGACGGTGGTGAGGGCGTCGTGCGTCACGATCGAAACATCGACGACGCCGTCGTGCGGTGCAGATGCGGTGACGGAAACGCTTTCCAGAAAATCGAAGAGCCGCAGGTTGCGCTCCGACTCGGCCAGCAGCGCCGGATCGAATGCATCGCCCTCGTGAAAAAGCAGAAACCGGCGCAGCAGCGACGCGCGCGTCTGTACATGCAGCAGATTGAGCAGGCTGTAGATGCGTCCCTTTCCCGCTTCGGCATCGCTGTAGACCGGCACCGCGTCGATGATGATGCGGCCGAGGCGGAGCGGCTGCTCCGCGCCGGCGCTTCCAGACGCCAGCGTAATCAGCAACAGCAACGGAACCGCTCGGTGCAGCACCCGTCGCTCGTACCACAAGCCAGATGACGCAATCGTGAAGACGAATCCTTGCGCCGTTCGCCGGCGAATCCACTAACCTGACGCGATGCGAATTCTCGTCGTCGAAGACGATCCCGATATGTCGCGCTTCATCGCCCGCGGGCTCGGCGAGCAGTCGTATGCCGTGGACGTCGCGGCGACGGGCGAGGCGGCCCTGGAAGCCGCGACCGCGGCGCCGTATGACGCGATCATCCTCGACGCGATGATCCCGCCGCCGGACGGTTTCGAAGTCTGCCGGCAATTGCGGGCGCAGTCGATTGACTCGACGATTCTCATGCTTACCGCACGCGACTCGCTGGCGGATCGGGTGGAGGGTCTGGACTCGGGCGCGGACGACTACCTCGTGAAACCGTTCGAGTTCGCCGAGTTGCTGGCGCGGTTGCGGGCGCTGCTCCGCCGGCGCGGCACGAGACAGTATCCGGTGATCGAAGTCGGCGACTTGCGGCTCGATACCCGTTCGCACCGCGTGACGCGCGGCGGCGACGAGCTGCAGTTGACGACCAAGGAGTACGCGCTCCTCGAATATCTCTCCATCAACTCCGGACGCGTGATGGGGCGCGAGGAGATCGCCGAGCACGTGTGGAACGAGCAATTCGATCCGTTCTCGAATCTCATCGAGGTCTACATCGGGCGTCTGCGGCGCATCGTCGACCGCGAACGCGACGTGAAGCTCATCCATACGATTCGCGGTTCCGGTTACATCCTCGAGCCGCGCGATACTGCTCATTCATCGGTGGTTTAGCGCGCCGCGGTAAGACTGCCCCATTCGTGCGCCGATCCCTCCCCTTTCTTTTTCTTCTGCTTGCCGGAACCTGTCTCGCCGCATCACCGATCATCGAACTTCCGAAACGGGCGACGCTGCGCTTCATCGTCACGGGCGATGCCGGTTCCACGCATTCGCAACTTCGGGAGGGGATGCTTGCGGTGATGAAGCGGACGCCGATCGACGGCATCCTTCTCGTCGGCGACAACTTCTATCCATGCGGTGTGGCGAGCGTGGACGATCCGCAGTGGACGAAGATCACGGACATTTCGGTCCGACCCATCTGCCGATTTACGCGGTCCTCGGCAATCACGATTACGGCGATCAGCAGCAGCGCGGCGGACCGGACTACTGGACGTGCGGCCATCCGGATCCGCAAGCCGAGGTGAAGGCGACGGAGACGATTGCGAAGTGGGAGATGCCGGCGCGCAACTACACGATGCATTCGCCGCTCGCTGATTTTGTGATGGTCGACACGCAGCCGCTCGCGCTCGATTTTCCGAAGGGCTACGACAGCAGCCGGGGCGGGGACGGGGAAATCGCGGGGATGGCCGGCGCGGTGCCTCGCAGGCGGGCGCACTGGCGCATCGTGGGCTGCCACCACACGATTGTTGTCCTCAGGGATGCACGGGCGCACGAACAACGCCACGCAGACGCGCGTCCGCGAACCCCTCGTTCCCAATCACGCAGGGCCTCGGCTGCGCCGTGCTGGAGATCGACGCGACACAGGGTGAAGAGTGAAAGAAAAGCGAAGAAGTGAAAGGTGAAGTTTCAGAGTTTTCACTCTTCACTCTTCACCCTTCACTCTTTGTTTAATGCTTCGCTTTTTCTTTCTCTTCGAGCTTCTTCTCCGCCGCTTCCTTCGCGGCGTTTTCGTGCTGCACGTCCACGATCTTGCCGTTCATGGCGTCGACGTTGACCTCGGTTACATCGGTCTTCGATGTGGCGATGTCGAACGAGAAAATCCACTTCCCTTTCTCGTGCTCGAGCTCTTCGCTCTTGACGGTGCCGGGCGCCTTTTTCAGGGCCGTGGCGCGGGCCTGGGCCATCGTGATTTTCGTATGCGGCGGTTTGGCCGTCGTGGCGGCGAACGCGCCGCAGGTGACGATGGTGGCGAATGCAAATCCGGTAATGATTTTTCTGTGCATGTTTTCCCCTTTTGGTTTGTACATCTGCCGGGCAAAACGCCCGTGGACGCGACCGCATTGCGTAAATTTCGGATGAACGAAAACGGTAGAGCACCGTTCATCCAACGTTCATCCGCGCGGCTGATAGGCTGCGTTTCATGAAACGCGTCGCACTGCTGATTCTCGTCGCCGCCTTGCCCGCGTATGGTTCGGACGATTGCCACGTACTCTGCATCGCCAGGCGCGAAGCGGTGCGCTACGTGCGCGATGCGAAGAGCTTGGCCGCTGCGCCGCTGCATTGGGATCGCAAGGAGTGGACGCGGTTCGGAGAAGGCAGCGCGGCCGTGGTCGCGCTCTATGCAACCGATCGGCAGACCTCCGACTACGTTCAGCGGCATCGCTCGTCGTCGACGAATCAATTCGCGAAGGACATCACGCCGTTCGGCGGACATCGCGCGTTGCAGATGTCGGTGTTGATGATGGCGGCGGGCGCCGGAATCCACGACACGACACTTCGCGATGCCGGCCGCGATTCATTCGAGTCCGAGCTGCTCGCCGCGGGCGTCGTGACGCCGCTGCTGAAACTCGCCATCGGGCGCGCCCGGCCGAATCGCAATGAAGGCAGCCACTCATTTCGTCCGTTCGATAAGAATTTCGACAGCTTCCCTTCCGGCCACGCGACGAACGCGTTCGCGTTCGCGACCGCCGTCGCCGGACACTACGATGGCTGGGTGGTGCCGACGATCGTCTACACGCTCGCCAGCGGCGTCGCCCTCTCCCGCGTGAACGACCATGTCCACTTTCCCTCGGACGTCCTCGCCGGCGCGTTGATCGGGCATGCCGTGGCGAAGGGGATCCTGGCGCGTCACGTTTCTTCGAAAGTCTCGTGGCAGGCGGTTCCGGTGATCGATCGCAAGAGTGTTGGCGTGATGGTGGCCGTTGGACGACGTTGAACCACAAAGACACAAAGGGATTTCTTTGTGCTCTTTGTGCCTTGTGGTTCAAAGCTTTTCATCCGCCAAACTTCACTTCGTCGAGACATGTTCCCCCGGTGGAAACATGACCCATTGCTTAACGAATGACCCGTTGCCAGGTGGCAGCCGAGCCTCGCCAGCACAGACAAGAGTGTCTGTGCCACACCGGCTGATCGACTACCGATGACCGCGACCGCCGCGATATCCACCACCGTAGTGGCCTCCGCGGTATCCGCCATATCCGAAACCGCCGAAGCCGAAGCTGAGCGAGAAGCTCGGGCGGTACCAGAACGGATCGTAGTAATACGGATACGGGTTGTAGTAATACGGCGCGGCGACGACGAGGCGCGGCGAGACGTAGCCGCGGTCGCGATCGCTGCGATCGTTGCGGCGCGAGTCGGCGGCATCGACGACGGCTTTGATGACCGCTTTCGACACATGCGCGTCGGTCATGGCGATGACGTCATCGCCGGTGACGAGGATGCGCGCGTCGGTCTTTTCGAGATAGTCGAGGATGGTGTCCTCGGCCACGCCGGCCCGGGTCATACGGATCACTTCGTCGACCGCATTGCGCTGAACGGCGAACAGCGGCGCGGCGACGAGCACGAAAAACAGCGCTGCGACTGCCTGGATGATGCGATGTTTCATTGGGAGTCTCCCTCTTGGTTTCGGTTGCAACACGCCTTCGCGCATGCGACGGCTGAGCCAGTTCGCGTTTCGGAATCCGTGAGAGCAAACGACGACGAGGTACGAAGTCCGCTCCTCGATCGAGGACAGAGCGTCCGCGAAAACGCACAGACAAGAGTGTCTGCGCCACGTTAATCCTGCCGTACCTGGAGCGACGCTGCTACGAGCGAGAGCGCGTGTGGCACAGACACTCTTGTCTGTGCTTTAGCAAGGCGCAGGAGCTGAGGTTAGGAATCAGAATAGAAGCCGCCCACTCCGCTGTTGCCCGACAGCGGTCCCTGCTGCAACTTTCGCGGACCAAATCCGTTGACATCTACATTCCCAACGCCCGGGCTCTCATTGACGCCCGTCTGGAGTGAAACGCCTCATGACTGCTGGCCCTTTGTCGTCCCCTTTATCGCCGGCTGCGAAGCCGAAGAAATCGCGCAAGAAGTGGTACTGGATCATCGGCATCGTCCTGGTCATCGCCATCGCTGCCGTCGCTCTCGGCATGGCCAAGAAGCGGGAGAAGCCGATACCCGTCACGACCGAGAAGGCGTTCCGGAAGACGATCACGCAGCTCGTCACCGCCACCGGCAAGATTCAGCCGGAGATCGAAGTCAAGATTTCCCCCGAGGTATCGGGCGAGATCATCGACCTGCCGGTGAAGGAAGGGCAGATCGTGCACAAAGGCGATCTGCTGCTGCGCATCAAGCCGGACACATATCGCGCGCAGGTCGAAGAACAGCAGGCCGCGCTGAGCGGCTCGCAGGCGGCGATTGCGCAGCATAAGTCGCAGCTCGCGAAGGCGGAGGCGGATTATCAGCGCGCGAAGACGCTTTTCGATTCGAAGCTGATCCCGGAGTCCGACCGGAAGTCGGCGCAGACGAACTACGAGATCGCGCAGTCGGCGCTCAACGCATCGCAGTTCGACGTCCAGCGCGCCGAGGGTGCGTTGCGGCAGATCAATCAGGCGCTGTCGAAGACGACCATCGTGGCGCCGACCGACGGCTCCATCAGCTCGCTCACCAGCCGCCTCGGCGAGCGCGTGGTCGGCACCAGCCAATTCGCCGGAACGGAAGTCATGCGCATCGCGGACCTCACCAACATGGAGGCGCGCGTCAACGTCAATGAGAACGACATCGTCAACGTGAAAGTCGGCGACGTGACGCGCATCAGCGTTGACGCCTATCCCGACCGCAAAATCCCCGGAGTCGTGCGCGAGATCGCCAGCACGGCCACCACGAACAACGGCGGGACGCAGGAGCAGGTCACGAACTTCGAGGTCAAGATCAGCGTCGTCGACAAATCCGTCCGGCTGCGGCCGGGCATGAGCACGACCGCGGACATCGAGACGGCCACGGTGCAGAACGCGATCGCCGTTCCGATCCAGAGCGTCACGGTGCGGAGCACGGACAGCAAACTCTCTCCCGAGGAGCGCGAGAAACAGAGCGCGCAGAGTGCGAGCAAGGACGACGACAACAAAGCCGAGGTGTCGAATCAGACGCTGGAGAAGCAGAAAGAGCGCGAGCTGCGCGACAAACTACAGCGCGTCGTCTTCATCAAGAACGGCGAGGTCGTGCGCATGCAGCAGGTGGAGACGGGGATTGCGGACACGAATTACATCGAGATCAAGAACGGCATCAAGCCTGGCGACGAAGTCATCTCCGGCAGCTACACGGTCATCAGCCGCAAGTTGAAGGACGGAGCGAAGGTCGCGATCGAGAAGGCGAAGACGTAGTCGCATGAACCTCAATGACCACAGAGAGGCAGAGAACACAGAGAAAGAACTCTGTGACCTCTGTGCCTCTGTGGTGAAACGCTCTTAAGGAAACACCATGCGAAACATCACCATCGAGCTCACCGAAAGTTTCCGGATCGCGTTCAGCCAGATCCGCGCGCACAAGATGCGCTCGATCCTGACGGCGCTCGGCGTGATCATCGGCATCATCGCGGTCACGCTGATGGGGTCGGCGATCAGCGGCATCGAGATCGGGTTCGAGCGAAGCCTCTCTGTGATCGGCGACGATATCCTCTACGTTGAGAAGTGGCCGTGGCATAACGTGGATGACTGGTGGAACTACCGCAATCGACGCCGCATCGAGCCGCAGTACGCCGATACGCTCAACCGTCTCATCGCGGCGACGCCGAATTCGCAACTGGTGATCGCGGTGCCGACGCTGAATACGAATCAGAGCGTGAAGTACGGCGACAATCAGGTGAATGGCGTCTTCACGCAGGGGACGACGGACGACTTCCCGATCACGTCGACCGCGCAATTCAAGGAAGGGCGCTTCCTGACGGCGATCGAATCGCGCGGCGCGCGCAATGTCTGCATCCTCGGATACGACGTCGCCGACGCGCTGTTCCCGCATCAGTCGGCGCTCGACAAGACAGTCATGATCGGCGGCAATCCGTTCCGCGTGATCGGCGTCTACAGCAAGATGGGCACGTTCCTGGGGCTGTTCAGTTTTGACACGCAGGTGGTCGTGCCGATGTCGGCATTCATGAAGACGTTCAGCGCGCGGCTCAATACGTCGATCCGCGTGAAGGTAAAGGACAAGAACCGCCTCGCCGCCGCGCGCGACGAGTTGACCGGCGACATGCGCCGCGTGCGCGGATTGCGTCCCGAGCAAAAAGACGATTTCGAAATCAATGCACAGGAAGGGCTGCGCAGCACGATCGGGCCGGTAAAGGCCTACATCGCCATCGCCGGCTTGTTCGTGACCGGACTGGCGCTCTTCGTCGGCGCCATCGGCATCATGAATATCACCTACGTGAGCGTGAAGGAGCGGACGCGCGAGATCGGCACGCGCAAAGCCGTCGGCGCGCGGCGCCGCACGATCCTGCTGCAGTTCCTGGTCGAAGCCGTCTGCATCTGCCTGATCGGCGGCGGCGCCGGCCTGGCGCTTTCATTCCTGATGACGACCGGCGTCGCCGCGGCGTTCCCCTCTTTCCCGATGCAGTTCTCCACGGGCCTGGTAATCACCGGAATGATCGTCTCCACCGTCACCGGCATCGTCTCCGGCTTCGCGCCGGCGCTGTCGGCGTCAAGGCTCGATCCGATCGAAGCGTTGAGGTACGAATAGTGGCTAGTGGCCAGTGGGAAGTGGCCAGTGGTCAGGAAAACCACTGCTACCCACTGACCACTGACCACTAAAAACTCCCATGTTCTTCACCGAAATCTTCCGCATGGCTCTCGGTTCGTTGCGAACGAACAGGCTGCGCTCCGCGCTGACGATGCTCGGTGTTGCCATCGGCGTCTTTTCGGTGATCGGGGTGATGACGGCGCTCAGCGTCATCCAGGGCTCCATCGAGTCGGGCCTCAGTTTCCTCGGCAGCAATATCTTCCAGTTCGCGAAGTATCCGGTGGTCAGCACGAGCGACCCGGAGGAGAAGTTCGCGAACCGCCGCAACATCTCGCTCGATCAGGCCACGGAGTTCAAGCGATTGATGGAAGGCCAGGCGCAGGCCATCGCGCTGAAGTGCTTCGACGGCGGCAAGCCGGTGAGCTACGGCAACGTGACGTTGCAGGGGCGGACGCTGGTCGGAACGAACGAATTCTTCCTGGCCGCGAACAGTTACACGATCGCGTACGGCCGCAACATCTCGCCCGACGACGTCGACCTCGGGCGGCCGGTGACGGTGGTCGGCGCGTCGATTCAGAAGAAGCTCTTCCCGAGCCAGACCGCGCTCGGCAAAACGATCAAGGTGAATTCGAAGCCGTACACGATCATCGGCGTGCTCGACGAAAAGGGGTCGTCGTTCGGGAACTCGCAGGACGATCTCGTGCTCGTGCCAATCACGAAGTTCTTCTCCGACTTCGGCCACGAGCATCGCACGATCAATCTGGCCATCCAGTCGACGTCGCAGGCTACCTACAACGAGACGCTCGACAAAGCGATCGGCGCCATGCGCACCGCCCGCGGTCTGAAGCTCGGGCAGGACAACGATTTCGAGGTCTACTCCAATGACACGCTCGTCTCCGCATTCGCGCAGGTCGCCGACACCGTGCGCGTTGGCGCGTTTGTCGTCAGCGTGATCGCGCTGCTGGCGGCGGGGATCGGCATCATGAACATCATGCTGGTCAGCGTCACCGAGCGAACGCGCGAGATCGGTGTGCGCAAAGCGATCGGCGCGCGCAAGTACGACATCATCAAACAGTTCCTGATCGAGGCCGTGCTGCTCTCCGAGCTCGGCGGACTGGCCGGAATCCTGACCGGTGTGCTCGGCGGAAACGGCATCGCGCTCGCCTTCAGCATGAACATGGTGTTCCCCTGGTTCTGGGCCATCACGGGCCTCGTGGTCTGCTCCGTGATCGGAATCGGCTTCGGGTCGTATCCGGCCTGGAAGGCCGCTTCCCTCCATCCAATCGAAGCGCTCCGCTACGAATAACTCGTATCTTTCCCCATCGCTGTACATCAATGATGGATGGAGCGCATAATTGCCTGTCCAACAGTTGGGAGGTCCATCATGAAACGTGCAGCCCTTGGGTTGCTGTGTCTTTTCGTCCTCGTTCCCGCGGCGGCGTTCGCCGATTCTCTCGATTCCGCTGCGCCGTACTGCGGCAATCGAACGTGTCCGCCGGCGTTCACGCAATATGACTTCGAACAGTTCCTCGCCGTCAAAGGCACCGGCAACCTGATGGGCACCGTCGACACGAAAGTCGACATCTCCGGGCCGGGTGGAACGTTCACGCAGGACGTATCGAGCGCGTTCGCCGTCGACGGCGACAACGGGCAGTTGCTCGTCACGCTGATCGTGTCCGTGCCTGATGAGCTCCTGATCTACACAGGGCGCTACTCAGTGACCGTTCGCGCCATCGACCAGACCGCCGAACGCACGTTCGGCCCGGTCTACTTCGACGTCGTGCCGCAACCGGTCGTTCCGCAACCGCCGGTGCTCTCGTATCCTGAGATCGTCGTCGCGGAAGCGGACAGCGCGACGGGCGGACACCCGACGTTCGAAGTCATCTCCTTCAGCTTCGTCGATCCAACGCCTCCGGCCGTTACCTGCGATCATCCGTCGGGATCGTTCTTCCCGCTGGGCACTACGACCGTTACCTGCTCCGCGACCGACAGTTTCGGCCCGGTCTCGGCCTCGTTCCCCGTGGAAGTGAGCGATACGGTTGCGCCGATCGTCCATGTGCCGGCGAACTTCGTCAGCTCCACTTCAGAAGTCAATTACACGGTCACCGCGACCGATGCCGTCGACGGCTCGATTCCCGTGACGTGCTCCCCCGCCTCGGGATCCACCTTCGGCCAGGGGACGACGACCGTGAACTGCCACGCGACCGACTCCCACGCCAACACCGGCTTCGGCTCGTTCAAAGTCACCGTCACCGGCGGTGCGACCGCGCCGGTCATCACGGTACCGAGCGGCATCACCGCGGAAGCCGCGGGCCCCGGCGGGACGACGGTCGCATTCGTGGCCACGGCCACGGACAACGCCACGATTATGTGCTCGCCGGCTTCGGGCTCGAATTTCGCGCTCGGCACGACGAGCGTTTCCTGCTCCGCCACGACTGCGGGCGGAACATCCGCCGACTCATTCAACGTGAACGTCGTCGACACACGTGCTCCGGTGCTGTCGCTTCCCGGCACGATCAACGCGGGCGCCACGAGCCCGGCCGGCGTCGTCGTCACGTACAGCGCAACCGCCAACGATCTCGTCGATGGATTCCTCATCGCCGGCTGCGACCACCCGTCCGGCTCTGTGTTCCCGATCGGCACGACCTCGGTGGCCTGCAGTTCGACCGACAGCGCTCTCAACACCGCCAGCGGCGGATTCCTGGTCATCGTCTCCGAGGACGTGACGCCGCCGGTGCTTTCGCTGCCGGCGAACATCACTGCCGAAGCGACCGGCCCGAACGGCGCGGTCGTAAACTACACGGCCACCGCGAACGACGATCTCGACGGACCGGTTCCCGTCACCTGCTTCCCCGCCTCGGGCGCAACATTCCCACTCGGCCTTACGACGGTGCAGTGCAGCGCCAGGGACGCGCACAACAACGTCGCGAACGGCTCCTTCACGGTTACCGTTCGCGATACGACGCCGCCGACGATCGTTTCGGCGACAGCGAATCCGAGCACTCTCTGGCCGCCGAATCACAAGCCGGTCGCGGTTACGCTGAGCGTGATCGCGTCGGACCTCGTCGATGCGCATCCGACCTCGCACATCGTTCTGGTCTCGTCGAATCAGCCCATCAACGGCATCGGCGACGGCAACACGACTACGGACTGGACGATCACCGGACCGTTGACGCTCGACCTTCTCTCTGAGCGCACCGGCGGAAGCGACCGAATCTACACGATCACCATCGCCACGACGGACGCCAGCGGCAACACGGCGTACGCAGCGGTGACCGTGACCGTCACCCAGTCGCGCGGCCGGGCAGCGCGGTAGCAATTCATCGCAGCCTTCTTCAGAAGCCGCGGCCGGATTTCCGGCCGCGGCTTTTTTGTGCTCAGAATGCGCGCTTGTAGGTGAAGACGAATGCCTTCGGCACGCAGTTGCGGATCGGCGGCGCGAAACGGGCGTTGCGCACTTCGCGCTCGGCAATCGCCGCAAGAGAATCGTCTTTTGTGTCGTTCGAGACGACGCGCGTCGATGTCACGATCCCTCTCGCATCGACGCTCGCTTCGATGACGACCATGCCGTGCGGTCCGTTCTCGAAGAACGACGGCTTCGGCGCGGTCACGAACGAGTAGTTGCCGTCCGGCGGACAGCCTCCGCGCCGCGGACGCGCGGCGGCGCCTTCGCGTACGACGAGCTGCGACGACACCCATCCGGTCGTGCCGTCGTTCAGCTTCACGCGCAGCCAGGAGCCGGAGTCGCCGACCACTTCACCGACCACGGCCAGCCGCTCACCGCGGCGCGCGTGTCCGACGATTTCCGCCGAGGTCGAGGAATCGGCGCGGATATTGAGAGTGCTGACATTGACGAGC
>ERZ1739052.44-NODE-44-length-21141-cov-10.428863_pt1 | contig 21141 bp, 14 predicted proteins | sample MGYA00581761_ERZ1739052 | MGnify/ENA primary metagenome ERZ1739052 (study PRJEB42929, sample SAMN08275524) | rhizosphere metagenome | isolation source: Rhizospheric soil replicate 1 | host: Colobanthus quitensis and Deschampsia antarctica | place: Antarctica...
CGGGCGGGGGGGCGGGCCGGGTTGAACAGCAGGAGGGGCGGCGCTTCGCGGGCGGGGCGGCGGCCGTACAACAACAGCGGCCGCGTCACCGTCCGGGGGCTGGCGGCGGTGTTCGGCGGCACGCAGTCGCTGCACACGAGTTCGCTCGATGGGACGCTCGCGCTGCCGACCGAGGCGGCCGCGCGCATCGCGCTGCGCACGCAGCAGATCATCGCCCACGAGTCGGGCGTCATCAACACCGTCGATCCATTCGGCGGCTCGTTCTTCATCGAAGAGCTGACGAACAAGATGGAAGAGGGCTGCTTCGATTACATCGAGAAGATCGACGCATTCGGCGGCATGGTCGAAGCGATCGAAGCCGGCTTCCCGCAGCGCGAGATCTGGGACGCGTCGTACCAGTTTCAGCGCTCCGTCGACTCCGGCGAAAAGATCGTGGTCGGCGTCAACGGCTACAAAATGGAAACCGAGGATCCGTACGAGGTGCTGTACATCGACGAAGCGGTGGGCGAGGAACAGATCGCGCGGCTCAACGAAGTCCGCGCCTCGCGCGATTCGGCCAGGGTTCAGGAGTCACTGCAAGCGCTCCGCACCGCCGCCGCCGATCCGAACGAGAACACGATGCCGTATCTCATCGACGCGGTGAAGACGTATGCGAGCGTTGGCGAGATCAGCGACGCGTTACGTGATGTGTTCGGCACGTATCAGGAGCCGGCGGCGTTTTAAAACCGTGAAATGCCTTTTTTACCCCGCCAGTCCGCGAATTCGTTCCAGGATGTCCTGAACGCGCGAACGCTCCTGCCCATGCGGTAACCGGTCGGAGGTTGCCTGCACGCTGGATCGGATCGTCTGGCGCTCATCGCTTCCAGCGTGGCGAAACTTTGTGGCGATGACGTAGGCGATGATCTCCGCTTTCGCGTCCGACAGTTTCACGAGATCGGGAAGATCGCGCAGCAACCGCTCGGTCGGCCGGCTCTCCAAATCTTTGACGAACGCCTGCAATTCCGTGAATGTCTTCGAATCGATCGCCTTCATCACAATCGACGACGTCGGCACGTTCTCATCCCTCGCAGTTGCCATGAGGATCATCTCTCCCGTTGGTTTTTGTGGGCCGGCAATTCGGACAGCAACATCGGCGCCGCGCGCACCCTATCATCGCCGTGCGGAAGGACGGCAGTGCGCGCGGTCACAGAGCGGTTCCGATTGGCCTTCGGGCGCGGCGCGATATGATCCGCGCCCGCAGTTGCAGGAGCCGCAATTGATGACTATGACCCCTGAGCAGCGCAAGGCCGATCTGGTCGATCGGCTTGCCTCCGAAGCACAGAAACGCGTTGGCGATGAGCAGGCGGAGAGCGCCGCGGCATTCGTCAAGCGCTATTTCGCGCTCGTCTCTCCCGACGACATCATCTACACCTCCTTCGAAACCCTCCTCGGCGGAGCGCTCTCGCTCTGGCAGTTCGGCGAAATCCGTCCGCTCGGCGCGCCGAAAGTGCGCCTCTTCAATCCCACCGTCGACGCGAATGGCTGGGGTCTCGAGCACACCGTCATCGAGATCGTGAACGACGACATGCCGTTCCTCGTCGATTCCGTCAGCGCCGAGGTCACGCGATTGGGACGCAACATTCATCTGCTGCTGCATCCCGTGGTCAAGGTTCGCCGCGATGCCGGCAACAGGCGGATCGAGCTCACCTCGACGCAGGAAGCGAAGATCGACGCCATCGTCGAGTCGTACATGCATGTCGAGATCGATCAGGAGAGCGACTCGGCGGAGCTCGAGGCGATGCGCACCTCGCTGGAGACCGTGCTCCACGACGTTCGCGCTGCCGTCACCGACTGGCAGTCCATGCGCGGCCAGCTCCGTTCCGAAGTCGCGGAGCTCGAGCACGCCAAACTTCCGATGCCGCAGGAGGAAGTAGCCGAGGCACGCGCGTTTCTGCAGTGGCTCGACGAAGGCAATTTCATCCTCCTCGGATTCCGCCGCTACGGATTCGAAACGCACGATGACAACGACTACCTGCCGCCCGTGATCGCGAGCGGCCTCGGCATCCTGCGCGACTTTCGCCAGGAGTCCGCCGCGCGCGCTGCCGCGCCGCTGAGCCGCGAGTTCAGCGAATACGCGCGCACCAAAGACCTGCTCATCATCACCAAGGCCAACAGCCGCAGCACCGTGCATCGCAACGTGCCGCTCGACCGCATCGGCATCAAGCGCTACGGCGACAACGGCAATCTCACCGGCGAGGATCGCTTCCTCGGCCTCTTCACCTCGGCCGCGTACAGCCGCAGCGTCCGCGAGATTCCGATGCTGCGCCTCAAAGCGAAGCGCGTCATCGAGCGCGCCGGCCTCGATCCGCACGGTTACGATGGCAAGGCGCTCGTCGACATCCTGGAGACCTTTCCGCGCGACGAGTTTTTCCAGATCACCGACACGCAGCTCTACGACATCGCCCGCGGCATCCTCCTGTTGCAGGAGCGCCATCGCGTCGCGCTCTTCACGCGCAAGGACGTCTTCGAGCGCTTCGTCTCCTGCTACGTCTTCGTGCCGCGCGACCAGAACACCGTCGAGTTCCGCGAGAAGGCGAAACAGATCCTCGAGGAGCAGCTCAACGGCCGCGATACCGCCATCTACGAGCACGTCACCGACGCGCCGCTCGCACGCATCCTCTTCGTCGTCAAAACGACGCCGGGTGCGATCGCCGAGGTCGATGAGAAACGCATCGAAGCGATGCTGTCCGATGCCGCGCGCACGTGGGGCGACCGCCTGCTCGACACCCTCTGCCATCGCTTCGGCGAAGAGGAAGGCATCGAACTGCAGCGCCGCTACAAGCGCGCATTTTCCGCCGCATACAGCGAGCGCTTCACCGCCGAGGCGGCGCTGTACGACATCCAGCACATCGAAGAGGTGCTGGGCGACGGCAGGCTGGTCGTCGACCTCTATCGCCACAAGACTGACGAGCGGCAGTTCCACTGCAAGATCATTCACTCCGGCCCGCCTGTGCCGCTGTCGGACATCATGCCGCGGCTCGAGAACATGGGCCTCAAGGTGCTGGCCGAGGAGCCGTACGAAGTACATCCGCTCGGCGCGGCGTCGGTCGTGCGCATTCGCGACTTCAGTCTCGATGCCGAGGGGTTGCAGGACGACCTCTCGCCGATCAAGCAGAAGTTTCAGGAGACCTTCGTCCGCGTCTGGAACCGCGAGGCCGAGAACGACGGCTTCAATCGCCTCGTCATCACCGCGGAGTTGGAGTGGCACGAAGTGGTCGTGCTGCGCGCATACAGCAAGTACATGCGCCAGATCGGCGTGAACGTCAGCGAGCAGTTGATCCAGCAGACCCTGTCGGCGCATTCGGACGTCGCGCGGACGCTCATCCATCTCTTCGAAACGCACTTCGATCCGTCGCTCGGCGCGGCCACGCTGCGCGGCGCGAGCATGGCCTCGGAGACGGTGACCGGACGCCATCTCGCCGCGGGCGGAATCCGCGCGCAGATCGAAGACGCGCTCGATCGCGTCAAGAATCCGGACGAGGATCGCATCCTCCGTCTCTATCTCACACTCATCGAAGCGACGTTGCGGACGAATTACTACCAGCGCGACGAGAGCGGCAATCGCAAGCCGTACCTCTCGTTCAAGCTTGACTCGCAATCGATCCGCGAGCTTCCGCTGCCGCGGCCGATGTTCGAGATTTCCGTTTACTCGCCGACGATGGAAGGGATCCATCTGCGCGCCGGAAAAGTCGCGCGCGGCGGCATCCGCTGGTCCGACCGCCGCGAGGATTTCCGCACCGAGATCCTCGGCCTGATGAAAGCGCAGAACGTCAAGAACGTCGTCATCGTGCCGATGGGATCGAAGGGCGGCTTCGTCGTCAAAAATCCGTCGAGCGATCGGGCGACATTTCAAAAAGAGGGCGTGGCCGCGTACCAAACGCTGCTCCGCGGCATGCTCGACATCACCGACAACCTTCGCGGCGCCGACGTCATCCCGCCGCACGACGTGGTCCGCCGCGATGCCGACGACCCCTATCTCGTCGTCGCCGCCGACAAAGGCACGGCCACGTTCTCCGACATCGCCAACGCCATCTCCGCCGAATACGCTTTCTGGCTCGGCGATGCGTTCGCCTCGGGTGGCAGCGCCGGCTACGACCACAAGGCCATGGGCATTACTGCGCGCGGCGGCTGGGAGGCGGTCAAGCGCCATTTCCGCGAGCTCGGCGTCAACATCCAGCGCGAGGACTTTACCGTCGTCGGCGTCGGCGACATGTCCGGCGACGTTTTCGGCAACGCCATGTTGCTCTCGACGCACACGAAACTGATCGCGGCCTTCAATCACTCGCACATCTTTCTCGATCCGGATCCCGATCCGATTACCAGCCTCGCCGAGCGTCAGCGGATGTTCGATCAGCGCCTGAACTGGAACGGCTACAACGCGGACCTCCTGTCGAAAGGCGGGGCGGTTCTCGATCGCAGCGCGAAGACCGTCACCGTCTCGGACGAAGTCGTCCAAACCTTCGATCTCGAAAAGAAGACGCTCGCACCGGCCGAGTTGATGAAAGCGATCCTCCGCGCGCGCGCCGATCTGCTCTGGCTCGGCGGCATCGGGACCTACGTGAAATCGAGCGACGAAGATCACGCCGCCGCACGCGACCGCGCCAACGACGCGCTGCGCGTCGACGCCACCGAGCTTCGCGTGCGCGTAGTAGGCGAGGGCGCGAACCTCGGCTTCACGCAACAGGCCCGCATCGAATACGCAATGGGCGGCGGCCATATCAACACCGACGCGATCGACAACTCCGCCGGCGTCGACACCTCGGACCACGAAGTCAACATCAAGGTCCTGCTCTACGACGCCATCGAACGCGGCGAACTGGCAGGACTCGATGAGCGCAACAAACTCCTCGCATCGATGACGGACGAAGTGGGCCACCTCGTTCTCTGCGACAACTACGAGCAGACGCAGGCCATCTCGCTCACACAAGCCCTCGGCGAATCGGTCCTCGACGAGCAGGCCCGTTTCATGCGCGCCCTCGAACGCGCAGGCCGTCTCGACCGCGCGCTCGAAGGTCTGCCCGACGACGAGACGATCGCGCAGCGCCACACGGCGCACATCGGACTGACGCGTCCCGAACTGGCCATCCTCCTCGCGTACAGCAAGATCGTGCTCTACGCCGACCTGCTGGCCAGCGATCTTCCCGACGATCCGCTCCTCGTCGAAGACCTCGTCCTCTACTTCCCGAAACCGCTCCGCCAGCAATACCGCGACACCATCGAACGCCACCGCCTGCGCCGCGAGATCATCTGCACCTACGTCACGAACAACATCATCAACCGCATCCGCCCGACCTACGTCTGGCAGATGAGCGAGGAGACAGGCAAGCCCACAGCGGACGTGGCGCGCGCATTCACGATCATCCGCGAATCGTTCGACCTCCGCTCGCTCTGGTCCGCGATCGAAGGGCAGGACAATGTGCTTCCCGCGCGCGTCCAGATCGAGATGCTGATCGAAGTCGGACGTCTCCTCGAGCGCGCCATGAACTGGCTGCTCATCAGCGACTACCAGTCGCTCGACACGGCGCGCTACGTCGGCGAGTTCCGTCCCGCCATCGCCGCCATCTCCGAAAATCTCAACGACATCCTCCCCGCCGCCCTCCTCGGCTCGCTCAAAGCGCGCCAGGGCGAGCTGGAAATGGACGGCGTCCCCGAATCCGTCGCCTACCGCATCGCCAGCCTCGGCGTGATGGGCGCGGCGTTGGACATCGTCCGCCTCTCCCGCACCGGCCGCCCGGTGGAGGACGTAGCCCGCGTCTACTTCAGCGTCGGCGCCCGCTTCGGCCTGGATCGCCTCCGCAACGCCGGCGCCTCCATCCCCGCCGAAACCCCCTGGCAAAAAGCAGCATTGGCAGCCGTAGTCGACGACCTCTTCAACTACCAAAGCACGCTAGCCTCGAAAGTCCTCACCGAAAGCGACGGCGCCAAAGACCCCGTCGACCAATGGCTAGCCACCCGCCCCCGCGAAGTCGAACGCATCGACCAACTAATGACCGACCTCCGCGCCGCGCAAACTGTGGATCTGGCGATGCTGACGGTGGCGAGTCGCCAGTTGCGAGGCTTGGTAGAGAGCTGAGGCTGGGACCGCGGGCGTCCCGCCCGCCGTTTCTCCGAGAGCTCAACGATGAGCGAGGGGCGGTAAACTCGGCTTTTGCGTAGAATCAGAATCGCATGCAACAAAGGCAGCGCCACTATTCTGTCGCCGAGTACTTCGCGATCGAGCAGATGTCGGATGTTCGCCATGAGTTCCTCGGTGGTGCGATCTATGGAATGTCGGGAGGGTCGCGGAACCACAACCGAATCGCCCTGAATTTATCGAGGATGATCGATTCGGCACTTGCTGGACCGTGCATCTCGTACGTAGCCGATGTCAGACTCCGAACTCCGTCGGGACTGTACACGTATCCGGATGTGATGGTGATCTGCGGGCATGCGCAGCTCACCGATGAGCCACTCGAAACGGTAACGAACCCAGTTGTGCTCGTAGAGGTCCTGTCTTCCTCAACGCGCGAATACGACCGCGCCGGGAAGTTCGATCTCTATCGTGCCATTCCGACTCTGCGCGACTATCTACTCGTCGACCAGTACTCGATCGATGTCGAACATCGCTGGCTCGTGGATGCTGACTGGCGGTCAGAACGAAGAGCCAGACGCGAAGATGCTTTTCGTCTCAATGGAGTAGCGGTCGACATCCATCTGTCAGGCGTCTACGATCGCGTCGAGTTCTAGATTTCCCAACCTGCGCGGAAGCGCCGATGCCGCGGGTCGGCGCGTTGATCTGGCGCTCTGCGGCAAGCTGCGAGGTCTAAAGAGTTCAGGGACGCCGGTTAGCTTTCGTCGCTACTAGCCGCCCCGGAGACGGGCGCGGTGAAAGCAAAAAGAAAGGCTGAGAATCGCCGTTAACAGGGCGGCAACAGATCGTTGAGCAGTGTCGTGCGATATCTCCTGAGCGCGTCGGTTCTCTTGCCGGCTCTATCTCACATATCCTTCAGAATCTCGGCCCTCTTCTTGTCGTACTCCGCTTTCGTGATCAGACCTTTCTTCAGCAGGTCGTCGAGCTTGCGAAGGCGATCCTCGCTGCTTTCCGCGGGAGCGGCTGCGGAGGTTGTGGTCGCTTTTCCGGAGCCCCACGCCGTTTGCAACGGTTGTTCAGCGAGTACGTTCGCGTAGGCCTCTTTCAGCGCATCGCTGAGGACTTCGTTGATGTTTTCGGGACTGTGGGCGTGGCCGTAGCGGTGGGCGGTGCCGGAGGCGCTTCCTTCGGCCAGGGTGCGGCCTCGGGTGTCCTTGAGGATGTAGCCGAACTTCACCTCGGCGGCGTAGATGGAGCCGAGGGCTTTGTTGCTCTCGTCGACGTTGAAGCGGGTGAGTTGGAGGATGAGAATGCGGGCGGCGGGACGATCGGTTTTCAGCGACCATTCTTTCGCCACGCTCGCTGCGACTTCCTGCACATAGACGATGACGTCGTGATCGGCGTGGACGGGGAAGAGTTTGTCGTCGCCGCCGGTGCCCTGGCCGATCACGAGCGGATCGGCGAGCTTGCGAGCGTCCTCAACGCGGATCTCTACCGACTGGCTGAGCAGCGCGGGAGGAAGATCGGCGCTTGATGCGTGGACGCCCTCCTGCGGCGTGAACTTCAGTGGGACCGTCAGCTCTTTGAGATTGCCGCGGGCATACGCCAGCGTTGCGATGGACGTGATCAATAGCGCGTGAACGAAGACACCGCGGGCTGTAGACATCCGACCCTCCTCGACAATTGCTGATTCCCAGGGACCGTCTCAGGAATTTATGTACGGAAGTCTACAGCAACATCACTCGAAAGGATGCAAGCCTGTGAGCCAGCGCTCCAGCACCTACAGATCGATGACGATCGACAAATCCTTCGACTTTCTTTGATTCACCCGGTACGTCCGCCCCGCCGCCTTGTCGGCATCGAAGAACGCCTGGACGCCTTTGCCGATGTCCGGCAGCTCGAATTCGTTTGTCGGATTCGTCAGCCAGATCGTGAAATCGTCGTCGCCTTTGCGGGCGTCGGAGATCATCTTGAGCGTCGGGAGGTCGGGGTTGCTGAATTTGCCGTTGGCGGAGATCACGTAATGCTTGGCGTGGATTGCCTGGAAGTAGTCAATCTTTACGTCGCGCTCGCTGCCGTGGTGGGGGAGTTTGAGGATGTCCACTTCCATTTTGCCGTTGGCGTCGAGGAAGCCTTTTTCCTTGAGGCCGGCTAAGGCGTGGTCGCCGCGGCCGTCGCCGGTGAGGAGGATGCGTTTGCCGTCGATCTCGGCCAGGACAACGATGCTGGAGAGGTTGTAGACGGAGCGGTCGACGTAATCGGCGACTTCCGCGTGTTTGGCTTCCTGAAGCTTCGGTTTGACGTTCTTCGCCCAGTTGTCCTTTAGGGCGTCAATATTCGTTTTCGATGGCGCGACGACGGTCAGCTTCAGTCCATTGATTACCGCGGGATTGCGAGGGCTGTCGACCGTGACGAGGTCATTGAAGGGTTGATTGTTCTGCAGCACGAGCTCATTGATCAGATTGCGCAACTCGCGGCCCTGGCCGATGCTGGCCAGCTCGATGCCCGATTTCGTTTGCGCCAGCGCGGCGCCGAGGGGAGTGGCGGGGAGGGCGGCGATGTCGGCGGCGCCGAACGATGTGCCGGCAGCGGGTTTCTCGCCGGTCAGATCTTCGAATGTATTCACCCACGCCTTCTTCACGTTGTAGGGCGCCTTCGGGTCGGCGGCGAGGAGGCGCATGAGCTTGAGAATGCCGGTGATGTGATCGGAGTCGAGATGGCTGACCATCAGCAGCGCAATCTGGAGCGGCTGGTCGTCGTCGAGATTGCGTTCCGCGCGAAGCTGGTCGAGTCGCGGTTTCAGGGTTTCGTCCCAGACGGTGTCGGGGCCGCCGTCGATCAGGACGAGTTGCCGATCATCGTCCGAACCGTAATGAAGCATCAGCGAATCGCCGTACTTTGCACGGAGCGCTTCGAATTTGACGGACATCGTTTCTCCTACACCGATTGCAGCGCGCGCAGGACGTCGAGCATGCCGGCGCCCTGGAAATAGCGCTCGCGGCCGAGGTCCGTGGCGGTGGATTTGAGGACCTCCTTGACGCGGGCGGGGCGGCCGACCAGCTCATTGTGACGCGCCATCAACAGCGCTGCGGCGCCGCTGACGTGCGGCGCGGCCATGCTCGTGCCGTCTTTGACGCCCGACTGTCCGCCAGGCACCGGCGCCGTGATCTTCTCGCCGGGCGCGACGAGATCGGGCTTGATCCGGCCGTCGCCGGTCGGGCCGCGGCTCGAGAAATAGCTGACGCCGTACGTGTGCGGACGGAAGCGGTGCGTGGCGCCGACGGTGATGATGAGATCCGCGTTGCCCGGATCCGTAATGCTGATGCTGTTGTACGCCTCGGTCGTCGTCCCCTCCTCGGTCGTGTACTTGCGATAGCCCTGATTGCCGGCCGCGGCGACGACGACGACGCCCGCCGAGACGACGCGCTCGCATTCATCGCAGACGGGCGTGCGGCCGCAGGCGTAGTTGGCGATGTCGTGCGGGATGGAGAGGCTGAGGTTCACGCCGTGCACGGCCACGTAATCGTTCGTGGAGTTGAGAAAGCGGACGAACTGCAGCGCGGCCATGACCGCGAATTCATCGCCGCTGCCGGAAGCGTCGAGAACGCGCAGGTCGTAGAGCTTCAGGTCGGGGCAGACGCCGATCAGATCGCCCGACGTGTTGTTGCCCGGCTCTTTGGCGCGCCAGTCGCCGGCGACGATTCCGGCGACATGCGTGCCGTGATCGTTCGCGGGCGCGACGTACGTGTCGTCGTGCGGGATGCGCAGGAACGGCGCGACGAGTTTCCAGTCGATGGTGCGTCCGCGGCTGAGGCCTTTGTTCAATTCGTCGAGCGCTTCGCGCACCGGCGCCGCGACGTTCGGATCGGCGAGCAGCTTCTTGATGCGATCAGGCTGATCGTCGGTGACCGGATCGAGCAGGAGATCGATCTGTGTGAAATCGTACGTGGCAATGATGCGGGTCTGATTGGCCCACTTGCCGTTCGGCTGCTGCGCGAACGGCTCGGCGAATGCCGCATCTTTGACTCCATCCGCTTCGTGACGGGTGCGAAACGCGGGATGCGACGCGTCGACGCCGCTGTCGATGATGCCCCAGGCGAGATCGGCGCAGGAGATGTTGAAGAGGCGCCGCGCGGCATCGGCTTTGATCGCCAGCGTGGAGCGCGAGACGGTCGGCGTCGCTTCGCGATTGAGACTGATGGAGTAGATGCGGGCGCGCTCTTTGTCGGCGGTGACGGGGGTGCCGTCGCCGCTGACGGCCGGTGCGTCATCGTCCATCGGCGGGAGGTCGGCGATCAGTTCCGCGACCGCGGCTACGATCGGATCCCAATCGTCTTTCGTGGCTTTTGCCACGCCGTCTTTCTCGCCGAAGATCGCCGGCAGCGGTTCATTGCGGCGAACGAGCGCCATTGCGCCGACGATGCGGATCAGCCAGAGCAGGTCGGGCGGATATTCGCGATTCGTGTGCATGGCCTGCGTGCGATGCTCGGGATCGCAGAGAGCCTTGGCGAGGTGATCCTGCAACTTGGGATCGTTGAGGATCTTCATGTCGGTGACGTCCAGGTCGCGAAGCATCCGCTCCCACCACTCTGTCATCGGCATCACGATGCGCACGAGGTCCTCGAAGTCGAGCGTGGCCGCGACGGTGGTCTGGTTGTAGATCACGCGCGGCAGCGGCTTCGGCTCGGAACTCTTCGCGCGATCGGCAACGAGCCGCTGATGAAGAACGCGGCGAACTTCGCCGGCGCCCGTTTCGCGGAAGGGTGTCAACAGCAGCTTCACGGCGGAGTAGGTCTCGGCACTGCTTTCGCCGACGCCCTCGTTCATGTACTGCAGCCAGACGTCGGGCAGCACCGGCGAATCCTGCGTAAATCGGCGCACGCGTCCGGCGCCGAACATCAACTGCTCCATCAATCGGCGATCGAGCTTCGGGGCATCAGCCATGTCGTTGGTCCTCAAACGCCGCGCGGGTAAGGGAAGTGCGACGGCGCGAATGCAGCGGGATCATAGTGGCTGCGCACGCCGCGCTCGGCCATCGCGTAGCCGAAGTTGATGAGGCGCTCCTGCGTCTCGTCATTGAGCGCCCTGAGCCGCGTCGAAACGGAGGCCAGCTCCTGCGCGTGATTGAGCGGTACTGCTAAGGCGCTTGGGGCCGGAAACTTCGCCGGATCGCTCGACATCGCCCAGAACGAACCCTTTCGATCGCCCTTGATGAACGCGTCGACGACCTGGCGCCGCCGCAGGCTGCGCACCTGATTGTCGATGACGGAGTTCACGCGCAGCGAATGCCGGACCGCATCCGTTTTCGAATCCCCCTCGGGTTGCATCTTCGCGCCGGCGTCGCTGACGAAAATCGTTTTGCAGCGCTTCCACGCCGTCTCGATTCCCATGTTGTCGTAGACGCCTCCGTCGGTGAGCAGAACGTTGGCCGTGAATTTCGGCGTGTTGCATGCGCCGGCGTCGAGTGAGAAATCCGTTGGCTTGAACGAGAGCCGCGCCGGTGACAGGATCGGCGGGAATGCGGACGACGCCGCGACGGCCTCGGCAATCAGGCGGTCCGGATTCGGGAAGCGTCCGATCTGCCAGTCCGCGATGTACGGCTTCGAAAAGCGGAACAGCGATCCAGTCTGCACGTTCGTGGCATTGATGACGAAGCGCGGACGATCGGGAAGATCCTGCAGCGTCTTGTCGCCGAAGAGAATCTCGCGGTATCGCTTGATGATGCGCTGGCCGATCGTTCCCGGCAGCAGCGCGCCCAGGAGCACGGCGCCGACATCGACGGTCGTCGACGCCATCTTGCGCACGTTCGCCGTCACGACGCGATCGAAGTTCGTGGCGCGGCCGCCGGCATCGAATGCGAGCGTGTTCCATTGCATGCCGAGGAGTCCGGCCGTGATCGAGCCTCCGGAAACGCTGGAGATGCGATCGAGTTTGCCGAGGAGGGCGGCATCATTGAAGTACTGCAGGACGCCGAGGTGAAACAGCATGGCGCGATAGCCGCCTCCGGACAGGCAGAGTGCAAGCGCGTCTTCGAGGCGCTCCGGTTCGGGATTGAGAACGATCGGCGTTGTCGTGTCCGGCATATCTGAGGAGTGTCAACGCTGCGGATTTCCCTACCTCCACTACAATCGCGGCGTGTCTTTGGCAGGCAAGTTGCGGTTTGTACTGAATTCGTTCCGAGGAGGACGCATGCTCAACGTTGGCGACGAAGCTCCTGACTTTGAAGTGACCGACCATCGAGGGCGCAAGGTTGCGCTGCACGATCTGCGCGGGCGCAAGGTCGTGCTGTGGTTTTATCCGAAGGCCGACACACCCGGGTGAACGGCCGAGGGTTCCGGGTTCCGGGACCTCATCGCCGACTACGAGTCGAAGAACACCACCATCCTCGGCGCCAGTTTCGATGACGTCGCGGCGAACGCGAAGTTCGCCGAAAAGTACGACTTCCCGTTCCCGCTGCTGTGCGATACGGAGCGCCAGATCGGGCTCGCGTACGGAGCAGCCGAGTCGCCGAAAGACGAATATGCGAAGCGGATCGCGTACGTGATCGACGAAAAGGGGAAGATCGCCGAGGCGCATGCGAAGGTGGATGCGCGTAATTACCCTCGGGAGCAGTTGAAGACGCTGTAGACGTTTTTCACGCGGAGGCGCGGGGACGCGGAGAGAACCAAAACCTCCGCGCCTCCGCGTCTCCGCGTGAAAAACTTGTGTACCGCACGCGCATGAATGTTGAATGATGCATCGCTGTTGAACATCCAACCTTGGCTTTGACTCTCTCTCCACTCCGCCGGCTCCTCGGATATTTCAGCCGTCACAAAGCGGCGCTCGCGCTCGGCGCGTTGTGCGTGGCGGCGTCGGGCGCGTTCTCGCTGCTCAAGCCGCTCATCGTCGGCAACGCTGTCAACGAGCTGGCGAAGGCGGTCACGCGCGGCGCGCTCGTACGCTATGGGCTGCTGCTCGTCGGCGCCGCCGCGCTGGAAGGATTCTTCCTCTTCCTGCAGCGGCGCATCATCATCGGCGAGTCGCGGCGTATCGAATACGAGATGCGCAACGATTTCTACGCGCATCTGCAGTCGCTGCCGGTTTCGTATTACCAGGAGCAGCGTACGGGCGATCTCCTTTCGCGGGCGACGAACGATCTGGCCTCGGTGCGGATGCTGGTTGGGCCCGCGGTCATGCACGTGCTGTCGTCGCTGATCGTCGTCGCCGGCGCGTTCGTGATGATGTTGCGGATCAATCGCGAGATGTCGTTGCTCGCGCTGGCCGGCGTGCCCGTCGTCGTCTGGATGGTGCAGTACTTCGGGCAGCGTATTCATCTCAAATACAAAGCGGTGCAGGACTACTTCGGCGACATCTCCGCGCGCGTGCAGGAGAACCTGGCCGGCGTGCGGGTCGTGCGCGCGTTCGGGCGCGAGCATGAAGAGCAGGAAACGTTCGCGAGGATGAACCGCGAATTCGTCGAGCGAAACCGCACCGTGATCCGATTGACGGCGCTCTTCTATCCCGGTCTGCACGCGATGATCGGCGTGCTCTTCGGAATCATTTTCTTCGTCGGCAGCCGGCAGATGATCCGCGGCACGCTCTCCATCGGCAGCTTCATCGCCTTCCAGCTCTACCTCGGTCGCATGGTGTGGCCGCTGATCGCGCTCGGATGGGTGACGAATCTTTTTCAGCGCGGCATGGCCTCGATGGTGCGGCTGCACGAGGTGTGGTCGGTTGAGCCGGATGTCCGCGCCGATTCCGGCGAGCCACTCGATGCACCGTTGCGCGGCGAGATCGATATCCGCGATCTCACCTTCACGTATGGCGGCGCGTCGCGGCCGACGCTGCGCGATATCGACCTGCATGTCGATTCGGGCCAGACCATCGGTATCGTCGGCCGCACCGGAAGCGGCAAGTCGACGCTCCTGGCGTTGATCACGCGAACGTTCGAGCCGCCGCCCGGCACGATCTTCATCGACGGACGGCCGATCGAGTCGTTCCCACCGTCGCAACTGCGGCATTCGATCGGCGCCGTGCCGCAGGAGACGTTCCTCTTCTCCGAATCGATCGCCGAGAACATCCGCTTCGGGCGCCGTAATGCGTCATCTGACGAAGTCCAGAGCTCCGCGGCGATGGCCGGGCTCTCCGGCGACGTCGTCACGTTCCCGCAGGGATTGGAGACGATGATCGGCGAGCGCGGCATCACACTGTCCGGCGGCCAGAAGCAGCGAACGGCCATCGCGCGCGCCCTCGTGCGCGGGCCGGCCATCCTGATCCTCGACGATGCGTTGAGCGCCGTCGATACGAATACCGAGGAGCAGATCCTGCGGTCGCTGCGCGAGGTGCGGAAGGGTCGGACAGCGCTCATCGTCTCCCACCGCGTCTCCTCGGTGAAAGACGCGGACCACATCATCGTCATCGACGACGGCCGCATCGTCGAGCGAGGCACGCACGACGCGCTGCTCGCGCGCAATGGTTACTACGCCGATCTGTATCACCGGCAGACGCTCGAGGAAGAGATCGAGGAACTCGCGTAGAAGATCAGTGGATTCGTGGATTAGGAGGTCAACTGGATCGGGAAAACGCCGCACGAATCGACTAATCGACTGATCTACTCAACACCATGGCTGATATCGAACGACACGAAGACGAAGGAGCGAAGGCCTTCGATGCGCATCTCGCGCGGAGGCTGCTGCGCTACCTGAAGCCGTATCGCGCGCGCGCCACGTTCTCAGTCTTCCTGGTGATCCTGTCGTCGATCATGGAGATCGCCGGACCGGCCATCGTCGCCGTCGCCATCGATCTCTACGTGAAGCCGATGCAGGGGTCGCACGTATCCGGCATCAGCCTGCACATCGGCGCGTGGCTGGTGTCGCACGGCTGGGCGCTCGATCCGATCAGCGGCATCAACCTCGCCGCAGGCCTGTACTTCATCGTGCTGCTCGGTGGCTTCGCGGTTCTCTACACGCAGATGGTGCTGATGAATCTGATGGGGCAGTACATCATGTACGACCTCCGCAAACAGATCTTCGGGCACCTGCAGAAACTCGACATCCAGTTCTTCGATCGCAACCCGGTCGGCCGCCTGATGACGCGTGTGACGACGGACGTGGACGCGCTCAACGAGATGTTCACAGCGGGATTCGTTGCGATCTTCGGCGACATCTTCGTGCTCCTCGGCATCGTGGGGATGCTCTTCTGGATGAACTGGCGGATGGCTCTGGTGCTCTTCTCGATCATTCCGCTGATCGTGCTCGTCTCCGCCTGGTTTCGCCGCGGCGCACGCGTGACGTACCGGGCCACGCGTGCCCGGATTGCTGCGATCAACGCGTTCCTGCAGGAGCACCTCTCCGGCATGGCCACGGTGCAACTCTTCAATCGCGAGCCCGACGAAGCGGAGAAGTTCGAGGGACTGAACGCGCGGCATCGCGACGCGAATCTTCAATCCGTTTTCTACTACTCGGTCTTCTATCCGGTCGTGGAGCTGGTCGAGACGATCGGTCTCGCGCTCATTGTCTGGTACGGCGGCGGGCAAGTCCTGCGCGGCATGTTGTCGATTGGTACGCTGATCGCGTTCTTCCAATACGCGCAGCGTTTCTACGAGCCGATCTCCGACCTCTCGGAGAAGTACAACATCCTCCAGGCCGCAATGGCGGCGAGCGAACGCATTTTCAAAACGCTCGACACGCCGCCGCGCATCGTCGACGAGGGAACGCTGGAGATCGATCACGTCGAATCGATCGAGTTCCGCGATGTCTGTTTCGCATACAACGAGGCAGGGACGAGGGAGGCAGGGACGAGGGACGAGGGACGAGGGAGTAGTGCGCGTGTTGCTTCTTCCACTTCGCTCCCTGTTTCTTCTTCCTCATCCGCCGTCCCTGCCTCATCTCCCCGGTCCCTCGTCCCTGCTTCATCTCCCTCGTCCCTCGTCCCTGATTCACCCGAGTGGGTGCTGAAGAACGTCTCCTTCCGCGTGACGCGCGGCGATCGCATCGCGCTCGTCGGCCACACCGGCGCGGGCAAGACCACGGTGACGTCGCTGCTGCTCCGTTTCTATGAACCGCAGCGCGGCGAAATCCTCGTGAACGGTATCGATATCCGCAAATACTCGGTAACTTCGTTGCGCGCGCTCTTCGCGATCGTCCAGCAGGACTTCTTCCTCTTCACCGGCTCGATCACCCACAACATCGCCCTCGGTGACGAGAGCATCTCGCCCGAACGCGTGCGCGAAGCCGCCCGCCGCGTACAGGCGGACCGCTTCATCCAGCGCCTCCCGAACGGATACGACTCCGAGGTGAAGGAACGCGGCGCGGGGTTGTCGGTAGGGGAGAAGCAGCTTCTGTCTTTCGCTCGCGCACTTGCCTTCAATCCGCCGGTGCTCATCCTCGACGAAGCGACGTCGTCGATTGACACCGAGACCGAGGTGCTGATCCAGGAAGCGATCCAGACGCTGATGACCGGCCGCACCTCGATCGTCATCGCCCACCGCCTTTCCACGATTCGCTCCGCCGATACGATCCTCGTCTTTCACCACGGCGAAATCCGCGAACGCGGCACGCACGAGGAGTTGATGCAGCAGGATGGGCTGTACCGGAAGCTGTACGAGATTCAGTACCGGGAAGCGGTCGCGGTGGCGTAGGCCAACAGGCCGAGGTAGGATTTCGGGATGTCGCGCTGCTGCCATCGATGCAGCGGAACACCGAGGTAGAATCAACTGCAATGCACAACGAATTCACAGCGATCATCGAGCAGGATGGCGAGTGGTTCATCGCTTTCTGTCCGGAGATTCCGGGCGCAAACGGTCAAGGCCGCACGCGCGATGAGGCGAGAAGCAATTTGGGCGAAGCAATCACGCTCATTCTCGAAGATCGCCGGGAAGACGCTCTCCGAGGCGTTCCGCCGGACGCCATTCGCGAGACGGTTTCTGTCGGGTGAAACAGCGCGAACTTCTCCGTCACTTGCGCCGCCACGGCTGCTTTTTGAAGCGCGAAGGTAAGGAGCACGAATTGTGGTCGAATCCGTTGACGGGCCACATCGAAGCAGTTCCGCGACATCAGGAAATTCCGAACAACCTTGCGCGAAAAATCTGCAGGGCTCTGTCGATTCCGGACATCTAACCGTTACACCGCGCTGATCGCTGCGGCCGGCTCGCCGAGGAACGTGCGAAATTCGTCGAGGCGCGCGGCGACGTCCTTTTCGCCGATCTCGATCAGCAGCGACGTGTAGTGCGGTTCGAACATCAGCATCGAGTTGAAGTCGGACGACTCGGTTTCGCGTGTGCCGAGGGCGCGGGTGAGTAGCTTCAGGTTGCGGGGCAGGTACTTCTCGTGCTCGCTGGCAAGACGGCCGAGGTCCGTGGAGGGGCGCATGACGAAGAGATCGACCGGTTTGAAGCCGTTGCGCTGCGTCGCGTCCAGCTTCTCGATCATTTCGTTCATTCGCTGCACGCGGTTGACGTCCTCGTCGATCACGTCGAGGAAGATCGCGTTGATGAGCTGTCCCATGATCTGCGCCGCGGGCGGATAGCCCTGCAACACCGGCGTACTGGCCTCCTCGGGCGTGCGCTGGTAGCCGGTGGACATGGCCAGGATGCGGCTGGCGCCGAGGCGCACGGCGGACGAGAGCGGCGCCGCCAGGCGGATGCCGCCGTCGCCGTACCAGCGGTCGGCGATTTTCACCGCGGGAAAGATGAATGGCAGCGCGGCGGAGGCGAGGACGTGCTCGACGGTGATCTCGGTCTGTACGCTGCGGCGGTTCGGACCTTCGAAGACATCCGCCGAGCGTCCCTGCGTCCAGCGCACGTTCTGTCCCGTCGTGTAATCGAGACCGATCAGGCCGACCGCTTTCAGCTCGCCACGTGCAAGATTGCGGCGGATGCCGTCGATCGGCTGATTTCGGATCGGACAGTGATAGACGTCGCGCAGCGTCTGCGCGAGCGGTCCGGCATTCAACAGCCCATGCGGCCGCTTCGACATCCTCGGCGGAAGGATTGCTTTCAACGTCGTGCGGAACGGCAGCAGTGCCGCGTAGTTCGGACGGAAGACGTGCCGGCATTCGAGCGAGCACCAAAGCGCGGCGAGAGCGTCTGCACTTTCGCGGAGCGGTCCGTCGTGCGCGGCGAGGAAGATGGCGTTGATGGCGCCGGCGGAAACTCCGGTGATGATCTGGAAACGGAGATTGGGAAAGTGCCTGGCCAGCCCCTTGATGACGCCGACCTGATAGGCCGCCCGCGCGCCGCCGCCTGTGAGCATCACGGCGAGATCGCCGCTCGGTTCCGGGCTGACGTCTTCGCTGGTCTGGACGAGCTCCATTGCCATTCGCAGCTCAGCCGTTTCAAACCGTGCGCCAAATTGCTGGCGCCGCCTTTTGCACCGCATGAAAAACGATACGATCGCATCGTGCGGCTTGCGGTCATCGGCGGCGGGATCAACGGCGCGGGCATCGCGTGGGAACTGGCGCGGCGCGATTACGACGTCACGCTCTTCGAGAAAGGACGCTGCGGCGCGCAGACCTCGTCGGCGACGACGAAGATGATCCACGGCGGCATTCGCTACCTGGAGCGCTTCCACTTCGGACTCGTGCGCGAATCGTTGCGCGACCGCGCCTGGCTTCTGGAGCATCTGCCGTCGCTGGTGAAGCCGGTCGAAATCCTGCTTCCGGTATACGACGACAGCCCGCGCAGCCGTTTCACAATCCGCGTCGGGCTGACGTTGTACGACGTGCTGGCGGGCCGCAACAACATCGCACGGCATCGTGCGCTGAGCGCGGACGAGTTGATCGAACGTCTGCCACTGACGCGCGCCGGACTGCGCGGCGGATTTGTTTACTCCGACGCTCAGGTCGACGACTACGCGCTGGCGCGGCTCGTCGTCGATTCCGCCATCAGTGAAGGCGCTACGGTGCGCGAGGAGACTCGCGTCGTCTCACTTCGCCGCAGCGGACAGCAATGGATCGTTGGTACCGCAAGCGGCGACGAGCGTTTCGACTTCGTCGTCAACGCCGCCGGGCCGTGGATGAACGCGCTGCTTTCGGAGAACCGAATCCGCTCGCGATACCGGCTCACGCTCGTTCGCGGCTCGCATCTCGTGCTCAAGCATCGTGTGGCCGAGGCAGGAATGCTGCTGCAGTCGGTGAGCGACCGGCGCGTCTTTTTCGTCCTGCCATGGAAGGGGACGACGCTCGTGGGGACGACGGAGGTCATGCACAACGGCTCGCTCGAGCATGTCTCAGCAACTGACGGTGAGATCGACTACCTCATCGCGCGATTCAACCGCTACGTGCGCAATCCGATCGGACGGGACGACGTCGCGTCGACCTTTGCCGGAGTCCGTCCGCTGGTCGGCCGCTCCACGAATCCGAGCGCCATCGCTCGCGATTACCGGCTGCAGCGGCGCGGCAATCTGCTGAACGTCTTCGGCGGAAAGATGACCACGTTTCGGTCGCTGGCGGAGAAGGCGGCCATGCGGGTGGACAACTATTTTGGTTCGCCACGGACGGCGAGGGAACCGCGCTTCGAGAGATAGAATCGGTTCCCCATGTCCTACTCCGTCACCACGCTCGATGGCGAACGCAAGCCGCGGCGCCTCCCGGCTCGCGAGCTCGACCCGATCGAGATCCGCGTTCTCGGATGTCTGATGGAGAAGCAGCTCGCCACGCCCGAGTACTACCCGCTGACGCTCAACGCGCTCATCGCCGCGTGCAATCAGAAGTCGAACCGCGAGCCGGTCATGGAAGTCGGCGAGAGCGACATTCAGCGCGCGCTCGACCGTCTGCAGGATGAGAAGCTGGTCTGGAAAGTCCTCGGCGGACGCGCTACACGTTGGGACCACAATCTCGACGCCACGTGGCATTTGGATCGTCCCGCCAAGGCGGTCATTGCGCTGCTTTTTCTGCGCGGACCGCAAACCGCCGGCGAGCTGCGCGGCCGCAGCGAGCGTCTTCACTCCTTCGAAGCGATCGATGACGTCGAGGCGACCCTGCAACGTCTCGGCAGCGGCGACGACGCCATCGTCCGCGAGCTCCCGCGCCGCCCCGGCCAGAAAGAAGCGCGCTGGACGCAAATTCTCGGCGGCGCCGTGATCGAGTCGCCATCAGCCGAAGACGACGCACCCGCCGCCGGCGAGCCGCTGTCGGTTCGCGTGCAACGCCTGGAATCGCACGTGGCGACACTGATGACGGAACTGCGCGAGTTGAAAGCGAAGCTGGGGGAGTAGATGTGGCACAGACGCTCTTGTCTGTGCGCTTGAAATTCGCGCAGCTTGGCGAGACAAGCGCAAGCCTCGCAGACTCCGAAAGCCGACGCCTCACTCCGTCCGCACGCGGACGAACGTGTAATGCTCCGCGGCTTGTGGCCGTACGTCGCCGACAGCTCGTGTGTTTGGGTCTGGTAGTCGATGTTGACGCCGATGCCAGAAAGGAAAATCCGCCGCGGCTGGCTTGGTCCGTCTGCGTCACGTACGTGCCGAAGGCTGCAGCACGTCCGAACGAGGAGTGAAAAGAAAAACGCCCGGCGCATTGTGCGCCGGGCGTTTGCAAGTGCGCTGCCGGTCGTGTCAGTGGCGTGCGGGACGCGCACGCGTCGCGCAGCCGTTCGGATCGAATGGCGAAGTCACGTTGAGTGCATTCGTCAGCGATGCGGAGTCGCCGTTTGGATTGGTGACGACGACGCGCGGAGCGCCCGCGGGAAGCGACGGCAGCGTCAGGGTGATTGTCTGCGCATCGACGACGACGGCTCCGGCCGCAGTCGCTCCGCCGAACGTGACCACCGCGCCGGTGACGAAGCCCGTGCCGTTGATGGTGATTTGTCCGCCGCCATCAGTCGTGGCGCAAGTTGGCGCGACGCGGATGACGGCCAGGCCCGCGGCGAGGATGTTCAACTTCGGCCCGACGCCTGCAATTTTCGAGGCGGCATTCAGGGCATTGACTCCGTTCGAACCAGGATCGAGCTGCGGCACGCGCAGCACGACACGCGTGCAGGCGCTCGTCACCGTCGGCGCGGGCTGGTCCTCGAGCGTGAGTGTGTCGCCGGGCCGGGAGCCGGTGCCGTCTAGCGG
>ERZ1739052.46-NODE-46-length-20269-cov-10.383299_pt1 | contig 20269 bp, 17 predicted proteins | sample MGYA00581761_ERZ1739052 | MGnify/ENA primary metagenome ERZ1739052 (study PRJEB42929, sample SAMN08275524) | rhizosphere metagenome | isolation source: Rhizospheric soil replicate 1 | host: Colobanthus quitensis and Deschampsia antarctica | place: Antarctica...
GCGGTGACGGCCAGGCTTCCGTGGCGGCCGCCGTCGGAGTGGCCGTGCCCCGGCAGGTCGATGGCCACGAGCGGTCGATCGAGGGCCAGCGCGACCGTGTCCCACGTATGTGCGTTCTGGCCGCCACCGTGGAGGAAGACGACCTCAGCCTGGTCTTCGCCCCACACGAGCGCACTGAGTCGCCGGTCCGGTTCCAGGTCGACGAACTCGCGGCGGACGGTCGGTGGATGCTCATAGGGCAGGCCGAACTCCTCGGCGTTCCCAGCGTCCGCTCTAACGATCCCGTCCGTGTACGTGCAGAGCAGACCGCCGGCATTCAATTTCGCGAAGCCGCGCATGTACGTGGCGTCGGGCGTCGGTCCGAGCACGGGACCACCGTTCGAAAGCATCTCGATCGTCACGCCATCCGCGCGCAGCACGAACGGAAAGTTATGCCCGGCGTTGCAGTAGATCAGGATTCCGCCGGTCTCCAGCTCGCCGTAAAAAAGCGACACGAACTTCGTCGTCAGCCGTCCGCGATGGATGATGTGATTCAACTTCTCCATCGTGCGAATGATTTTGAAATCGCGGTCGGTGGCCATGCGCAGACCCATGTAGATGTCGCGCACCACCAGCGCCGCCGGCAGGCCGTGACCCGATCCGTCGGCGATGGCCAGACCGAGGATGTTGTCGGAGATGGGGATGAAATCGTAAAAGTCGCCGCTCACGACCGCGGCCGGCAGCGTCTTTCCCCAGATGTCGAATCCCGCGTATTGCGGCACGCGCTGCGGCAGGATCGACTGCTGGATTCGCTGCGCCTCGTCGATCAGCGACTGATAGCGATCGGCACGCAGCCGCTGGTTGACGGTGTAGCGGATCAGGTTGAGCGAGAAGAGGATGTCCTCGCGGCTCAGCCCCGGCGCGACATCGAATCCGAGGATGTGCGAGTGGTTGTCCCCGGCAGCAACGGCGGCGAAGCGATGCGCGCCAAGCTTGCTCTCGAGCACCGGATCGACGCCAGGATCGTTCGGATCCATGACCACGACGCCGTTCTCCAGCACGAGCTCGATCGGTTTGTAATCCCTCGGCACCGAAATCCCGAGCGGCCCCGCATGCGACTCACCAAAACGCCCTACGAGCTCGTAGCAGTTTTCGTCATTGAGCTCGTAGATCCGCCCGCCGGTGATCCCGAGCTCGTCCCGAAAATTGGTAGCGATGGTCTGCCCGATCTGCTCGATCGTGAAGCGAGTCGATTCCGTAGCCTCGATCTGTTCGAGCGTGCGCTCGACCTGGGTTAGTAGTCGTTTGTAGTCCATTGGTCAGTTCACGATCTCATTCAATTGCGAGAGAAACCATTTGATAACACGCTGATCTCGATCAAGCAGCAGTTCCAAGTAAGAGTGATACTTGATGACTCCCGATGGGAAGAGGCGGGGCCGAGGAGTTGTCGCACGATAAGTCTCCCAGGCGCGCTCGATAAACTCTCCGTGCTCGCAATACGGAGCACGCTGCTCATAGTCATAGATCATTTCAACTCAATTCCATCCAATTCATACGGAGCCTTAACGCTTAACAAGCCCAGCACCGTCGGGTACACATCGGCGATGTAAGGCGCCCGATCGGTCGTCAGTTTGCGGTTGTAAAAGAAAATCCCCTTCACAATCTCCGGATCCACCGAGCAGTGGTCGCCGCTCCACACCTGCTTGTTCGGCTCGATCAGGTTCTTGGGAATGCCGCCGAGGGAGGTTTGCCAGGAGACGCGGTAACCGTCGTTGTTGGTGACGAAGAGGTCAGGGATCATGTTTGGGTCGAACTGGCGGTAGATCTCCTCGCGCGCGAGGACGCGGCGGACGGGATGCTCCATCGTTTCCATGTCCGTAATTGTGACGAGGCGCGACTTCAGCTCGGACTTCAACGCGTCGTACTCCGGACCGGGATTCACGATGCCCTGCGACTCGCGGCCCTTCACGTTGATGTACATCTCGCCTAATCCCATGGCATACGCGCGCGTGTGCGACCAGTCCACGTTCTCCCAGAACTGGCCCGAATCGAAGAGCATCTCCACGTTGCGGTCTTTCACCTGAACGCCCGTCTTGAGCGTCATGTAGCCGTTCATCACCAGCCACGTGTTGTAGTTGACCGACTTGCGGAACGATGCGAAGCCGTGATCGGAGAGGACGATCAGCGCGGCGTTCTTCTTCTCGGCTGCGGCCATCGCGTCACCGACGATCGCATCCATGAGTTGGTAGGAGCGCAGCAGCGCGTCGCCCCACTTCGCGTTTAGCTTCGCGTCGTAGGCAGGATGCTTCGGGTCCATGAGTCGCCAGAAAACGTGGCCGACGCGGTCGGGGAACTCGAAGCACTGCACCATCAACTCAGCATCATCATTAAGAAACGCATCGAACATCTTCCGGTCCTGAGCGACCGTGAAGGTCATGTCATCCCAGAACATCTGCTCGTCCGCGAAGCCCTCGGAAATCGCCCACGTGTCGATCTGCCAGCCGAGCGTTTTGTACAGGCCGTGGTCGCGCGCGAGTTGCTGCGCCCATTTCGCCGGTGCGGAGATGTTGAATCCCGACGGAAGATTTCGCGGATCGAAGTTGATCGGCGAAAGGTAGAGCTTCACTTCCGGCTGTGACGCGATCAGGTGAAAGCGGCTGATGCCGTGGACTTTGATCAGCGGGTTGAACGGAAAAACGAAGTCCGTCCAGCCGCTCCATTCACCTGCCCGCAACGTCACCGTCTGGCCGCTCTCCTCGATCGTGATCGAGTTGCGGTCGTTGGCCACGGTGATCGTCATCGGGATCGAGATGTACGGCGGCGTGCCGAACAGCTTGTTCGGCGGACCCTGGATCTTCGTGTTGATGCGTCCCTTGTTGTCCTCGAGTTGCGCGACGTCGATCGAGAATTCGTTCGCGCCGCTGCGGTGGAAATCGAGTTCCGAGGTGAAGAAAAACGGCTTGCCGACGCGGCCGGAAACGTCGGGAACCCCGAGGCCGGAGAGCATCTCGCCGGCCGGAAAATCGTGCGCGGGAAAGGTAATTGGAACGTGGACCACGCGCGCGGTGCGTCCCGCGTTCGCGGCGGCCTCCCAGAACGGAATGCCTTGCCGGCGGTTGATGACGCCGGGACGCGTCACCGGGATGTATTTCTTTGTCGCCAGGAATGCGCCGGCCGAGGCAGCGACGGCGATGACGATCATGACCATGCGCGCCGTCCGCCGGAAGAAGAGCGCGATCAACGCGAGGATGACCAGAATCGCGGCGGCGGCAACGAACGGATTCTTTTCGCCGAGGAGGAACGGCTCTTTCGTTTCATCGAATGCGGCGAAGACGGGCAGGTACGTTTTCGGATCGCGGCGAAGAAAGTCGAAGATGCCGGTGCGGCCCGGATCGATGCCGGTGGAGAACGTCGACCACGACACCGGCGTCTGCGCGGGAATCGTCGGACGCAGCGGACGGAAGGTTCCCTGCGCCCGCAACTTCGCCAGGTTCGGCAGCTTCCCCTCGTTCATCCACTGCTCGGTGTAGCGCGCGTCGACGCCGTCAAATCCGAGGACGATGACCTTCTCTTTGGCGAAGGCGGCGAGAGGGAAAAGAGCGGCCAGGACGACGAAAATTCGGAAGAAGCGCATTCGACGGGCATCATACTTGTAACCGTCTGCGACGAATCGAGGTGCTGCATGAAGACGCGTCAACTCTTTGCTTCTCTGGTAGTTGTCCTGCTGCTGGCCTGCGGCGGCGGTGAGAAAAAATCGGGAACGGGCGGCGGCCCGGATGACAAGAACACGCTCGTGATCGCGCTGATGACGTCGCCGACAAATCTGGACAGCCGCGTCGGAGCGGACAACGCGTCCAGCCGCATGTTCGACCTGATCTACAGCGGCTTGATCAAGGTCACGACGAACTTCGACTACGCCCCCGATCTGGCCACGAAATGGGAGATGCCGGACGACAAGACCATCGTCTTTCATCTCAATCCCAATGCAAAGTTTCACAACGGGCAGCCGGTGAAGGCGTCGGACGTGAAGTGGACGTACGAGTCGCTGATGAACCCGACGTTCACGACGTCGAAGCGTTCCGGATATGCGTCGGTGGATCACATCGAGACGCCCGACCAGCAGACGGTGATCTTCAAACTGAAGGAAGCCAACGCGGGCATCTTCGACAATCTCACGACCGGCATCCTCCCCACCGGCGCCGACACGAATGTCTACAAGATGAAGCCGATCGGCTGCGGGCCGTACAAGGTCATTGAGTTTCGTCCCGATGACCGCCTGGAGCTGGAAGCGTTCGATCAATGGCACGGCGGCGCGCCGAAGATCAAACACATCACGGTGCGCATTATCCCCGACGCCACCACGCGCATTCTGGAGATGCGCCGCGGGTCAGTGAATTTCGAAGTGAATTCGATTCCGTTCGAGAATGTGGCCGAATTCGATAAGAACCCGGATTTCACGGTCGTCAAAAGTCCCGGCTCCGTCTATCAATATCTGGCGTTCAATATGAAGGACCCGGCGCTCGCGAAGCCGCTGGTGCGCCAGGCCATCGCACATGCCATCGATCGCGACCGCATCATCCGCGACATCCAGCGCGGCTACGCGCAAAAGACCGAGACGATGCTCGCCGAGGGCCATTGGGCGCGCGCCACAAATCTGCCGGAGTACAACTACGATCCCGTCAAAGCGAAACAGCTCCTCGCGCAGGCCGGCTATCCGAACGGACTCAATCTTGTTTTCAAGACGTCCACCGATGCCGAGGCGAATTCCCGCGCGCAGGTGATGCAGGCGATGATGAAGCAGGCCGGCTTCAATGTGTCGATCCAGTCGAACGAGATGTCGACGTTCTTCGCCGATATCGGCAAGGGCAATTTCCAGCTCTACTCACTATCGCGCAACGGAATCGCCGATCCCGATTTCTACTACGTCATCTTCTATTCGAAAAATACCCCGCCCAACGGCCAGAACCGCGGCTACTACGCAAACGCTCACCTCGACGACCTGCTGATCCAGGGCCACTCAACATTCGACCGAGCCAAGCGCAAAGAAATCTACGGCGAGGTCGAGAAAATCGTCGCCACCGACCTCCCTTACATCTCGCTCTACATGCAATCGAATGTGGCGATCATGCGCAAGAACGTTACGGGCTACCAGCAGTATCCGGCGGGGTTTTATCTGTCGATTCCGCAGATGACGGTGAAGTAAGTTAAGACAAGGCGCCACCACGGTTAAAGCTCGTCACAGGACCCTCGAGTTTGAAGGCTTTCATCAGCGAATCGGATCGCAGCCCATGAGTCCCAAGTGTGGTCAATATCTTGGAGCCGTCGGAGCGTCCAGATAGAAATGGGAATCATAAGGAGAAGCCAGACAAACGCACACCCGTTGAGAATGTCGTTGTGAATTGGGTCGAGCGTATCGCCCGCCTGATTCGTGTAGAGATCATGAGCAACGACAATTATTTGCACGACAATAGGGAGGAGACAAATTGCCTTTGGAAAGATCGCGCTTCGCTCGCGTTTTTCCGTCCGCGCGCGCAGCGGCACGGTGAACAGCTGGTGCATGGCAAGAAGGTCGTAAAATTCGTGAACTTGTCCCGCCTGCATAGCGCGATTGAACGAAACGCTCAAGTTTTCAGCCTCTCGTCGCGCCGAATAATCAAACATGAACAATACTATGAGCAATGCAAAACCACCGAATGCGCCGAGATCGTTCACGTCAATCTTGACACCGAAAAGCGGGACTCGCACACCAAACTCGCTCTCTACGTACTCTTTCATGAGGCTTGCGTATAATTCGTGGTAGCGCTCCTGATATAGCGAACGCTTGTCATTCAGGACCTTTTCGGTTTCGCCGATCTGGCGGACTGGCGGCGGACCGATGTTGTCTGCTACGTAGCGGGCGTATGGACTGGCGGACGCAAGTATTCGACGCTGCGCCCAAGAGTGATAAAGCGAGTTGAGCATGCCGATGAGCATAACGACGCTTGTAACCAAGAGGACGATCGTTACGGTACGCGCTCGATTGGAGGCCAGGCGCGCGGCCTCCAGATAGTCACGTAGTGTGAAGTTCGTGGCTACGCTCTGATCCCTCTGTTGCGAGCTTAATTCGTCGGTACTCATATTGACTTCTCATGAATGAGACGGCCGGAACATGAACATTCCCCTGACGAACCCAAACAGAGGAGCCCTCACCTTGACTTATGAGTTAGGCGCGTTCGGTCATACCCCCGGCGCGTCAAACGGCGGCACCCTCGCAGCCCGACGTCGGCCAGGGGGTGCCGACGCGCGAGAGTGCCGCCATTTCACGGCCGGCCGTCAAAAGGCGACACCCCCGAGCCCGGTGTGCCGGCCCAGGGGGAGCCGGCACGCGAGGATGCCGCCGTTTCACGGCCGGAGTGCCCGCAGGGGATGGGAAACGTCCGCGTCCAGGAAGAACGCGCTGCGTGGAGCCGGCTGGGCTACGCGCGAGGAGGAGAGCGCGGATCGGAGGGAATGGCGACGAGGATCAGCGCGGGCGCGGGCAGCGCATGCTCGACGCGCGCGAGCGCAATCAGCGCGACCGCGAGAAGGAGCATGCAGACGACGATCGCCAGCGCTTCTTCGAGCGAGTTGCCGTCGAGCGCGAGATCGTCGGAGACGGAGATGATCGGGAAGAGCAGGACCAGGACGCAGGCGATGCCGAGCGTGGCGCGGCTGGAGCGGCGCGGCACCGCCAGGAAGGCGGCGGCGACGACAGCAAGCCAGACAGCGTTGAAAAGGATTTCGATCATCGGCGTTGCGCGGCAGCCGCCCGGTCAGGACGGCCGCCGCATTCTATGACGTCAGGGACCGCAGACGGTTTCAATCAACAGCGCGCAGACCTGATACGGGTCCATGTTCGCCGCCGGGCGGCGGTCTTCGAAGTATCCATAACCCTGGTTCGAGGTTGCCATCGGGATACGCACCGACGCGCCGCGGTCGCTGATGCCGTACCGGAACGCGTGGATCGGCGCGGTCTCGTGCAGCCCGGTCAGGCGCTCTTCGTTGTGCGCGCCGTAAACTTTGATGTGAGCGTCGTGGCGTCGTTCCAACTTCTTCATTGCCTCCTCGATCACCTTCATGCCGCCCTCGGCACGCGTCGCTTTCGTGGAGAAGTTCGTGTGCGCGCCCGCGCCGTTCCAATCGCCTTTGACCGGCTTCGGATACAGCGTGGCGCTGACTCCGAACTCTTCGCCGATTCGATACAGGAGCCAGCGAGCCAGCCATAGTTCGTCAGCGATATCGGGCGCGGGCACCGCTCCAATCTGGAACTCCCACTGCCCCGGCATGACCTCGGCGTTCGTACCGACGATGTGGATTCCGGCCCGCATGCAGGCGTCCGCGTGCGCTTCGACGACGTCGCGGCCGAAGACTTCATCCGCGCCGACGCCGCAGTAGTAGCCGCCCTGCGGCGCGGGGAATCCGTGATCGGGCCAGCCGAGCGGACGGTTGCCTTCGAAGAAGGTGTACTCCTGCTCGATGCCGAACCACGCCTCGTGATCCTTGTACTGCTCGGCCACCTGGCGCAGGAATGCGCGCGTGTTGCTCGGATGGACGGTGCCGTCCGGATTGAGCACTTCGCAGAGGACGAGCACGTCGCCTTCGCGGTGCAACGGGTCGGGCAACATTTTCACGGGACGCAAAAGCAGATCGCTGAAATGTCCGGTTGCCTGCTCGGTGCTGGAGCCGTCGTAGCCCCACTCCGGGATGTCCGCAAGCGACTTCGCACCGTCGAGAATCTTCGTTTTCGAACGAAGCTTCGCCGTCGGCTTCTGCCCATCGATCCAAATGTACTCCGCAGTGATTTTCGCCAAGGACGTCAACCTCCGTAATGTGATTTCGCAAGATAGCAGAAGCAGTGGATTCGTAGATTAGTGATGAGTGGATGAGTCGGTTCGGAGGACGCACCAGTTCCATTTCTAATCCACTAATCTATTAATCGACTAGTCGACTAATCCACTACTTGCCCGCACCATCCCTGCTGGTTGCAATTCCTCGCCCACCCTGCTCACGACGACGAGATTCTTGCCGCGGGATTTGGCTTGATACATGGCTGCGTCGGCGCGGCGGAGGAGATCGCTCTTCTCCTGCTCCAGCGACTCGTTCGGATCGGCCGGGACATGCTGCGCGATGCCGAGGGAGGCGGAGAGAAGGCCGGCCAGGTGAAGAGGGGGCATGCTGAAGCCCCACTCGCGCGCGAGGAACGTCGTCTCCTCGATCGTGCGCCGGATTTCCTCGCAGACCGCGATGCCGTCGTCGAGCTTCGTGTTCGGCAGGACGATCACGAATTCGTCGCCGCCATAGCGCGCCACGGTGGCGTCGCCGTGCTGGACGATTCGTTTCAAGAGGAAGCCGACCTCGCGCAGGACCTGGCTGCCCGCAAGGTGGCCGTGGCTGTCGTTGATCGCTTTGAAGCGGTCGAGGTCCATGAAGATCAGGACCGCTTCGTTACCGCTCTTGCGCGCGTCGGAGAGCGTTTCGGTAAGGCGGACGTTGAACCACCGATCGTTGTAAAGACCGGTCAGATCATCCTTCTTCGCCAGTTCGTGCGCCCGCTTGGCGTCGAGCGCGTTCTGGAGCGTGAAGGAGGTGTAGCCGGCAAAGATCTCCAGCAGGGTTTTGTCGCGCTCCGTGAAGATGTTGCCGTCGAGCCGGTTGATCAGCTCGAGCACGCCGCAGACCGTCTTGCCGATGTAGATGGGCACGCAGACGACGGAGTGCGTCTTGTGGCCGAGCTGCTCGTCGAACTCCGCGTAGAAAAAGTCGTCCTCCTTCACGTCGGCGGAAACGTACGGCGTACCGGTCTGGTAGACCTGTCCGACGATGCCGAACTTCGCGGAGAGCCGCTGGCCGATGAGGTGCCGGCTGGCGTCGCCGAAGGTGGCGATGAAGACCAGCTCGTTCTCGCGGCGCATGGCCACTTTGCGAAAGGGATCGTCGAGCAGGATCGAGCCCGACTCCGACGGCACGAACTCGTTCGCCTTCTGCAGGATCTGGCGGAGAACGAGGTCGAGATCGATGTCGCTCTTGAGCGAAAGCCCCGCTTTCTGGCGCTCCAGAAAACGTTCCAGTTGCGGGATTTCGAGCGCGTGGAATTGCATCGTCAGAATGTTCGCGAAGCGGCGATTATACGGGTTGCTCGCGTTCTGCAGCGAAGGCTTCGGCTTCGAACGAAATTGCGCGATACGCGTCGTCATGCGCCATCCCGCGGCGCCGGTTCCTTATGTATTCCGCCGCATAGCGCCACAGAAAACGCGGCACTCCCAACTGCTCCGCCTGACGCACGTGCACCAATTCATGCCGCAGCAGCGCATCGGTTGCATGTCCGGCGGCGACGTAGATGCGGCGCCCGAGGGTGATGGCGATCGTGCGGCGATGCAGGAAGGGGCGCAGCCACCACGGATAGCCGACTCGGACGATGGCCCCGGCCGACCTCATTTACAATCCGCCGCCATGCGCAAATTGATGATCGTGATCGCCATCCTCGCCGCCACGTCCGCTTTCGCCCAGCAGGATTTCAGCAAGGTCGAAATCAAGGTGCAGAAAGTCGCGGGAACGGTGTACATGCTCACCGGCGCCGGCGGCAACATCGGCGTCTCGTCGGGCGACGACGGCATCGTCATCGTCGACGACCAGTTCGCGCCGCTCGCTCCGAAGATCCGCGAGGCGCTCCACGGCATCACCGCGAAACCGATCAAGTTCATCCTCAACACGCACTACCACGGCGATCACACCGGCGGCAATGCGATCTTCGGCCACGACGGACCGATCATCGCCCACGAAAACGTCCGCACGCGCCTCGCCGCCGGTTCGAAAAACCTCGGCGGGGTGACGCCGCCAGCGCCGAAAGACGCGCTGCCGGTGATCACGTTCAACGACCGCGCCACGATCCACGTGAACGGCGAAGACATCCGCGCAGTCCACTTCCCCCACGGCCACACGGACGGCGACTCGATCATCTTCTTCCCGCAGTCGAACGTGGTGCACATGGGTGACGACTTTTTCAACGGCATGTATCCCTTCGTCGACACCGACAACGGCGGCAGCGTTCGAGGGATGCTGGCGGCGGTCGACAAGGTCCTCTCGACGCTGCCCGACGACGCGAAAGTGATCCCCGGTCACGGCGCTCTCTCCGACAAGCCCGGCCTCCGCGCATTCGCGGAGGCCCTCCGCGGAACGACGAAAGCCGTTGCCGACGCGATCGCGGCAGGAAAGACGCTCGATCAGATGACGGCCGAGAAAATTCTGGCGCCTTGGGATTCGTGGGGCAAAGGGTTCATCAAGACCAATGCGTGGCTGGCGACGCTGGTGAGCGAGGCAAAGAAGTGATGTGGCACAGACACTCTTGTCTGTGCGGTGCTCGCGCAGCACTTGAAAACTACACCGCCGTTCGCAACTGGCTGATGCGACTGCGCAACTGCTCGGTAACCGCCAACCCACGCAGTAGCGACGCGGTCTTCTCGAACTCCGTCACCATCGCGTCGACGGCCTGCTCGCCGTCGCCGCTCATGATGCCGTCGAGGGCGCGCAGGAAATGCTTCTCGATCGTTTTGTGCGCCGAATTGCCGATGTACTCCTCGGCGATCGAACGGATGCGTGCGGCCAGGTCGACTAGCTCGCCGCTTTCCTCGTCTCGAATGAATTCAGACTTTTTTTTTAAGGCGACCAGCTCGCCCGTGATCATTCCGTAGAGGATCTTGGCGACCTCGAACGAGGAGATGCTGAGCACCTTGCCGATGTCCGCGATCGAGCGATGGCCGTCGATGCGCGTGACCAGCAGCCACTCCTGCGGGTTCAAGGTGATCTGCTCGTGCCGCGACTCGCGCACCTGCAGCTCGGGGATGTAATCGACCGAGGGAACCTTCTTCGACAGCACGCGCCACTCGTCCAGACGGCGCGCCGCTTCCATCAACAGGTTTGTATTCGACTTGGTGATGGTCTGCCGGTCGGGCTCTTCGCCGGGAGTGAATTGAAAGTCTCCCTGATTCCAGATAGCGAGCGCGTAGATCGCTTCCTCGCCGACCAACTCACCGACCGTGGCGTGCACCATCTGCCCGTTTTTCAGGAAGATGTAACCGCGGTCGTGATCTCGGGAGAGAGTGAACTTGCCCGTCTTTCCGGATACGCTGACCAACTGGATGATGTCGGGCAGCGGAAGCTCTTTGAGCGATCCCTGGAAGGCCATTTCGATTGTTTTCAGTGCAATGGAAGCTTGGCCGGAAGCCTAACCCACGGTGAAGGTGAGGTCAAGGAATCGTGACGGCGCTGTGATTTTCGATCGCGCTCAACGCCCACACGCCGAACGCAATCCCGAGCACGAGACCCGTTTCGATGCGCAGCGTGTTGGTGCTCACGCGCAATTTGGCGAGCTGCGTGAATCCGTCGATTGCCATCGGAACCGCGGCGGCACAAAGAACGATCCTCGCCATGCGCTCCGTCATCCGCGGCAGAATCAGGAACAGCGCGATCGACACGATCAGACCGGCGTAGATCGCCGTGCAGCGCGCGCAGATCGGCATCGGCACGTTCCAGACATACAGACAACGTTCCGGGATGCCGTGACAAAAGACGCGGAACAGCAGCCGCCATCGCATCGATGCTCCGTTCGCGATCGCCAGCGCGCACGTCACGGACGCCGCCAGAATCGTGCTCGCGATTCCGGCGATTACCGCGGCGACAATTTTCGTATCGCGTTTCACCGGGGATGAGCAAGCCGCCACGTCTGTGCAAACGCGTACGTCGCCACGACCAGCGACCAGAACGTCGTGAAGAAGACGCCGACGCACAGGAGGATGAAGCCGAACGGAACGATCATCCGCACGACCAGCCAGACCACGAATGCCAGCAGGTAGTTGCCGATGTTCGCCTTGATGAACGCCGCGATCTGTCCGAACTCGAACCCGGCGCCGAAGCGCTGTTCAATCGCTGTGAACAGCAGTGCGGCCGGAAGCCAGATCGCAAGCGCAAGGCCGAGGGGGAAGATGAGGCACCAGACGCACGCGGCCATGCCGCCGCCGATATTGCGAAGCACATCGCTATCCGCGTTCTGCGCGATGATCGACGGCACGATGAAAACCAGGACCAGGCAGATCACCGGCAGCGTATAGATCAAGGCGACACAGAAAATTCGCAGGCCCTCGCTGAAGTACTCGCCGAGGTCGTCCCATTCGGGGAGAGGATGCTGGACGCCGGCGATGACGTTGCGCGCCAGCCGCGCAAGGTAGCCGTAAAGGAAGAACGCCCCGACGATGAAGATGCTCGCCAGCGCGAAGAGCCCGCCGAGCAAAACCTTCTGTACCCAACGCGGGTCCTCGAACGTAAAGGTAAACGGACGCGCGAAATCGAATCCGGTTCCCGGCGGTCGCAACGGTGGCGGCGGAGGTGGCAGTGCCGCATGGAAGGCGTCGGACATTGAATCGAGTTTAGCATCCACTCCGGGGAAGAAATCGGAGGCAGGGCAACTTCTACGCTGAGGACTCCCGATTGGACCACGAACTCCACGATTTCGAAGAGAGAATTGACCTCCTCGGCGACCAGGCCGATTCGCGGAGCGGCGGAGTCAGCGTCGCCGTTGTCGTCTCCTTCATCGTCCACGCGCTGCTCCTCGCGTATTTCATCGCCACGTATAAGCCAGTGTCGAAAGACACGCCGGCTCCGCCGATCGCGCGTTACGTCGAACTGATCCGCCAGAATCCGGACAAGACATTCGTCGAAGCGCCCGGTCCGAAACTCGATCACGCGCCCTCGCCGAACGCGGCGCTCTCCGACGGCAATCGCAACGCGTCGACACCCCATCCGACCGGCGAGACGCCGACGCAGCGTCCCGGCGACGGCAGCCAGATCTACACGCCTCCGAAAACTCCCTCGGGTCAGCAGCAGTCCACGCCGTCGCAGGAAGCGGCGACCGCTGCCGCGCAGCAACAGCAAGCCTCGGCTTCAACCACGCCGCCCAATCCGCAGGCGCAGTCGACGCTCACCTATCGCCAGCCGGCGCAGGCCAACGCTGCCGTCGGGCCGGTGAACTGGCGCAACGCCATCAAGGAAGTCGGCAGGGTCGCCTCCCTCGGCGGAGGACAGGATGGCCCCGACCTCAAAGGCGCTGCCGGCGGCGAAAAAGGTTTCGCGCAGGACGGGCCGCTGTCATTCGAATCGTCGTGGTTCGATTGGGGCGACTACGCCGAGGGGATGGTCAGCAGGATTCGGGTGAACTGGTACTCGAACATGCCGCACCTGATCCAGACCGGCCTCAAAGGCGTCGTCACGATCCGTTTCACGATCCATCGCGACGGCAGCATCACCGACGTCACGATCCTCTCTAGCTCGGGCGTGCCGCCATACGACTTCGCCGCCAAGAAGGGCATCGAGCTCTCCTCCCCGCTCAATCCCCTGCCGAAAGACTTCCCGAACGAGACCGAGCGCGTGACGGCGATGTTCTATTACAACCAGGAAATCCCGAAACATTAGTGGCCAGTGGTAGTGGCCAGTGGTCAGGAAAACACCGGCTCACATCGTGCTCCGGTTCCCACTCAATGCAGCAGTTCGAGCACCGCCAGCGTCATTGCCTTGATCGCTCCCCGCAATGTCGGATCGGGCAGCGGCGCGAAGCCGGACGAATGCAGCGACGGTAGCCATTGTCCGCTGGCGATCTTCGCCGGATCGACCGCGCCGACGTTGAGCATGCAGATCGGGATCTTGCGGTCGACGCCGAAGCGCCCGAAGTCTTCGCTGACCATCAGCGGATCGATGCGAATCACGTTCGGCGCGCCCATCCCTTTCGTCAGCGCCGCCGCGATCCGTTCCGTGAGCGCGGGATCGTTGTACGTCGAGTCGACCGACTCTCCCGCCAGCAGTTCGACCACCGGCATCCGATCCTCCGGAACGCCCGCCGAAATCCCGATGCCGCGCGCGATTCGTTCGATCGATGCCACCACCCGCTTGCGCACCTCGGGTTTGTACGTCCGCACGGTCATCAGGAGCTGGACTTCGTCCGGGATGATGTTGCGCTTCGTGCCGCCGTGGATTGAGCCGACCGTGACCACCACCGGATCGAGCGGCGAGTCTTCGCGGCTGACGATCGTCTGCAGCGCGTTGATGAACTGTGCGGCCATCACCACCGGATCTTTCGTCGACTGCGGCGACGCGCCGTGTCCGCCGAGGCCGCGAATCGTGACATTGATGGAGTCCGCGCTGGCCATGAGATAGCCGGGCGTGTAGCCGACCTGCCCCGCGGGGAGGCTGGAGTTATCGTGAAACGCGATCGCGTAGTCGGGCTTCGGAAAACGCTCGTACAGATGATCGCGCAACATTCCGTCCGCACCCTTCACGACTTCCTCAGCAGGCTGGCCGATCAGCATGAGCGTGCCGTGCCACTGCGACTTCAGTTGCGCCAGCATCTTGGCAGTGCCGAGCAGCGTGGTCATGTGGATGTCGTGTCCGCAGGCGTGCATCACAGGCACGTCGTCGCCGGTCTGGCTCTTCGCGCGGACGGTGCTCGCGTACGGCAGGCCGGTCTGCTCCTGCACCGGCAGCGCGTCCATGTCGCTGCGAACGAGCAGCGTCGGGCCGGTGCCGTTGCGCATGATCGCGACGACGCCGTAGCAAGTCGCGCCGGGCTCCGTGTACTGGCCGACCGGGTACGTGACCTCGTAGCCGAGCTCTTTCAGCCGCGACGCGACGAGCGCGGAGCTGTTCTTCTCCTGCATCGACAACTCGGGGGCGGCGTGGAGCTGTTTGTACGTGGTCAGCAGCGACGGAATCTCGCGATCGATCATCTGATCGAGATTTTGCGCGGCGGCTGAAGTTGCGATGAGAAGAAGGACGATTGCGATTCGCTTCATGCGGTGATTATGCGGTGATAATCGCCGCATGTCGTGGGAAGCAGTCATCGGCCTCGAGGTTCACGCGCATCTCTCCACTGCTACGAAGATTTTCTGCGGCTGCTCCACCTCGTTCGGGGCCGCTCCGAATACGCAGGTCTGCCCCGTCTGCCTCGGCTATCCAGGCGCGTTGCCGGTGCTGAACAAGCGCGCCGTCGAACTGGCCATACGCGCCGCCATCGCCACCGGCTGCACCGTGCACGAGCGCTCCATCTTCGCGCGCAAGAACTACTTCTATCCCGACCTGCCGAAGGGCTACCAGATCTCGCAGTTCGATCGGCCGCTTGCAACCGGCGGCAGCATCGGCCGCGTGCGCATCCTCCGCATTCACATGGAGGAGGACGCCGGCAAGTCGATCCATCGCGGCGACGTCTCGCACGTCGATCTCAATCGCGCCGGCACGCCGCTCGTCGAGATCGTCTCCGAGCCCGACATCCGATCCGCCGACGAAGCCGACGCGTATCTGACACGCCTACGCCAGATCCTGATGTACACAAATGTCTGCGACGGCAACATGGAAGAAGGCTCGCTGCGCTGCGACGCGAACGTTTCGGTTCACCATGTCGGCGATCCCCTCGGCACACGCACGGAGATCAAGAACCTGAACTCGTTCCGCTATCTCCGCAGCGCGATCGATTTCGAAATCGCACGGCAGACGGCGATCCTCGAATCGGGCGGCGCAATCACGCAGGAGACGCGGCTCTACGATCCCGCCGCCGGCGAAACGCGGACGATGCGTTCGAAGGAAGAGGCGCACGACTACCGCTACTTCCCTGATCCCGATCTGCCGCCGCTGGTCGTCGAGCGCGCATGGATCGACCAGATCGCGCCCTCGATTCCCGAACTGCCGCAAGTGCGCGCGGAGCGCTACCAGCGCGACTTCGCGCTGAGCGCTGTCGATGCCGAGGCGCTCGTGACGTCGCGGCAACTCGCCGAATACTTCGAGGCCGTCGCCGAAGCGAGCCCCAATCCGCGCGCGGCAGCGAATTGGGTTCGCAACGAACTGCTGCGCGTTCTCAATGAACAGAAGGCGGACATCGCCGACTCGCGCGTGACTCCGGCAATGCTCGGAAGGCTGATCCGCCTCATTGACAGTGGCGCCATCGGCGGTAAGTCAGCGAAAGCTGTCTTCGACGAGATGGCGCTCAGCGGCGATGAACCAGACGTCATCGTCGAACGCCAGGGCCTCTCACAGATCCGCGATCCCGAAGTCATCCGCGACGCCGCCCGCCGCGTCATCGAACGCAACGCGACACAGGTCGAGCAGTACCGCGCCGGCAAAGCGCAGCTCTTCGGATTCCTGGTCGGGCAGTTAATGAAGGAGACGCGCGGAAAGGCGAATGCGGAGATGGCGAATTCAATTCTGCGTGAGTTGCTGGGAGGGTGACGGTTTCACGCGGAGCGCGCGGAGAGGCGGAGAGGTGTAGGAAAATGGCGGCTTGTCTTTTGACGATGATCTTGCCAACGCGCGTTCGCGACGCCGCGGTGCTGTCTTTCACCATTTCTCGGCGCGCGCAGGAAAGACGAAGTATCTGGTCGTTCTCAACCACACCTGGCCGCCGGACGATGGGCTGCCCGTCTATGCATTTACGACGACGAATGTCGACCACTTCACTGAGGAGCACGTTCGGCTGCAGCCGGTCGTTCGGCTATATCCCGGCGACTATCCGTTCATCAGCGCACGGACGGTCATCGACCTGACAGATGATCCTGCCGAGCTACGGCTAGCGTCCCGCGCCCGCGAGGTGCCGCTCGGGCTGCGCTTTGCGGCGGGTCGCCAATTCCTCGGCGGCGTCGCGGTCTTCCTGCTGCGCCTCGACGAAACGCAGCATGTCTGCCGCTTCGGGATGTCCTTCGAAGAAGAGGCGGTAGTCCATGATCACGCTGCTTCCAGGCGCGCGTTGCTCGTTCGCAAGTTTCCACGACGGCTCGTCATGCGATTGCTCGCTGAGCTTCCACGCGGGAGTCGCGCCGAAGTTTTTCTGCGCATGATCGAGAGCCTCGACGTCGGAATCCGAGAAGACATCAAGATCCGGTTCTTTCCGAGCGCGGAAGACTGGATACTTTCTGAACATCGAGCGCTCGACGATCAGATACTCATCGAACAGCTCTTTCACCAGCGGCTGGAAGTGTTCGTCATGCGCGATCACGTCATTCATCACGGTGAGCGATGCCGAGGGAACCGGCCCGTACTCCATACACGCATATTGATCGCCGATGACCGGCCGGCCGTACTTCAACAGATGAAATTTGTCGGCGTGAAAGAGCAGCTTCGCCGCTTTCATCTTGTCGAGGTCGCGAACTCTACGCTGCGCAAAAAACACCAACGCCTGAACCAGTTTTTCGGGAGCAAAACGAAATCGAATCTGCGCCATAAGTATTTGACGATGAGTGTACCTCGGAGTCACTCCCGGAACGAGGCCATGACGTCGACCGCGCCACGAATGTCCTCACGTTGTTCGCCAGCCCGATCGAGGCGCGGACGGCGCCGACGACGGTGTTGGTGCAGTCGGCGAAGCGTTCGGGCGTGAACGGGGGGTGAAACGGGAAGGCGCCCGCGAACCGAAGCGTCAGGAGCGGTTCTCGGCGGCACTGCTGCTGCGGCGTTCCGTGAAAAGGCCGAAAAGCCTCACGATCGCGGGCAGGCCGGTAGTCAGTGCCGCAACCATTCCGGTGGTGAGATTCAGCAGATCCTTCTGCGTAGCAAAGATAAGAATGATTGCCGAGACGATCACGACGAAGAGCGGCAGGCGGATCACGTCCCACGCGCTCGGACCTTCCTGACCTTCGAGCGGCACGTCGTCGCGCTTTGCCGCCGCAAGAACGTAGAGCCGGAAGGTCTCATTGAACATACGCAGATTGGGACGGCGCCGCACGAGCCCGCGCGCCAGCAGACGGCGCACCGCTTTGCGGTCTTTCCCGTTGAGCAATCCATCGCGCGCAAGCTGTTGCAGCAGGATCTTTTCATCCTCCGAACAACTGGCCCAGAGGCCGGCATAGTACGTATTGCTGCGCTCCCGGATTTCATCGATGAGCTGTTCGCGGTCTGCCGTGGCCGCCTGCGGTGCCAGTTCCTCCCGGATTGTGCGGAGAAACGCGCCTTGTTCCGTCTCGCCGTGCAACCAGGCCAGGTTGTCGCGCGTCATCGGTATCGCCTCGTCGGTCTGCGGCGCCTCGAGTTGCGCTTCGGTGGCGCTGACGAATGCGGCCAGGACGGCGGTCCAACGTTTCTTCATGTCGGCATTCGACAGAAGCGCGAAAAAGGCAGGCGGCGAGATCGTCGAGGCAATAATGACCGTCCGATTCGGAAGCGCGATGAGTCGCTCCATGAACGTCAGCTTACGAATGGAAATGCGCGCATCGGTCGCGCGATATTCGAAATCGACGATGAGCACGTTCTGTCCTTCGCGGGCGCGGTCGATCTCCAGCAGTTTCTCCTCCCAGGCCGCCGGATCCTTACTGTTATCGAGGTCGCTGAATACGACGTCGATGAATTGACGGGCGCCATCGCTCCTGGCCGTTTCCGGCGTCACGAGAGAGCACGTGAGCTCCTTCACGGACTTCATGCTCCGAATGAGGAAAACGTGATCGCCGAGCGTGGGCTTCAGCGGCGGGGGCGGACTGAGCCAGAGCGGCTCCCGCAGATCGATGAGAAAGAGCTTTACGGCAAAGAAGCGAACGATCATGACGAGGATTGCGATGATGGCCGCAATTGCCAGCAGGAGCAGGGCGAGCCACAGAATGCGAAGCGACGTCCAGCCGCCATTGCTGCGCATGGCCGCCGCGAACGACAGCGGGACGCGCGCCTTGACGTGAATGAAATGCGGCGGCGGATCGGCGCCGTAGATGTTTGCCGCCGCCGCCTGCTTCTGCCCGTCCGAGGAGGGAAGATGGATGGCCTTCTCCAGCGTGAGAAAATCTTTCCGCCAGCTCCACCGCCACAACGCTCCCGCCTCCGATACGCCGTGCAGTTGCCGCAGCGATACCGACTCTTCCGAATAGGCAGGCAGGACGTCGCGATAGATATCAGGCAGCCACGCTCGATCGGGAGCGTCGTGCCCCGTTCCGACCGGCTTCGCGTCATCCCAGCAAGCGGCCCGCTTCGGAAACGGGAAGAGCGCCCATCGCATCCGAAACGGATCACCTTTCCACGCTTCGCAATAGCTCTCTCTCGCGTCACCGGTCATGTTCGCCTGCTCGATGCCGACGATGGCGCGTTCGGCGCGGTCATCGATGTAGAGCTGCGAATACTTGACCAGTCCTTCCATCTCCAGACGGCTGGCCACCTTGAAGAAACCGAACGTCGGGACCACCGCTCCGACGACGAGGAGCAGCACGCCGCCGGATAGGTAGGCGCGGCCGAAGCGCGAGGTGTCGAAGCGATAGCCTTTTTGACGAAAGGTTGCCCAGGCCGAGAGCGCGATCAGGGCGGACGCCGCAATCTTCAGCGCCGTCGGATAATTCTGCACGGCGCTGCCCGGCATCCCGCCGCCACGCCAGATCACATACAGAGCGAGAACGGCAACGGCGATCCATGTCGTCAGCAACGCCATCCACCGAAACGTGTAACGGCGGCGATCGAGCACCAGCATCGTGGCGATGATCGCCTGCGCTGGAACGAGCATCGTGGCGAGCAGCACGGTGCGCGCGTCGAACGCGTAGACCACGCCCATGGCGTAGAGGATCGTCAGCGCGTAGAGCACGATCAGGCGCGCGTACAACGGGGTGTTCTGCGCCACCGGCCAGACTTGTGGAGCGCGGTAGCGCGGGTTGCGGAGGAGCACCAGAAAGATCACCAGCAGATAGATCGCCGCGTTGCCGAGCAGCATCGCCAACGTCACCGCCACGCTTTCGGTGTTCACGGTCCGCAGCAGCGACTTGTCGCGAAAGACGATGAGCGTCCACGGCAGATGCCCGAGCGGCTTGACGTAAAGGCGATGATCCGTGCCCCAATAGCGAACATCCACCGAGCGCGCCTGCCGAGCGTACACGGCGGATCGAAGGGTACGGTTTCCGTCCGTCTCCGTGAAAAAGTTCTCCTCGTTGTTCCGCGACTCCTCGGAGTGGAAGAGCACTTTCCCGGAATCCTCGATGACGGCAAATCCAAAGCCGGGCGGCATCACGGCGTGGGTGATGTGGACGAGGTCTACCGTGGCCGCGACCACCGGCAGGTGCGTGGCCTTCGATGGCCTCGCAATGACGGCCTCGGTTTCGCCGGAGGCGGCCGAGCGGATCGATTCGATCGCGAACGAGTTTGCCGGATGCATCGGCTACGCCAGACGAACAAGTAGCAGTCCGGTGGAATACATTCGGTGCAACACGGCTGCCAGAGGCACCCCGAGCGGCGTGGTACACGAGTGCGGACGCGGACCCGAGCAGTAGCGCCCGCAACGGGGGGG
>ERZ1739052.47-NODE-47-length-19774-cov-10.200568_pt1 | contig 19774 bp, 17 predicted proteins | sample MGYA00581761_ERZ1739052 | MGnify/ENA primary metagenome ERZ1739052 (study PRJEB42929, sample SAMN08275524) | rhizosphere metagenome | isolation source: Rhizospheric soil replicate 1 | host: Colobanthus quitensis and Deschampsia antarctica | place: Antarctica...
CCGGGGCGGGGCGGTGCGCGGCGGCGGGGGGGCAGGGCCGTGAGGCGGGCGGGCGGGGGGGGGGACGGCGGTGGGGTGGTCCTGCAGGGTGTGAACGAGCGGGGGCGCCGGGAGGGCCGCGAGGGCGGCCTTGGAGGAGGCGCGAGAATGGCGGATGATCGTCTCATCGCGCGGCGTCGAAACCAGAGCGATCCGATCGCCGCGCGGACTGATGGCGATGCGCGTCAGCCCCTGCAGGTCGGGGTCGTTGAACGTTGCCGCACTCCGCCAATCGCCGGGTTTCGCGGGATTCCATTCGTAGATCGTGTGACCGGAGGCGATCAGCAACGTGCCGCGCGAGGTCCAGACGTGACTCCCCGAGGTCGGGAACGGAATCGAGGCGAGCGTGGTGACGTGACGGTCGTCGAGGTTGAGCTGACGAAGGAAAAGCGCTCGCGGTGGCGCGGTCCCCTCGGGTGCAGGAAACGGTTCGACGGCGACGAAACTCACGGCGCGCTTGCCCGGAATCCGGAACGGCGCAGTGATCGAGCCGAGCGCCATCGTGTCGAGCGCCTTCGTCTTCGGATCGTAGATCACGATGCGCCGTTGCTTGTCGTTCATGTAGAGCACCCAGGTCAGCTCGTCGAAGCGCGTGAAGTAGCCGGCATCCTTCGTTTCCGTCAACTGGCTCTCTTTCCCCGAGGCATCGTGCAGGATCACGTGGCCATCGCGCAGCAGCATCAGGGATCCGTCGGATGCCGGCGTCGGACTGAATCCAAGCGCGCCGGGCACGGGAGTGGATATCCCATTTGCAAAATCGCGGACCACCGCCTGCACCGCATGTCCGGTCTCGTCGAGCACCGCGATCTGCGACGTGAAGACGAGCCGCCCGTCCGGAAAGAACGCCGGCTGGTTGTCGTAGCCGGGATGCTTCGAGATGTTCGTCAGATTCGAGACCATGAACCGCCCGGACGACATCTCGAGCGATCCCACCCAAACCTCGGAATCATTGATCTGCGCATGGAGAGTCGCCGCGGACGCGAGAAGGAGGAAGAGAACGATTCGACGCATGGCCTGATCGTATCCGAGGAGTGCCACCCGCCGCTGATAGTCGCCCATACCTTTCGATTGGCCGAACTCAAACCCTTCAAATGGACGAACTTTTAAGTTCCGCCACGGCGCGCTAGAGTGCTGTCACGATGGCGACGAAGCCGCTCTTCTCACCGCGCGCGATCGGATTCGCGCGGACTCCCTTTAAAGAAACGATGCAGGTTCCGAAAGGTCCAGGAACGAAGCACGAGGCGAATGGCGTGATCGAGATCCTGCCGGAGCTCGAGGCTGGTCTCACGCACATTGAAGGTTTCTCGCACCTCTTCGTTCTCTGGGTCTTCGATCGTTCGGACGGTTTCGAGCTTGTCGGTGCGCCGCCGGGAGAAGAGACCCCGCACGGCGTTTTCGCGACGCGTTCCCCGTTTCGTCCGAATCCGATTGCGATCACGGTCGTCGAGCTGCTGCGCCGCGAGGGCGCGTCGCTGCACGTTCACGGCGTCGACATGCTCGATGGAACGCCGATCCTCGACATCAAGCCGTACATGTCGAGCATCCCCTTGGAAACGCTGCGGCGTGGATGGTTGGAGGAGGCGGAGAAACGGCGCGCGAAGAGCTGACCCGTCACGCGCGAAGGCGCGCGTGACCTACTGCATCGAGCGGGCGGCCAACCCGGCGAGGACGCCAGCGTTCTGGCGGCGAATCGGCCTACCCTTTCTCGAACATCCCCATCTTCCGGAACTTCTTGTAGCGCTCTTCCGGAAGTGCGGAGGGCTTGAGTTTCATCAGATCTTTGAGCGCTTTTTCGAGAAACGGCGCGAGCAACTCCGCCGCTTTGGCAGGATCGGCGTGGGCGCCGCCGTTCGGTTCGGGGACGATGTCGTCGATGATCGCCAGGCGCTTGAGGTCGGACGCGGTGATGCGCATCGCCGCCGCGGCTTCCGCCGCCGCCGACGGATTTTTCCAGAGAATCGCCGCGCATCCCTCGGGGGAAATCACCGAATAGACCGCGTGCTCCAGCATGAAGACGCGGTCGCCGACGCCGAGCGCCAGCGCCCCGCCGCTCCCGCCTTCGCCGATCACGATCACGATCACCGGCACGGTGAGCATGGCCATCTCGCGGAGATTGACGGCGATCGCCTCGGCCTGGCCGCGTTCTTCCGCGCCGAGGCCGGGGTAAGCGCCCTGGGTGTCGATGAAGGTGACGATCGGGAGATTGAACTTCTCGGCCAGCTTCATCACACGAAGCGCTTTGCGGAATCCCTCGGGACGCGGCTGGCCGAAGTTGCGGTAGATTTTTTCCTTCGTGTTGCGGCCTTTCTGATGGCCGATGATCGCGCAGGCGTTGCCGCGGAAGCGCGCGAAGCCGGCCACGATGGCGGGATCGTCGGAGAACTTGCGGTCGCCATGGATCTCCGTCCACTCGTCGAAAAGGCAGCCGATGAAGTCGAGCGTGTACGGCCGCAGCGGATGGCGCGCGACGAGCGTTTTCTGCCACGGCGTAAGGTTGGCGAAGATTTCGTCGGCGAGTTTGGTAAGCTCTGCCTCAAGCGCCGCGAGCTGAGCGGGATCTCCTTCAGCCGCGGTGGTTTCCTCGATTCGACGCCGGAGCTGCAGAATCGGCTCCTCGAACTGCGTCGGGTCAGGATTCATAAGTCCGTGACCCTAACAGATGACCAGCATGCTCGCAACTGACGCAGAGCAGACCGCCGCGCCGCGGCCGTCGCTCGAAACATGGGCTCGCAATGAGCCGATGCGGCACGTCCCCTCGGCGGAGTGGATGGCCTGGAAACTCGACCAGGACCTGCGCCGCCGGATCGAAATTCTCTTCACCGCGTTCTCGCATCTCGCCGCGGACGATGCACGCAAACCGGCGATCGAGAATGCGTTTCGCGCGCTCTGCCGCGCCATCGATCGGCTCTCCGACGTGGCGCGCCACGCCCGCAACAACCACCCTCCGCACGACCTCGGCGAGCGCATCGTGTGGGGAGTGAATCAGGCCGTGGCCAGCCTCAACTCGCTCGATCCGCACCTCATCGGCCGGCGCTTCCCCTTCCATACCGGCGAGCGCTCCAAAGGCGAACCGATCTACGGCGCGTTGCTGGGGGTGATCCAGCATGTCGAACGCGTGTTGACGCTCGTGCGGACGATCGATCGCAATGTCGATGAGCACCTGCTCGACGGTTTGGTGAAGCTCGAAACGCCGCTTCGTCCGCAGCCGATCGCATGACCAGGCTCGATGCCGTCCGCCCGCTCTTCGCACATATGGAGTGGGCGGACGCGATGGTCTGGCGCGCGGTCCGTGATTGCGCGGCCGCCTCGGACGACCCTGGGAAACGTGGCCGCGGAGGCGGCCGCTACATGGGCTCGCGCAACGTCTGATTTCGCGCGTTTTACGCCGTCGATCGGACCACGCGTCGACCGACAAATCCGAATACACGCAATGCGATTCACGGCTCGGGACGCGCGAGTACTGCGAGAATGCGCAGTCATGAATATCGACGAGGTCATCGCCGCAATGTACGAGAACGTCTCCTTCGAGCCGGGCACGCGTCCGGACTGGAAACGCGAGTCCGAGATCTTCTCGCCGAACGCGCGCTTCGTCCGCGTGAACGACGACGGCGTCTTCGAATTCACGATCGAGACCTTCCGCCAGAACTTCGAATCGATGATCGACTCCGGCGTCCTCCCCAGTTTCTGGGAAGGCGAGATCTGGCGCGAGACGCACCAATTCGGCAACATCGCCCACGTCCTCAGCGCCTATGAAACCCGTTGGACACGCGCCGGCGACGTCATCAACCGCGGCGTCAACAGCATCCAACTCTTCGAACGCGACGGCAGTTGGTGGATCAGCGCGATGATCTGGCGACGGGATGGCAAGACGGTGCAGATTCCGGAACGGGTGCCAGTTGCCGTCTCAACGAGAAGCTTTCACCACAGAGACACAAAGGACACAAAGAAGACCTCTCTGTGATCTCTATGCCTCCGTGGTGAAAAGCGTTACCTGTATTTCGAACCCCGCCAGCGACGTGCGTCGTTTATGGTTCAATCCGCTCGATGCTCTTCACGCGATCGATCTGACGATCGAACGACGCTACCCGCTTCACATCAGACATCTCCGCCAGCGCCGACAGATAGGCCTCCGCAAAGTCGAGTCGCAGGACGTCATAGATTTCTATCGCGCGTAGCAGCAGTTCATGGTCGCCGGTCTCGATCGACGGAAGGGCCAGGAGGGCGCGTGCCATCCGCGCAATGTCCGCCCTCGGAACTCCATAAAACGACTCGAGGACGTACACCATCTCCGCGAGTACCAGATCCGTCAGGATCAGTTCGTGCGAACTGCGAAGAAATGCCGTCGCGCGTTTCGCCTGCGAAGGCGGGTTGCCCGTGAGATGACGCACGAGCACGTTCGTATCGACAAGTGCTCTCACTTTCGGGCTGTCGCGCGGCGACGCCAGGTACTCGCCTTGATCGCCGGCCACGACTTCCCTTTCTTTTCCGGCGAAACCTTCACGCTCCCGGCAAGATCGAGAAAGTCCTCAACCTTCGCCAGCACAGCCCGTCCTTCGAGAACGCGGAAAAGCACCCGATCGCCTTCTTTCAGACCGAGCGCATCGCGCACGGGCTTCGGAACCGTGATCTGGCCTTTAGAAGTTAACGTTGCGGGAACGTCCATACAGTCTCCTTACCACGACTCGCCGGTAAGGATAACACGTGGCCGCTCTCATCGCCGGGACCTAATTTCAACGGGGTATCACAAAATTTTGATTGGATCCACATCGATCGCCACCTCCACGCCCTTCCACTTTTTCCCGATCATCACCGATTCGACGGCTTTGCGGAGGGCGGTGCGGTGGGGGGAACGGAGGAGGATTTGGTAGCGATAGAAGGCTTTGATTCGGGCCATTGGCGCGGGGGCCGGGCCTTGAATGCGGGTGCCGCTCAGAGGTTTGAGAGTTTCTTCGAGGCGGCGGCCACAGTCGAGGGCGGCCTGGTCGACGTCGGATAGTTTTTCGCCGCGAAAGAGGATGGCGATCATCGATGTGATCGGCGGGTAGTGAAACATTTTGCGGAATTCGATTTCGGCTTTGTAGAACGCTTCATAGTCGTGGCGGAGGGCGTGCTGGATTGCGTAATGGGTCGGGAATGCGGTCTGGATCAGCACTTTGCCCCGTAATTCGCCGCGTCCGGAGCGGCCGGCGACTTGCGTCAGTAAGTAGAACGTCTTTTCGGCGGAGCGGAAATCGGGGTAGCCGAGAATTGAGTCGGCGTTCAGGACCGCGGTGAGCGTGACGCTGGGGAAATGATGCCCTTTACTCAGCATTTGCGTGCCGATCAGCGCCTGTGTTTCCCGCCTGTGAAAGCGGTCCAGGATGCGGACCAGCTCCCCTTTCTTTCGGGTCGAGTCGCGATCGAGGACATCGACGATCACCTCGGGAAAATCTCGGCGGAAACGCTCCTCCACTTTTTCCGTACCGAAGCCGATCGGCTGCAGCACCTCACCATTGCACAACGGGCAAAGAGCGGGAATCGGCTTTCTCAGTCCGCAGTAGTGGCAGATCAGCATCCCGGCGCGGCGGTGGACCGTCAGCGTCACGCTGCAATCGCGGCAGCGGAACTCGTGGCCGCATTCACGGCATAAGAGATAAGGAGCGTAGCCGCGGCGGTTGATCAGGATAATGGCCTGCTCCCCTGCCGCGAATGTCTCCTTGAGCTGCTCCTTCAATGGATTGCTGAAAATGACGAAGCCTTTATCCTCTTTTTCCGCGCGTTCTTTGCGGATGTCGATGACGGCGGCCTCGGGCAGCGGCCGCGCCTCGACCCGCGCCGTCATCCGCAGCAGCGTGTACTTCCCGCGCTCGGCATTTTCGCGCGATTCGAGGGACGGCGTTGCCGAACCGAGGACGACGGGGATGTTGCGGAATTGCGCGCGGACCACGGCCAGGTCGCGGGCGTTGTAGCGCGGCGTTTCATCCTGTTTGTAAGCGGCGTCGCCTTCTTCGTCGACGACGAGTAAGCCGAGGCGCTGGAAGGGTGTGAAGAGCGCCGAGCGCGGACCGATGGCGACATCCACCTCCCCTCGGCGCGCACGCCACCATTGATCGAATCGCTCGCTTGCGGAAAGACTGCTGTGCAGGATCGCGATCCGCTCGCCGAAGCGTTCCTTCAGCCGCGACGCAAAGACCGGCGTCAGCGCGATTTCAGGGACGAGCAGCAACGCCTGCTCCCCTCGCCTCACCGCGTCGCGCATCAATTCGATATACACCTCGGTCTTGCCGCTTCCGGTGACGCCTTCGAGCAGAAATGGCGCGAATGTCCCGAGCGATTTGCGAATGGTTTCGATGGCCGCGGTCTGTTCGAGCGAATGCCGGATCTCGCCGACGCTGGCCGGATCCAGTCCCGCCAGAAACGCGTCGAGCGTATGCCGCCGTGCGCGGCGTTCGATGCGGACGATGTTCTTCTTGGCAAGCGCCGAAAGCACGGCCGCGCTGACGCCGGCAGTCTCGAGCGCGCGCACCGACATCTCCACGCTGCGCGAGGACAGCACATCGACCGCCTGCTGCTGCTTCGCAGTCAATCCGGCCGGCACCGTTTCGAGGATCACGAAACGGTCGTAGCGAACGCCTTTCGCGTCCGTCACGCGATCTCCGATCGTGATCAGCCCCGCATCGCGAAGCCGTTCGATCGACGATCGCGAGCTCGCTTCGAGCGCGGTTGCGAACGGCAGCGGACGGCGTCGAAGCTCATCGATCAGCGGCAGATCGCCGTCGAGAATTTGCTCCGAGGTGAGCGCGGCAGCGATCATCGACTCATCGCCGGCCAGAGCCAGCTCCCGCCGTCCACGTGCGGACATGTTCGCCGGCAGCGCCACGCGCAGCATCTCGCCGAGCGGCGCAATGTAGTACTCGGCGGCCCATTTACAGAGCTCGATGATCTCCGGAAGCAGTGCCGGCTCGTCATCGTCCAGGACGGCGCGGATCGGCTTGAGCCTGGTCCCCTCGGGTGCAGCATCCGAGAGGCCGACCACAAATCCCGTGTTCCGTTTCGCGCCAAATGGAACTTCGACGCGTGATCCGAGGCGGACTGCATCGCGCAGCTCGGGCGGAATCGCATACGTGAACGTGCCGTGCACGGCGACGGGCACCGCTACCTCGGCGAATTCGGAGAGACCGGACGGCATCGGCCGCTATTGTCTCCGCCGCAACAGCGCGATCGTCACCAACGCCGCGATGGCGATGTACACCGCGGCCTCGGGTGCACGAATGCGCGTGCGCGGCTCGGGCGCGAAGCTCATCTCATACGCGCAACTGTCCTGCGAGCCGGGGACGATCTGGATCCCCGCGGCGATGACACGGCCATTGCCGTTGACGCCGCGGACGCGAATCATTGCGTGGTCGAGATTGACCGAGGGAAACATCTGCCGCGTATCGGTGGCGATATGTTCGAAACCATCGAGGAAGAACCGCTTCTCGCCGAGAACCTGGCCGTGCAGATCTTCGACCGCCACGACGACCGACAACGCCGCGCCGGACGTCTCGATCACGTACAACTTGTATTGCGTGTCGCTCGAACCGTCGCCGTGCAGCACGGCGGACTGTCCGTTGCCGATGCCGAGGCGCGTGGGGATGCCCGTGAGGGCCATCGAGACGGCGGTGCCCGGACCCGCGGACGGGACGTAACCGTAGATGCGCGCGGAGGCGACAACGCCGGCATTGGCCTGGATGCGCAGCGCGCCGATGCTGTCGGCGCTTGGCAGGATCGGCGCGCCGAGGGGATCGACGACGTACGTCTGCCGCGGCGGCAGCGTGATGGTGGTCTTCCTGGGCGAGCGATTGGCGTGGCCGCTTTCGAGGTACGACAGCGACATCACAGCCGCATGGTCGTCGGTGTTCGTGATCCAGAGCGCGGTGAGAAAAAGGCGTCCCGAGCCGCCGGCGGCGCGGCCGACGACGGGAATGACGAGATCGCGATCGGCGTATGCGGCCAGGAGCGGTTGCGCCGCGAAGAGCAGGAGCGGGAGGGCGAAGCGTCGCATCCGCGCAGTATGCCGCGTGCGCGGGTACAATCGGCAACGCCGAGTGGCTGGTTCGCCGCTCCGACCCAGTGGGCGCACTCCTCTATCTCCTTTCCGCTGCAGGCACGCTCGTTCTGGTCCGCCGGTTCATGACGCTTTCGCGCGTCGCGTCGGTGGTGCTGATCCTGCTGCCGCTTTGTCTGACGGGCGGCGCGCTCGTGACGGGCAAGGTCTACGCGCCGGTCGATCTCGCCTATCACTTCGATCCGCTGGCGTCGATGGCCACGCGCGTCGGGATCGACCGCATCGCCAATCCGCTGCCGTCGGATGTAGCGGTGCAGTTCCTGCCGTGGAACGCGGCGTTGCGATGGGCGATCGCGCACGGGCAGTGGCCGCTCTGGAATCCCTTCGAGTTGTGCGGAAACGTGCTAGCGGCCGCCGCGCAATCCGCTCCGTTCCATCCGGTCACGCTCCTCGGTCTTTTGATTCCAGCGCAAGACGCGTTCGGATTCATGGCGGCCATGACGTACTTCCTCGCGGCACTGGGGATGTTTCTCTTCCTGCGAAATCTGGAACTGCGGCAATTGCCGTCACTGTTCGGCGCAGCGGGATGGTCGCTGTCGACGTACGTGGTCGCTTTCACGCACACCGCGCATGGAAACGCGATCGCGTTGCTGCCGCTGGTGATGCTGGGCGCGCGCTGCGTGGCGTTGGGGCCTGGAGTCCGAGCAACAGCACTGTTAGCGTCGGCGCTGATTCTCATCACGCTCTGCGGTCATCCGGAAACATCGCTACATGTCGTCGCGCTGGCGATTGCGTACGTCATCGTTTCCGCGCGAACCCGGCTCTCGCGCGTTGCGATCAGCGGACTGGCGGCCGGAGTCATCACGCTGCTGCTCACCGCATTTTTTCTCACGCCGATGATCGACGCGATTCCGCAAACGCGCGAATACCTGCATCGACGGTCGGGCAGCGAAGCGCAGAGCGCGTCGTGGAGCTCAGTGGCGCACGTGCTGCGCAGCAACATCCTTCCGTTTGCGGAAGGGAGGGCTGGCGTCGAGGAGCCGCAATACGAGCGAGGACTGCAACATCACTCGATGGGAACGGCCTACGCGGGCGCGATGCTCTTCGCGCCGGCGCTCTTTGCGCTGCTGCGCGCACGGACTCGCGAGAAGTGGTTCTTCGGCGGCGTCGCCGTCTTCGGCTTTCTCGCGGGCGCCGAGGCGCCGATCGTCAGCGCGATCCTGGCGCGGCTTCCCCTTTTCAGCCTGGCCATCAACGCGCGGATGATCTCGTTCGCGGCGTTCGCTATCTGCGTCCTGGCCTCGATCGGTCTACACGCCTCGCTGACCGAGCGCCGGCGCCTGGCGTTCCTCTTCCTCATCGTCGGATTGGTCATCGCGGCGTTGACGATGCCGATGGCGTTTCACAGCACGCTGACTCCCGATTTCGTTCGCGCGAATGCGATCCGCGAAGTGGCGCCGCTGCTGCTCGCGTTCGCTTTGCTCATTGCGTTTCGGACAAACCGCGCCGCGGCGACCGGATTGCTCGCGCTGCTGCTGGTGCAACGGGTCATCGAGATCGGCGGCTTCATCCCTGCCGTCGATCGCCGCGCGTTCTTTCCGCCGATCGCGGGATTCGAAAACCTTCCGCGCAACGGCGATCCGTATCGCATCGTCGGACAAGGACCGCTGTTCGCGCCGAACATCGCCGCGCATTACGGACTCGAAGACGTTCGCGGCTATCAGGCCATGACCTTCGCACGTCTCGCGGAAACGTTTCCGCTGTGGTCGATCCCGCAGCCGGTATGGTCGAACCGCGTCGATGACCTCACCGCGCCGATGCTGTCGATGATGAACGTCCGCTTCGCGCTCGCGCTGCCGGATTCTCCAATTCCGCCGTCGTGGCGGCTCGTCGGCCGCTACCCCGGATATGCGTTGCTCGAAAATAGCCGCGCCCTCCCGCGAGCATTTGTGCCGCGCGTGGTGCACACCGGGATGAACTACGTGATCCGCGACATGGGCGCGTGCAGCGATTTCGGCGCGGAAGCGTGGATCGAAACTCCGGGACCTACGACGGACGTCGCGAACGGATCCGGCTCGGTGCGCGTGCGAGCCGACGGGGCGCGCTTACTGCTGCACGCGTCGATGCAATCGCCCGGATGGATCGTGATCTCGGAGACGGCATGGAAAGGATGGCGCGCGACGACCGGCCGCGAGGTCATCAAACTCCACTTCGCCGACCGCGCCTTCCTGGGCATGTACGTTCCGGCCGGCGAGCACGACATCGTGTTGTCGTACCGCCCGACGGCGGCAGCGAACGGTGCGATCGTTAGCATCGCCACGGCGGGGTTGTTGGCGGCCTTTCCGTTCCTACGCAGACGGCGGTCACTGTCATCGTGAGCAAGCCCAGGCACTGCATCTTGCCAAAGCACAGACAAGAGTGTCTGTGCCACATCAATCCTGCCGCAATCAGAGTTTGTTGAGATCGCCAAAGTCGCTCGTTAACCGCTGGATATAATCCGCGCCGATGGCGCCCCCTCGGTCGCCGCATCGGAGGACGCATGGACGAGCAGACAGGCGGAGCGGCGGAGGCCAGTGCCGCGATCGCGGAGGCGGAGAGTCACAACGAGCCGAAAATCGGAGCGAAGGACAAGCTCGACGAGCTTTGCGTCAACACCATCCGCTTCCTCGCCATCGATGGCGTCGAGAAGGCCAAATCCGGGCATCCGGGCGCGCCGATGGGCATGGCCGACATGGCCTTCGTCCTCTGGACCGAATACATGCGCCACGATCCGAAAGCGCCGTCGTGGCAGGATCGCGATCGCTTCGTCCTCTCCGCCGGCCACGCCTCGATGCTGCTGTATTCGCTGCTGCATCTCACCGGCTATCCGGAGATGACGATCGAGCAGCTTCAGAGTTTCCGGCAGTGGGGATCGAAAACGGCCGGCCATCCCGAGTACGGCGACGCGCCCGGCATCGAAGTCACCACCGGCCCGCTCGGCCAGGGATTCGCGAACGGCGTCGGCATGGGCATCGCTTCGAAAATGATGGCGGCGCGCTTCAACACGGACGATGTTTTTAAGCCTGTCCAGAACTGGATTTACGTCATCTGCTCCGACGGCGATCTCGAAGAAGGCATCAGCTCCGAGGCCGCATCTCTGGCCGGTCACCTCGGACTCGGCAACCTCATTTATCTATATGACGACAACGACGTCACGCTTGACGGCGACAAACGCCTGTCGATGTCCGAGGACGTGAAGAAGCGATTCGAGGCCGCGCATTGGCACGTTCAGAAGATCGACGGACACGATCGCGACGCAGTGCGCAAGGCGATTCGCAAGGCGCAAAAGATCACCGGCAAGCCGTCGATGATCATGGCCAAGACCGTGATCGGGCAAGGCAGTCCGAAGTTTCACGGCACCTCGCGCGCGCATGGCGAACCGCTCGGCCCCGAGGAGGCCGCGGCCACGAAAGTGGCCCTCGGCTGGCCCGCCGAGCCGACGTTCTATGTGCCCGACGAAGTCCGCGTCGAATTCGCGCGCAAAGTGAAGAAGCTCGCCCGCGCCCGCAAGCAGTGGGAAAAGGGGATGGCCGAGTGGCGCGCACGCAGTCCGCAACTCGCGGCGGAGTGGGACGCGTATTGGTCGCATTCGCTGCCCGATGACTACGAGCTGCAACTCGCGGAAGCAGGCAAGACCGACAAGCCGATCGCGACGCGCGAGTTGTCGAATCAGGTCATCCAGAAGATCGGCGACATCGCCCCGTTCGTCGTCGGCGGCGCGGCCGACCTCGCGTCATCGACGAAGACGAATTTCAAAAACGGCGGTTCGATCGAGCGTCTGAAAGATGACGTAAACGATCCGCCGCCGTTCGATCTCTTCAAGGGGAAGAACCTGCACTTCGGCATTCGCGAGCACGCAATGGGTGCGGCGATTAACGGGATGACGCTGTACGGCCCGTTCCGCGTCCACGGCTCGACGTTCCTGATCTTCTCCGACTACATGCGCCCCGCCATCCGCCTCGCCGCACTGATGAAGATCCCGTCGATCTTCGTCTACACGCACGACTCGGTCTTCCTCGGCGAAGACGGTCCGACGCATCAATCGGTCGAGCAACTCTTCTCGCTCCGCCTGATCCCGAACATGACCCTTTTCCGCCCTGCCGACGGCGTGGAAACCGGCATGGCATGGGCGTGGGCGATCGGCAGCAAACACGAAGGACCGACGATCATCGTGCTGACGCGGCAGAAGGTCGACATCATCCCGCACGGCCCCGCTTTCGATCCGCACGACGTCTGGCGCGGCGCCTACCTCCTCGACGGCTATGCCGACGGCGATTTCACCTTCATCGCCACCGGTTCCGAGGTAACGCTGGCCGTGCGCACGGCCGAACTACTCCGCCAGGAAGGCATCCGCGCCCGCGTCGTTTCCGCCCCATCGCTCGACCTCTTCGATCGTCAACCTGTTGACTACCAGAACGAGATCCTCGGCAACCGCAGCCGCCTCGTCGCCATCGAAGCGGGCCGCTCCTCCGGCTGGTACAAGTACGTCAACCACGACGCGTTAGTCATCGGCATCGACCGCTTCGGCGCCTCTGCACCACTCGCGGACATCGAGAAGCACTTCGGATTCACACCGGAAGCGGTAGCGGAGAAGGTGCGGGAGTGGCGGGGGTGATCTCGCTCCCAGGTGCGTATTCGTTGCGGAGCACAGACAAGAGTGTCTGTGCCATGCCACATAGTCTTTGCAGTTGCGGAGAGCCTCGTCAATCTGAAGTGTGTGGCATGCCATAGACATTCTTGTCTGTGCGTGATCTTCGGGTGACGCCGGCGATCTACCACCCTGCTTTGGAGTATAGGACCGCTACAATTCGCCCATGCGCATCGGGATAACTGCCATCGCGTTCCTCGTCGCCGTCTCCGCCTTCGCCAACTTTCGCGAATTCACCGACCTGCCGAAGAATCCGGCGCTGGAACTTGCGCTGAAGCATGCGGCGGAGCAGACACTCAAGGATTTTCCGAAGCTGACGGCGGACAACCTCGCGCTCAGCATCATCGACGTCACGAAGGCGGCCGCGATCGATCGCGGCGACTGGCATGGCGACGTTCCGTTTTACCCGGCCTCGGTGGTGAAGCTGTACATCATGGCCGAGGTGTTTCATCAGAAGAAGGAGGGCGATCCGGAGGTGGCGCGGGCGCTCGGGGAGATGATTCGGCTCTCGGACAACGACGCCACCGCCTTCCTCATCGACAGCATCAGCGACACCTGTCCCGGTCCGAATCTGGAGGGGCGCGCGCTGGCGAAATTCATGGACAAACGCCGCGTCGTAAACCGCTGGTTCGCCACGATGGGATACGACATCAGCGCCATGGCCAAACCGTGGAGCTTCGGACCGTTCGGCCGCGAAAAGCAGCTCCTCGGCGGCGATGCGCGTCCGAATCGCAACCGCTCCAGCGCGAATTCGTTCGCCTCGCTGTTGCTGTGGATCGTGCGGCATCGCGCCATCTCCGGCGCCGACAGCGACGCGATGCTGGCGTTGCTCGAACGTCCGTTGAATCCGGCGCGTCCGGATGAGAATCAGGTCAAGGAGTTCATTGGCGAATCCTTGCCGCCGGACGCGCGCGAATGGTCGAAGGCGGGCTGGACGTCGGAGGTTCGTCACGACGCCGCGTACATCGAGCTGCCCGGCGGACGGAAGATCATCCTTGTGATCATGACGCGCGGCACCGCGGATGATGTAAAGCTGATTCCTGCGATCGCGAAAAGCGTGCTCGGAGAGTTGCAGTAGCCTGAGATTCTTTGACGGCGTCGAGCGCGATCGACATCGCCCTCGCGTAACCCACGCTCGGCCAATGTCCGGCTTTTCATCCCATGCTCCGATGACCGTCTATCACGGCGGTCCGCCGCTCATCCCCGATTCGGTGACGAAGATCTACCTGCATTACGACCAGTGGGAGATCGCCAAAAATTATCCGGGCGCCCCCGCGATCCTCGGTGATGTGAAGACCACTCTCGGTCCGCTCAACGCGGCGGTGGAGCGCAGCCGCAGGCGCAATCGGAGCGACGTGGCGAAGCGCAACGAGGCCCTGCAGCGCACTCACGACAAACTGTTCAAGAGCTGGGCGAAATACATCAAGCAGCACCGCCACAGTGAGCCGATCAATTCCGCGTATGTCGCCGCCGAGCTTGCCGCGGTGCAACCGAAGAATATGGTGTATGTCGACGAGGCCAATACGGGGAACCAGCCCTTTCAGCGTCTACTGGAGTTTCAGGATCCGCTCAGCTACTACAGTGGCCGAGGCGTGGCGCTCGGCTATTCGATGCCCGCCGCGCTGGGCATGGCGCTGGCAGCGCCCAAACGCCGCATCGTAAACATTGTCGGCGACGGCGGCGCGTCGTTCTATCCCCACGTCTTCTGGACGGCCGCCAAATACAAACTGCCGATCCTCTTCATCATCCTTAACAACGAAGAATACAAGACCTTGAAACAGGGACTGGAGGCCATGAAGAAATTCTGGCCCGAAGCCACCGAACCCCCGGGACTCAACCTCGGACCGCCCCACCTCCAGCACACCGCGATCGCCGCGGCCTACGGCGTCCCCGGCGAACGAATCACGAAATCAGCCGAGGTCCGCGCCGCCCTGGAACGCGGCCTAACCGCGAAAGGCCCGTACCTGCTCGAGTTCATGGTCCAGCGCGAGGTGAACGATACCTGGCCGACGGGGTGAGGCGTTGTTTGAAGCGAGGAAGCCGATCGACGAGGGCGCCGCGCCGATCATCGAGAAGGGATTCGTCCTGACTTCCTGGCTCGGGTATTCGAGCGATTGAGCCAGGAGGGAGGAAGCAGTACGCGAAGGCACGGTGGCCTGGGGCTTGGGCTCTCCATCGTCAAACAACTCGTGGAGATGCATGGCGGAACTGTCCGCGCGGAGAGCGAGGGTCCGGGCTGGGGCTCTACGTTTGTGGTTACGTTGCCTGCTCGCGCGGCGAGCGTGTCAGCGGATCGTCTGCTCAGTCAGACAGCCGGGCGCGACGTCGTCAACGCTCCTGAACGACAGCGCCGTCAATGTATTGTCGGTTCGGTGTCGGTGGAGGGTACAATCGCGGAACGCCCGACGGTTCCTGATGGTCAAAAGTTGGACGAACAGATGAGACCAGCGATGTCTCTCGACCCGCGCTGATCAGATGAGGGTCGGTTCGGGGCCTCATCCGCGTCCTGCTTTTGCCAAGGTCGGTTTTAAGAATGATGAATGCCTCGGTGTTGCATGCTGGCCGCTCATGACAATCGCTGAAACAGGTGTTCTTCGGCCCATCGCCATGAGCGTGCTGACGCGCCGGGCCGGGCCGGGCGCCGATCTGGCTGCCTTAGGTGCGACGGCTGGTCGCGCGTACGAGGATCTGGCTGGCGTTCTCGTTCCATTGATTGGCCAGGCTGGCTTTGAGGCCGTCACCACGCGGGCGCTGCACCTCGCGCAGCGCGAGTATCCGTCTGAACTGGCAGCGGATACGGAACAGGGCGACGCCTTTTCCCGAGTCAGCTCCTGGTTGAAGCAGCAGGATGCACCTCTCGCGGCCGCCGCCGCTGCCACGATGTTCTCAACGTTGGGAGGCCTGCTCGTGACGTTCATCGGCGAAACGTTAACGATGCGTCTCCTGCGAAAAGCATGGCCCGACGGCTTCTCCGATTCGAGCTCAGAGGAAAAACCGACATGACCGACAAGGTTGCGATTCGCCAACTCCCCACTGCCATTCCCGGACTCGACACGATCATGGGAGGCGGAGTGCCGGAGTTCTCCTTCAACCTGATTGTCGGCACCCCCGGCGCGGGCAAGACTACGCTGGCCCATCAGATCATGTTTGCGCTTTCCGGCGCGAAGCGTCACGCCATCTATTTCACCGTGGCCGGAGAGCCACCCCTGAAGATGCTGCGGTATCAACAGCAGTTCGCATTCTTCGATCAGGAGCGGCTCAATGAGTCGGTCCGCTTCGTCAATCTGAGCCAGGACCTGGTCGAGGGGACCCTGGACAAGCTTCTGGCGCGGATCATTCAGGAAGTCGAAGCAACGAGCCCTGACGTGGTGATCGTCGATTCCTTCCGAACCGTTGCCCGCGCCAGCGTACGAGGAGTCAATGGCGAGCTCGAACTGCAGCACTTCGTCTACCAGCTCGCCGTCAGGCTGACGGCATGGCAGGCCACGACGTTTCTCATCGGGGAGTATCACCCCTCCGAGGTCGAGCGAGATCCGGTTTTCACGGTGGCGGATGGACTGCTGTGGCTCTATCAGAGCCTCGATCGCAACTCCATGGTTCGAAAGATCCAGGTGATGAAGATGCGGGGCCAGGCACCGATCCCCGGCCTCCACACCTTTCGCATCACCGACCGGGGAATTGATGTCTTTCCAAGACTGATCGTCGATCCGGAGACGAAAGGCACGACGGGAAAGACGGGTACGCCGAAGGTGCGACTGTCAACCGGAATCAAGGGGTTGGACGAGATGCTCGGCGGCGGAGTTCCCGCGGGATATTCGGTGCTCGTGGCCGGTCCCTCGGGCTCCGGCAAGAGCGTGGTGGCGACTGAGTTCATCATGGCGGGCGCTCGAAATGATCAGCCGGGTGTCATCGCCGTCTTCGAGAAACGGCCCAGCAAGTATTCAGAGACGCCGCCGGGCGGCCCGGCATTCGAGAAGATGATCCGCCAGGGCCAGGTAGGGGTCATCCACACACGCCCGTTGGATCTGTCCATCGATGAGATGCTCTACGAAATGGTCGAGGCGACTCGCCGCTTCAAAGCACGCCGGCTGGTGATCGATTCGCTTTCCGGATTCGAGCTGGCGCTGGCACCAACATTCCGTGAGGATTTTCGCGAGTCGCTCTACCGCATGGTTTCGGTCCTGACCGGGATGGGGATCACGATGTTGATGACGGCGGAGCTGGAGGACACCTACACCGATCTGCGGTTCAGCCCCCACGGGACGGCCTTTCTAACCGATGCGATCATCATGCAGAGGTACATTGAGTTGAAGGGTCAGTTGCAGCGGGTCATGGCTGTCGTGAAAGTACGTGGGAGCGCGCACAGCAAGGATCTGCGGCCCTTCGAAATCACCGAGGATGGCATCGTGGTCGGCAAGTCGCTGGGAAATTATGAGGGATTGCTCACAGGCAGTCCTGCTTTGATTCGAAACAGCGGCGCTGTGAGAAGGCAACCGCGAAAGAAGCGGGAATCGAGATAGTCTTCAGATATGCCGGGATCAAGCAAACCGCCGCGAAGCAACGCGGAGAGTGAGCAGAATCTCTCTGCAGAGGAGTCTCTCGCCTCGCGAGAGGCCGCTTTCTCGGCACGTGAGGAATCGCTTCGCGCCCGGGAGGAGATTGCCGCTCAGGGTTGGCGGGACCTCGATGCGGCGATGGTCGATCTTCGGGAAGCCAACGAGAATCTGGTGATCGCGAACCTCCGGTCCCAGATGCTTGCTCAGGAGCTGAGCCGGGCCTTCGAAGACGCAAAGATGGCGAGTCAGGCCAAGGACGACTTCTTCGCCCTGCTCTCGCATGAGTTGCGGACGCCGCTGACGTCGATCACAGGATGGGCCGAGCTCCTGGTGCGGGACCCGGATCCGGCGACGATCGCCGAGGCGGCCCGTTCGATCGCCAGCAGCGCGGCTCTTCAGGCCAAGCTTGTTGACGACTTGCTCGATGTCTCGCGGATCATGACCGGCAAGTTCGCAATCACCCCGGAGGAGATCGACCTGATTGCCGTGGTTGGCGCCGCTGTAAGTGCGATGCATCCGGCGGCCGTGGCGAAGGGCATCTCGCTGAGGGCGAACGAGCAGGAGCCGATCATCATCAGGGGTGATGCAGCCCGGCTCAGTCAGGCCGTTGGCAACCTGCTGTCGAATTCTCTGAAGTTCACCCCCACCGGCGGCTTGATCGAAATTGGCGTGATGCTGGAAAGCCCTTTCGCCGTGGTTTCAGTTTGCGATACCGGGGAAGGAATTCCCTTCCGCTTTCTGCCGGATGTCTTCGACCGTCATTCCCAGGCTGACTCCAGGCGATTCGGTGGCCTCGGACTCGGCCTGGCCCTCGTGAAGCACATCGTCGAACTACATGGTGGCACCGTTACAGCGGCCAGCCCGGGAGAAGGAAAGGGAGCGACGTTCACAATCAGGCTCCCCACGGAGTAGCAGTCCCTTCCCCACCTGGGTAAATTCGAAACTCCAGCATTCCAGTCTTTGTCCGCGATCAATTTCAGATTCGAGGAGAAGTTCTGATTGCCGGAGTCGATGTTTTTTCCGGCCAGATTGTTTCGAACGGTACTCTGCCTCCGCTCGATGACACCGACATCTCGCCGCCGTGAGCAGTTTCTGCGTCGTGCGCCAAGACATCGTTGGCCGGCCGTTCTCCCCACGCGGACTGTTGTGCAGCCGCCGGCGGATAACTCTTCGATGCCGGGCGCTGCCAGGACTCCAACTCCATCCAGCACTGCAGCCGTCCCTTGCCGGCACAGGTCGGGCAGCCAGCGATGCCGCGCCGGCATTGCGTGCAGTCGATCTCGCCCTTGCCTCGGCACACCGTGCAGTTGAGAGGGTCGAAGCACACCTGCGTTTTGCTTCCAGTTCGCTTTCGCACCACCTCGGTTAGGCAAGCGGCTCAGAAGCGACTCTTCACCCTCTTCGAGGTTGCGGATGTCTTTCGTCCGCCCGATTACGATTCTTGCTTGCTCTTCACCAGAGTCGAGCCGCAACGCAGAATGCGCCGCTATGGCTTCCACCTCGCGCGTTTCATTCGCCACATTGCCCAGCATGACAAGTTCGTCTGCGGCACCCAGGTGCAGAACGATGAGACCCGCCATCGCGCGTTTCCTTTGGTCGCGCCGTGCTCAACAAACGACTGGGTGACCTGGGCGGCCACACCGACTGGCGTGAAGCTGGCCATTACAGTCAGACCAGTAGCCGCTGCGTTCACGCCTGGTGCGGCGATCGCAGCGCCGCGACCCAATGCAGCAATGCCAGCTTGATTGCCCAAGGATTCAATCTGACCTGCCCGCGCGATCATCGCATCGGCTTCGCGCGCGTCGACATCCGCGTTCAGACCTAGGAACGCTCGCACCTTCTGCGGATTTGCAGCGATGTCTGCGGGACTGAACCGGCGAATACGACCACCGTTGCGATTGTCGGTTGCGACGATCCATCCGCTCTGACCCATCGAGGCAGCCAGTCCCGTGGGGTCTCTGCCATTGACGGGATCGCCTGCGGCGTAGGCATACAAATTCGCACTGTCCCGGTATCCAACCGGATCAGTAGTAAGCCACGTCCCCGTCTGCGGGTCGTACCAGCGTTCGCGGACGTAGAACTTGCGTGTAAACGGTTCGGCGAAGGGTTGGGCCTGGAAGGTGGCGGCGAGGAGGTTTTCTACGTCGGCGTTTCCGGCGGCTCCGACGAGGCCGAGGTTTGGGACGTCATAGGAGACGGCGGTCTTCGACTCGCCCGCGTTCAGCCCGGAGATCGTCGAAGCGATCGTCGCCAGCGACTCCCGCACTTCGACAGGCAGTGTCGATGAGCTGAAGACGGATTTGGAGCCGGTTGCCCAGTCGGGCGCGGGAAGGATCGGGAGATCGAACTTCCACAGTGCCGCGCGGAGCGTGTTCGTGGCGGCGATGGAGAGCGAGGCTGGTGTGCGGCCGCCGACGGTGGCGGGATCGGAGAGCGCGGTCCATTCGGCGGCGGGGAGCGTCCACT
>ERZ1739052.48-NODE-48-length-19767-cov-11.204545_pt1 | contig 19767 bp, 19 predicted proteins | sample MGYA00581761_ERZ1739052 | MGnify/ENA primary metagenome ERZ1739052 (study PRJEB42929, sample SAMN08275524) | rhizosphere metagenome | isolation source: Rhizospheric soil replicate 1 | host: Colobanthus quitensis and Deschampsia antarctica | place: Antarctica...
GGTCGGGGAGTCGTGAGCACGTGCCGGCAGGCGGTGGGCAGCTGTGCGCGCATCGACTACAGCAGCCGCGAATCTCGCGATAGCCGCGGCAGAAGTAGAGCAGCGGATCGTCATCGCGGGTGCAGACGTCGACGACCGCCGCGACTAAGATCGTGTGATCGCCGCCCGGAAGTTGCTCTTGCAGACGGCATTCGAGCGCGGTGAGCGCGCCGGTGATGAGCGCGACGTCGAGCGCGCCCGTGAATGTCTCCACGCCGGCGAACCGGTCGTCGCTGCGCGATGCGAATTTCGACGAGATCTCCGTCTGCGCGTTGCTGAGAATGCTCACGCCGAATTTCTGCGCGGCGATGATCGCCTCATGCGTCTTTACCGAATGTTCGATGCAGACCAGGACGAGCGGCGGATGCAGCGAGAGCGATGCGAACGAGGCCACGGTCATTCCGAAGAGTTTCCCGTCGTGCGACGTCGTCACGATCGTGACTCCACTGGCGAAATGCGACATGGCCAGCCTGAAACGAGCATCATCGATCGGCATCGCGAACCTCCGGGCGAGGCAGTGTAATGCAACTTTCGGGCGCTTCCGCGCGCGTGGCATTCGATGTGATAAAACTCCGCGCCCTATGAAAGTCCACGAGTATCAGGCCAAAGAAATCCTGCGCCGCTACGGCGTTCCGACGCCGCGCGGAATCGTCACGGAAAACGCGGACGAAGCGCGCGCAGCGGCAAAGGAACTAGGAGGCCGCGTCGTCGTCAAAGCGCAGATCCACGCCGGCGGCCGCGGCAAAGGCGGCGGCGTGAAACTCGCCAAAGACGCCGACGAAGCCGCGGAACTGACGAAAGAGATGATCGGCATGACGCTGATCACGCACCAGACCGGCCCCGAGGGACGCGAGGTCCGCAAAGTCCTGATCGAGGAAGCGCTCAACATCGATAAGGAGCTCTACCTCGGCATTACGCTCGACCGCCGCATCGGAATGCCGGTGGTGATGGCGTCGAAGCAGGGCGGGATGGAGATCGAAGAAGTCGCAGAACGCGATCCGTCCGCCATCCATCGCGAGCCGATCGACGGCGTCCTCGGCGCGCTGCCGTTTCAGGCGCGCGCGGTCGCGAACGCGCTCGGGCTCACTGGCGACGCGTACAAGAAGTGCGTCGATTTCGTGCAGAAGCTGATGCGCTGCTACATCGACACCGACGCGTCGCTGGTCGAGATCAATCCGCTGATGGTCACTACCGAAGGCAACGTCTTCGCCCTCGACTGCAAGATGACCTTCGACGACAACGCCATGTTCCGTCACAAGGATCTGGCGGAGATGCGCGACCTCAATGAAGAGGATCCGCTCGAAGTGGAAGCGTCGAAGTTTGGACTCAACTACATCACGCTCGACGGCAACGTCGGCTGCATGGTGAATGGCGCGGGCCTGGCCATGGCCACGATGGACATCATCAAGCTCGCCGGCGGACAGCCCGCGAACTTCCTCGATGTCGGCGGCGGAGCGAGCGCGGAGCAGGTCAAGAACGCGTTCCGCATCATCCTCTCCGACAAGAACGTGAAGGCGATCCTGATCAACATCTTCGGCGGCATCATGCGCTGCGATCGCATTGCCGAGGGCGTCGTGAGCGCGTCGCGCGAGGTTGGGCTGCCGGTGCCGGTGGTGGTCCGCCTCGAAGGAACGAACGTCGACCTCGGCAAGGAGATCCTCAGCAACTCAGGTCTCCCGCTGATCACCGCCGACGGCATGTGGGACGCGGCGCAGAAAGTCGTCGCCGCGGCGCAAGGGAAATAGCTGATGGCCATCTGGGCAGACAAGAACACACGAGTGATCGTGCAGGGCATCACCGGCCGCGAGGGGACGTTCCACGCGATTCAATGCCGCGACTACGGCACGCAGGTCGTCGGCGGCGTGACACCTGGCAAGGGCGGGACGACCCACGAGGGCTTCGCGGTCTTCAACAGCGTTCGCGAGGCGCGCGAAAAAGCGGGCGCGAATTGCTCGCTGATCTTCGTGCCGCCGCCGTTCGCGGCCGACGCGATTATGGAATCCGCCGACGCCGGCATCGAACTGATCATCTGCATCACCGAGGGCATTCCGGTAAACGACATGATGCGCGCGCACGATTTTCTGCGGAAGTCGAACGCGCGGGCGATCATGTCGGGCGCGATGCCGTCGCGCCTGATCGGTCCGAATTGTCCCGGCATCATCACGCCGGGCGAAGCGAAGATCGGGATCATGCCGGGCCACATCCATCGTCCCGGCCCGATCGGCATCGTTTCGCGCTCGGGAACGCTGACGTACGAGGCAGTCGGCCAAACGCGCGCCATCGGACAATCGACGGCAGTCGGAATCGGCGGCGATCCGCTGCCCGGAACGAATTTCATCGACTGCCTTGCCGCGTTCGAAAGCGATCCGGCCACCGAGGCCATCATCATGATCGGCGAGATTGGCGGATCAGCCGAGGAGGAAGCGGCGACGTTCGTGAAGGAGTCCGTCACGAAGCCTGTCGTCGCGTTCATCGCCGGCCAGACCGCACCGCCCGGACGCCGCATGGGCCACGCCGGCGCGATCATCAGCGGCGGCAAGGGAACCGCGGCCGAGAAGATGGCCGCGCTGAAAGCGGCGGGCATTCACGTCGTCGAAGCGCCGAGCGAGATGGGCGCGAAGGTCGCGGAGGTTTGGAAGGCGCGGCGGTAAGTTCTACGCCGACCACGGATTGACCAAGCCGATCCCAAGATCTTCAAAGTGCCGGATGTTGCGCGTGGCGAGTTTCGCGTTGCGCGCGATTGCGATGCCGGCAATCTGTACGTCGCGAACCTCAATCGTCCTGCTCAACTGCCGTCGCGCAGCCCCGATTCTTCCGGCAGCCTGCGCGGCTGCCACGTCGAAAGGAATCACGCGCCCCTCAAAGTCTTCTTCCAGAGCCTTGTTGAGAGCTTCCTCCAGCAATTGACGGCTCCGCAATCTTCGTGACCCATCACCACGATCAGCTTCGTCCAGTCGTGAGCGATCGCGTATTCGATGCTGGCGAGGTCGAACGGACCGGCAATGTTGCCAGCCACGCGCACGACGAAGAGATCGCCGATGGCGCGTCCGAAGATCAGCTCGGGTGGCACGCGGCTGTCAGCGCAGGACAAGACCGTCACCGGCGGATTCTGGCCGCCGGTGGTTGCGTCGCGCTGCGCTGCCAATCCCGTGTAAGGAAGCGCACCAGCCATGTACGTCGCATTGCCGGTCATGAGCGTCTGCCAGTACGCCCCTGGGAACGATCGGCTTCGGCCACGGCGCAGGAAACGGCGCCTGCGCGAACAGCGGGAAGGCTCAATGCCAGTCGAGCCAGCGATCGTCGAGCAGCGTTCGCGCGCCGCGGCCGTCGATGATCTCCACCTGGACGTCGGTGAGCGGCGGGATGTTCTTCGGCCGCGACGCAAACTCGCGGGAAAACACCGGCTTTCTGGTGGCGTCGTACCAGCGATACCAGTGGCTGGTCTGCGGGTCGGCTTTCAACGTGGCCGGCAGCCGGAGCATGCCGTTGTTGAAGAGCAGATTGACCTCGCGGATGCCGAACGGCGACAGCGCGATGCCGGAGAACGTCGCCGCTCCTTTCAACGCCGTGGTTTGGGGGATGACCAGCGCGCCAAACGTGTCCTCGTTGTACGTCGAATGACCGCTGAGCATGGAGCGCAGCTCGGGCGAATCGCCGCGCACACCGACGCGGAAGAGCCAATCGCCGTTGACACCCTCGTCGAAGCGCTTCACGAAGCCGAGCCGGCCGGCATCGACCATGCGCCCGACCCATTTCGCGCCGCCGGCACCGAGCCAATCGGCGCGGATGACGACGTGCGTGACGCCGAGCCGCGCAAGCTCCGGCACCAGATCATCCGACCAACTCTCCGCCAATTGCGCAATGCGCGAATACTCCGGCGGATCGAAACCGGAGGCGCCGTTCACGACCGGGCGGTGATGCGCGGTGGCGTGCAGCATCACGTCGTACTCGGTGTTGTGCTCGATCGGCAATTCGATGATCGCATGCGGTTTTGCGCTTTTTGCCCAGACGTCGATCGGGCGAATTTCGGCCGGGGCCATGTACCAGCGGATCGGATGGTGCAGCTCGATCAGAAACGCGACCGCGATGATTGCACCGGTCCATTTCGCGCGTCGCGTGATCAGCGCGACGGCGATCGCCACAAGAATCGCCAATCCGACATGGGCGATGAGCGCCCATCGCGCGGGAACGCGGATGGCGCGAAACCCGGGGACGTATTCGAACAGGACGCGGTAAAACGGCGTCCGCAGGCCGAGCGATCCGATAAAGCCGAGGACGACCCAGGACCAGGCCAGTGCGAGCGGCTTCCATTCGCGCGAGGCAAACGCCACCAACGCGAGACAGAGGGCAAGCGCGCCTGGGAAGAGCCAGCGCTCCGGATCGGTCGCGGCATCGTTGCGCGCGGGATATGGACGCCTGACGAAGTTGTTCAGCAGCCAGTCGGACGGCACCGCCGAGAAACTCATCGTCTCGCCCCACGACCGCTCCATGCCGTAAAGCTTCGACGCGGCGCGATACGGATAGAGAAACGGGGCGATGAGAAGCAACGCCATGCCGCCGGTGATCGCGATCCGTCGAAGCGGCGGGCGGAGGATGGCGATGGTCATCGCGATGGCGATCGTTCCGAAGAGCAGAAAGTGGATGTTCGACAAGCCGTTCCACAGAAACGCGACGCCGAAACCGATCGCGTGTCGCCAATCCGGCATTCGCGCGTAACGAATCAGCGCGAAGAGAAGGATGGGCAGCGTTCCCGCCCACACGTACTGCACATGCGGCAGATGCGTGAACCGAAATGGCAGGAAGGCGTAGAAGATCCCGGCCGCGATTCCTCCCCAGACACTGGCGGTGATCTCGAACGCGAGCAGATACGCGCCGAAGCCGCACAGCGTGTAGCCGAGGAGTATGGCCACGTTGTGCGCGGTCAGCGGACTGGCGCCGAGCGCACGCAACGGAAAGAGCACGGCGGCGATGCCGTAGAGGTTTTCGCTGAAGGCCAGCGTGTACTTTGCGGGGTAAAAAATGTTCGCCTGAAACAGCTTCGCCGGCTGATGAAACGTGGCATGCCAGTCCCAGTCGAGAATCCAGGCGGTGATGTACGGATCGCCCGGAAACGAGACGGCCCGGTTGAGGTTCGGCGTCAGCGGCCACGTCATGAAAACGGTCAGCGCCGCGAAGAGGATGAAGGCGGCGGCGTGCTTCTTCGCAGTCACGAGCGCGATGATAGCCGTGCGGAGTAGCACCATTCTGGTTGTAAAATGATGCCATGGCCAACGTACTCATGACGACGACTCTCCTTCGAGACGAAGAACGCCGGCGTTATTGCCGGTCGTCTGGGAATTGCCTCATGAACCTGAGTAGAGGACGAAGGGAGCCCAGTAGAACGGTCGGCGGTACAGATTTTTCGCATGGAGCAACCGTAACTTTGCCGCGCGCAGAGCTGTCGCGGGATCATCTCCTCGTTCGATGCCTGCGTACAGGTCATCCATGAGCTGTGGCGTCGCGGCCTCGTCGACCTCCCAGAGCGCGGCGATGACCTGCCGAGCTCCCGCATGGAGAAATGCCCAGGCCAGTCCAACGAGTCCTTCACCGGTATACGAACGCGTCCCGGCTCCATGGCAACTCGATATCGTGACGAGGCTCGCGCGCAGCGGCTGCCGGATAATGTCGCGCGCGTAGAGCTTGAAGTCGTCTTTGTCGCGCGCAAGAACGACCGCGGAGTCGAGCGGCACCTGCGGCGTCGCGATTCCGTGTGCCACAAAGTGGATTAACCCGAAGTTCTCCGCACCGGCGCGCTGATACGCCGCCGGTGTAGCGCGTGCTCCCTCGATGATCGTGTGCGTGGGAAAGTGTGCGGCCACGCGGCGGATTTCGCTCGCACCGTTTTTTAGCCGCGGGAACTCCGGATCGGGCGATGGCGGATCGCCGACGAGCAACATCGACGACGACGGCGCTGCCGGCCGCGCGCGAGCAAGTAGCTCCAGCGACGGCGAAGTGGTGATCGTAACGTCCTCGATCCAGTAGCGGCGCGTCTTCGGGACGATAAGCGTTTCGAGATTGAAAGCGTGCAGCCGTCCGTCAGGAATGACGATGATCCGCGCAGCTCCTGCGATGCGAGCTTCTGCCGGACCAACGAGCGTTGAGAAAAGCTCCGAGCCGCGTTTCTGCAGCGCAGCCTCGGGTGTAGTCAGCGTTGCCAGTTGATGCGAATAGGCGTCGATCTGTTTTTCCATGGCCGACGCCGGAGGGAGAACCGCGACATCGATAGTCGAGGCAGTAACAGTCCACAGGAACGAGCGCGACGAGCCAAGCCAGTAAATGAGAACAACTGAGTTGCGGTCGCGCGCGATGCGTTGAACGTCGATAGGACTGCGCTGTTCCGTCGTCTGCAACGCCTCTTCCAGTGTCTGCGCTCTGCTGTGTTCCGCCGCGAGGAGTGAGTCCTGCGGGGTGCGATTGCTGACCAGAAAATCAATATACGCGTCGTAAACCTCCCGCACGACCGTTCCGAACGGGAGGCGCAGCTCTTCCTTCTCGATCGCCTTACGGGCTTCGGCGGCTGAGTCGATGGCGCGGACGAACTCCTTTTCGGCAGCATCGGGTCTATTCGCCGCGAGATACATCTGCGCAAGCCGTCCCTGTGCCTCCCACCGCAACGGCTTCGACGATTTCGCCGCGATCACCCGCCGACACTTGATGACAGCCTCGTCGACTGCCCCAGTCGCGAGGTCCAGTCGCGACTCCAGCAGCAACGCACGTTGTGACTGTCCCTCGCCCGCGCCGGCGAAGTTGAGAGCCTCGGCGACGGATGCGCGGGCGCCACCAAGATCGCCTGTCTCAAGCTGTGCCACGCCGAGGTTCACGAGGAACTCAGCGAGATCCGGGTGGTGGCTCTGACGTGCGAGCGCGACGCCCTGCCGGTACATTTGGAGTGCTGAGGTGTAGTCGTGCTTACGCCGGGCAGCGTCTGCAACCTGATTGATCCAGACGATCGAATCCCGTTCCGCGCCTAGCTTGCGGGAGAGCGCAAGCACTCGCGTAAAGATTTCGTACGCAAGGTCGTACTCGCCGATCGCGGTGTACGCCCAGGCGAGATTCCCTTCCGCCTTCTGTAAGGTGGAATTGTCGCCGAGGCTCTTCGCGGCGGCGATCGCCTGCCGATTTGCATCGATGGCTACAGAGAAGCGTCCTTGCATGGTCGAGAGAAGTGCGACGGTGCCGAGCGCCTTCATCTCAATTACGCGATTGCCGTACTTACGCGCAGCACGCACGGAATCTCGGGCATAGCGCAGACCGGAAACCGGATCCTTCCGAACGAACTCGCAATTCGCGCGATATAGCAACACCTCGGGCAGCATCGCGGGCTCCGATTTTCGCGCCGTCGCCTCAGCAACATCGAGGAGGTGCTCGGCCTCGCCGTATTTCGTCGTTCGATACGCAGCACACGCGCGGTAGGTAGTCCAGCGAACGCCGATCTCCGTTTTTACGAGACGCGACGGAAGATCTGTAGCTAACAGCGCCGTCGCTTGTTCCGTGTGGGATTTCCCCAACATCGCAATCGCGAGGTAAGCGCGAACGCCCCACACCGCGTCCGCGCCGCTGCCGCCAACACGCTTCAGTGCGTCGGTGGTAAATGTCTCGAGCGTGTTCCAGTCTCCGGCGGAGGCGAGCCGGGCTGCTTGCCGGTACGCAACCTCAGCGGGCGGCAGAGGCACCGCGGAGGCAAACAGAAATAACGCAGGAATCAGCAGACTACGGTACGAGCTCCGTCCCATTTGTTCCCGCCGAGGCAATTGTCATGTCGCCGGTTGTTGGGCTGCCGAGTTCGAGGCGGAACATGTTCAGTCGCCTCTCGCCTGCCTTGATAATTACTTCGGCCAGCTTGATCGTTCCGAAGCCAGCGACCTTCACTACATAGCCTTGCCGGCGGATCGGATGACGGCGCCGCAGCTCCTCCGGAGTGAGCTTCGCTTCATCTTCGTTCGATACCTCATCGATATCCGGAATGTCGTCCGCGAGCGAGCAATGGACATGTCCGCGATCTTCAGGAGTGCCATAGCTGTTGACAGCCGCGCGGTCCCAACAGAAGCGGTTCGCAAGGAGGCCGGCCACGTTACCGCTTCCGAGTTCTGTCCGGCACGCCTTTTCGTTGAAGGTCGAACCGCAACGAGCGCGCTCTTTCGCGACCTCTTCCTCGATCCACGAAGCCACGTTGGCACAATCCGAGCCGTTCACCTGGCCCTTCAGCATGGAGGTCAACGCGGCGTGCGTCGGATAGCGAGCGTATAAGCCGTGATTGAAGCGGGGATCCACTCGTCGTCCAGCGATTCGGAGGTTATCAACCGATGTTCCCTGGAATGTGATCTCACCCTCGTCCGCGCCCTTTTCATGACGCGAGGTGATGCTGCCGACCATGAAGTCGACATGCAGGACGTTAAGAACGTTCAGATTGCGGATCGAGACTGTCGAGAGCGTGTTGTAAACATCGCCGTTCTGGCTGCCAGTGACATAGACGGACGCCTCGTCAAACGTGACGATACCGTTGTAGTTGAAGTTCCGAACGATATCTTTACCCTCGCCGCCCGTCGGTACCAGCGACGCTGAGGCTTGACTGGGGATGATCGTCTGACCCGGGAGGACAATGTTCCCTCCGAGCGCAACGGCGTTCGCGTTGTAGGCGAAAGACATGACTGCCTCCTCTCTTCTCTGCTACAACAAATTACCGGGGTCGCACCTCGATGGGATACCTTGAGTCTTCTTGCCCGCCAGCCCCTCGGATGACCAGCGTGTAGTTTCCTGACTTCAGAGTCCCTGCGGGGACGAAAAGCGGGACCAAGTCGCCCATATCCGGTACATCAAAGCCGTCGCCAATTTTCCTGCCGCGGACGTCCAGAATCTCGCCACGGTGCGGACCTTGAGTAGTGGCCGCGAACGGAACTTCGAGCAACACCGGCTCGTCCGATCGAACAAAAACAACCGCAACGGAAGGGCCGCGGCTTTCGGCGCTGAGTTGCTGCGGCTGTGACATGAGTACTCGCGCGTTCTCCAGGTGCGCATCACGGATTGCTGCCATATGCGGAACGACTACCAGCGATTGATATCCCAGCAACGCGGCAAAGACCGACGCCGCGGCGGCCCACCAGTTGAACCGGTTTCGTATCGGAACTACGCGGGTCCCCGTCCTAACCCCACCGGCGACCTTGGCCGCGTCGCGGACATCCGCGGTGCATTCGGTGCAGTCGAAGAAATGCTCCTCGAAGGCATCGCGCTCTGCCGGCTCGAGATCGTCGAGGATGTAGCGCTCAGCGGCCATGGTTTTGATTGCGTTGTCGTGGTTCATGTAACTGTCTCTTTACCCCGTCTCTCAGTTGGGTAGTGACGGTTTTGGCGAATCCGTTTCATCGGGGCGGAACGGCACGACTTTAGGCGTCCACGCTTCGCGGAACTTTTCCTTGGCGCGATGCAGTAGCACCCGCAGATATCCGCGGTCGACGCCGAACTCGGCGCAGACGTCATCGTGCGATCGCTCATCGAAAAAGAGCGCTTTCAGGATGTCGCGGTCGCGCGGCGGCAACTCCTTGACCACGTGGCGCACACGCTCGCGTTCCTCGCTGTTGACGAGAGCATCCTCGACGTCTTCCGAGGTTGGAAGGTCGAGGTGGGCGTCCAGGAGCGGCTCGGTGCGGGTCGTCTGACGGTATTGTTCGAGCACTACATTGTTGCAGACGGTGTTGACGTACGCGCCGAGCTTTCGCGCGTCGCGCAGACCGCCGCCGGGCGCTCGCAGCGTCTTGAAAACGCGCACGAACACTTCCTGACGCACGTCTTGAATCGCCTCCGGAGAGGGCAACCGCCTGCGGAGTTTGATCAGCAGAAGCTGCTCAAAATACGAGCGAAAATGCTCCTCGGTCCAGCGATCGCCCTCCCGCAGACGGCGAACGTAGTCGTCGTCGAACGGAAAGAATTCCATGATCAGGGAGTGACTGAAACGTTACTTTAGCAGCTACGGCGGCGTTCCGGCAGCGGCGATTGCTTCAGGCGCGCCGCGGCTTTGCGCAACGCGGCATGGCCGACGGCAACGTCGACGCTGCGCTGCAGCATCGGGATGTAGTGCGCGGCGAAGCTTTCCTCCGCCTTCGCCCCGAACAGGCTATCCATCCGATCGGCGATCGCCGCGACATCGGACGCTTCGAAGTCGGTGCGCGCCATCTCATCGATGTCGACGATGAGCGACGTCAGCGGCTTGAGCCAGGCGAAGAAGGGATCGTCGTTGAGGAGCTGCAGCAGTTGCGACGGCTTCACCGGCGCGACGCCGAACGCGTAGTCGTCTTTCGCGGCATCGATGAGCGCGCGATGCAGCGGCAGAAGGACTTTCGAAACATCGCGCAACGCGGCGCGCAGCGCGGCCCGCTCCGGCGAGTCCGGCGTATGCATCGTTCGCGCGTAGAAGGAGTTTTTGTCGAGCGGCATGGCCCCGAAACATCGCGCCTCCACGGTTGGCTGGGGAAGGGTGGCTAGGCAGTGGCCAACCGTGGAAGCGCGAAAACGGTGCTGCGGGAAGAAAGTCTACCGCAAGTGGAGTGGGCCGCGTAAAGCAGTTTCTGCGGCTTGCCTCCCCGCTCCGGTGGACTTAGAATGCGCGCCCGCGCCGGATCGGAATGCGATTCCGGCAGGGGCGGTTAACGTCGCTTGCTCGCACCCATAGCTTAATTGGATAGAGCATCTGACTACGGATCAGAAGGTTGGAGGTTCGAGTCCTCCTGGGTGCACCAATCAGGCAGCAATCCGACGGCGGGCAATGAGCCCGCCGTTGTAATCTTTGAACGAATGGATGAAGCGTACTGGATGCACGAGGCGCTCGCGCTCGCGGAAGAAGCAGGCCAGGCGGGCGAGATTCCAGTCGGCGCAGTCATCGTCGATCGCGACGGCGCGATCATCGGACGCGGACGCAATCGCCGCGAATCCGGCGATCCCCTCGGGCACGCGGAATTGATCGCCATCGCTGAAGCGGCGAAAGCGATCGGCGACTGGCGGCTCGAAGGGACGACGATGGTGGTGACGCTCGAGCCGTGCGCGATGTGCGCCGGCGCGCTCGTCAACGCGCGCGTCGCGAAACTGATCTTCGGAGCATCCGATCCGAAGGCCGGCTTCTGCGGAACGCTCGGAAATCTGGTCCAGGATGTCCGGCTCAATCACCGGCTGGAAGTCGTCAGCGGGGTTGCCGCCGAGGAGTCGAGAAGGCTTCTGCAGGAGTTCTTTCAAGAGTTACGCAAGCGGTCGCAGGTCACGGAGAGGTGGCAGAGTGGTTGAACGCGGCGGTCTCGAAAACCGTTATACCTTCACGGGTATCGGGGGTTCGAATCCCCCCCTCTCCGCCAGGCCGGCACGGCCGGCGGCGTTGGTTGGCCTAGCCTCCGCCGACAGCGCGTACTAAGTTGCTTCCGCGAACATCAGCATCACGTCTTTGAACGGAGAGATGGCCGAGTGGCTTAAGGCGCACGCTTGGAAAGCGTGTGTACGTTAACGCGTACCGTGGGTTCGAATCCCACTCTCTCCGCCAGCGGGCACGGCCCGGCGCGTCGGTTGGCCTGGCCTCCGCCACCACTCCTTGTTTTCAGGCTACTGCGACCGTTTGCCCGCGGAACATCGCTTCCGTCTCCGCATTCAGCAGGACCCACAGCGTGTAGATCCCAAGCGCGGTGCCGAGGGGGAAGCTGAGGATGTGCAGGACGCCGACGATGATCGCGACGATGCGCGCCCATGGTTGCATCTTCAGCAGTCCGATGCCGGCCAGCATCGCGGGCAGCGAGATGAGGATCAGAAAGCAGGCGATCGCGGCGCCGACCGCGCCGGTGATGAACATCGCCTGATGGTCGCCCGAAATCGCACCGCCGAAGAGGACGATGCTGCCGATCCCCAGACCCACCAGAACGATGATTGCGCTGTAGACGATGAAGCACCAGCCGAGAATGCGAACGTGGTCTCTCATGATGGTGGATTGTACGGAGCGCGCGTCGCAGAGTTGCGGCGGGGGAACATGCTAGGCTTTCGGCAGGTTTTCCAGTCGAGTTCAAAGGAGGCTTGCCACAGATGCGTCATTTCGTTGCCGCTACAGCAGTGGTCGGCTTTCTCGCAAGTGGTCTGGCGTACGCCCAGATGAAATCGGCCGTCCCGCCGGGCACCACGTCGTCGCCGCAAGTCCACGCAGCGGCGCCGATCCCGGTGGCACAGGCGCCGCTCGAAGCGGCGCGCCGGATCACACGCGAGGAAGCGATCAAAATGATCAAAGCGAAGAAGGCCGTGTTCGTCGACGTGCGGCCCAAGGATTCGTACGATCAGGCTCACATCAAAGGAGCCATCAACATCCCGCTCGGCGACATCCTCACCCGCGTGAAGGAGATCCCGCCCAAGACGTTCATCATCACGTACTGTGCTTGACAGAGCGAGCACACAAGCGCCCGTGCGGTGCTGGACCTCAATGCTCACGGAATCAGGAACACGGCCGCGCTCCTCGGCGGCTGGAGCGGCTGGAATGAAGCCAGGCTCCCGATCGAGTCAACCCTAAAGAAATGATCCTAAAAGGCCCGGCGCTGCCGGGCCTTTTAGCTGATGCCTTTGAAGAATCGGTGCAGCCGCGGCCGAAACCAGTGCGCACGGTCGAGTGAGAACGCTACCGCGGTCGCTTTCCCGACGATGCGGCGCCGCTCGATCATCCCGATATAGCGGCTGTCGTTGCTGTTGTCGCGGTTGTCGCCCATCACGAAATAGCGGCCCGGCGGCACTACCAGCGGACCGTACGAACGCGTGGCCGGAATCTGCGGCGTGAACATGACGTCGTGCGTCTTGCCATCAAGCGTCTCCTCGACGATGAACGACGTGCCCTGCTCATCGTCATCGCGTTGTCCGACCGGCTTCCAGATCGCCGCGTGGCCGTTGATGAAGAGCTGGTTCTCGCGCAGTTCGTACTTGTCGCCCGGAATGGCCACGACGCGCTTAACCAGCCGCACGCCGTCCGCCGGCGAGAAAAGCACGACGATGTCACCGCGCTTCGGATCGCTCCACTTCATCAGCTCCACGAGCGTGAATGGGACCTTGAGGTCGTAGGCCAGCTTGTTGACGACGACGCGGTCGCCCTCTTCGATGGTCGGTTTCATCGAGCCGGTCGGCACGTCGTTCCAGTCGGCCAGCGCGGAACGGAGGGAGCTGATGACCAGCAACATCAATAGGAAGACACGCACTTCGTAGAAGACTTTTTTCTTATCCATGGATGCGTACGCACTTTTCTATCGCGGCAGTCTGATGCATTCGAGAGGCAGCAAAGCGTTTTTGTTCGAGGAGGAGCTTCCCGCCGCGTTCAACGCCTCGAAAGCTCCATCGTAGTAGTGAATTGAAGTCAACCCACGGAGGAATCAAACGTCATGAAAAAGTTTGTCATTGCACTGCTGGTCACGGCTGCCTCGGCGATCGGTTTCGCTCAGACTGCCGCACCGGCCACGCCCCACGGCCGCGGCCACCGCGCCGGCTTCGGCCGAATCGCCGCGAAGCTCAATCTCACCGACGCCCAGAAACAGCAGTTGAAGGATATCCATACCACCAGCCGTGAGCAGAACCATCAGCTCTACGCCGATTTCCACGCCAAGTTGCAGGAGTTTCGCGCGCTGAAACAGGCCAACGATCCGAAAGCGGATGACGTGAAGGCCGAGCTCAAAGCGATGCGTCCGCAGATGCAAGCCGCCCGCAAGGCCAGCCACGAGGCGATGCTCAACATCCTCACCCCCGAGCAGCGCGACCAGCTCAACGCTCGCCGTCAGTCGCGCGGTTTCGCCCGCGGATTCGCCGCCGGCCGCCGGGCTGGCGCCGCCGCTCACCTGAATCTCACCGACGCGCAGAAGTCGCAGCTCAAGAACCTCCGCGAGACGACGCAGCAGCAGAACGGGCAGCTTTTCGCTGATGCCCGCGCCACGCGTCAGGAGCTTCACTCGCTTCGCGGCACGGACGATGCGCGTGCCAATGAGCTGAAAGCACACCTCGAAGCGCTCCGGCCGCAGCTTGAAGCGGCCCGCAAGCAGCAGCACGAAGCGTTCGTCAACGTTCTCACGCCCGAGCAGCGCACGCAGCTCGAGCAGTGGAAGGCCCAGCGGCAGTCACGCCGCCAGAGCCGGTAGTCCTAACCTCCCCCCTCTCTCGTTGAAAGGCGCCGCGGGTTCTCGATCCGCGGCGCCTTTCTTATGTGCGAGTAAGTAACGTGCAGTAGGCATGTCTTCGGATCTCGGTTCATCGTTGTCCATCTCTGTTTTTCGCCGCTTCTCCGCGTCTCCGCGTCTCCGCGTGAACCCGTCCCCTTTTACGAATCGCGCTGCCCTCGCCGGTTCACGATCGACATGAACTCGTCGCGCGTTCTCGTGTCGTCGCGGAACTCGCCGCGCAACACGTTGGTCTCCATGAACGACGACTCCTGCTCCACGCCGCGCATCACCATGCACATGTGGACCCCGCCCATCCACACGGCGATGCCGCGCGGCTCCAGGATCTGCTCGATCGTGTCCGCAACGTCGTGCGCGAGGTGCTCCTGCGACTGCAGCCGGCGCATGTGCACCTCCACGATGCGCGGGATCTTCGACGCGCCGATGATCATCCGCTCCGGGATGTAGCCGACGATGAAGTGTCCGAAGAACGGCAGGATGTGGTGCGCGCAGAGCGTCTTGTATGTCCCGCCGATTACCACCAGGTTCTGACACTGCGCATCCGCCGCCGAACAGGCCGTGCGGAAAAGCGTGCTCAGTTTTTTGATGTCCGTGTAGTCGTAGCCGCTCGTCATCTGCACTAACGACTCCGCCCAGCGTCGCGGCGTGTCCTGGATGTTCTCGTCGTCCATGTTCACGTGCAGGAGGTTGAGCGCCTCGCGCAGGTGATGCTGGAGGCGCTCGCGGTCGACGGACGGCCGAGGAGAGGGCAGGATGCTTCGGTCTTCGACGATCGCTGCCACTTCCGGAGCGATCACAAGGTCGGTCTTCTTCATGGCGCGAAGTGTATGAGCAACGCCCGATTGACAACTGAATGAGCGTTCATTCATACTCCGCCGCACCTGCCACCCCGCGGCGGCCTCGTTTTTGTAATCAGCCGCAATCAAAGGAGTTTTTCTCATGGCCGAAGTCAAATCACAGGGCGCCGTCGATGCGATGGACGTTGCCGAAGGTGCTCGCGAGACCGAGTGGGAAAAGCCGTCGTTCGTCGGCGATCTTTTCCTCGGCAAACTGAATCTCGATCTCATCCATCCCTTCCCCGAGCAGCCGGCCGACGACAAGGCCGAAGCCGACGACTTCCTCGGCCGCCTCGAGCGCTTCCTGGCCGAAAACGTCGACGCCGACAAGATTGATGAGCAGGGCGAATACGACTACTCGCTATTCGACGGGTTGAACCAGCTCGGCGCCTGGGGCATGAAGATTCCGAAGGAGTACGGCGGCCTCGGATTCAGCGCGACGAACTACAACCGCGCCATCGGCCTCGTGGCCACGTGGTGCGGATCGACCGTCGCGTGGCTCTCCGCGCATCAATCGATCGGCGTCCCGCAGCCGCTCAAACTTTTCGGTACGCCCGAGCAGAAGAAAAAGTATTTGCCGCGGCTTGCGAAAGGCGCCATTTCCGCCTTCGCGTTAACGGAGCCCGGCGTCGGTTCCGATCCCGCCAAGATGGAGACGACCGCGGTCAAGTCGCCGGACGGTAAGGGGTGGATCATCAACGGCGAGAAGCTCTGGTGCACCAACGCGACCAAGGCCGAACTGCTCGTGGTGATGGCGCGAACCGCCCCGAAAATCGTCAACGGCAAAGAGAAAAAGCAGATCACGGCCTTCATCGTCGAGACAAACTCGCCCGGCTTCTCGATCGAGCATCGTTGTCAGTTCATGGGCCTGCGCGGGATCGGCAACGCCCTGATCAAGTTCGACAACGTCTTCGTCCCAAACGAGAACCTCCTCTGGGGCGAAGGCCTTGGACTGAAGCTCGCGTTGATCACGCTGAACACCGGGCGCCTCACCATTCCGGCCGGATGCGCGGCGGCAGGCCGGAAGATGGTCGACATCGCCAAGGAGTGGGCGAACGAGCGCGTGCAGTGGGGCGCGCCGATCGGCAAGCACGAAGCCATCGCCGCGAAGATCGCCTGGATGGCGTCGCACACCTTCGCCATGGAAGCGATCGTGTGGCTGACTTCCGGCCTCGCCGATCGCGGCAACGTCGATCTTCGTCTCGAAGCGGCGATGGCGAAGCTGTTCAACACGGAAGTCGCGTGGCAGATTAGCGATCACCTCGTGCAGATCCGCGGCGGACGCGGATACGAAACGGCGCGCTCGCTGCGCGAACGCGGCGAGAAGGACTATCCGGTCGAGCGGATCCTGCGCGACATGCGCATCAACCGCATCTTCGAAGGGACGAGCGAGATCCAGCATCTCTTCATCGCCCGCGAAGCCGTCGATCCGCACATGAAGCGCGGCTTCAAAATCCTGCAGCCGGAAACGCCGACCGGCGAAAAGCTCAGCGCCGCCGCCAAAGCGGGCGTGCATTACGCCGGCTGGTATCCGTCGCGATACATCGGCTGGTCGCACTTCCCGAAGTTCGGCGGGTTCGGAAAACTCTCCGGCCACATGGGCTACATCGAGCGCAACTCACGCCACCTCTCGCGCTCGATCTTCCACGCCATGATGCGATTCCAGGCAAAGCTGGAGCGGAAGCAGATGGTGCTCTTCCGCATTGTCGACATCGGCACCGATCTCTTCGCCATGGCCGCCGCGATCAGCTACGCGACGATGCTGGCGAAGAAGGACGGCGCCGAGAAGAAGAACGCCATCGACCTGGCCGACGTCTTCTGCCGCGAAGCGCGCATGCGCATTGATGCGAACTTCCACAATCTCTTCACCGACCACGACGACGCGGCCTACAGCCTGGTCACGCACCTGCTCAAGGGCGAGTTCGACTGGTTCAAAGGCCAGGTCGTCGAGCCGGTCATGCCGACGCCGGAGCAGGTCGAAGAGGCGATGGCGAAACTGGCATAGCGGGCACGGCCCGCGGCGTTGGTTGCCCAAGGCTCATTCGACGCTGCGGTTTCTGAGTTGCCGCTGCGCAGGCTCCTGGGAGTCTGCGCAGCAGTGAGTTCGAAAACAAAATGGCGGGCCGAGCCTTGGGCAACCAACGCCGCCGGTCGTGCCGGCCTACTTCTCGCCGGCCGCGGCGAAAACCGGCGTGATGTCGACCGGGATGTCTTTCAAGGTCGCGTTGACCGCGGCCATCTCCGGCGTCTCCTTGCCGTATTTGTCGAGCAGCGTTTTGGCGCGTGCGTAGTCGCCGGTCGCTTCGATCGTGAGCAGCTCGGTGGCGAGATCGCGGACGGCGTCGCGCGACTTCGCGAAATCGACCGTGTACTTGCCGCCGGCCACGGGCGTCACCGCGCCGCGCTCGCGCAGCCAGTTCCATTGGATCGCTGTGCCGCGGCCGTGCGCCTCGCCGACGCCGAAGCGCGTCGAGCGGAACATCAGGCCGGCGTACGTCGCCAGAAGTTGCCGCTCGTCGAACGCCGTCACGAGTCCGTGGTGCTGCGCGTAGATCAGGTTCCAGACGCCGAGGACGTCGGCTTTGCATTCTTCGATCGTGGAGTAGAGCTCCTTGAGCGGGATGCGCACCTCGACGCGCTTACCGTCCGGCTGCGTCAGAAAGCCCGGCCCGAGTCCGTGCGAAAGCTCGTGGAAGAGAACGTGATTGAAGAACGCGTCGAACGACACGAGGCTCGTCAGCGACGGATCGAGCACGCGCATCGCGATCGGGTTGCCGCTCTGGCGGAACTTCGCATCCATCACGTTCTTGAGCAGGACCTTCTTCGATCCTTTTTTCTCGCGCACCACCTCGTCGTTCGGAAGATTGAACGCCGCCGTCTGAACACCGCGGCGCGCATCGCCGGCAGTGTAGAGTTCCTGGACCACTTTGATCGGCGACTCGCTGCCGCGATTGGGATTCTTGTACTGCTCCGGCTCCGGAAGATTGCGCTCCATGTCCGGCAACGCGTGGGCGTATGCGGCGAGCTTCGCGGACTCGGGCTTGTCGACGACCGTGATGAACGACTCGAACGAAGCCTTGTAATTGAAGAGGTTGTCCTCGTAGACCTCGTACGGTCCGATCACGACCTCGATGTTGCCGACGAGGTCCATCCACGCCATATCGCTCTCGCGGTAATCGCCGCTCGCGAATGCGCCGGCGCGCAGCGTCAGGAAGCGCTTCAGCGTCGGATCGTTCGTGATCGCCGCCGCCTCGCGCAATTTCGCCGCGGCGGGATCGAGGAAGTCTTTGTAGAACGCGGAGTAGGGAATGGCCACGAGGTTCGTGCCGTCGCGGCGGACGACGGTGAAGAGTCCCTCCAGCTCGTCCTTCTGCGCGGGATGCGCGGCCACGTAGCGCTCGAACTCTTCCTTGGTGATGTCCGGCGGATAGAACGCAGCACCGGCCGGCTTCTTCATCGTGCCGATGAACGGAGCATCGTCTTTCAACCGATCCCACGGACCTTTGTTGGCAACGAAGTAGTCGTACGCCGGCCCGCCATCTTTGGCCAGCGCTTCTCGCCACGCCGGATTCTCCTCGGATACCTGCCGCCAGTAGATCTCGTCGATCTGCTTCGAGGCCTCGATCAGTTTCGCCACGACCTGCCGCTCGTTTTCGTCGAGCAGCGAGCGGTCGTAGTCGATTACGGTGCGCGGCAGTTGTGCCATCCGCTGCGCCACGTCGGGCGCAACCGTCAGTGACGTCGCGGCGGCGGCCGGTGCGGAAGTGGTGGTAGTCGTCGTAGTCGATGTCTGGCAGGCCGCGGCGGCCGCTGCGAGGACGATGAGAAGTCGTTTCATGACGCTCTCCTTCGGGACGCGGGATTGTATGCGAGCCGAACGCTCTGCTATCGTCGCGCCACTTCCGTTGGCGAGGGCTGCCGTTGATCATCGAGTGCACCAGTTGTCACGCGCGGTACCAGTACGACGAGGAGCGCTTCGAGCGGAAGCCGTCGAAGAAGATCAAATGCGCGAAGTGCAGTAACGTCTTCGAGATTCAGAATCCCGCCTTCGCTGAGAAGCCTGAAACGTCCGCCGGCGATACGACGTTCACTCGCCGCGACACGACGGTAGCGCGCGTGCCCGAGCCGGAGGCGACGACCGCGCAGTCGCCGCTGCCCGAACACGACACCGGCCCGCTGAAGACTCCGCAGCTTCCCCGCGGACGGCGTCTATCGATCGCCATCATCGCCGGCGCCGATGCGGGGACCGTCTATCGCGTCGAAAAACCGCGCATCACCATCGGCCGCTCGGGTGCCGACCTCACCATCAACGACGGGGAAGCGTCGCGCCAGCATGCGGCGATCGAAGTTCGCGATCAGATCGTCCTGATCGAGGATCTGAAGTCGACGAACGGCACGATCGTCGACGCCGTCAAGTTGACCGGACCGGTCGAGATTCAGGACAAATCCGAATTCCAGATCGGCGGCACCACGCTGATGCTGATCGTCACCGAAGAAGCGTAACGGGAACCGGTTCACGCGGAGACGCGGAGGTGGTTCGTCTTTTCTCCGCGACTCCGCGACTCCGCGTGACTACGTCGCCGGCGGAGCGCTTTCCGGTCCGCCGCCGCCACCGCCCCGGCGTCGGCGAAAACGCCTTCGACGCTTCGGGCCTTCGCCTTCCGGACGCGGCGCCGGCGTTCCCTCGGCAG
>ERZ1739052.49-NODE-49-length-19752-cov-10.931919_pt1 | contig 19752 bp, 18 predicted proteins | sample MGYA00581761_ERZ1739052 | MGnify/ENA primary metagenome ERZ1739052 (study PRJEB42929, sample SAMN08275524) | rhizosphere metagenome | isolation source: Rhizospheric soil replicate 1 | host: Colobanthus quitensis and Deschampsia antarctica | place: Antarctica...
GGGGAGACGGGAGAGGTGTGGGAGGAAGGAGAAATGAGGGGGAAGGGGACGGTGGCGGGGGGGGGCGGAGGGAGGGAGAGACGGGACGAGCGGGAAAGCGGCAGGAAGGTGGGCAGCGTGCGAGTGAAGAGGGGGAAAGACGAGAGGCAGAGGGAACGGCTGGGGGGGAAGGTAGGGATGAAGGAAACAGTGGCCGTGAAAGTCGAGGTGGCCGGATTGTTGACGGTCACCGTATGGCAGGAGATGACCAGGTTGTACGTCGGACCGACCGCGGTGCAGCCGCCGACATCCGTCACCTTGACGGTGATCGGGAAGGTTCCGCTGCCCGTTGGCGTGCCGGAGAGAACGCCGGCGGAGGAAAGCGTCAGGCCCGGGGGCAACGTTCCGCTGTTGATCGTGAAGTTGACCGGCGGGGTGCCGCCGTTCTGGGTGAAGGTCTGACTGAACGGCGTTCCGGCCGTACCCGTGTTGACGACCGGGTTCACAACAGATACGCCCGGGCAGGTGACCGTCAGCGTGAAGTTCTGCGAGGAGCTGTGCGGCTTGTTCTTATCGGCGTAGAAAACGAGCGCGTACGTGCCGGAGGTGTTGGGGCCCGGAGTTCCCGAAAGGACGCCCGTACCGTTGCCGTTGTCCTGGAACGTTACACCGGCTGGTAAGTCGCCGGTGAAGCTCAGCGCCGGAGTCGGCTTGCCGGTGACGGTGACCGTGAAGCTATTCGGCTGTCCGTCGATGAACGTAATATTGTCGGCGCTGGTGAAGGTGTACGGATGCGTGCCCGGCAGGTCGATCGTGACCGTAGCCACGTTCGAGGAGAGCGTCGTCCCGACGGCGACGTAATGAAACTGATCCTGCGAGGCGAGCGAGCCGTCGTGGATGTACGTGAAGCCGCCGTCCGGCGCGAGCGCCAGCGTTCCGTGCTGGGTCGTGTCGACGAGCGAAGCCGTGATCGGCTGGCTGTTCGGATTGTCGTTGTTCAGAACGCCCAGCGTGGCGACCGTCAGAGTTCCGCCGAGCGTGCTCAGCGAGTAGTTGTCGTCATGCGCGGTCGGCGCGGCGGGGTTGGTGTGGATCTGAAAATTGAAGAAGAGATCGTGCAGCCCGGCATACGCACGGGCGGTGATGAAGCGCCATACCGGAGATGCGGCGGTGCCGTTGGCCAGCGGAACGTTGCCAGCCCAGTCGGGGCTGAGGCCGTCGAGTACGATGTTGCGCGGCGGCAGCGGCGAGACGGCGCGGTCGCGCGCGGCGTGCGGCATGATGATGTCGCCGCCCCCCCACGACCATGGAGTCAGCAGCACGTCCGACGACAGGCCCGAGCTCGCCGTGAAGACGAAGCGCGGCGTGCCGATGTTGTCCATGGTGAGGACGTCGAGGCCCATGTGCGATTCAACGGTGACGTCGCCGATCGGCGACACGCCAACGTTCCAGCCGCTATCCACGGCCGTCGCGGAGCTGAATTGGTTCAGCGCCGCATTCACGCAGGTCTGACGCGTCACTCCCGTCACGGTGCCGGTCCCGCCTGCAACCGTTCCGGAGGTTGTGACGATGACGTCGATGCCGCTGACGATGCCGCCCGGGGTGACCACGTTGCAGCCGGTAGCGCGGCTGTTATCCGTGTCGATCAGCGCTTTTACGTCGAAGGTAACGGCCGACGCGACGATCGGGAGACCGAGCGAGAGAACGAGCGAAAAGAAACGAATCGCTTTGCGAAACGAAGTCATCGTAGAAGGTCCTTGACGTGAGATCGGAGGAACGTTGTCAGCCGTTTGGAAGCAGCAATCGCTGCCTCCGCAAGACTGGGGGGGTGAAATGGACGAGAGGAATGATAGCAGTTAAATACACATGTCCAAGCATTTTTATTCAGTGGACTGAACGGCCAACGATGGAAACTGCGATTCGGGGCCTTTGACTCGCCGAATCCGTCGTTTCGACGCGTGACATCCGGCAATCTCCGAGGCCGAGTCCGATTGCAGACCAATCGATCGCCTACACTCCGCGGTACGCCTTTCGCACAGCTCTCGAATATCTCCGGCACTGAGCCGGGTTGCAATGCCCGAAAATCCGCATCCGCTCCATCTCGTCGGCGAGGTCCGCGACGCGTCGAACGCGGATGCAGAACTGCAGCGGCTTCGCGCGGAGATCGAAGCGCGCAACCGGCAGGAAACGGCGATTGCCGAGCTCGGGCAAGCCGCGCTCACCGGCGTCGAGCCTCTGATCCTTCTCGGCCAGGCTTGCGCGCTCGTGGAGATCACGCTCGGCGTCGATCACGCCCGCGCGCTCGAGATCCGCGAGGGACGCGTTTCCGTCGCCGCATCGATCGGATCGAATACGACGTTCCTCCACTGCACTCAGGACAATGAAGAGAACGAGTCGATCGCGATGTACGCCGCGCTCGCCGATGGGCCGGTGGTGTTCGACGATATCGAACAGGAGACGCGGTTCAAATCGTCGCACCTCCGCAATTTTCATGGCGTCCGCGGCGGCGCGGCGGTGGTCATCCCGACGGCCTCCGGCATCTTCGGCGTTCTCCTCGCCTACTCCAGCAGGCAGCGCACATTCGCCGAGTACGAAATCGCTTTCCTTAAATCGACCGCCAGCCTTCTCGGCGAGGCGGTAGAGCGCTCGTACACGGAGCAGGCGCTGCGCAAGTCGGAGTCGCGGCTGAAACAACTCATCGCTTCCACGCTGGACGCGGTCTTCACGGTCGATCGCGCCGGCATCGTCATCGAATGGAATCCGCAGGCCGAGGGGACCTTCGGGTTGCGAGCGAGTGATGTCGTCGGACGGCCGCTGCCGGCCGATCTGAAGCAGCTTTTCGAGTCGGCGTATGCGAGCACGACGCGACGCCTCGAGACGACCTGCCGCCGCGCGAATGGTGAAGCGTTCCCGGTCGAGCTGACGATCGATCGCGTCGGACGCGGCGATGATCAGACGTTCACCGCCTTCCTGCGCGATATCTCCGAGCGCAAGCAATCGCAGGCCGAGCTCGAAAATCGCGAGCAGCGTTTCCGCGCGCTGGTCGAAAAAAGCTGGAGCGGCGTAGCGCTTCTCAGCGCCGACCTCGCCTTCTGCTACAGCGGCGCGTCGACGGAACGCCTCCTCGGCTACAGCGAAGACGACCTGGCGGGCACGAGCTTTCTCGCCTACGTCCACCCGCGCGAGCGCGAGACGTTGCGCGAGCTCCTGGACGCGCTCGCCGCGGGCGCGTCGCACGAGTCACAGGCGGAACTGCGCTTCCGTCATCGCAGCGGCGTCTGGATCTGGCTGGAGGTGTTTGCGCAGAACATGCTGCACGAGCCGAGCGTCGGCGCGATCGTTCTCAACTATCGCGATGTCACGCAGCGCAAAGCGACAGAGAAGCAGCTCGAATATCAGGCGTACTACGACGCGCTGACCGGCCTTCCGAACCGGCTGCTTTTTCGCGACCGCGTCGTCAACGCGATCGCGCAAGCAGACCGAAATCGCCGCGGGGTGGCGGTGATGTATCTCGATCTCGATCACTTCAAACTTGTCAACGACGGCCTCGGCCACTCGCTTGGCGACGCGCTGCTGTCGGAAGTCGCGGCGCGGCTGCAAAGCTGCGTACGCGGGTCCGATACGATCTCGCGCCTCGGCGGCGACGAGTTCACGATCCTGCTGATCGATACGTCCAGCAGCGAAGCCATCGCCGGCGTCGCGCGCAAGATCCTGCAGTCGTTCGCGCATTCGTTCCGCGTCGAAGGTCACGAGCTCTTCGTCACCGCATCGATCGGCATCAGCATCTTTCCCGGCGACGGCGAAGAGGTCGAGACGCTGCTGAAATGCGCCGACAGCGCCATGTATCGCGCCAAGGAGCTGGGCCGCAATCAGGCGCAGATGTTTACGGCGAGCATGAACGAGCGCTACGGCCGCCGGCTGGCGCTCGAACAGAGCCTGCATCACGCGCTCGAACGCGACGAGCTGGTGCTGCACTACCAGCCGATCTTCGACCGCAACCGCAAGAAGGTCGTCGCGCTCGAAGCGCTGGTGCGCTGGAACCATCCCGATCGCGGCCTTGTGCAACCGACCGAATTCATCGGCCTCGCCGAGGAAACGGGATTGATCGTGCCGATCGGCGAATGGGTGCTGCGCCGCGTCTGCCACGATTCCCGCGCCTGGCGTGCAGCGGGCCTTCCGCCGATGCGCATCGGCGTCAACATCTCCGCGCCGCAATTCCAGCAACTCAGTTTCCCGCTCGTGGTCGGCAGCATTCTGCGCGAGTACGCCTGCGATCCGGCGCTGCTGGAGCTGGAAATCACCGAAACCGTCGCGGTGCAGAACATCGAAACAACGACGACCGCGATGCGCGATCTGAAAGAGCTGGGCATCCGCATCGCCATCGACGACTTCGGCACCGGCCAGTCGTCGCTCGTCTATCTGAAACGCTTTCCCATCGACACCGTCAAGATCGATCGCGCCTTCGTTCGCGATGTGACGACGGACGAATCGGCTGCGGCGATCGTCTCGTACGTCATCAACCTCGCCCACACGCTTCGGCTCGCGGTCGTCGCGGAAGGCGTGGAGACGGAGGAGCAGTGGTCGTTCCTGAAGTTGAACGCGTGCGATCAGATGCAGGGCTTCCTCTTCAGCCAACCGTTGCCGGCCGATGAAGCCGAGGAGTTCATGCGGACAGAGCAGGCGAAGTTCAGCTCGCGCGAGACGCCGCGGCCGTAGCGCGTTGACTCACCGGCTTACGCGCCACAGCCGTCGCGAGCCTCACCAGATGCAGCGACTGAAGTTGCTAACCCGCCTCGATGATCGCCGCCGGCGCGCCGTACGAAACAGGAAACCGCTATCCTTCGCGGCCATGCGCCGCATCGCTTTCGCCGTCCTTCTTCTTCTTGCCGCATCGTTCGCACCGTTCGCATACGCGCAGCAGCGTGATGATGCGCTGCTCGATGATCTCGACCGCGTCCGAACCTTCAATGCCGTCGCCATCTCGCCGGATGGTCACCACGTCGCGTGGTCGGTGCAGGGCATCGGCGTTACCACCGCCACGACCGCGGGGATGGATGTTCACCTCCTCCCCGGCGACGGCGCCGATCACTACGTGGCCTGGTCGCCCGATTCGCAAACGCTGGCCACGGTCAGCGACGGCGGCAAGGACCAGCGGCAGATTTTCGTGACGCATGTCGGCGGCTCACCGGTGCGCGTGACCAACGTGCGCGGCTATCTCGCCGAGCCGCAGTGGTCGCCGGACGGCAAATCGATCGCGTTCCTCTTCATTGAGAATGCCGCGCGTTCCGCGGGACCGTTGGTGGCGATGTCGCGCGCGGTCGGTGCGATCGAGGAGCACATTGACGAACAGCGCGTAGCTATCGTCAACGTCGCGACAAAAAAGATTCGCATCGTCACGCCGACGGACATGTACGTCTATCACTTCGGCTGGTCGCCGGACGGCAAACAGCTTGTGGCCGAGGCCGCGCCGGGATCGGGCGACAACAACTACTGGATTGCGAAGCTGCACGTCGTCGATGTCGCCGCCGCGACGATGCGTCCGATCTACACGCCTCAATTGCAACTTGCCGAACCACGCTGGTCGCCGGACGGCAAGTCGATCGCCTTCATCGAAGGATTGATGAGCGATGAAGGCTCGACCGGCGGCGATCTCTTCGTCATTCCTGCCGCCGGCGGCGCCGCGCGCAACGTCACGCCCGATCTGAAAGCGTCGGTGACGTCGTTCACGTGGACGGCCGCGGACCGCATCACGTTCGGCGAGGACGTCGCCGGCGAATCGGCCATCGTTCGCGTTGATACGGCCAACGGCTCGATGGAAACGCTCTGGCGCGGCGAAGAGCTCGTGAGCAGCCACGACGTCATCGGCGCATCGCTCGCGAACGACGGCATCACATCCGCCGTCATTCGCAGCAGTTTCAAAAGCGCGCCCGACGTCTGGACCGGGCGCATCGGCGACTGGAAGCGCGTGTCGACGACGAACGCTTCCGCGCGTGCAACATGGGGCGAAGCGCGCTCGATCCGCTGGAAAAGCGACGCCTTCGACGTGCAGGGCTGGCTGCTCGCGCCGGCGCAACTGGACGCAGCGCGCAAGTACCCGCTCATCGTCTGGATCCACGGCGGCCCTGCCTCGGCGTCGCTCGCGAAATGGCCCGACAACCGCGCCGCGCTTCTCTCCCGCCGCGGCTACTTCGTTTTCTTTCCCAACCCGCGCGGGAGCTACGGCCAGGGCGAAGCGTTCACGCGCGCGAACGTGAAGGATTTCGGCTACGGCGATCTGCGCGACGTGATGACCGGCATCGACGCCGCCGCAGCGTCGAACGCGATCGACACCGCCCGCCTCGGCATCTGGGGTTGGAGCTACGGCGGCTACATGACCATGTGGACCGTCACGCAGACCACGCGCTTCAAGGCCGCCGTGGCCGGTGCCGGAATCGCCAACTGGCAGAGCTACTACGGCGAGAACGACATCGACGCCTGGATGATCCCGTACTTCGGCGCCTCCGTTTACGACGACCCGGCCATTTACGCCCGCAGCGCTCCGATCACGTTCGCAAAGAACATCAAGACCCCGACGCTGATCGTCGTCGGTGAACGCGACGGCGAATGCCCCGCTCCACAATCATTCGAGTTCTGGCACGCCCTCAAAACCCTCGGCGTCGAAACACAACTCGTCGTCTACCCCGACGAAGGCCACCGCATCGCGAAGAAGGAACACCAGCGGGATATCGCGCGGAGGCTGGTGGGATGGTTCGACAGCCATCTGCGATAATCGAGCGCGATGACGTCACCGCTCCACGAGATTCATCACACGTACGACGAGTACCTGGCGCTCGAAGCGTCGAGCAACGTCAAGCATGAATTCCTCGGCGGCCAGATTTATGCGATGGCCGGCGATAAGTTCGAGCACTACAAAACGCTGCCGGCGCTGCGGCCACATCGTTCCGGATCCGATCATTCTCCGGCAGAAAACGACATGGTCGCTGTCAGTGCTGCGAACCTTCTGAATCTGCCGTACCATCACGCGCTGATGGAGCGCAGCAGCCCCTACCCCATTCTTTTCACCGGCGCCGGCGCGCTGGCGATCCTCGCCGCGATCATCGTCCGCACGCCGGCCTTCGCCGCGCATCCGGACATCCTGGCGTGGGCGTTCACGTGCGACCTGACCATCTCGCTGCCGCTTCTGTGGTGGCTCGTCGCGGTCCGGCCCGGCCGCGCCGGCGCGGTGACACTGATCCCGCTGTTCGTGATCGGCGTCGCCATCGCGGCGCGGATCATGCCGCCGGCGCAGCACACGTTCGTCGATCAGCTTCGCTTCATCGCCGCGCCGCTGGACTTCATCACCATCCTGCTCGTCGTCCGCCGTGTCGCACGCATCCGCCGCATTGACGGCAGCGGCGATCCGGCGGAGCGGATCGAGCGCGCCTGCGCGGAGCTCTTCGGCAGCGGAGCGGTGGCGCGCGGTGCGGCCTTCGAGATCGCCACCATCTACTACGCGATCTCCGGCTGGCGCAAACGGGCGCCGCGCGGATTCACCGTGCACGAGCGCAGCAGTTGGGGAACGATCGCCTGCGTTTTCGTTTTCCTGATCGCTATCGAGTCGGTCTGTGCGCATCTGGTGGTCCAGCTCTGGAGCGTGAAGGCAGCGTGGATCATCACCGCGCTGGATCTCTACGGCATCCTCTGGCTCATCGGCGACTACCACGCGTTGCGGCTGCGTCCAACCCGCATCGATGGCGACACGCTCATCCTGAGCTACGGCCTGCGCTGGCGCGCCTCGATTGCGCTTTCGTCAATCGCTGCGATCGAGACGGTGCACGGCGAGGCCGAATGGAAACGCAGGGGCGTGCTCAAGGTGGCCATCCTCGATGAGCCGCGCCTCCTCATTCGCTTCACGACGCCGCAGAGCGCGCACGGCCTGGCCGGACTGACCCGGACCATCGAGGCCGTGGCGATTCTGGCGGATGACGATTCCGGATTCGCCGGCGCTATGCGCGCTGCGTGTCCGCACGCCACGTCTTGATGTGCTGCTTGATCTCTTCGCGGGTTTTCAGCGTCCCGTCGAGAACGGAGCGCGTCAGGCCGGGCAGCTCGTCGTCGCCGCAGAAGCGAAGTGAGACCAACTGTCCGTTGGAAAGCTCGCCGATGCGTCCGCGCAGATCATCGGGGAGGCAACGCTGCAGGCGCGTCGTCTCTTCGAGCCGGATCAAACGATCCTGAACCGTAAGCACCATCGCCCGCGACGCGAATGCGACCGCGAGCAATGCCAGGGCTACGACAATTTCCCACCACACCAGGCGCGCGCCACGATGCATCCACGCGTAGACGATGCGGACGATCAGATTGGCGACCAGCAGCGGGATGGCGAAGAAGTGGAACAGCGGAAAGAACCGGCGATGTGTGGCATAGGACTGCGTTGCTTCGGCCATATAACGAATCCTCCTCGTTCCGATGAGGATCGCATGCCCGTCAATGCACAGCCCGCCGCCGCGGCGCAATCGGCGGAACTAGAAAACGTATCGGGCCGTGGCGTGTACTTTCAGAAGGTCTGCGCTGAGTGCCGCCCCGGGCTGGACGCGGAAATGCTGATTGATCTTCAGCCGCACTTCGCCGCGGTTGGAGCTGTCAGCCAGCACCTGCGGCAACTCAACGATGGTCACGCTGAGGGGTATTTCGCCCTGGTGCTCCTCCACGATCTCGCGAATCCGGCGCACCGTCTCTTCCGTCATGCGGGGATACGGCACTTCGAGCGCGATCTCTTTCACTTTCTTGTCGCGGATGCCGTCGAGCGGAACGATTTCGAGGGCGTTCAATTCGGGCGTGATCGGCGCTTCGTGGAACGACGCCGCATGCGATGCGAAGGTCGATTCGGGTTCGTCTGCGACGGTCGCTACGGCTTCGTTGAAGGCCTCGGAAATCACATCATCCGGCTCTTCGACCGCCGCGGGTTGGGCCGGAGCGAACAAGCCGAGGTTCGCGGTGCGGTCGCCGTACTTCTCGGCCTCGATCTCTTTCGGATCGCGATCGTCATCAATGTCGTCTTCGCTGACGTCGTAACCGGAGATGTGCGCGTAATCGTCATCGGAGCGGTGCGCGTTCTGTTCGGCGGATTGCAACGCAGCACTGCGGCCGGCCTGCATGCCGCCTGTGTCTTTGACCGCGGCGGTGAGCAGGACGGCGATGCCGTTGTCCAGCCACTTCGCGTACTTTGAGTAAAGATCGGAGAAGACCACCACCTCGACAGAGCCGCGTTGATCGTCGAGGATGAACTTCGCCATCAGCTTCCCTTCGTTCGGCCCTTTCTTGATCTTCGACTTCTTGATCTGCGAGACGATGCCGCCGATGTTCACGACATCGTCAACATGTTGATGAAGTGTGTCGGTGGTGGCGTTGGCGAAGAGTTGCAGCTCATCGTTGTATTTGTTGAGCGGATGGCCGGTGATGTAGAAGCCGAGGGTCTCTTTCTCGAAACGGAGCTTCTCGTCGTCGGGCCATTCGGCGGCTGCGAGCGTTCTCGCCTGTGAGGCCACCGGCGCCACAGTGGGGCTCAGCATGCCGAACAATGAGTTCTGGCCGCGCTCTTTTTCCTCGCGCGCGCGCTGCGCGGAATCGGCGGTGTTCTCCAGCGAATCGAAGAGGGCTTTTCTTGAAGAACCAAGAAAATCGAACGATCCCGACTTGATCAGCGCCTCGATCACCTTCTTGTTGCAGGCGCGCAGATCGACCGCTTCGCAGAAATCGAGGAGCGAGGTGAACCTCCCCTTTTTCTGCCGCGCTTCGAGGATCGATTCGATGGCGCTGCCGCCGACGCCTTTCACGGCGCCGAGGCCGAAGCGGATGTTCGGGCCGACGACGGTGAACGCGTAGTTCGATTCGTTGATGTCCGGCGGCAGGATGCGGATTCCCATCTGCGACGCCTCGTTGATGAACTTCACGACGAAGTCGGTGCGGTCCATTTCCGAGGTCATCAGCGCGGCCATGAAATGCCGCGGGTAATGAACCTTCAGCCACGCGGTCTGATACGCGACGAGCGCGTAGGCCACCGAGTGCGATTTGTTGAAGCCGTAACGGGCGAACGGCTCGATGTAGTCGAAGATCTCGTTGGCCTTCTTCTTGTCGTAGCCATTCGCTTCGGCGCCTTCGACGAACTTGCCGCGCTCCGCGGCCATGACCGCGGCGTCCTTCTTGCCCATCGCTTTGCGCAGAAGATCGGCATGGCCCAGCGAATACCCGGCAATGGTCCGCGCGATCTGCAGGATCTGCTCCTGGTAGACGATCACTCCGTACGTCTCATCGAGCAGTTCCTTCATGATCGGCACGAGATAGCGCGGCTTCTGCGCGCCGGTCTTGACCTTGACGTAAACGTCGACCATCCCGGCATCGAGTGCGCCCGGACGATAGAGCGCGTTGAGCGCAGCCAGGTCCTCGAATTGCGTCGGCCGCGACTTGCGTAGAACGTCGACCATGCCGCTCGATTCAAACTGGAACACACCCTTCGTCCGCCCTTCCTGGAAGAGCCGGAAAACCTCCGGATCATCGAGCGGCAGCGTGGCGATATCGATCGAAACGCCTTCGACCGCCTTCGCCGATTTGATCGCGTCGTCGATCACCGTCAGCGTGCGCAGGCCGAGGAAGTCCATCTTGAGAAGACCCATCTTCTCGACGATGCGCCAGTCGTACTGCGTCACGATTTCATCGCGGTTGGTGCGGTAGAGCGGCACGTAATTCGTGACCGGCTCCGGCGTGATGACGACGCCGGCCGCGTGCACGCCGGCGTGGCGCGAGAGCCCTTCGAGCTTCGTTCCGATCTCGATGATGCGCTCGACCTCGTGGTCGTTCTTCATCGCATCGATCAGCGCCGGCGACTCTTTCGCCGCCATCGGCAGCGTGACGTCGGGCCCAACCGGAATCGTCTTCGCCACTTTGTCGACGAGGGTGTAGGGCAATCCCAGAACGCGGCCGACGTCGCGCACGACCGACTTCGCCGCCATCGTTCCGAAGGTGATGATCTGCGCGACTTTGTCCGCGCCGTACTTGCGCCGGACGTACTCGATGACCTCGCCGCGGCGGTTCATGCAGAAGTCGATGTCGATATCCGGCATCGAGATGCGCTCGGGATTGAGGAAGCGCTCGAACAGGAGGTCGTAGTCAAGCGGATCGACGTCGGTGATGCCCATCGAATACGCGACCAGCGACCCTGCGCCGGAACCGCGGCCGGGACCGACCGGGATGCCGTGGTCTTTCGCGTATTTGATGAAGTCCCAAACCACCAGGAAGTAGCCGGGGAAGCCCATCGACTTGATGATGTCGATCTCGGTCTGCAGCCGGTCGTGATACTCCTGCGGCTCGTGCTTTTTCTTCTTCGCGGCGAAGAGCGGCGCGGCTGCTTTGAGCCGGCGTTCCAGTCCCGCGCGCGCGATCTCGACGAAGTATCCAGCCAGGTCCTTCCCCTCGGGGACCGGAAAGTTCGGCAGGTGATAACCCTCAACGTTGAGCGAGACGTTGCAGCGCTCGGCGATCTTGACGGTGTTGTCGAGCGCCTCGCCGTAGCCGCTGAAAATGCGCCGCATCTCGTCGGGACTCTTGACGTAGAAGTCGTCGCTGTAGAACTTCATCCGCTTCTCATCGCCGAGGGTCTTGCCGGTGCCGATGCAGAGCAGGACCTCGTGCGCGAAGGCGTCGTCTTTCGAGAGGTAATGCGAGTCGTTGGTGGCGACGAGTCGCAGTCCGGTCTCCTCGCCGAGGCGCGCCATCATCGGCACGATCTTCTGCTGGTCGGGGATGCCGTGGTCCTGAATCTCGAGGAAGAAGTTGTCCGCACCGAGGATGTCTTTGTATTGCAGCGCTGCGTCTTTGGCCTTGGTGAGATTGCCGCCGGCGAGCGATTGCGAAACCTCGCCTTTGAGGCACGAGGAAAGAACGATCAGTCCCTCGCGATGCTCCCGCAGCAACTCCTTGTCGATCCTCGGCTTGTAATAAAAGCCCTCGGTGTATCCAGCCGAGACGAGCTTGACGAGGTTTTTGTAACCTTCGTCATTCGACGCGAGCACGATGAGATGATTGTTCGCGCCGGCGTCGGCCTGACCATCCTCGACGCCGGCCTTGTCGAAGCGTGAGCCGTAGGCGACGTACATCTCGCAGCCGATGATCGGCTTCACCTTCTCCTTCTTCATGGCGTTGTAAAACTCGACCGCGCCGAACATGTTGCCGTGGTCGGTGATGGCGCAGGCGGGCATGCCTAATTTGGCGACCCGCTTCGCCAGCTCATCGGGCCGGCTGGCACCGTCGAGGAGGGAGTATTCGGTGTGAAGGTGGAGGTGAGCGAACGACATCAGAGGGCCTTTGCGAGAACGAGGAGTGAGTCGCGCCGCATTCTACCCGACGCGGACTGCGCAGTTCGCCCGAAAGGTCCGCGCGCTTTGCTCCTTCCAAGGAGGGTTTTGCAGAAGACGAACGTCGTCGATGAATGGAGCCGGGATCGTTCTCGCCCGTCCCGACATCGTCGGCATTCTGGCGATGTCCAATCAGGCCAGATCGACGCCGGCCAGCTCGCGTCGACGAAAGCGGTGTTGCCGGCCGTTCGCGATCATGTTGAAGCGCGATCACACCGGAGCCGTTCCGGCGTCGGCACCACGTTTGGACCGCTCGTACCTGGTGCTGAACACGAGCAACACGACCGGACGATCCTCAATTCACGGTAGACGTCGCGCAAAAGACAATACCAACTGCGGCATCGCCGTTCTCGAGTTGTGTAGCGAACGGAATCAAGAGCGATCCGCAGTGTTGAACTTCGACTTCAGACGAATCAATAAGAACGGTCGTTACAAACTTTCCGCGCGAGAGCAAGTCACGATTATGTGGGTGATGAGCCTCTGGCCCGCGCGCGCCTAGAAGCGCTCGCCCTCCTTGCTTGACGCAGCGATGTAAGCGTAAGCGGCGACACCAAGAACAGGAAGAATTGCGACAAGAGCCGTCCAACCGGCCGTGTTGAAATGACGACGCGTTGCATCAGAGTAAACGTATATCACCAAGCTTAGATGCGCGAGAATTATGATTATTAATCCGATAATCTCAGGCATGCTGAGCATTGGCGCCTACCTCGTACAAGACGTGCCCGTTACGCCTGCCTGTACGCAGACGTAATCATCAAGAATGCAGAACGCATCACAGTCGCCGAAACGACAGCAGCCCATACAATAGCTGCTCGAACACTTATCGTTAGCATCACTCTTCGCTGATGCGCATGCCGCTGAGCGGGAAATCGTTGATGAATCAGACAGGAAAAACGCCCACCCTCGTACCTCACGACCCGCACAGTCGGTAAACGGCGTGCTAGGGTTCCTCGCATCACCAAACCAGGCATACGGATCCCACCATCCGGCGTACCAGGCCCCAAACCACTGCGGTGAATAGTCAATATAAGGATTCCAGCCGCCCGGGTACTGAGTATACAGGTCAGGCTTGATACGCGGCCCCGGCTTACCCCGAAGTCTGGGCGAGGCTGACGAGATGTCGGCAAACACAGCAGCACCAAGCAACAACGTGTCGTAATGACGAGTGAAGACAACTTTCGCGTCCTCGGTGCCCGTTAGCTGTCCAGCCAAGTCCATTCCTACCTCGTACCGCGCGCCATCACGTTCCTGAATCGTCGCCATTTTGCCATTCCAATATAAAGTGGCGAACTCATGGCCGTTGTCGCGCGAAACATCAATGCGCAGGACGCCCTCCGGCCTCGATATTGTGACTTCAGCAATCGATTTGCCGTCATCATCGCGACCGATCAACTTAAGGGTTCTGTCATCAGTTGATGCATCGTACGAATGGATCCCGAAACTGGCAACATCGACGTTAGCGACGTCAACGTGCGCATTGTCGGTGCCGGGTTGAAGATGTGCGTTACTAGCGAAAAGTGCGTCAGTGAATAGAAAAATAATGATCGCGATCAGTCTTCGCATCTGTCCTCCGTGCCTGCCTTATGCTTTGACGTTACAGGAGTCATAACGCGGTGTCAACTACTAATCGCGAGATGCGCTTAAAAACTTCTCTAGTTGAAAAAACGTGATCTACAAAGAGCGGTATATCGCCGTTTTTGGAAAGCGGCGCAACGTCGCGGGGGATTCCTAGGCGTTGGGCTGGTCCAGAGCGACGACCACTGACAGATTTGCGGGATCGCCCTGCGTCAGCTATCGAAGGCCACGCTGCCGAGCGGACGCGAAGAACGGTCGACGCGCGTATCGAGCAGTTCGCGAAGATTGGTCGTCTCGATGAACATGTGCCGGTGCCGGATGCAATGCACGGCGATGGCGAAGAAGAGCACTGCCACGACTCCGAAGAAGACCAGCGCCGCGGGCGACGTCGACGGCAACGGCGAGAGTCGAGTCGAGACGAAAAGCTCCTGCGCGAGGATCAGGCAGTAGAGCGGGAACGGCAGAAAGACGAGCGCCGAAAGTACGCGGCTGGCCTGCACCGAAAAGTACGGGCGCAGCGCCAGGAACGTGAGCGAGACGAAGCAACCGAGCATCATCACGGCCGCGAAATGGAACTGCGCGAGATCGGCGTACGCGGCGCCGTGCCGGACCAGCATCAGCATCCGCGTCTGCAGCAACAGCGTCCACGCCAGCGACACGACTGCCGCCGCGGTCGAGAGCAACGCGAACAGCGCGCCGAACACGTTCCGCGCGGCCAGCAGCGCCGCCATGCGAACGAGAATCATCGACGTGGCGATGCCGGCGATGAGCGCGACGATGATCGCCCACGACGCGGCGCTCTTCGCGGAGACGATCGCGCCATGCACGGCCACGAACGCCAGCGCTCCTCCGTCGGCCTGCGACATCACCCCCGCCGCCGCGCACAGCGCGAGGAAGAGACAAAAACCGGTGCCCGCGTAGAAGAAGAACTTCGGCATGACGTTGGTTAGGGTAGCACTGCCTTGGGAGTGGGGTGTGGGGGCTTTGCACCTAATCTCCCGATCCTAGCCGACATTGTGTGCAGCCAGCGCAGTTTGTGTGCAGGCTGAGATTCCCGACACCGTCACGCCGAGTTCGAAGATGGAGTGAACGAGCGTACGGATGTTGTGCGCGATGACGAGTAGCAGAACTTCGTTCGTCTGCGCCTCGAATCCCTTGCTCCGCAGGGTGTCCGTGAAAACGCGCTTCATCATAGAGAACGTCGTCTCGGCGTTGCTCCGCTTGTGGTAGTACGGCAGGAACTCATCAATCCGGTAGTTGTAGAGGTGGAAGAGTTTCGACCACAGCGGCGAGGTCGCGTCATCCTTCGCGTTGGAACGGAACGGGATGAAAGCCTCGGCACCGGCGGCGGCGACGACTGCCAGATTGCTCCGTCCGCTGTACGCCTTGTCTGCGCTGATCTCCTTCATGTCGAAATTCTTTGCGCCCGCTTCGACCAGTCCGGCGAACTCCGGGTAATCGTTCCGGTCGCGATCCGTGACACTCGCTGCCGCGATCACGTTCGTTTTAGTTCCGATCAGCGCATGCAGCTTCACGTAGTTCCGGCTGAACTGGTCGTGTCCGTACTTCGCGGAGTAGTGGCGGTAGAAGCACTGCGTTCCAAAGCCGGTAGAGTCCACGGCAAACGCGCTCTCCACGGACCGGAGCGGCGATGCGCTTGCGGTAATCAGCTTGTGCAGCGTCGGGGTAATCGTCGCATCCTCGATCACTTTCAGAACGGAGTTGAAGTGCCACGCGCGGCTGACAAATCCGTTGCTCTGTGCGTCGCGAAGGTCTGACATGAAACGGCGCGCGCTCATGCCGCTGTAGACCTTGTAGCACGCGGAGAAAAGCGCCTCGCTGAGCGGAACGGACGGGCGCCCCATGCCGCGTTCCGGCTCCGGCACGTTCGCGCAGAGGTCGCGAAGCAGATGGCAGAACAGTTCCTTTTCCGCCGACTGCGCCGCGTTGTATGCGTGCCAGTTCTGCGGATAGGTGACGCGCGCGGCGCGCGTCTCGGTGATGGTCGCATCTCCGTTCGGAGAAATCGTCGTCTCCCGTCTCAAAAAGAACTCGACCGCGTAGCCGTGTTTGCAGGTCGAATGGCGTAGTTCAAAGTCGGGGCATGAGCATTCCAGACCGTCGCCGCCGCGCGTGACGGTGTAGCGACCGACCAGCGTTTGCGAAGGTACGATCCACGCGTCGCCCGTCGGTTGGATGTTCAGGGTTGCGGCAATGACTAGTCCCTTTTGCTGTCTCGGATCGTTCGTGTCCATGCTCGTTCCTACCTAGTAGTAATATACGTCTAGGTAAGACGATTGTCCATACTTTTCTTTCCTTCTTGTATATTACTATTAGGTGTGGTAAACGTCTCCACCATGGCTGAGATCATGTTGAGCGGATACCGGTGCGAGCGATGCGAGCATACGTGGGTGCCGAGACAACCGGACCAGATGCCGACGGTCTGCCCGAAGTGCAAATCGCCGTTCTGGAATCGGCCACGGCAGAAGCCGAAGGCGGCGACAAAAAAGAAACGACCAAGGTGACAAACGAATGGACCCCAGCCCAACGCCCCACCACCTTCTCGAACTGATGGGCGCTTGCGCTAGGCGATCGCTCTGACAGGCGGCTGGTCCGGCCCGGCGATCTGTTGCTTATTGGCTGCCGCTACCTTCTCGTTAACCAAATCCGTGAAGTAGACGGTTGGAAGCAAGAACGTTTTACCGAACCAAGCCGCGGACGTGACGAGATGCCCTCTAACGATCCCGTACAGAATCGTGAGCGCGTTAACCACACGCTCGCCATGTATCGCTCCCTCCGGGAACGGTTCGACAACCTTGAAGAATCCAACAACTCGCACAGAGAAAACGATTGGGTATGACGATGACGCTGATTCACTCGACTTCAGACTCAGCGTAACCGCAAACATCGTTCTGTCGCTCGCGTGGACGAACGCATTGAAATCAATCATCGGCGCGGGAAGCGCGCCGCCTTCTTTTGTGTCCGCCGGATTGCTTTCGATGCGAAGTTCTTCAAGTTCGCAGCCGAGGAACTCAAGCAACCTTTCGCTGTCCATCTTTCTCCCCCGAGTTTTTGTCTGCCGAGATATCGGCAACGACGAAGCCGTTCGGAACGCACCTGAGAGGCCGCTGCAACATCTCGCGTGTTTTGCGGCGCATGCAGAGGTCGTTAGGCTGCACGTCGAGAGCCATCGCAACCTGAACGATTGTCTTCAGCTCCAGATTAGGTTTGTATCCGCGCAGGACATTCGTGACGCGTGCAGGCGTTACGTCCATCAGGCGGGCGAGGTCGGTCTTGCTCAGCCCTGCGCGCTTCATTTCGGCGGCGATGTTATCGACGATGTCGAAGAAAAAGCCTTCGAGTCGGTAGTTAATGTCCCGATGGAAAGCCTCACCCTCGGTGCTGAAAATCGCTCCCAACGTTGTCATTTTCGCCCTCCTATCCACGCTAGGTAATGGTTTCTGATGGTTCGCGTCATTTCCTTCTGCCCGGCGGAGCGATCAAGGTGCTTTCCTTTGTAGCCATGAGTCAGAACAACCCGACGACCGTCATCGAATGAATAGATGCGCGTCGTGCGATAAATGAACTCGGAAACACCGTCGCCGATGTTCTTGTACAGCTCGGTATTTTGGATCTTTCCCTCGTCGGCCGTTTTCACCAAGAATTGTCGGAGTCTGCGATACACCTCGGCGTCAAGTTCTCGGGCAAATCGCATGACGTGGCGCGTAACCCATATCTCATAGCACGATTTAGCGGCATCGTGGCTTCTGTACGGGTATAGACGTTTGAAGACATAGGACATATCAACATACACCCTAGGGTTTAATTTGTCAAGCGAAATTTCACATCGGCAGTTGAAGCGCAACTATATTACACCCGTGGATGTAGCGAACGCAACGTGTTTCGCCTGCTATTCCAATGCCGGGAAGGGATGTCCGACTCCTACCGGCGCGACTCGATCTCCTCGACCAACTCTCGCAGCGGCACCTTCAGCGCCTTCGCCATCGCGACCAGCACCAACAGACCGGGATTCCGGACGCCGCGCTCGATATCGGAGATGTAGTTGCGCGACAGGCCGCACCCCTCGGCGAGTGCTTCTTGGCTCATGCCGCGTTGCTTCCGAAGGCTGCGCACCGATCGCCCGAAGGTCTTCAGCAGTTTCACGGCGGCGGCTTGCATTCGCCGCCACATTCCTACTATCGTTGACACATGGCTATCAACGAAGGTAGACAAAACGGACGAATTACTGAGAACCGGAGCGGAAGAGAGTCGCATTCGCCGAGAATGCGAAAAAGAGACGTGTACCGCCGCATCACGGTCACCCTTCCGACGTTCGCGATCCTCATGCTGCGCCGGTTCGCAAAACGAAGGAACGAGAAAGACGGCAGCGCGGAGACAGTTTCTACCGTTCTTGAAAGCTGGATTCTTGCGTTGTTCAGCGCGCGAGAGTTGACGAAGGCCGGGAAGGAGTCGCCGGAGTTCACGCGCGCCGCCGACGCTTGGATTCGATGGGAGGCGCAGGAACGCGCGGGCAGGCGTTCAACCGCGAAGCGGGTGAAGCCGTGACGCGACTCGAAGCGTACCTTCAGGAATGGGGCGTGATGCCGTCTGCTTTGGCGAAGCGGTCAGGAGTGAGCCGTGCGCATCTCCTGCGCCTTCGTCGCGGCGAGATGGACCCTACGCGGCACGTGATGATCGCGCTCGCGGAGGCCGCATCCGCGATGCAATACAGGACCGTCTATGTGGTGGAACTCTTTGAACTCTCCCGCTCTGACGAAGCGATGTATCAGGCGTTGATCCGCAAGGGCATACGGTGAGGTGACGCTGCAATGCCCGATCTAGCCGACTGGCGCGAACGTCTCAGGCGCGCGATATTCAAGACCGGCAGGCGTCAAAGCGCCATCGCCGAGGAAGCCGGGATCAGTCCGGCAACGCTGAGTCGGATTCTGATGGGACACCATGTCTCGCCCGGACTCGATACCATCATCCGCATCACTCACGCCTGCGGAGAGCACGTCGGCTACATCCTCGGCGAAGAACCTTTCAATCTCTCAGGCGAGCAACGGGCGAAGGTGCGGACGGCGGGCGGGATTCTGATGGACCTGACCGGCGGCAGGCAGAAGTAACGATCGTTACTTCGGCGCGGAAAATTGCCCGCCGTGTCACTCCAAAGTACGAAGGAGAAATCACGATGGCAAAGGTATCCGCGTACCACACCGATTCCGACGAATCAGGCTCAAAGAACCGCGAAGTTCATCACGACCGCGACGACTGCTACGAAGGCAAGAAAATCCAACCGAAGCACCGCAAAGACGGCACGGGCGGAAAGCCGCTCTGTAAGGTCTGCAAGGATTCCTAGTAGACCCGCTCACGGAACGTGATCGCCCATAGCGGACCCACCGGCTCATTGTTTTCGAATGACCACACCCTCCGCAGTTCGCTGACCGGCAGACCGTGCGCGATGCATGCACTGAGGGCACGCCAGCCCGCTTCTGGCGTGCCCCTGAAGTCTACGGTTGGCTCGGGGTAGGCGTGGCCTTTGCCGCCCTCGCAGGACTGGCACGTCTCGATTCCAGCCGCTCTTAGTATCTCCACGGCTTTCGCGACGCCGCGATCGAGGGTGAACGGCTTTGGAGCGGCGGGGCGTGTGGCGCGCCTAGTCATTCGTCGTAACCCCTTGCGTACCCACCATTACCCATCATGACCCGCAAACCGCTGGGTTTGCAAAGTACATAATTTCGGGCTTTCTTGACTTGTATCTGTTTACCGGCTTGATCTTCTGGCGGAATTGAGTTGGAATAGTAGCTGT
>ERZ1739052.50-NODE-50-length-19366-cov-10.196779_pt1 | contig 19366 bp, 17 predicted proteins | sample MGYA00581761_ERZ1739052 | MGnify/ENA primary metagenome ERZ1739052 (study PRJEB42929, sample SAMN08275524) | rhizosphere metagenome | isolation source: Rhizospheric soil replicate 1 | host: Colobanthus quitensis and Deschampsia antarctica | place: Antarctica...
GGCGAACGGGCCGACCGGCCCTGCGATCGCGACCGGCCCCGCGAAGCCCGGGATCGCTTCCGGGATGGCGGGCCCCCACGGCTGCTCGTACGGCACGAATCCGAAAAAGTGCGGCTGCAGCGTAGCGATCGTCGACGCCCAGTCGGCCAGGACGCCCGCCGGATGTCCCGCCCCCGCCAGCGCCGAGAACCTCTGCGACTTCCTCACCGCCTCGGCGAACGGAATCAAAAACGGCGCTGCCAGCAACGTCCCCGCGACGACGCTCCCACCGCTCGCGCGGATGAATGACCAAACATCGACGCGCCGCTCGACGAACGCGATCCAGCCGGTGTACAGCACAGCCAGCAGTCCGGCATACGCGGCGGTCTCCGGATGTCCGCCCGTGAGGATCACGCCCCATATCAATGATGCGAACGCGAATCGTCCGCCGGTGACGCGCTCGGCCAGGAGGTCGACGACATACAGCGCTGCCGGCAGCATCGCCGCGACCGTGGCGTGTCCGAAGTGCAGCCACACCAACATGAATCCTGAAAAGCCGTACGCGATCGCGCCGATGCTGCTGGCGGTCATTGAATACCCGCGCCTTCGGCAAAAGAGAAACGTGAACGTCAGTGCGATCAGCACCTTCCATGCGCCCTCGGCAGTCAGCGCGTGTCCGAGGTTTAGCGGCAGCGCGAGGAGGCGGAGGATGGAGAGGGCCTGGCTCTGGCCGTTCGCGAGAAGCGGATAGCCGGACGCCGCGGTCGGCTCCCAGAGCGGCGGCTCGAAGGCGCGCCAGTGCTCGCGCACCGCATGCGCCCACGGCACCAGTTGCAGGGCGACGTCGTTGATGAACGGATTGACGGGATGCGGGTGCTTGATCACGTTCACCCACGGCGGCAGCGACTCGTAGTAATCCACCGGTGCGTTGATCGTGTCGGTGGTCAGCGGCTCGCGAAAGAACAGCAGAACGATCGCGAAGAAGAAAAACGCGATTCGTTTCGGCAGGTCCGCGCCGGCGCGGCGGCCGAAGGCAACGGCGGCGGCGTAGATCGCGCCGGCGTAGAGCCACGTCAGGTTCGGCATCGGGCGCCGATGATATAGGCGCAACGAAAAAGGCCGCCAAACCGCGGCGGCCTTTGAACGTCAATGAGAAACGAATCAGTAGCGGCCGTCCCGCGTGTCCTCGAGGCGAAGGCCTTCGAAAACACCGGCACGGGTCCAGTCGCCTGCGATCTCGGCGTAGTCGCCGGGACGAAGAGATTCCAGCCGGCGGTCGCGGATGAGCGTGGTCACGAAGTTGCCGGAGACGTCGTCGCGCAGAACCAGCGTGCCGCGGCGGTAATCGACTGTCTCGACCACACCGCGCAACAGGCCGGAGCTGTACGCGCCGCTGCCGTACCCGCCGCCGCCGTAGCCGTAGCCGTCGTTGTAGTAGTCATACGCGTCGAGGTAGCCGAGCGGATCGTAGTAGCCGCCGAAACGGATCGAGAGGCCGACGCGAAGGCGCGGGAAAAGGCTGATGCGCGCTTCCGGAATCCAGACCGGGAAACGTCCGCCGTCGACCCAGATGCGATACCCGCCGCGCTCGTGCTCGTAGCGATTGATGCGGCCTTCGAGGAACTCGCTGCGGCGTCCGCGGTTGTCGAACGACGGGCGATTGTTGCGGTAGCTCTGCGAGCGGTCATAGCTGCGATTGTTGTTGCGGTACGAATCGGCCTGTGAGCGATCGAACGAACCGTTGCTGCGCGACTCGTTGCGATTCCACGTGCCGTTGTTGGTGCGGGCCTGGTCGCGCTGCCACGTGCCGTTGTTGCTGTTGTTGTTGCGGCTTTCGTCGCGCTGCCGCGTGTTGTTGTCACGCTGCCAGCTCCCGTTGTTGCGCGCCTGGTCGCGCTGGTATGTCTGCGGCCCGGTGGTGTTGGTGTCGCGCCGTTCCTGCGCTTGATTCTGATTGCCGCCGCTACGAGCGGCGCGATCGCGGCTGCTGCGATCCCCGCTCGACTGGCGGCTGTGATCGCGTTCCGTCGCATCTGAGTGACGGGTTTCCGCGAAAGCGGACGTTCCCACGAGCGCCGCGATCGCCATCGCACCGGCCACTTGTGCTGCTAAGCTCTTTCTGCTGTTCATGTTGTCTCCTTCGGACCGTTGACTGCTGGCGCTCCATTATCGCAACCGGCTTGCCAGGTTCATAATCGCCCGATGGCTGATGCATTAGAACCGCTCCCACTGCCTGAATGGAAACCAACCTGCGACACGCTGCACATGTGGATGCAGATCGTCGGCAAGGTCCGCCTCGCGCTCGCGCCGCGCGTGAATCACTGGTGGGAGACGGCGTTGTACGTCAGTCCGCGCGGCCTGACCACGTCAGGCATCCCCTATCGCGACCGCGTCTTCGATTGCGAGTTCGATTTCGTCGATCACCAGCTCGTCATCCGCTCCAGCGACGGCCGCGGCGCGCGCGTGCCGCTCGCGCCGCGATCGGTCGCCGACTTTTACGCCGAAACGATGACCGCGCTTCGTCAATGCGGCATCGACGTCAAGATCTGGACGATGCCGTCCGAGGTCGACAATCCGATCCCATTCGAAAAGGACCAGGAGCACGCGTCGTACGACCGCGATGCCGTCGATCGCTTCTGGCGCATCCTCATCTTCAACGACCGCGTCCTGCAGCGCTTCCGCGCGAGGTTCATCGGCAAATGCAGCCCGGTACATTTTTTCTGGGGCAGCTTCGACATGGCCGTGACGCGATTTTCCGGCCGCCGTGCGCCGGAGAATCCGAAGGCCGACTCGATCACGCGCGAGGCGTATTCGCATGAGGTCAGCAGTTGCGGCTGGTGGCCCGGCGGGATGAACGGCGCACCCGCCTTCTACGCGTACGCGGCGCCGCAACCGGACGGCTTCAAGGACGCGAAGGTCGAGCCGGCCGAAGCGTTCTACGACGACAAGCTGTCCCTCTTCGTGCTGAATCATGACGACGTCCGCAACGCACCCGATCCCGAAGATGCGCTCCTCCGCTTCTGCCAGTCGACCTACGAGGCGGCCGCGAATGCGGGCAAGTGGGATCGGGACTTGGAGCGGTAGAGGCAGGTACGTACTAATCCCGGGGAACGGGTTCACGCGGAGACGCGGAGGGGCGGAGAAAAGCACTTAACCACAGAGGCACTGAGGACTCACCGCGCGCGTGATAGCGAGCATGTCGGACGAGAAGACTATGCGATCATCTCCGAACCCGTTTCGATTTCGAGGAGACCTTAATGCGTTCACGAGCCGGTATCGTTCTCTTTCTGGGATTGCTCGCACTCTCCCCCCAACTGATCGCCCAGGCACGCGCCACTGACAAGTTTGTCGGCGAGCTGAGACCTTCCGTCGACGGAACGGCGGCGGCGCCGCAGTAGACGTGCTCACAGTGGCAGCCAGTACGACACCTTCACCAGAAAGACATCGTGCGACGGAGCGGTGGGAATGGCGCGCAGATCGCGGCGGAAACTGAAATCGCCGATCGGCGCGATGTCGGCGCGGTTCTCGTTCCAGACCACGTACATCGCCGAGCCGGGACGGAACTCCCAGCGCACCACGGCGCTGCCGCGAACGCTGCGGAAGTTGAAGTCGGGATTACCGAGCGGACGCGTGTACGGCTCGAAGTCGCGCGTCCGCGCAGCCGCGAGCGAGTGATAGTCATGGTAATCGCCCGAGGCGACGAAGGGCTGGAGGTAGAGCTGGAAGGAAAGTTTTGAATTTATCGTCCAGTCGGCGCGCGTGCTCAGATCGAACGAGCGTTGTTCGAGATCGCCGAAAACGTAGCGCCGGCCGAATGTCTTCGTCGCCGCCGCGTCGTTGATGGTCGTCACGTATGCGGTGTGATCGTGCGCCCACGTGTAGTTCGGTCCGACGCTCAACTGCAGATTCGGCCGCGGCCGCGCGTTCAGCGAAATGCCCGCGCTACGGCTGTAGGACGAATCGTCGCTGCCGTCCGCATGCGTGTTGACGCTGAACGAGACCGTCTTTCGATCGTCGCTGCCGAAACTCTGATCGGAGCTCCAGCTCGACGGCGTCCGCGCCAGCGGGCCGCCGCGCGTCAGCCGGTCCGTGAACGCACCAGCGGTCAGAAACAGGTTCGCACGCGCGTTCCAGTAATTCGAAAACGTTCCGAACGCGTCGGCGAAAACCCCGCGCTCGAGTGTGTTGCCGTCGAAATTGCGGTTCTGCCACGTGCCGGTCCAGAGGTTCTTCTCGCGGAAGCGTTTCGTCGGATTCTCATTGACGTACTGCATGATCGCGGTTGACGAGATCACGTCGGTGCGCTGCATGAAGCCGGTGTCATTCGTCTCGAAGCCCGGCGAAAACGCCTGCACTTGCACGATTGGCCGCCACTGTCCCGTCGCCTTCGAAATCATGGCCCGTCCGCCCCACCCTTCGAGCGATGTGCGTGTCGGGTCAAAATGAACGTTCTCCGCGTCGGGACGCTGGTAGTAACGCGATGATGAGGTTTGCGCGATGGCGATCGACTGCGCGCTCCCTTTGATCTCCGATCCAACCAGCGACCCTTCGAGGATCCACGACTTTTTCACGAAGCTCGTATAGCCGTCGACGCCGCCTGACACCGCCGAATCGCGCAGGTACGACAGCTCGTCGGGGACGCGGCGATTGACCGACGTGAGCATGAAACCGACGCGCGATTTGTCGCCAATCTCTTTCGTGCCGCGCGAGATGAAGTAGTTCGTCATCGGTTCGACTTGCTGCCGTCCGAACGTCGCGCCGTTCACGAAACGCGCGTGCTCGGCCGCCGTGAGCGCGTCGAGCACGCCGACGGAAAAGCCGCCCACCTTTCCCGTCAGCTTCGCCGCGCCGAGGATTGTGGTTTCGGAAGGGATGTCGGCGAAATCGGCGTCCGGCGATCCCTGCGGCGCGCGGCCGATGCGCCGCGTATAGAAAAGGCTTGGCGGAAAGATGAAGTTGAAATGACTGGGCGCGGGCGTGTCGCCGAATCGGAAGATGTTCAACCCTTCCGTAAAGAACGGCCGCTTCTCCGGATAGAACGTCTCGAACTGGCTGAGATTGACGACAGCGGGATCGACTTCGACCTGCCCGAAGTCGGGATTGATCGTGCCGGTCAGCGTCAGATCGGACGTCAGCGCGTACTTCACATCGAGACCGCCGTCGACGCGGTAGTCGGAGCGCTGCAGCAGCGGACTGTTGGCGGCGCCGCGCGTGAGCAAATCCGATCGCGCCACGCTGTACGGAACCAACTCCAGCGGCTTGCCGCGATGAATTCCTTCCAGTCCATCGATGTCCGCAAAGTGCGAGACAAATCCCGTGTCGCCCTTCTTCGTGTTGACGATGCGCACGACCTCGTTGGTGCGCACCGTGCGCCGCGTGATGTTGACGCCCCACACGTGCACCGGTTTATCCGGAAACCGCAACTGTGAATACGGAATCCGCACCTCGGCCACCCATCCGTCCGGAACGATCTTCACCGCCGAATCCCACACGCCGTCCCAGCTCGGATCCTCGTTGATGTCGTTGTAGAGGATCGTGTCGACCTGCACGCCGGCCGGCTGCAATGTGAAGGCGTTGCCGGAGAGCCGGTCGTGGCGAGGATCGAGGTTGATCGACAGGAAATCGCTCTGAACGAAATTGTCGCGCCGCGCCAGCAGCCCGGTCGGCTTCTGCGGATCGACCATCTTCACCCCGAAGTAGATGGCGTGATCGTCGTACACGATGCGGACGCTGGTCGGCATCGTGCCCGGCTTGCCGTCGTCCGGATCGTGCTGCGTAAAATCCGTGAACTCCGGCGCCTTCTGCCACGCGGGATCGGATAGATCGCCGTCGACCACGGGCGACTGCGCCGCGCGAACTGCGTGCAGAACGGGATGCTCCGGCCAGTTCGCGGCGTATGTCGCGGCGTATGGGAAAGCAGCAAGCAAAACGACAATCAGGCGTCTATTCATAGGCAGCGAAAGAATACGGATTGGCCCGCACAAAGTTGCCCGGACTCCTCGGCCTCACGCGGGCCGCGGCGAAAGAGCTGGGCCAGTTCGGGATCACCGTCAACGCCGTCTGTCCCGGCATGATCGACACCGAACTGACGCGCGAGAACGCATCGCCGGAATTGCTCACGCGTCTCGCCGCAAGCTATCCCGTCCCGCGCCTCGGCACTCCGCTGGAAGTGGCCGACCTGATCTGCTTTGCCGCATCCGAGGAGGCTGGATACATCACCGGCGCGTCGTTCGACATCAACGGCGGCGACCTGATGATGTGATCGCCGACATGAAAGAAAGTACGCGCGTTCTCATCGCCCTCGGCATCGCGTTCTCCACCGTCCTCAACGTCACCGGCGACCTCGCCGCGGCGGCGTTAGTCGCATGCGGTGACGCGTAGCGCTCCACGCCCAGTAGAAGTTGCAGTCCGCGATTTTCCGAGGGAGCCTCGGTGTCGAAAGGAGTGTCTATGAACGACACCATCAGGAGCCTCAAAGCCGAGATCGAGCGCCGCGGCGGACGCATTCACATCAACCCAAATCTTCCCGACGAGTTCACCGAAACATTTCTTCACGAGATCCTCGCCTGTCCCGACTGCGGTTCGCGCCAATCGACGCAGCCGCGCAAACAATCGTCCGGTCACTGAACGAAGGAGAAAACGATGACTGCCAAAAGCAAAGCAATTGCCGAACGAATTCGCCAAACCATCTTCCTGATTCGTGGCGAGAAAGTGATGCTCGACGTTCATCTCGCGGAGCTTTACAGGGTACCGACGCGGATCCTGATTCAGGCGCTAACCCGCAACAGGTCTCGGTTTCCACGCGATTTCATGTTTCGGCTTTCGAAGCGTGAGTTCACCAACTTGAGATCTCAAATTGAGATCTCAAGTTTGTGGGGCGGCCGTCGCAGCCTTCCGTATGCGTTCACTGAACACGGCGTGGCGATGCTTTCCAGCGTGCTGCGTAGCAAGCGCGCGATCGGCGTCAACATCGAGATCGTGCGTGCCTTCGTCTACCTCCGGCGCATCATTTCCGATCATGCGGACCTCGCGCGACGGCTTGACGAACTCGAGGAGAATTACGACGCCAAGTTTCAGGTCGTATTCGACGCGATCCGCGGTCTCATCCAACCGCCCGTGAAAGAGAAGAAGCGAATCGGCTATCTCCTCTCTACACCCGGTGCAGTGAGCGTCGAACAAGCTCGCCATCAAGCCGGTACACATACGTCTTGACAGATGTGTAGCGCAGAAGCTATCTTCCCTACACATTCGCAATTGCGAATATGAGGAGGTCGCACATGACGGAGATTCTCAAAGCCCACGTTTCCATCAATGTCCGCAATATCGAGCGCAGCATCGACTTCTACCGCCGCATGCTCGGCATCGAGCCGTCGAAGGTCCGCACCGGATACGCGAAGTTCGACGTGCAGAATCCCCCGCTGAATCTCGCGCTCAACGAAGTCCCCTTCCTCGATTCCGCCGGCGCGTTCTCGCACCTCGGACTGCAGGTCGCGTCGACCGACGACGTGCTGGCCATTCGCAACCGGTGGGCCGCGGCGGGGTTGGTCACGCGCGATGAGATGCAGACCGACTGCTGCTACGCCACGCAGGACAAGACCTGGGTCAACGATCCCGACGGCAACGAATGGGAAGCGTTCGTCGTGCTGAAGGACAACCTGCCGGAGTCCGCGGACGCCGCGAAATCGACGTCATGCTGCAGCAGCGGCGGTTGCGACACCGCAACCGCGTGAGTCAGACCGGCTTCGCCGCGGTCCACACGGGCACCTGCCAGAGGGCATACCCGCGTGGATCGCGGACGCAGTCGATCATCTCGCGCCAGCGTTGCTCGATCTCCGCGCGCGGGATGCCGCCGTACTGCTCGAGCGAGTCGGTGTAACCATCGCGCCACGCCTCCCAGATGCGCGCGAACGTGTCGCGCTCGACGCGCAGCGTATCGACGACGATGTAGTCGGCGGCGATGTCCGTCATGCCGAGGTCGTGGAGAAGCGTGAAGGACTTGCGTCCGACGTGGAGATCGCAACCGACTCCGGCGGCATAACGCGGCGGAAGGCGTTGCCGGAAGCCGTCGGAATCAAGATTGGTCGGATGGCAGAGCAGCATGCCGTAATGCTCGGCGATGACGTGAACGCGTCCGCCGGGACGAAGCACTCGCCGGATCTCCTGCAACACGCGCGCGGCGTCGGGCACCGCCTGAATGAGATGACGACAGACGACGTAATCGAACGAGCCGTGATCGAACGGCAGCGCCAGCGCATCGCCGACCTGAAATCGAACGCGTTCGCCGAATTCCGCGCAACGCGTTCGCGCCCGTGCCAGATGCGGCTCCTCGAGATCGACACCGACGACCGACGCGCCCGGAAACGTCGCCGCGAGCCGCGCGGTAATCTCGCCGGTACCGCAGCCGACGTCGAGCACATGACCCGAGGGCGGATGCCGCAGAAAAATCGGCTCTTCCTGCGGCCAGATCGCCTCGGCCTGCGCGGCGAGATTACGGACCATCGACTCGTCCGCCATCTCCTTCGCCTGCGAACTGCTCAAGAACGCATGCGTCTCTTTGCCGGCGGCGTCGGAGCCGCGCTGGACGAACTTCGCGATGAGATCGACGAGCCTCTGCCGTTCCGTGGAGAACTCGCGCTCATCGGCGACGACGAATGATGGATCGGTCGGTCCGTTGCGGCCGAACGGCTTCTATCCTTCGCCGCGTCGGTCTTTTCCGATTCAAGCGACGCTATCGAGACAAGTTGTTGCCGTTGAGGCAACGCGCCGCGCGTAATCCGGATGTTCAGCGCGAAGTGGCCGCGATCATTGCCCGCCAGCGTGCGCGGATGGTTGATGGCGAGTGAATCGGACTAGTGGCGATCCGGCTTGGAGCGCTTTTGAATTTCCTTGCCGGCCGTCTCCATCGCCGTTCCTGTTGCGTGCGCGGCGTCTCGTGCCGCCGCCGCCGCGTCTTTCGATGCGTCCTTCACATCGCGCTTCACTTCTGCGGTTGCGGCAGTGTCCACCGCAGGAACCGTTGCCGAAACCGTGGTTGTGCTTGTCGATGTGGTGGCCGTGGCATCGGCGGACGTCGTAGTTTCAGATTTTTGTGTGCACGCGGCGACGCCGAGAATGAGAACTGCGGCAAGTAGGGTGATTTTCATTACTGATCTCCGGTTGGGAGCCAGCAAGAATCCGGCCACCGGCCTGTGCCGTGGCTCACAGATACTCGGGGTGCCTTCGTTGCGGCGTCCGTTGGCTGGCGACCAGCCCGTTATACTTCTCGCGTGAATCAGATTGCCGATCGAATCACCGTCCATCCCGAGCAGTGCGGCGGCAGACCCTGCGTCCGCGGGATGCGCATTCGCGTGAGCGACGTGCTCGATCTCTTCGCAGCCGGACTGACGGCGTCGGAGATCCTTGACGAGATGCCCGACCTTGAATCCGAGGATCTTCATGCCTGTCTCCGTTTCGCGTCGCGCTACCTCGACCACCCGGTGCTGGTCGCGTGATCATCTGGGTCGACGCTCAACTGTCACCCGCCCTCGCGCCCTGGATCATGCAGCAATTCGGAATCGAAGCCTTTAGCGTGAAAAGGCTCGGGATGGTCAATGCCAATGACTCGCTGATCTTCGAGGCCGCGCGTTTGGCGAATGCGATCGTCTTGACGAAGGATGCGGACTTCAGCCTTTTACTCGAGCGACTGGGACCGCCGCCACAAGTGCTTTGGGTCAGGTGCGGTAACACGTCTAAGGCTCACATCCAGCGGATTCTCGCCGCAACCCTTCCGGATGCATTGCGCTTGCTACGTGCCGGCGAACCACTCGTTGAAATCAACGACATCCTGCGGTAGCCGCGTCGCGCGGCATTGCCTCATCGGATTCTTTCGGGCAGTATTGGTTGTCCATTCCGAGACCAAAAATGACAAAACGTTCGTGCGCAACGCTGTTCGCGTGTGTCTTCTCCCTTGTCTCCGCAACGGTATTCGGGCAGACCACCGCGTCGCTCGCCGGGGTCGTGAAAGCGTTCGGCGAACCGTTGCCCGGCGCCACGGTCACGATCACTTCGCCGGAGTTGCAGGGATCGCGGTCCACGATCACGGGCGAAACCGGTGCGTACAGTTTCTCCGCCCTGCCACCGGGTGAGTACTCGATCTCGTTCGCATTTTCGGGGATGGAAACACGCGTCGTGCGATCGACGCTGCGGCTCTCGCAGGTCACGCGCGCCGACGTGGTGCTTGGCACGGTCGGCGAGACGATCACCGTCGGAGCGCGCACGCCGTCCGTCATCGAGACGCCGGAAGTGTCGACGAACATGACCCTTCCCTTCATCGAGCGGCTGCCGGTTCTGCGCAATCAACTCGCCACCGCGCAGTTCGCGCCTGGCGTCAACAGCAACACACTGTCGAACGGCCAGCTCTACATCTCCGGCGGACCGGGGTACGACAACCTCGTGCTCGTCAATGGCGTCGTGGTCACGGAGAACACGCGCGGGCAGATGCGGCCGATGTATGTCGAGGATGCGATTCAGGAGACGACGGTGTTGACCGGCGCGATTTCGGCGGAGTACGGGCGGTTCAGCGGCGGCGTCGTCAGCACCATCACCAAGTCGGGCGGCAACGAGTTGCGCGGCTCGTTGCGCGACTCGCTGAGCAATCCATCGTGGTCGGCGCAGTCGCCGGCTTTGGAGACTCGTGAGAACAATCTGAATCACGTCGCAGAGGGGACGCTCGGCGGTTTCGTGCTGCGCGACCGGCTGTGGTTTTTCGGCGCGGGACGTTGGGCTAAGAACGACACCGCGCGGCAGACCCTTTCGATTCCGCCGTTCACGACGAATCCGATCACGCCTGCGTCGCCTGCCATCAGCTACGCCGAGGGGAACGATCAGAAGCGGTATGAAGCAAAGCTGACTGGCCAGCTTGGCGCGCGGCAGACGCTGGCGGCATCGTGGTTCGGCATCAACACGAAGGGAACGAATGCTCGCTTCTCGAACAACTTTTACGACGAAGCGAGCCTGACCGAGCGCGTCGATCCGGAATCGCTGCTGGCGGTTCACTACAACGCAAATCTGCGCACGAATCTGCTGGCCGAGGGGCATTACTCCGCGAGGAAATTCTCGGACCGCACCGGCGCGATGACCACGGACCTGATCGCCGGCACCGTCCTCCTCGATCGCGCCAACAACAACACGCGCTTTCACGCGCCGTCGTTGTGCGACATCTGCGACGCCGAGCAGCGCAACAACGACGACGTCCTGCTCGAGGTCCACGACTTTTTCGATGCGAAATCGTTCGGCAGCCACGATCTCGTCGCCGGCGTCGATCGCTTTGCCGAGCGGCGCTACGCGAACAACCATCAGTCGGGCAGCGACTTCTCGATTTTTGTCACTCGTGTCCAGTACAAGGATGGCGTCATTTATCCCGTCATCACGCCGTCGAATGCGGCGGGCGGCGGCACGTTCATCCGCTGGAATCCGATTCTTGTACCGGCCGCCGCGAACGATCTGCGCACCGACTCCGCGTTCGTCAACGACAGTTGGAACGCGACCTCACGGCTCACCTTCACCCTCGGTGCGCGCTTCGACCGCAATCATGCCGAGGATGCCGGCGGCGTGGTCAGCTCGAACGACCACAGACTCTCGCCGCGCCTCTCCGCGCAGTTCGATATTCGCGGCGACGGCCGGCATCGGCTCAGCGTCTCGTTCGCCGATTACGCGTCGCGCATCGCCGACAGCATCGCCTCGTCGAATCAGGCCGCGGGCAACGCGGCCGCGATCGATTTCGCGTACCGCGGTCCGGCCATCAACAACGGCACGCTGGCGGTGCCCATGGACGAAGCGATCCGCCGCATTTTCGATTACTTCAACACACAGCAGGGCGGCACCGGCAACGTGACGGCAATCAATCTGCGCGCGAACGGCTCGCGCACGATCCCCGGCTACGCGACCTATTTCGACGGCTCGCTCGCCTCCCCCTCCGTGCGCGAGATCACGGCCGGATACGGCGCCGCCATCGGCAGGAGCGGATTCGCGCGCGTCGATTTCGTTCATCGCGACTGGCGCGATTTCTACGCCGCCAGCGTTACCACCGCAACGAGGAAAGCAAACACGCCGCTCGGCATCCCGGTCGATCTGACGCTGGTCCGCAACAGCGACGGTCTGAAACGGCAGTATCGCGGCGTGCAGATGCAGGCACGATGGTCGCCGGGACGTTTCGAATTCGGCACGCACTACACGTGGTCGAAGCTGCGCGGCAACGACGAGGGTGAGAGCGGAACGAGCGGCGCCGTCGCGAACACCGACCGCACGCTCTTCTATCCCGAGTACTTCAACTACAGCCGCGTGTCGCCGATCGGCTATCTGGCCGGCGATCAGCGCCACCGCCTGCGCGCGTGGGCCGGCTATCGCCTCGTCGTTGGCACGGGCGCGCTCGAAGCGACGTTGCTGCAAAGTTACGACTCCGGCCTGCCGTACTCGATCGCCGGCGCGATCAACCTGACGCGCTACACCGGCGCTCCGACGAACCTCGGCTACGCGACGGTGCCGAACGGTCTCTACTACTTCAGCGGACGCGGCGAGCTGCGGACGGAGAGCATCCGGTCCACCGATCTGGCATTGCGCTACAGCATGCGCATCGCGGCGCTGGAGTTCTTCGCCCAAGGCGATCTGCTCAACGCCTTCAACAACACCGCGCTCTTCGACCCGAAACTCCTCGGCACGACCGTCAGCACCGCCGCGACGTCGGCGACTTTCCTTCCGTTCGATCCCGCGAAACAGACGCCGATCGAATGTCCGCGCGGAACCGCTGCCGCGACCTGCACGGCCATGGGCGCGAACTACCAACTCGCCACGAACTTCGGACAAGCGTTGAACAATCTCGCGTACCAGACGCCGCGCACCGTGAGGATGTCGTTGGGAGTCCGCTTCTGACTAACACCCCCGTGGCGCGCCATGCGCAAAAGTGAAGATCGCATTCACTCCACCGCGAAATGCGGGATCACGCCGCTGGCGCAGCGACTACGCCGTCTTGGCAGCGCCGCCGCTCTCCGCGGCGATCGCTTCGTCCTCGGTGCTGTAAATCTTGAACACCGCGTCGAGCTTGGCCAGCTTGAGCAACTTCAGAATGCGCTCCGAAGGATTGACGAGGATCAGCTTCCGGTTTTGTCCGGAGAACTTGCCGAGGTAGCCGACCAGCTCACCGATGCCCGTCGAGTCGATGTAATCGATCTTCGTGAAATCGATGATGGCGTTGGTGCTCTCGTTCTTCAGCACGTTCTCGAGCGCCGCGGAAAAAAACTCCGCGCTCTCGCCGAGCTTGATGAGACCTTCCACATAAAGAATGGTGAAGTTCTCGGTGTGCTTTTTTTCGACGATCAAGTTGCCTCCCCGTATTCGCCGCGAGAGTAGCAAATCTGGGACCACAGTCCCGGCTGCTACGCGGGCAGCAAGATCTCGATGCTGTCCACCATGTCGCCGAAGGTCTTCATCGAACGCGCCCGGTCGTCGGGGATGGAGATGTGAAACTCCTCCTCGATGGCGAAAAGGATGGTCAGGGCGTCGAGCGAGTCGATGCCGGCATCGGCCAGCGGCGTTTCCAGCGACAGCTTGTCGTCCGGGACGTCCTTCTCCTTGCGGACGATGGCTATGAGTTTCTCTTCGATCTCCGCGCGCGTCATCGGCCCGCTATGATAGCCGCGATGCGCCGTCGCTATTGGCTGCTCTACCCCGCGTGGATTCTGGTCTGCGCGCTGCTTTTTTTCGCGATGCGAGATCGCGAGGATCCGTCGCGGCGACCGGGACGAATTCTCAGCAACGATGCCGCCGTCCGCGCGCTGGCGATCCTGCACCGGCCGGGATACGAAGCAGTTCACATTGCAGGTGAGGGCAATCGTTGGGTGGTGCTTTGCGATCGCGTGCCGCATAGCGGACTCGCAGATGCGGTGGTGGTCGAGCTGGATTCAACGGACGGACATCTGGTAACGATCCGACAACCGATCCGCAGATGACGCAGATGTCCGCAGATGGATAAGCTCTCTCCGTGAAACTCACCCCGATGCTCGAGCAGTACTTCGAGATCAAGCGCCAGGTCCCGGACGCGATCCTCTTCTACCGGCTCGGCGATTTCTACGAGATGTTTTTTGAGGACGCGGAAAAGGCCGCGCCGCTGCTCGACCTCGTCCTGACCGCGCGCAACAAGGGACAGGAGCATGAAGCTCCGATGTGCGGCGTCCCGTACCACTCCGCGGACGGCTACATCGCCAAACTGATCCGCCACGGATTGCGCGTGGCCATCTGCGATCAAACCGAGGAGGCGTCGGCGGCGAAGGGGCTGGTGCGGCGCGAGATCGTGCGCATCGTCACGCCGGGGACGGCCACGGAGAGTTTCATCGTCGAGCGGGAGAGTTGCTATCTCGTTTCGCTGTTTGCAAACGGCACGATCGGCGCCGCGTACCTTGACGTCTCCACCGGCGATTTTTTCGTTACGACGTATGCGAATGTTGACGATGCGCGGCTGGCCGATGACATTGCCCGATTCGCGCCGCGCGAAGCGATCTTTCCGCGTGAGGCGGAGTTCCGATTGGAGATTCCGTCGAATGCCGTCGAGCCTTCGCTGTTCGAGATCGCCGGCGCGCACGACTATCTGTCGAAACATTTCGGGACGCAGTCGTTGCGCGGATTTGGACTGGAAGGCGACGATCCGCGCATCGGTGCGGCTGGGGCGGCGCTCCGCTACGCCTCGGCCAGTCACAAGCGTCCGCTCGACCACGTGCTGTCGCTGCGCGTCGACAACGAAGCGGACTTTCTCCAACTCGATGCCGCGACACTCGCGAATCTGGAGATCCTCGATTCGCGCGACGCCATGCGTCCGCGCGCATCGCTCTGGAGCGTCGTCAACGCCACGCGCTCGGCCATGGGCGGACGAATGCTGCGGCAATGGCTCACGCGTCCGCTGAAAGTGCGCGACGCGATTTTCGATCGCCACGACGCCGTCGACGAACTGACCCGCTCCCGCGCCATCCTGGAAGTGATGACGCAACGTCTGTCGAAGATCGCCGATCTCGAACGCCTCGCATCGCGCGTGACGTTGCGCAGCGCCACGCCGCGCGAGTGCCTCGCGCTGGCCGATTCGCTGCTGATGGTGGGCGATTTGTCATCGAGCATGACCCCGCTGAACGGGCCGCTGCTGAAACGCTTGCGCGACGCGCTCGATCCCGTTCCGCCGGTCGTCGATCGCATCGCCGCAACGCTCGCCGACAATCCGCCGCTCAATCTCCGCGACGGCGGCGCGATCAAGGCGGGCGTCGACGCGGAACTCGATGAACTCCGCGCCATCGCCCGCGACTCGAAATCGATCCTCGTCGAGATCGAAACGCGCGAGCGCGAGCGCACCGGCATCTCCTCGCTCAAAGTCCGTTTCAACTCCGTCTTCGGCTACTACATCGAAGTCTCGAAATCGAACGTCGCCAAAGTCCCTGACGACTACATCCGCAAGCAGACGCTCGTCAACGCGGAGCGCTACATCACGCCCGATCTGAAAGTGCTGGAGGAGAAGATCGTCGGCGCCGAGGGGAAGGCAATCGTGATTGAGGAGCGGCTGTATGGCGAGTTGCTTGAAAGCGTTGCGAAAATGACCGGCGCGATTCTGGCGACCGCACGCGCGGCCGGGCAGGTCGATGCGCTGTCGTCGCTCGCTACGATCGCTGTACGACATCGCTACGTCCGCGCGTCGTTGTCGGAGACAGCAGAAATCTGCATCGAAGACGGCCGGCATCCGGTCATCGAGGTCATCGCCTCGGAACGATTCATCCCTAATCACACCAACGTCGATCGCGATCGCAACGGAATCCAGATCATCACCGGGCCGAACATGGGCGGCAAATCGACCTACCTGCGCCAGGTCGCGCTGATCGTTCTGCTCAATCAAATCGGCAGCTTCGTTCCCGCATCCAAAGCGCGCCTCGGCATCTTCGACCGCATCTTCACGCGCGTCGGCGCGTCCGACCAGCTCGCGCGCGGCGAGTCGACGTTTATGGTCGAGATGCACGAGACCGCGAACATCCTCAACAATGCCACCGACCGCTCGCTGATCATCCTCGATGAAGTCGGCCGCGGCACGGCCACCTTCGATGGCCTCTCGCTGGCCTGGGCCATCATCGAATACCTCCACGACACGCCGGCCCGCGGCGGCATCACCCTCTTCGCCACGCACTACCACGAGGTCACCGACCTGGCGAAGACGAAGGCGCGCGTCGCCAACTACAGCGTGGCCGTGAAGGAGTGGAACGAACAGATCGTCTTCCTTCGCAAAGTCGTGGAAGGCGCCGCCGACAAGAGCTACGGAATCCAGGTGGCGAAGCTGGCCGGCATCCCGCGATCGATCACCGATCGGGCCCGCGAAATCCTGACGACGCTGGAGCGGAAAGAACGCGATGTCGTCGCCGAAACGCAGAAGCGGGTTTCTCCCGCCGCGCAGCTTTCCCTCTTCGGCGGCGCGCAACTCGAAGTGCTCGATGAATTGCGCGGACTGGCCATCGAGACGTTGTCGCCCATCGAAGCGCTAAATGTGCTCGACCGGATGCAGCGCAAGGTGCGCTAGCGGGTGTGCCCGGACGCGCGCAAACACGTCGCCGGAGGCGACTCGTAATGACGCGCGACGAACCACATACCGGCGGTCGCTCGCTTCGCTCGGACCGCCGGCTACCGTACGTGACGCCATCCGGCGTCGGAATCGCGATAGGGCGACGGCCGCGCAATCGTCACATTCGGCGGCGAGACGCCAGCGTTCCGTCGGGACCGCTCTTCGTAACGAGACTCGCACGAATCCCGCATAATCTCCCTTCATGCACAAGCCTCTCATCGGCATCGGATCGGACGTCGTTCAGAAAGAGGGAGAACGCGACCGGGCCTTTGTCTACACGACCTACATCGAATCGCTCAAGCGCGCCGGCGCGGTGCCGGTGCTGATTCCGCCGCAGCCGGAGAATGCGGCCGACCTCGCCGACACGCTCGACGGCCTCCTCCTTGCCGGCGGCGACGATTGCGATCCTGCCGAGTACGGCGAGGAGAAACATCCGAGCTGCGAGCCGATGGACCCGCGAAGACAAACGAACGACCTCGGGCTCGCCAAACTGGCGCGCGAGCGCGGCATCCCCACGCTCGGCATCTGCCTCGGCGTGCAGGTCATGAACGTCGCCGCGGGCGGCACGCTCATTCAGGACATCGAGTCGAACATCGATCACGCCAGCGAGCCGAGCGACCGTCATCGCCACGACGTCCACATCGACGCATCCACGAAGCTTGGACGCATCCTCGGCGACCAGGAGTTCAACGTGAACTCGTCTCACCATCAGGCCATCGGCCGCGTCGCCGACGGTCTGCGCGTCACAGCCAAAGCGCCCGATGGAATCGTCGAAGGGCTCGAAGATCCGTCGCATCCTTTCTACGTCGGCGTGCAGTGGCATCCCGAGGACATGCCGGGAGAATCATCGGCCTCGGCGATCTTCGGCGCGTTCGTCGAAGCGGCGCGCAAGTACGCGCGCGAAAAGGAAAATGCAGCGGCGGATTTGTCACCGGTCGGTGCCGCGCCTTCGGAATAGCGACTTTCCCGGTGCCGTTTGCGACCGGCGAACGGGAGGATTTACGTGAAACGGATTGCCCTGCTTGCCGCGGTTGCGTTGCTGTTCGTACAGCAAGCCTCCGCTTCGCCGTGGCTGAAAGATGTCGCCTCGGCGCAGAAAATCGCGAAGGAAAAGAATCAGCTCATCTTCGTCGATCTCTTCGCTGACTGGTGCGGCTGGTGCCATCGCTTCGAGCAGGAAGTGATCCCTTCGCAGAGTTTTCAGAACGCCACCGACAAGATGGTCCTGCTCCGCCTCAACACCGAGGATGGAAAGGATGGGTCGAAGTTCGCGCGCGATTTTTCGGTGAACTCGCTGCCGACGTTCCTCGTGCTCAACAAAGATCTGATGATCGCGGGCATCATCAAAGGCTACGCGCCGGCGAAGGAATTCGCGGCATCGCTCGGCGACGCTGAGGTCAAGTACAACGACTTCATGAAGCGCGCGGGCGACGAGGCGTCGATCTCGAAGGACTACGCGAAACGCCTGGCGCTGGCGAAGGAGTTCGAGTCGCGCGCCGCATACGCGCAGAGCGAAGTGCGGCTGAAGAAACTCATCGCCGAGCCGGGCATCCCGGCGACGGTTCGCGATGACACGTACTTCGAGCTTGCGCTGACGCAGATCCTGCAGAAGAAATTCGTCGACGCAAAGGCGACCCTCGCCAAGTTCGCAACGCTGCAGAACAAGGGCGATGCGTACGAGCGCTCGCGCCTGCTGATCGGCGACATCTATCTGCAGACCGGCAAGGTCCCGGAGGCGCTCGAGGAGTACAAAGCCTTCAAGACGAAGTACCCGAACTCGGCGTACACCGGCAACATCAACATGATGATCGCGAACCTCGAGCGCCAGCTCGGCGGCCCGCGGAAGCAGTAAGTGAGAAACGGAATGTTGAATGTTGAGTGTTCAATGTTGAATGTTGAATGGAAACACCGTCCCCTCTCCATTCAACATTCAACATTCAACATTGAACATTCAACATTCGCCTTCCTGCGCGCGCTCGCGATCTGCGCTTTCGTAACGACCAGCGCGTTCGCACAGGTCTCCTTCGGCGCGAACAACATCCCCGGACCGGAGCTCGTCAAACTCACCGGCTCGGTCAATGAGCGCCACGCGACGCAAGTGAAAGGCGTCGTGACGGCGACGATCGAAAACGGCTGGCACATCAACTCGAACAAACCTCTCGACGACTTTGTCATCCCGACAAAGTTGATTTTCGATGGAACCGAGCTCGTTTCCGCCGAGTACCCGCCGCACACCGTGCGCACGTTCACGTTCAGCGGCGGACAGAAGCTGGCCGTGTACGAAGGAACGATTCAAATCCCATTCACCGCGAAACTGCAGACCGGCGACACGATCAAGGGCAAGCTCCACTACCAGGCCTGTAATGACAACGTCTGCCTGCCGCCGCGCGATGCCGAGGTGACGATCGATGCGAATGTGATCTCAACGCCGGCGCCCGCTGCGCCCGCGACATCCTCCAGCTTCACTCCCCTCTCCGCTGCGCCGAAAGGCGCCGCGCCGATCGGCAACGACCGGCTCTCCGCCGCGTACGCCGAGCACGGACTGCCGCTGACGCTCCTCATCCTCTTCGTCGGCGGACTGGCGCTGAACCTGACCCCGTGCGTCTTTCCGATGATCCCGATCACGGTCGGCTTCTTCGCCATGCAGAGCGACGGACGCCGTTCGCGGCGCTTTGCGCTGTCGCTCGCCTACGTCCTCGGCATCGTCATCACCTACTCCGCCCTCGGCGTCTTCGCCGCAGCGCGGCACGCTACCAAGCAGAATCAGGCCTT
>ERZ1739052.51-NODE-51-length-19237-cov-10.779794_pt1 | contig 19237 bp, 15 predicted proteins | sample MGYA00581761_ERZ1739052 | MGnify/ENA primary metagenome ERZ1739052 (study PRJEB42929, sample SAMN08275524) | rhizosphere metagenome | isolation source: Rhizospheric soil replicate 1 | host: Colobanthus quitensis and Deschampsia antarctica | place: Antarctica...
GTGGTGGGGGTGCCGCTGGCGGTTTGCGCGTACTCTGCGCGTGGTGTGGTTCCGCCGGTTAGTTGTGTTAGTGATGCTGTGGCTTGTTGTGGTGTGTGGTGGATGGTGTCCGTTGCGTCTTAGAGCGAGTGTTGGCCGTGCGGAGTATTGTTTATCAGCGTCACCTCGCCGTTGATCATGCGGTCGACAATGTTCGGGCGTTCCGACTCGTGCACTTTGAAGGCGAGGCCGGACTCCACGCCGTTGTTCTGCAGGTAATCGCGCGTGCCGGAGGTGGCGATGACGCCGAAGCCGAGCTGCGCGAGGTCCTTGGCCAGTTGCACGATGACCGGACGCTTGTCGTTGTCGTTGACGGAGAGAAACGCCGTCCCTTCGCGCGGCAGATCGATGCCCGCGCCGAGGAGCGCTTTTGCGTAGGCCTCGCCGAAGGTGGGGGCCGAGCCCATCACCTCGCCGGTCGATTTCATCTCCGGACCGAGCACCGTGTCTTCGCGGGGAAAACGTCCGAATGGGAAGACGGGCGCTTTGACGAAGTAGTCCTTCACCTTCGGTTCGTAGGTCAGACCGAGCTCGCGCAGCGACATGCCGGCCATCACTTTCGCGGCGATCTTCGCGAACGGGACGCCGGTCGCCTTCGACACGTACGGCACCGTCCGCGACGCGCGCGGGTTCACTTCGAGCACGTAGAGATCGCCGTGGTAGATCGCGTACTGCACGTTCATCAGGCCGATCACACCGAGCGCCTTTGCTAATTGCACCGTGCGGCGGCGGACGCGGTCCTGCTCGCGCAAGCCGATGATGTACGGCGGAATCACCGTCGTCGAATCGCCGGAGTGGATGCCTGCTTCCTCGATGTGCTCCATGACGCCGGCGATGACGACGTCCTTGCCGTCGGAAATCGCATCGACGTCCAGCTCGATCGCATCTTCGAGAAAACGGTCGATGAGAATCGGATGTCCCGGCGCCGCTTCCATCGCGTAGCCGACGTACTCGCGCAGATTCGGCTCGTCGTAAACGATGGCCATCGCGCGGCCGCCCAACACGTACGACGGCCGGACCACGACGGGGAAGCCGATGCGGCGCGCCACTTCGAGCGCTTCGGCGACGTTCATCCCCGTCCCGTTTTCGGGGACGAGGATTTCGTGCTCCGCCGCCAGCGCGCCGAACCGTTCGCGATCCTCGGCGATGTCGATCGACTCGACCGACGTTCCCCACATCGGCACCCCGGCCGCGGCCAGCGACTTGGCGAGCTTCAGCGGCGTCTGTCCGCCGAACTGCACGATCACGCCTTCCGGCTTCTCCAGCTCGACGATTTCCAGAACGTCTTCGAGCGTGAGCGGTTCGAAGTAGAGCCGGTCGGACGTGTCGTAGTCGGTTGACACCGTCTCCGGATTGCAGTTGACCATGATCGTTTCGAAGCCGATCTCGCGCAGAGCGAACGATGCGTGGACGCAACAGGTATCGAACTCGATGCCCTGTCCGATTCGATTCGGACCGGAGCCGAGGATCATGACCTTGCGTCGCGAGGTCGGCTCGGCTTCGCATTCGGTTTCGTACGTCGAGTACATGTATGGCGTGGTCGCTTCGAACTCGGCGGCGCAGGTGTCGACGCGTTTGTAAACGGGACGAACGCCGAGGTTGTGGCGCTCTTCGCGAACTTCGGTTTCGGATTTGTTTGTCAGGGCGCCGATCTGTTTGTCGGAGAAGCCTTCGCGTTTGAGTTTCAGTAGCGCAGCCCGATCCCTGTCATCCTGAGCCGCCGATGCCCCGGAGGGGCTGAGGACGGTCGAAGGACCCCCACCCTGAACCCCGGATTCAATGGCGGGGTCCTTCGATCGTCCTTCGGCGCTTTGCGCCTTCGGCGACTCAGGATGACAGTGAGTTTCACCGCCCGAAGCAAGACTCTTCTCCATCTCGATGATCATTCGGATCTCGCGAAGGAACCAGCAGTCGATCGATGAGATCGCGTGGATCTCCTCGACCGTCATCCCGGCACGGAGCGCATCGCCGACGGCGAAGATGCGCTCCGGCTGCGGCGTGCGAAGCAGCGCGGTCGCTTTATCGCGATCGTAGCCGCGCGTCTCCAGTCCGGCCACGCCGATCTCCAGCGAACGCAATCCCTTCTGTAGCGCCTCGTTGAACGTGCGGCCGATGGCCATCGCCTCGCCGACGGATTGCATCGACAAACCGAGCGTGGGCGGCGTCTTGCGGAACTTCTCGAACGCGAAGCGGGGGATTTTCACCACCACGTAATCGATGGCCGGCTCGAACGATGCCGGCGTCTTCTTCGTGATGTCGTTCGGAATCTCGTCCAGCGTGTAACCGGCCGCCAGCTTGGCCGCGAATTTCGCGATCGGAAATCCGGTCGCCTTCGACGCCAGCGCCGACGATCGCGACACGCGCGGATTCATTTCGATGGCCAGCCGGCGTCCGCTCTTCGGATCTACTGCGAACTGGATGTTCGATCCGCCGGTCTCGACGCCGATGGCGCGAATGATCCGCTTGGCTTCGTCGCGCATAGCCTGGTACTCGACGTTCGTCAGCGTCTGCTGCGGCGCCACGGTGATCGAGTCGCCGGTGTGCACGCCCATCGGATCCAGGTTCTCGATGCTGCAGACCACGATGACGTTGTCGGCCTTGTCGCGCATCACCTCGAGCTCGAATTCTTTCCAGCCGATGACCGACTCTTCGACCAGCACGCGATGCACCGGCGAGAGTTCCAGTCCGTGGCTGACGACCGATCGCAACTCTTCGACGTTGTACGCGATCCCGCCGCCCGATCCGCCCAGCGTAAACGACGGCCGGACCACCAACGGATACCCGATGTTCGCGGCGAAGTTCTCAGCATCCTCCTCGCTCGCCGCATAGGCCGAGCGCGGCACTTCGACGCCGATTTCGACCATCTTCTCTTTGAAAAGCTGGCGATCTTCGGCGGTCTTGATCGCCTCCGCATTCGCACCGATCAGCTCAACGCCGTAGCGCTTCAGTGCGCCGTTTTCGTATAGCGCCATGGCCAGGTTGATGCCGGTCTGCCCGCCCACCGTCGGCAGAATCGCGTCCGGTTTCTCGCGCTCGATGATCCGCTCCAGCGTCTCGGGCGTGAGCGGCTCGATGTACGTCCGGTCGGCGAACTCCGGGTCGGTCATGATCGTGGCCGGGTTCGAATTGACGAGGATGATGCGGTAGCCCTCGTCCTTCAGCGCCTTGCATGCCTGCGTGCCGGAGTAGTCGAATTCGCACGCCTGTCCGATGACGATGGGGCCGGATCCAATGATGAGAATGGACTTGATATCGGTGCGCTTCGGCATGAGGCGGGCGCATGATACAAGCACGCGCGATGCAACGCTTCATCACCTGGGACACGATCGAAGCCCGCGTCGACGGCGCGAAACTCAATGCGCTCGCGGCGTCGTTCCGCGTCGATCCTATCGAGCGGATGGAACTGCAGTTTTTCAACGGATTGCTGCGCATCTCCGGATCGATTCGCAAATTCATCAGCGTGCCGTTCACCGTCGACATCCGCGAGATTCTGCCGATCGGTCACACGGTGCGCGTCCCGCTCGCCTCGGCATCCGCATTCGGCGCGCTCCCGATTCCGCAATTTCTCTTCGGCATCGTCCGCAACCGCCTGCCTGCCGATCTCGTCCGCTATGAAGACCCGGCCACGTTCGTCGTGTCGTTGGACCGCTTTTTGCCATCGTTCATCGATGCCGACATCCAGAAAATCTGGATCATCGACGGCGGTCTGGCGGTGACCCTCGGGCGAGGCGGCGCCGACCTTCCGCCATCTTCGGAGGAAACCAATGGAAGAAACACCTGACGCAGCCGCGGAAGCGACCGATGCCGAGTTCGCGCGCGAAATTCACGATGCCGCCGAACAGGACCAGTTCCCGCGCGACCGCGCCACGCGCTTCTACGACCGCATCCGCAACACGATTCAGCGCTACATCGACAACAAGGGCGCGGTGATCGGCAAGACCGCCGGCTTTCTCCTGCTGGTCCCCGACGTCTTCATTCTCCTGTGGCGCCTCACCACCGACTCGCGCGTCAACGGCAAAGACAAAGTCCTTCTCGGCAGCGCCGTCGCGTACTACGTGATGCCGTTCGATCTCCTCCCCGAGGCCATTCTTGGACCGGTTGGATACCTCGACGACCTCGTCTTCGGCGTCTACGTCCTCAACAAGATCCTCGGCAGCGTCGACGCCAGCATCCTCCGCGAACACTGGAGCGGCAGCGAGGACGTTCTCGACTCCATCCAGAACGTGCTGAACGCCGCAGAGTCGCTGGTGGGCAAGGACCTCGCCGGCCGCATCAAGAAGATGATGGGGAAGTGACCCTGGGAACGCGGGCGTCTCGCCCGCACGCAAATGCAAAACCAGTGGGCGGGACGCCGGCGCTCCCAGGAACTATCGCGAATAGTTGTCGATGATTCGCTCGATCGCTTTGCGGCAGACGCGGCAGAACCCAACCTCATCGCGCGTGAACATGATGCAGTCGAGCTCCGGCCGATAGAGTCCGCGTGGCTCGTAGGCGGCGCCTTCGAATGCGCCGACTTTGCCGGCGAATTTTTGTCCGCCGAGGAATGACGTTTCCCAATCGCGCTCGGCGGTGAAGAGCTTGTCCATCTCCGATTCCGGCACATTCGCGTTGCGAAGGCGGGCGCGCTCCTTCTGATACTCCAGGCTGTGCTTCTCGAATGCATCCTTGTCCCACGGCGTCGGCAACGGCGTGGACGCATCGACCAGGTCGCGCCATTTCACCTTCGCCGGATCGTGCAACGCCGTCACGTTCGGCTCCCACGGCTCCGGATGCTCGCTGCTGCCGCTCGTCGCGTACGACACCGGCGACGTGTAGTACTCGTCCGCAAGCGCGGCGAAGTGATGTCCGAACTCGTGCACGAACACATACTCTGCGAACGCGCTGTCGACACAGGCCGTGGCCTGGTCGTTGAAGATCCCGCCGCCGCCGTACTGCTTTTCATTGACGAGGATTTCGAGGAAATCGTAAGGCGCGGATGACGCCACATCGCGCATCCGGTGATCGTCGAGCGTCAGCACGTAGCGCTCTGAATCGAAGATGTTGTATTGCACGCCGGTCATCGTGCGGCGGTTGTCATTCGTGCGCGGACGATGGACGCCGCTGGCCGGCTCCGCGAGATCGAGCGCGCGGACGTTGAAATCCTTGCGACGGCTCTTGAACGGTTCGGTGGCGAAGAGCTTTCCAACCATCCGTGCTACATCTGAATGAAACTTCGGCAACTCGCTTTCGGTGTAGCCCTCACCGATGACGAGAAGGTCCACCTTCTCCGACGGCGCGCCGTTGTCGATCACGTTCCAGACGCGTCCCGCCGGCTTGCGCTCGGACGGATTCACGAAGCGCGACGATGGATCGATCAGCGTCGACCAGAGTTGCTGAAAGGCGCCGTTCGTATCGCGCTTCTTGATCACGAGCTGCACTGGCTTCTTCGGCCACGGAAAGCGCACTGACTCCGCAAACGTCCCGGCCCGCTCATTCGCCTCGTCCGTCGTCTGCCACTCGCCGAAGACGGAAGCGAATCCGCGCGAGTAGATGGCCTGATTCGTATCCCGGTCGACAACTTCGAAGTAGTAGTTGCCGAGGTTGAGCGTGTCGATGAGGCGGGTGCGGCTGCCGGGCCACGGACCGTCCGAGACCACCGAATCGATCGCGATCAACTCCTCGCCGTGATTGCCGGTGTGGAAGTAGTTCACGCGCATCGTTCGATCGAGAAACATCTCATCGAACGTGGCAGCGGACGCGGTGGCGGCGATCAGAAACGCGGCGATACAGATCAACTTGCGCATCCGCAGATTGTAAGTTGCTACGGAACCAGGTCCAGCAGTGGATCGCGTTACTCCGTCGCCGTCGCCCGCGGGGCCGCCGCGATCCACACCGTCTTCACATTCACGAACTCGCGGATGCCGTAGACGCCGAGCTCGCGGCCGAAGCCTGAGTGTTTCGTGCCGCCGAAGGGGACGCGCGGGTCGGACGCGACCATCGCGTTGATGAAAACCTGGCCGGTGTCGATGCCGTCGATGAAGCGGTCCATTTCGGCGCGGTCGTTCGTCCAGACGGACGCGCCGAGGCCGAAGGGGGAGTCGTTGGCGGTGGTGATGGCGGAGGAGGTGTCGGCGACCCGGAAGAGCGACGCGACCGGACCGAATGTCTCCTCGCGTGCGGCGGGCGCATTCGCCGGAATGCGCGAGAGCACGGTTGGTGCGTAGTAATTTCCAGTGCGTTTGCCGCCGGTGAGAAGTTGCGCGCCGGCGGCAACCGACTCGCGGACCTGCTTCTCGATGTCGCCGGCGATCTGCGGCGTCGCCAGCGGACCGACGTCGTTTGACTCATCGAGCGGATCGCCAACGTTCAACGCCTCCATCGCCGCGACGAAGCGTTTCTCGAAATCGTCGGCGATCGACTCATGCACGATGAAGCGTTTCGCGGCGATGCACGACTGGCCGTTGTTGACGATGCGCGCTTTCACCGCCGTGGAGACAGCTTCGGAGAGATTCGCGGACGGCATCACGATGAACGGATCGCTGCCGCCGAGCTCCAGCACCGCTTTCTTGATGTGTTTCGCAGCGATCGAGGCCACGCTCGCGCCGGCCGGTTCGCTGCCGGTCAGCGTGACCGCTTTGACGCGATCGTCGACGATCACGCGCTCGACTTGCTCCGAGGTAATCAGCAGCGTCTGAAACTCGTAGTTGGTGAAGCCGGCATCGCGGAAGACTTCCTCGATCGCCAGCGCGCACTGCGGCACGTTCGAGGCGTGTTTCAGCACGGCCACATTTCCCGCCATCAGTGCCGGCGCGGCGAAGCGGAAGACCTGCCAGAACGGGAAGTTCCACGGCATCACAGCCAGGATCGTTCCCATCGGCTCGTAGCGGATGAACGTCTCCTTCGCGTCCGTCTTCACGTGCTCGTCGGCCAGATACGACGCCGCATGCTCCGCGTAGTAGCGGCAGTTGCTCGCACACTTTACGACTTCGGCGACGGCGGCTTTGATGGGCTTCCCCATCTCCATCGTGATGAGCCGGCCCAGCTCCTTCTGACGTTCTTCGAGGATCTCCGCGGCGCGGATCATTCGCGATGCACGTTCGTGAAAACCGCGGGCACGATTTACACGTAATCCACTCACGGAGCGCGCCAGAGCCGCATCGATTGCGGCATCATTCAGCGCTTCAAACGTCCTGATCGTCTCCCCAGTCGCCGGATTCACGGATGCAATCGCCATCGTCGAAAACCTCTGTTATCCTCGCGCCCATTCGTCCTCAATGCAGTTCAAATTCACCTCATGCAAGGAGTGCCCATGAGCCACGCGAAGCATATTCGCTTCCTGTTTGCGATAGCCCTGCTCACCGCCATCGTTCCGTTTTCCGCCTTTGCGCAGAGCAGTAACGGTTCCATCGTCGGCACCGTGACCGACGACTCCGGCGGCGTGCTGCCGGGTGTCACGATTACCGCAGTGAACACGGCCACCAGTCTGACCCGAACGAGCGTGTCGAACGCCTTTGGACACTACGATGTCCCGCTGCTGCCGCCGGGCAACTACTCGCTGTCGAGCGAGCTGTCAGGATTTCAACCGTTCAAGTACCCGCGCATCGCCGTCAACGTCGGTACCCAATCGACAGTGAACTTCAAGCTGAAACAGGGTGTCGCCGAAAGCGTCACGGTCACCGCCGCGGCGCCGCTGGTCGATACCAGCCGTTCCGCCGTTACGTCCGTCGTTGGGGAGAGAGCGATTCAGAACCTGCCGACCAACGGCCGGAGCTTCATCGACTTCGCCCTGACCACGCCGGGAGTCGTGCGTGACGTGCGCGCGGGCGACATCAGCTTCGCCGGCCAGCGCGGTACGCTCAACTCGCTCGTCATCGACGGCGCGAACAACGACAACACCTTCTTCGGCCAGTCGCTCGGCCGGACCGGTTCCGGCCGCGCGCCGTACCAGTTTTCGCAGGACGCGGTGAAGGAATTCCAGGTCAACACCAACTCCTACTCGGCCGAGTACGGCCGCGCCGGCGGCGCAGTCATCAATGTCGTCACGAAGTCGGGCACCAACGAGTTCCACGGCACCGCCTTCGACTTTTTGCGCGACCGCCGCTACAACGCCAACGACTACATCAACACGATCCAGACGCCGGCGCGCGTGAAGGGCCCGTACCACTTCGATCAGTACGGCTTCAGCCTCGGCGGACCGATCGTCAGAGATAAGCACTTCTTCTTCACCAACTACGACGCCCAGCGCAACTCCATCGATAACCCCATCCTCCTCGGCGTCGCGGCGTCGCAGGTTCCGGCCGATGCCGCGTCACAGGCCGGATATCAGAAGGTGCTCGCCCTCGCGAATACGTATCAGAAGACGCAGAACCAGGACGTCTTCCTGCTCAAGACCGACCACGAGCTCTTCACCAACGATCACCTTTCGCTGCGCTACAACCGGCAGAAGTTCACCGGCGGCAACTTCGAGAACGGCAACTCCTTGAACGCGCTACAGCACACCGGCGACTCGCTCGTACAGACCGACACGCTGGCACTCTCGAACTCGACGGTCCTCAGCAACTCGCTCTTCAACGAAGTGCGCGCCCAGTACGCGAAAGACAGCGAGCCGGGCAAAGCGAACAGCGCCGATCCGGAAGCGCAGATCAATCAGAACTCGATCCGCGTCATCAACATCGGACGCAACACCTTCAGCCCGCGCGAGACGACCATCAAGCGCAACCAGATCGCCGACACATTGAACGACGTCATCGGCCGCCACGCCGTCAAAGTCGGATTCGACGTCAATCGGGACAAGATCCTCAACTTCTTCCCGGGCAACTTCTTCGGCTCGTACAGCTTCGCCAGCCTGGCCGACTTCCAGAACGGCAAGCCTGCCAGCTACCTGCAGGCGTTCGCCGGTCCGGGCACGACCGGTCCGGTCACGCATCCGGACATGACCGAATACGCAGCGTTCGTTCACGACGAATGGTCGTTCAATTCGCAATTGACGATCAACGCCGGACTTCGCTACGACTTCCAGAAGATCGCGCAGCCGTCGGTGCGCAATCCGGACGCGCAGCTTGCCGCGGCCGGCATCAACACGGCCGTGGTCCCCGAGGATCACAACAACATCGCGCCGAGGCTTGGGTTTGCGTGGACGCCGAACACATTAAGCCGCACCGTCATCCGCGGGGGCTACGGCATCTTCTACGGCCGCACGCCAGCCATCATGATCGGCACGGCGCACTCCAACAACGGTATCAACGTGCAGACGCTCAATTTCACCGGCGCGCTGATTCCGACGTACCCGGCCATCTATCCGTCGATCCCGACCGGCGTCACGCTGCCGAAGCCGACCATCTTCGCCTTCGATCCGAACTTCCAGAACCCGAAAGTGCAGCAGGGCAGCCTCGGCATCGAGCGCGGACTGACGAATGACATCGCCGTCTCCGTGACCTACCAGTACGTGAAGGGTTCCGACCTGCCACGCACGATCGACATCAACGTGTCGAATCCGGTCACGGTCACGGTGCCGGTGGTCAACGCCTCCTCCGGCGCGTCGCTTGGCAACGCCACCTTCACGCGCTACACCGGCCGTCCATTCACGAACTTCGCCCGCATCCTCGAGTTCCAGTCGAGCGCGAATTCGCAGTACAACGGCTTGACCGTCGACATCCAGAAGCGCTTCTCCAACAACTGGCAGATGCGCCTTGCTTACACGCGTTCGAAGGTGCGCGACGACAAGCCCGACGCCACCGCGGTCGTCCCAGGCACCGACGACGCCAAGTTCGCGCAGGACCCGCTCAATCTTCACGGAGACTGGGCGCCCGGCGATAACGACGTCCCGAACCGCCTCGTCCTCAGTGGCGTCTGGAACCTCGACTCGTATTCGGAACACATGAGCGGAGCAAGCCGCGCCATCTTCGGCGGCTGGACGATCAGCGGCATCGCGAGCTGGCAGACCGGCCAGCCGTACTCGGCGGTCGTGAATACCGACATCAACAACGACGGCAACGCCCGCAACGATCGCGCCCCCGGCTTCAGCCGCAACTCGTCCCGCCTGCCGAGCCAGTTCTCCGTCGACCCGCGCCTGACGAAGGAAATCGGCCTCTTCTCCGGCGCGCGCGTGCAGTTGATCGCGGAGGCCTTCAATCTCTTCAACCGCAGCAACGTGAACGGCGTCCGCAACACGTACTACGCCGTCACGAACACCGCCGGCGTTCCGACGAAGCTGACGCTCCAGGACGCCACCAACCGGTTCGGATCGGCCACCCTCTCCTCCGGCCCGCGCATCCTGCAGTTCGCGGCTAAAGTAACGTTTTAAAAGCTTTCACGCGGAGGGCGCGGAGAGGCGGAGAACGCGGAGGAGATTTTCTCCGCCTCTCCGCGCTCTCCGCGTGAACCGTTCCCATGCCAGTCTCGCGCGTACGGATCGCAGTAATCCCGATCGTCATCGTCATCGCGGCGATCGCCGCGTTCCTCTACTACCGCTACTGGCGTCAGCCGCAGGAAGTCGCCCTCAGCGGCACGCTCGAAGCGCGGACGGTCAACCTCGGATCGCTCGTCGGCGGCCGCGTAACGAAGACGTTGATCGACGAAGGGATGCACGTCGAAGCCGGCCAACTGCTCGTCACGCTCGAAACCGAAACGATCGACCGCCAGCTCAGCGAACAGCGCGCAGCGATTGCCGCCGCGCAAGCCGCGCTGGCGAAAGCGATCGCTGGTCCGCGTCCCGAGGAAATCTCCAAAGCTGCAGCAATCGCCAGCAACGATGCAATCGAGCGCCGCAGGCAGGAGCATCTCTATCGCTACGGCATTGTTGCCAAAGAGCTGGCCGAAGAGGCGGCGACGAAGGCGAGTACCTCGGCTGCCGATCTCCGCATCCTCCAGAAAGGAACGCGCAAAGAGGACATCGCCGCCGCGCGCGCCGAGGTTGAAGTGCAGCAACGGAAACTCGAGACGCTCATGAAGCAGCGCGCCGAAACCAACGTCGTCTCCACGGTCAACGGAATCGTGCAGTCGTTCGGATTGCGCACCGGCGACATCGTCGCGCCGAATCAGACCGTCGCCGAGATCCTCGAGGCGAGCCAGCTCTGGGTTCGCGTCTATGTCCCCGAAACGGAATTGGGATTGATCGCGGTCGGCCAGCCGGTGCGCGTCCACATCGATACCTATCCGAACGAAACCTTCGCCGGCCACGTCGCCTCGGTCAGCAGCCAGGGCGAGTACACGCCGCGCAACGTCCAGACGCGGGCACAACGCGCCGAGCAAGTCTTCGGCGTCAAAGTGCTCGTCGATCCGAACCCGAAACTCAAAGCCGGCATGGCCTCCTCCGTCGACCTCGGCGTGAAAGGCCGCGCCGATTGAGCGACGACCTCGGCATTGACGTCCAGGGCGTCTCGAAAGACTTCGGCACGTTCCGCGCGCTCGACAAGATCACGCTGCAAGTTCCGCGCGGCGAAATCTTCGGCCTCCTCGGTCCGAACGGTTCGGGCAAGTCGACGTTGATCCGCATCCTCTGCGGCCTGCTCGTTCCGACCGAGGGAAGTGCGACGGTCGATGGGTACGACGTGGAGAACGAGGGAGAACTCGTCCGCCAGCACCTCGGCTACGTCTCGCAAGCCTTCTCGTTGTATCGCGATCTCACGGTCCAGGAGAACCTCGACTTCTTCAGCTCCATCTATCGATTGAAAGGCGCCGAGCGGAACGAGCGGATCGAGTGGGCCATCAATCTCACGCACATCGGACCCTATCGCGATCGACTGGCCGGCGCGCTTTCCGGCGGATGGAAGCAGCGCCTCGCGCTCGCAGCAGCGCTCATGCACCAGCCGCGCGTCATCTTCCTCGACGAGCCGACCGCCGGCATCGATCCCGTCGCGCGCCGCGAACTGTGGGACCTCCTCTTCGAACTGGCCGGTAGCGGCGTCACGATGTTCGTGACCACGCACTACATGGACGAAGCGGAGCGTTGCGCCTCGGTCGCCTACCTCTACATGGCGCGCCTCATCGTCGCCGGCCGTCCCGATGCGCTCAAAAAGTTACCCGAGGTCACGCCGGAAGGGACGAAGCGCATCGAGGCAGTGTCGAGCGAAGGCGTCGCGAAACTGATGACCAGCGCGCGGTCCTTGCCGTACGTTCGCGCCGCCACCATCTTCGGCATCGCGCTCCACCTTCTGATCGACGCGAACATTTCCAACGACAAGGTCAAGAGCGACCTCGAAGCCTTCCGCCTCGGCGATGTCCAGGTCAATCCGATCGACGCATCGCTCGAAGACGTCTTCGTCCGTCTCACCGAAACGCGCGACAAAGAGTTGGAGGCGGCGCGGTGAACGGCTTCGCGGCGATGTTCCGCAAAGAGCTGACGCAAATGCTGCGCGACCGCGCCACGCTGATGTTCGCGATTGCCGTCCCCGTCTTCGAGCTGATCCTCTTCGGCGTCATCGACATGAACGCGAAGAACATCCCCACCGCGGTTTTCGATCAGAGCCGCACGCAGGAAAGCCGCCGGCTCATCGAGCAATTCGGCAACACGTCGTATCTGAACGTGAAGACGCTGGTCAGCTCGCGCGCAGAGTTGCAGCACGAAATTGTGGCCGGCCATGCGCAGGTCGCCGTCGAAATCCCGCCCGACTACGCGCGCAACATCGAATCGAAACGCCACGCCGACGTGCTGATCATGATCGACGGCTCCGATTCGAGCGTCGCCTCGCAAGCGCTCGCTGCAGCAAACGGCGTCGTCCTGACGAACTCGATCAATGCGCTGATGGAAAAGACCGTACAACCGCTCGTCGAAGCGCATCCGGTGATGATGTTCAACCCCGACATGCGCAGCGCCAACCTGCTCATCCCCGGCCTCATCTCGATCCTGCTTACCTTCTCCGGCACGATCCTCTCCGCTTTCGCCATCGTGAAAGAACGGGAGCGCGGCACGCTCGAACAGCTCATGGTCACGCCCGTCTCGCCGCTGGCCGTCGTCACCGGCAAGCTCCTTCCGTACCTCGGCCTCGCCTATGTTCAACTGCTGCTAATCCTCTTTCTGATGCGCTTCCTTTTCGCCGTTCCGATCCACGGCAGCCTGACGCTGCTGCTCCTGCTCTCGCCCGTCTATCTCCTCGCGCTGCTGTCGGTCGGATTGCTCGTCTCGTCGCGCGCGAACACGCAGATGGAAGCGATGCAGCGCGCGATGGGAATCCTGCTGCCGTCCGTGCTCCTCTCCGGCTACGTCTTTCCGATCGCGTCTCTGCCACTTCCGCTGCGCGTCGTTTCGTACGTGCTGCCAGCAACGCACTTCATCAAAATCGCGCGCGGCATCGTGATCCGCGGCGCAACGTTCTTCGATCTCTGGGATTCTGTGGCCGCGCTACTCGTGATCTCGGCTGTGCTCATCGCGGCAAGTGCGCGAGCATTTCAGAAGACGGTGACATAAGAGAAAAGCGAATGTTCAATGTTAGATGTTGAATGCAGAAACCCAGATGGGTGCCGTCCTTCATTCACCATTCAACATTCGCCTTTGACTAAACTGACGCCGTGCTGACCCTGCTACAGATCGCCGTGGTAGCCCTTCGCGCGCTGACGGGCCTCGTCTTCGTGTGGAGCGGCTTCGCGCACGCGCGCGATCCCGAAGGCAGCTCCAAAGACCTCGGCCTGCCAAAGGCGATCGGCTACAAGTTGTTCTTCAACAGTCCGACGGATGTTGCCGAGGATACGAAATTGTCGGAGATCGCGAGCGCGTAACAGAGAACGGTTTCACGCGGAGACGCGGGGACGCGGAGGTGAATCCAGCTTTCTCCGCGCCTCCGCGTCTCCGCGTCTCCGCGTCTCCGCGTGAAAAGCCTTCCTATCTAACAGTTACCACCTGCACGTTACGCCCTTCCCCCTTCTGCCCGAATCCCGATCCCGCGTACGCCGAATCATCGCGCAGCACGACCAGCCGGTCGCCAACACGCGCGAAGGTCCACGAGGATCGATTCGTCATCGATCCCTTGATGAACATGAAACCGGCGGTGCCGCGCTGCATCCGTTCCGCCGCCACGGGGATGTTGTCGTCTCCGAGCCAGACGGTCATCTGATCTTCGGTGAACTTCACGCTGAAGATGCTCGTCGCCTCGGGAGGCAGTTTCGGCGTCAGCTTCAGCACGATGATCCGTACCGGATGCCCTTCGCGCACGCCGCGAGTCTCGCTGATCTTCTTCGCCGAATCGATCAGCCGCAGAAACGGCCCCGCGAAGTTGACGGCGTCGGCGATCTCGGTGGCCTCGGTGTCATTCACGGCCGCCCGGGTCGGCGTCTGCTTGCGCGGGTCGGCCGTGTGCTCGCGTGACTCCCGATCTGCACGATCGAGAATCGCCCGGGGAAACGTGATATGCAATCCCGCATCGTCTTCAACGACATCGAGCGACGCCGTCCCCGTGAACTGCTGATTCGCGAAGCGGCCTTCATTCTTGCGCGAGTTCTGCACATCGATGGACACATGAATCGGCCTCGCTGCATGAAGCTGCGAAACGGCAGCGCGCATGTCGGTGACGACATCCGCGCGGGCGAAAACGGAAAAGAAGAGCAGAACGGGAGCGGCTAGGCGTCGCATGGGTGAAAGTATGCGTTAAGCTTCCACCCGTGACGCAAACGTTCACCGCAGTTTATGAGCCAGCCGAAGAGGGCGGCTACGCTGCTTTCGTCGAGGAAGTCCCCGGCGCCATCTCGCAGGGCGAAACGCTTGAAGAAGCACGCGCGAACCTCAAAGAGGCGCTCGAACTGATGCTCGAAGTGAACCGCGAAAAGGTGCTCGACGGCGTCGATGAGAGCCGGGTCGTTCGCGAACCGATCGCCGTCAGTCGCTGATCCGTCATCGTAGGAGTGGCGTCGCGATGTTGAGGTCGTGACAGATCCGCCGCAGCTTGATTTCCGTGTGACGTGGGACCGCTGTTGTTCGAGGCCCCGCGGTTCACCCAACGACCGTACCTCGGTTGTTGCCGAGTCGCAAACGGGTTGCACTAAGGGTCGCGGAAAATCTCACAGCACGTACCGGCTCAAATCTTCGTCCTTCACAGTCTCGGCCAACACGCGCTGCACGTACGCCGCGTCGATGGTCACCGTCTGGCCGTCCATTTCGCTGGCGTCGAACGAGAGCTCGTCCAACAACCGTTCGAGGATCGTGTGCAGGCGGCGGGCGCCGATGTTTTCCGTTTTCTCATTGACCAGCGCCGCGTAGCGCGCCACTTCGGCGATTGCTTCGTCGGCGAAGGTGAGCGTCACGCCTTCCGTCGCGAGCAGTGCCGAGTACTGCATCGTCAGCGCGTTCTTCGGCTCGTGCAGGATGCGCACGAAATCTTCCTCGGTCAGCGACTCCAGCTCGACGCGAATCGGGAAGCGGCCCTGCAGCTCGGGGATGAGGTCCGACGGCTTGGAGACGTGGAACGCGCCGGCGGCGATGAAGAGGATGTGGTCCGTCTTCACCATCCCGTACTTCGTGTTCACCGTCGTTCCTTCGACGATCGGCAGCAGGTCGCGTTGCACGCCTTCGCGCGAGACGTCCGGGCCGTGCGATGCGTTCTGGCGGCCGGCGATCTTGTCGATCTCATCGAGGAAAACGATGCCGCTCTGCTCGACGCGTTCGATGGCCTCGCGGGCCACGTTCTGCTGATCGACCAGCTTTTCCGCTTCCTCCTGGATGATGATTGGACGCGCGTCGCCGATGCGCATCTTCTTCATCTTCGACTTGCCGCCGAAAAGGCCGGGCAGCATGTCCTTCACGTTGACGCCCATCTCTTCAACGCCCTGGGCGGAGAAGATCTCGAAGGACGGGTAACTCTGTTCCTTCACGTCGATCTCGACTTCGCGCTCGTCGAGCCGCCCCTCATCGAGCCAGACGCCGAGCTTCTCGCGGGTCTCCGTGGGTGGCGGCTCCTCCGGCGCGGCGACGAATGCCGGCCGCGCGGCGGGGCGGCGCGAGTCGGGGAGGAGCAGATCGAGGATCCGCTCGCGCGCATTGCGCTCCGCCGTCTCGCGGTTGAGCCGGGTCTTCTCGTCCTTAACGAGCTTCACTGCAATCTCCGTCAGATCGCGAACGATCGATTCAACGTCGCGGCCGACGTAGCCGACCTCCGTGAATTTCGACGCTTCGATTTTCAGAAATGGGGAGCGCGTCAAACGCGCCAGGCGCCGCGCGATCTCCGTTTTCCCGACGCCCGTCGGTCCGATCATGATGATGTTCTTCGGCGCGATCTCGTCACGCAGTTCCGAGGGGAGTTGTTGCCGCCGCCAGCGATTACGAAGCGCGATCGCGACCGCGCGTTTCGCCGCGTGTTGCCCGACGATGTAGGTGTCGAGCTCGCGCACGATTTCTTTCGGCGTGAGGCGTTCGGAATGCGTCGCTTCGTCGATGCTGCCCGGGAGGTTGATGACCATGCGTCAGAGGCTTTCCACCGTAATCTGATCGTTCGTATAAATGCAGATGGTCGCCGCGATGCGCAGCGCTTCCTCCGCGATTCCGGCCGCGTTCAACTGCGTGTGCTTCATCAACGCGCGCGCCGCCGCCAGCGCGTACGGACCTCCGGAGCCGATAGCCAGGAGCCCGTCATCCGGCTGAATCAGATCGCCGGTGCCAGAGATCAGGTACGCGCGCTCGGCATTCGCAACGATGAGAAACGCCTGCAACTGCCGCAGGTACTTGTCCATCCGCCAGTCTTTCGCCAGCTCGACGACCGACCGCTCCATGTTGCCGCGATACTCTTCGAGCTTGGCCTCGAAGCGCGAAAAGAGTGCGAACGCGTCGGCCGCGGAGCCCGCGAATCCCGCCAGGATCTTGTCGTGATAGAGGCGCCGCACCTTGGCCGCGCCATGTTTCATGACGGTCGTCCCCACCGTCACCTGCCCGTCCCCCGCCATCGCCACCGCGCCATCGCGGCGCACGCAGAGGACGGTCGTCGCTCGAATGACCATTTCGTCCATGGGTGTTGGATCGTATCGCAACGGGCGGGAGCTGAACCGGCGTCACGGGCGCTCGCTACGTAGAGGCAATGTTGCTTTATTAAACACTACCGCGGCATCTGATTCCCAGTCGCCGTATCCGGCCCTTCGATATCGCCCATCGGAATGCGCAGGACCGGCACGAGGTCGAGGCGCATGCGGCCGAAGTCGATCGTGACGATGAAGTTCTTCAGGTAGTTCTCGCCGATGATGCCCGAGGTGTGCTCGTGCTCGGGTGAGCCGGCGTCGTACATCGGAATCGTGCGGAACGTGCCGGCCCAGCGATCGATGCCGATCTCCACATTTTCGACTTTGTCGCCGTGCTTCTTCGCGCCGCCGAGTCCCTGCAATGTGGCGTTGTGGACCTTGGTAAATAGCTGTATCGGCAGCGAGCTCGTTTGCGCCGAATTCAGAAACGTCACCTCGGAGCCGGTATCGAGGACGAAGACGAACCATCCTTTGCGATTGATCACGCCGCGCACAGTCGGGCGGAAGTGGTCCCAGAAAAGATTCTGATCGGGTGCGGCGATGCGATCGGCGGCGGTGAGGTGCGTGAACGTGGCCTGGTTGCGGCGGAAGTCGAGCTCGATGCGCGTCTCCTTCAGCAGGTGCGCGCCGAGGAGGAATTCGATTGAGAACTCATTCTTGCCCGTGACGATGAACTTCATCTTGTCGTCAGGCATGATCGCCACCGGAACGTTCTCGATGATCATCTTGCCGAGTTGCAGCGAATCGATCATTCCGAACTCGACCTGAATCGGCTCGCCGAGGAGGCCGGCGAACGTGCCTTCGAAGTTGCCGAGCTTGCGGATAGGAACCGAGTCGGCGAATTTGCGTGACACGATCGACATCACCGCGCCGGAGTCGACGATGGTGATGACGTTCTTTGTCTTGTTGACGGTGACTTCGACGCGCGGCACGTCCGGGCGTCCGATGCGTAGCGGCACGCGCTCGGCGGCCGGTCCGCGAAAGTGGTACGTGTCGACGTTCTTCAGCGACGCGAGAAAGTCCATGTGCCACTTGCGGACGACAAGGCCGTGATCGGCGGCGGCGTGCGCCCAATCGAGACTGGCCTCGAAGTTGTTGCGCATGTATTCGAGCTGCGACAGCGTCCACGCGGCCTCGGCGTACGTCGTGCGGAACGGATCGAGGTCGAGCGCGCCGCGCAGGTGACGGCGCGCCTCGTCGAAACGGCCGGCTGCCATTTCCGCCGTGCCGAGGGAGAGCAGCTCGTTCGCGCTGCGGCGGCCTTTTGCGTCGACCGTCGATGCCTGTTCGATGGCGCGGACGTAATCGGACTTCCGCAGCATCGACGGCAAGTCACTCCCGCGCTCGATCGAACCGGGCGACAGCAGCAGCGGCGAGATCGAAACGTCGGAGTAAAGCGCGCAACCGGCGGCGAGGGCGGTGACAGCGATAAGGACTGAATGACGCATCGGGCTACCGCATTGTACGGACAGGGCGAAACGGCGCCGCGTCGGCAGGGTCAGCGCTCTGTGACGTTTGCGCGGACGAGAATCCCCAGCTCGCGAATCTGGTACGCGAGCGCCTGGCGCGACATGTTCAGTGACGCGGCGGCGCGGTTCTGATTGCCGTTCGCCTGCACCAGCGATTTCTCGATCAGATCGCGGCGGAAACGCGTCACCGCGTCCTGGTACGAGCTGACGCCGCCGCCTGCGCGGACGATCGCGCTGCGCATACGTTCCGGGAGATGGTCGACGTCGATGGCCACGGCCTCGCCCGCGAGCGCGTGTGCGGCGCGAATGGTGTTCTGCAATTCGCGCACGTTGCCCGGCCAGCGATAGCCAACGAAGACCGACTCGGCATCGGCAGTGAGCTTCGACGGTCCGCCGCGACTCTTCTCATGCTCGCGCGCGAGGAAGTGCGACGCGAGCAGCGGGATGTCGGCCGCGCGGTCGCGCAGCGGGGGCATCGCGATCTCGATTCCGCCGATGCGGTAGTAGAGATCCTCGCGGAACTGTCCGTCTTCGACCGCCGATTCGAGCTTGCGATTCGTGGCGCTGACGATGCGAACATCCGCGGTACGGTTGACCGTATCTCCGACGCGGCGGAATTCGCCCTCCTGCAGAAAACGGAGAAGCTTCGCCTGCGCGGAGAGTGGCATCTCGCCGATCTCGTCGAGGAACAGCGTCCCGCCGTCGCTCGTTTCGATCAGGCCGGCGCGGTCGCGATCGGCTCCGGTGAAGGCGCCGCGAACGTGACCGAACAACTCGCTCTCGATCAGATTCTCGGGCAGCGCCGCGCAATTGACGGC
>ERZ1739052.52-NODE-52-length-18932-cov-10.389998_pt1 | contig 18932 bp, 17 predicted proteins | sample MGYA00581761_ERZ1739052 | MGnify/ENA primary metagenome ERZ1739052 (study PRJEB42929, sample SAMN08275524) | rhizosphere metagenome | isolation source: Rhizospheric soil replicate 1 | host: Colobanthus quitensis and Deschampsia antarctica | place: Antarctica...
GGGTCGTATCTGGAAAATCAACTTAGCGCGATGGAGGTAATGAAAGGCGTGCTATCCTGATGCCCCACACGGATCGTCGCGCTCTTGCTGCAGCTCTCTCCTTTGCGCTTCCGTGTCCCGCCAACTTCGTCTCGAATTCCCTGGTGCCATCTGGCATGTCACGAGCCGCGGCAATGAACGTCGCGACATCTATCGAGATAACCACGATCGCCGCCGCTTCCTGAAATTCCTTGCCCTCGTGGTGGGTGAGAGGCGATGGCTACTCCACGCGTGGGTGCTCATGTCCAATCACTACCACCTTCTCATCGAGACGCCCGAGGTCGGATTGTCGCGTGGCGTGAAGTGGCTTAATCAGACGTATGCCGAAAGCTTCAACTTCCGCCATAACCGGGTCGGACATCTCTTTCAGGGGCGATTCAAAGGGATCCTCGTCGAGCGCGAAGGACATCTGATCGAGCTGCTTCGCTACATCGTTCTCAATCCGGTGCGCTGTCACGCCGTGAAGTTCGCCGGAGACTACGAATGGAGCAATTATCGCGCGACGGCTGGTCTGCAATCTGCGCCACCGTGGCTGGAAGTTGGATGGACGCTTGAGCAATTCGGACCCGATCGCCGTGCGGCGCATGAGGGGTATCGCCGTTTTGTCGCTGATGGCCGAGGAGCGTCGTACAACCCGTGGGAATCAATCGTCGGGCAGATCTACCTCGGCGGCGCGGAGTTCTGCGAACAGATGCAGAACTTGGTGAAGACGAAGGACCGGAGCCGCGAGCATCCGAAGGCGCAACGCCGGTTCGTGAGACCGTCGCTCGACGCCCTGGTGGCGCTCGTGGCCGATTGCTTCAACGTCGCACCGGAAGCACTGAAGATGAAGTCGCGCGGACCTGCGAGAAAGGCGCTGGCGCAACTGGCGGTTGACGAAGCGGGCCTGACTCTTCGATGCGTCGCGGAGTGGATGGGAGTGAGCGAGTGGGCGGTTTCCAAGATGCGGTGTGCCGGAAGAGAACTGTATGGCATTGACAGGTCGTACCGCGGTCGCATCGATCGGATCATCGATCGGACGAGGGTCGCGTTAAGTTGATTTTCCAGATACGACCCCAACTTGCCGTGGATTAGTGGTCCTTCGCTTGGCTGCCCGCAGCACTTCGGACTACTCCAACCCCACCCGCCCCCGCACTTCCAGCTCCAGCGCGTTCATCTCGCCGTTGTCGGTGGCATGGTCGTGGCCGAGGGCGTGGAGGATTCCGTGGAGGATGAGGTAGCGGACTTCGGTGGCCAGCGAATGCTTTTGATCGGTGGCCTGTCGGCGGGCTTGGTCGATGGAGATCACGATGTCGCCGAGGGGGCGGCCTTTGGCGTTCGGGTCGGCGTCGGAGTCGTCGGCGGGGAAGGTGAGGACGTCGGTGGTTTTGTTCTTCTTGCGGAACTTGCGATTGAGGTTGCGCATCGACTCGTCGTCGACGATGGCGATGGAGACTTCCTGGATGTTGTCGTCGACGCGAAGGGCGATCAGGACGCGGCGGACGAACTCGGCGATCTCGCGGCGGCTGAAGCGGGGGACGGCCGTGCCGGTGACTTCGACGTTCGTCAAACGTGGCCCTGCTTCTCGGCGGTCTCGCGCTCTTTGTCGGCGCGGTCGTAGGCCATGACGATGCGCTGCACGACCGGGTGGCGGACCACGTCACGGTCGGAAAAGTCGTGGAACTTGATGCGGTCGATGTCGCCGAGGATCTGGCGGACCACGCGGAGGCCGGACTTGCTGCCGGTGGGGAGATCGACTTGCGTCACGTCGCCGGTGACGACCGCTTTGGCGCCGAAGCCGAGGCGGGTGAGGAACATCTTCATCTGCTCGGGCGTGGTGTTCTGCGCTTCGTCGAGGATGATGAAGGCGTCGTTGAGCGTGCGGCCGCGCATGAAGGCGAGCGGCGCGATTTCGATGATGCTGCGCTCCATCAGCTTCTCCACTTTCTCGAAGCCGATGATGTCGTAGAGCGAGTCGTAGAGCGGGCGAAGGTACGGATTCACTTTCTCGGCGATGTCGCCCGGCAGGAAGCCGAGGCGCTCGCCGGCTTCGACGGCGGGGCGGCAGAGGACGATGCGTTTCACCGACTTGTCGGCCAGCGCGCCGGCGGCGGCGGCGACCGCCAGAAACGTCTTGCCCGTTCCGGCGGGGCCGATGCCGAAGGTGATGTCGTTGTCCTGGATCGACTGGAGGTACAGCTTCTGCGCGACGTTGCGCGGCGTGACGACGCGGCGCACCGAGGCCTGGACCGCATCATCGGTAAAGAAGTCGACGATGCTCGCCTCGGGACGATCGCGAAGGACGCGCATGCCGGTGTGGATGTCGGAGCGCTTGAGCGGATAGCCCTGCTCGATCAGCTCCTGCAGTTGCGACAGCAGTTTCTCCACCGGCGCGACGTTATCCGGCGCGCCGGTGACGAAGATTTCGCCGCCTCGCGCCGAGATCTTGACCTTGAACTCGTCTTCGAGCATGCGCAGGTTTTCGTCGTGATTGCCGAAGAGCGTGTGAGTTCCTTCGTCGTCGAGTGTCAGTTCCATTCAATTCCTTTATCCGCAGATTACGCAGATGGGCACAGATTAGTACCGCGCCATTTCCGGCTCGATCTCGACTGCCCAGCGATCGATGCCACCGGCGAGCGATAACGCGTCGAATCCCTGTTGCGACAGCCATTGGCCGGCCATCATCGAGCGCATGCCGCCGTGACAGTAAAGAACGACCGGACGGTCGCGGGTGAGCTCCGGCAAGCGCTGGGGCAGCGTGTTCATCGGGATCAGCGTGGAGCCGTCGATCGAGCAGATGGCGGCTTCGCCTTCTTCGCGGACGTCGATCAGAGATGGCGGATTGTCGCCGGCGAGGAGTTGCTGCAGTTCGGTTGGTGTGATTTCGCGAATGGTCATGATGTGAACAAGGTAATCCAGACTTCGCCGTATTCAGCGCGGCGCAGTGCTTTCAGTTTTTTCGTTTCGATGGTGAATGGCTCGCTGCGCCGTTGGTGCTCGATGGCAACAAGGGCATCGTCGCTGAGAATGTTGGCGGTGTCGATGGCAGCGAGCAACTCGTCGTAGCGGCCGAACGAGTATGGCGGATCGGCGTAGATGACATCGAAGAACCGGCCGCGCAGACGGGGGATTTCCGCGAAAACATCGCCGGCGATCGCGGTGACCGGCGCGTCCCACTCCTCGGCGCGCTGTTTGATCGTTGCGATGCTCTTTCGATCCTGCTCGATCGCGATTGCCGCGGCCGCGCCGCGCGAGATCGCTTCGAACGAGAAGACGCCGCTGCCCGCGAAGAGATCGAGAAACTGCGCGCCGTCGATGCGAGAGGCGCAGATATTAAAAAACGCCATGCGCGCGCGCTCCGAGGTCGGACGCGTCTCGGATGGCGGGACGGGAACGCGGCGCCCGCGCAACGTGCCGGTGGTGACGCGCAGGGTGTTCAGCGGCTGGCCGCTCCCGGCGTTCCGATGAAGTAGTTGTAGAGATCTTTCACGTCGACGTAGATGATGGTCGGCTGGCTGAGGCAGTGCAGCTCGACGATCTTGTCGTTCACCACGCGAACGACTTTGTAGATCTTCTTGTCGTCGCCGACGAGTTGGTCGCCGGCTTTCGGCATGTAGCCGGCCACGGTGTTGGTGACGGCGCGGTCCTGATAGATCGCGCGCAGCAAATCCTGCAGCGGGACGATCTGATCGGAGAGCGCCTTTGGCATTCTGGCCATCGGATCAAACTGGCGTTCGACGTAGTTCTGCCCGTCGTACGCGCGCAGCAGCGAACGGCGCGCGTCGCGCGGCTTGCTCAGCTCCGCATCGTGCACGGCGGCCAGCGCGGATGGCGAGATCGTATGGACGTAGCTCTTGAGCGCGTCGTCCGGGATGATGAGCTTTTTCCGGATCGTGCCGCCGGCGCCACTGACTTCCACGACCACGAGGCCGCCTTCGAAGATCGACAGGCGCTGATAGATATCCGAGGTGGCCGCGCTGTAGTCGACGAGTGGCCGCGGCAAGCGTCCATCGATCCGCTGCGAGCCGATGGCTTGCCGGCTGCCAGCCAGTTCCGGGATGTCGTACCTGGCGAGTTTTTTCCTTTCGCGCTCGGGGAGCGGAACGGCGATCGCGCCTCCGAGGGGAGCGGCGTCGACCTGCGTGATGTCGTGCATCGGAGTGGGCGGCGGTGCCGGCAGCGGCGATTGGGACTGAGCCGTTGCCAGGAGGAGCACTGCGAGCATTGGGAGGTGCGGCATGTCGTTTACGAGTGGCCAGTGGTTAGTGGCCAGTGGTCAGGATGCTAGCGACTTCGGTCTTCCTGACCACTGACCACTGGCCCCTGACCACTGGAATCAAGGTACTTGATCGCCATCTCGCGCGCAAACGTCTTCGCTTCGGTTTGCGGGATTTCGCCGGTGAAGACGGCTTCCCGCGTCCGCTCCAGCGCCCTGGCCACGTGCGGGCCGAGCGGGACTTCGAGGTCGTTGCCGCGCAGGGGGAGCTTGAACGACTGGAACTCCTGAAACCTCACCACGTTCGCCTGCTCCTCGGGGACCGCGGCGGCGACGATGCTCAGCATTTCGACCGATGCGTGTTTGAAGAGCCGGAAGCGCTGCCGGTCCGATTTCGTCTCCGAAAGCGCGTCGGTGAAGCGCGGCAATTCGTTGGCGAGCTGGACGACGTTGCGCGCGCGCTTCTGCGAAAAACCGGAGCCTTCCAGGTCGACAGGCGATGCATTGCCGTGCAGCAGCGCGGCGGTGTACATCACCTGCTTGTCGAGAGCCGTGCCGGCCAGAGCACGGGCGGTTCGTTGCAGGCGCGGATCGAGATCGCGATCGTACGGGCGCGTTCCGAAGAGCACATCGAGCACTCCGGCGGCGCTCAATGCAGCGATCGCGTTCGGCGCTGATTCCTCCTCGAAGGCGAGAAAGAGCTCGCGCCAGATTCGTTCGCGCGCGATCGACGCCAGAGCGCCTGCGGCCACCGCGCGATCGAGCAAACGCGCCGTATCGGTTTCGAGCGAGAAGCCGAGCCGCGTGGCCAGGCGGACGGCGCGAAAGATGCGCGTCGGATCGTCGAGAAAGCTCTGGTCGTGCAGTGCGCGGACGGCCATCGCCGCGAGATCGCGCTCGCCGCCGGACGGATCGTGCAACTCGCCAGTGGTAAGGTCGAGGGCCATGGCGTTGATCGAGAAATCGCGGCGGAGCAGATCGTCCTTCAGCCGGCCGGCCGTCACGGTCGGCAGCGCGCCGGGCGAGCGGTAGCGTTCCTTCCGCGCCGTGGCGATATCGATCTCCGGCAACCCCTCGGCGGTGATTTTGTACGTGAGGAACTGCGGAAAGGAACGGAGGCGGCCGTTGATGTGCTTCGCGACGGCGCGCGCCAGTGTCGATGCGCCGTCTTCGAGTGTCAGGTCAATGTCGACGACGTCGTGCCTGCCGAGGAGGACATCGCGCACGGGACCGCCGACGAGGAATGGCCGCAGCTCTTTTTCGGCAGCGACTTCCCTGACGATATCGAGGCCGCGCTTCTGCGCGTTGGGCAGGTTTTCGAGACGGATCATTGGAGGATGGACTCGTAAAGTTCGATCAGCGCCCGGGCGCGGTGCCGCAGCCTGAATTTCGAAGCAGTCTGTTGGGCGGCGATCCGCTTGCTGTTACGGAACTCCGGCTTAAACAGGGCGGCTAGTATCGCATGAGTCCATTCGTTCGGATCGCCGGGCGGAACGAGTACACCGGTCCGTCCTTTTTCGAGCCGTTGAACATTAATGATGATGCGTGAGGCGATGACGGTCGTTCCCGCGACGATGGCCTCGGCGACAAAGCCGTCGAAGTCGTTTTCGCTCATGGCCGGATCGACCCAGACGTCTACGCCGCGTAGATCGTCGGGCGAGGGCGCGGTGTCGAAGAGCAGCCAATCGACGTCGTCGCGATATCGCTGAATGCGCGCCGCGGTCTGTTCGATGATGTTGCGCAGTTGCGGACGGGCGAATGTGCCGACGGTCGGTTTGTGCGGTTGTTTTTCCCCGCCTGCGAAGTAGGTTTCATCGACGGCCTCGGGGATGAATGAATCCGCGGTGTCTTTCAACGGCGTGATGACGCGCTCCGGCTGCGGCGTTCTTCGAAAGCGCCGGCGGTTTGGATGGGCGTTGCTGATGTACGGCAGCTTCAGATCGACATGCATCGCTTCCGGCGCATAGACGTGGATCAAATCCGCGTCGCTCGCCTCGCCGATGCGAACGTCGTGTTCCGCCGACAACGATGCGAAATCGATCCGCTGCGATTTGCGCTCGTACTCGGAAGCGCCGGGGAGAAGAAGCTGCGCGATGATCACGGTGCGGACAGGCTATCCTTCGCGCGCTTCGTGACCCTCATCCTCTATCTCCTCACCGCCGCCTTGCTCCTCGGCATCGTGCATACGTTCATCGCGCGGCTCACGCGATGGGCGGCGCTCGCATTGCTGCTGATTCCTCTCGTGTTTACCGGACGCGCGCTGTTCACGGGACGCGTTTATGCGCCGGTGGAGATGGCGTACATGACGGAGCCGTTGAATGCGTACCGGACCGAAATCGGCGCGCCGCTACCCCAAAACGGAACGTTGTCGGACATCACCTTTCAGATGATCCCGTGGCGGCAGGCGCTGCGGCAGGCGGTGACCGAGCGCGAATGGCCGTTGTGGAATCGCTTCGAGGGATGCGGCGACGTGCTCGCGGGCGCGGCGCAGGCGGCGCCGTTCAGTCCATTTACTCTGATCGCTCTGCTGCTTCCGGTCGCGGCGAGCTTCGGCTTCACGGCGTCGATCGCGTTCTTCATCGCCGCGGTTGGCGCGTTTCTGCTGGCGCGCGATTTTGAATGCAGCGAGCTGGCGGCGCTCGTCGCCGCGGCCGTCTTCACATTTTCCGCGCCGATGGCGTTGCAGATTCTCTGGCCCCTCGGATTCGCCTGGGCATTTCTTCCGCTCGTGCTGCTGGCGGTGCGCCGTGTCGTTGTCGCGCCATCGATCCGATCCGCATCGATTCTGACGGCAGTGCTGGCGCTCGAAGTTCTGGCCGGACATCCCGAGACGCTGCTCCACGTCACATTCCTCGGCGGCATTTACGGCGTCTACGAGCTCGTGCGCCGCGGACGTGCAAACCGCGGACGGGCGATTGCGTTCGCCGCAGCCGCGGGAGTCGTGGCGCTTCTCCTTACCGCCATCGCGCTGCTGCCGTTTCTCGAAGCGAGTCCGCAGACTGGCGAGCATTTCGTGCGCACCGAATTTTTCGCGAAGGGGCCGCTGCGGATTCCGGCCGGGCGGCCGTCGGCGGCGCTCATTTCGGACCTGCTCCCGTACGCGCGGCAATCGTTCCGCCACTTCCTGTTGGCGCATGCCGAGGCAGGGAGCATCGCGCTGGCGCTGGCGATCTTCGCGGTTTGGAAGTCGCGCGCGCGCGAGCGATGGTTCTTCGCGATCCTCGGCATCCTCTGTCTGATGGCAAGTGCCGAGGTGTGGCCGGTCGCGCAGTTTCTTCATCGCCTTCCGCTGCTGCAACTGGCGATGAACGATCGGCTCGCGTCGGCTGTCCCGCTCTGCCTCGGCATCCTGGCGGCGTTTGCGATCGATGCGATTTCCGGCCGCGCCGGCGCCATCATGGCCGGGCTGCTGATTCTTCTCGCGGCGGGCGCCTTCGGGATGCGGCCGGGATCGATCGATATGCCGCGCTTCGTTGCCGAGGTCGCGCCGTTGGCGATTGGCGCGGTGATCGTGCTGTTCGCGCGCAACAGAGCGCTCATCGCGCCGTCACTGCTCGCGCTGATCCTGCTGCAGCGGACGATCTCGGACGGCGCGCTCATCCCGGCGAACGACGCGCGAATTGCGTTTCCGCCGGTCGCGCTTTTCCGGCCGTTGCAGTCGATTCGCGAACCCTTTCGCGTCGCCGCCATCGGACCGGCGCTCTTTCCGAACACCGCAACGATGTACGGCCTCGAAGATGCGCGCGTGATGACGGCGATGTCCCTCGGCGCGATGATCGAGACGTTTCCCGCCTGGTGCCGGCGCGGCAGCTACGGATTCAATCAGATCGATGATCTGACGCGCCCGATGCTGTCGATGCTGAACATCCGTTTCGCGGTCGTGCCGCAAAACGATCCGATTCCCGACGGATGGCGCGACCTCGTTACCGACCACGGCTCGCGGCTGATCGAGAACACGCATGTGCTTCCGCGAGCGTTCGTGCCTCGAAACGTGCGCATCGGCGTTTCGAATGAGGTTGAGGACATGGCCGCGGCAACGGATTTCGCGGATGTCGCGTGGATTGACGTCGCCGGTGTCGCTCACGACGCCGCGAATGGTCCGGGCGCGCTGATGATTCGTCCGCGCAAGCTCGGATTTCACATCGATGCATCAATGGAGAACGACGGCTTCGTGGTCATTTCCGAGGAGGCGTGGAACGGTTGGCGCGCGTATGTCGATGGCCGTCCCGCGAAGCTCGTTCGCGCCAATCACGCCTTCCTCGGCGTCTTCGTTCCCGCGGGGAAGCACGCAATCCGGCTGACGTATTTGCCGCAGCCGTTCGTCATCGGACGCGCAATCACGTTCGGAACGCTGGCGTTGATCGCGTTGGTATTTGTGATCAAACGGCGTGCAGCACCGTTCGTTCGCGCGCAACCGTGCAACGGCAGGTCGCGGAGACCGCATCGGGCAGTCGTCCCGAGGGTGTTAAAACGCCTGGCCGCTCGAGAACGCCACCAGCCATCCCTTGCGGCCGAGCGGATCGCGATTCAATGCGTAGGCGAGGTCGACGCGCAGCAGGTTCTTTGGAGTGCGGGGGAGGCCCATGCGCAGGCCGATGCCGATGTCGCTTTTCACGTGCATCAGGTTCGTAAGGCCGCCATTGGTGGCGTTGCCGGCGTCGGCGAAGGCGACGATGCCGGGCGAGGCGAGCTGCAGGATTTCGCGGCCGAGGTAGAGGCGCTCTTCGACATTGAGAACGATCGCGCGGCTGCCCTCGAAGGCGTGCGCGCGATAGCCGCGAAGGCCGGTCAGACCGTCGGCGAAGAATTGCTGCTCGGCGTCCATGCGCCAGCCGCTGCTCATCGAGAGGCGGCTGAAAAAGGCCGTCGGATGCGAGGCTCGTCCGCCACGGCGGACGTACAACACCGACGTTCCGGCGATGGTGTTGCGCGGTCCGCCGTCGAGACGCGATGACAACGCCACGGCCGGCATGATGAAGCCATTGCCGAGCCATTTGCCGTCGCCGGCGGCGACGCGGAAGTACGACGTGGTCCGGTCCGCGCCGAGTGCCCGCGGAGAGATCGCGCCTTCGATCGAATACTGCCGGCCGAGGTTGAAGTCCTCGTAGCGGATGTCCTTGTTGACGAAGTTGAGTTTGACGAAATCGTTGGCCGCGCTGTCGTAGCGGATGAAGGCGTAGCGGAACTCGCGGTTCGCGGGGAGCAACTGCGGTACGCCATGATTCATCAGCGAAAAAGAGTCATCGATGAAGCGAAAGCCCGCGGTGAGTCGATGAGCGCTGGCGTCGTTCGGATCGAGAGCGACGCCGAAACTTGCGGCGATCTCGCGATGCTTCTGCCGGAACCGTTCGGTCTCGACGCCGCCGCCGTAGAAGTGATCGAACTGCCGGAAGCCGGTGAAGGAAATGTCCGTCGCCCAGGGCGTGGCGAAGGAGTAAAACGGCCGGGTGACCTGAAAGCGGTGATCGTAGCCGTCGGAGTTCACGCCGTAGCCGAAGTTGGCCTTCCAGTAGCGGGCGAAGAATGCCGGATCGGTGTAGCCGACGCCGATGCGGGAACGGTCGACGCCGTGCTGCCATCCGATCTCCATGTCTTTGCCCAGCCCGAGGAGGTTGGTTTCAGACAGCGTCGCGCCGACCGTGCTTTTGCCGCCTTTGCTGCCGGCCTGGGTTTCAGGCGCGATCGACCAGGAGTCCTGCGTGGTGACGGTGACGTCGACGACGCCGTCGTGCGGCTCGGATGCGACGACAGACGCGGACTTGAGAAAGCCGAGCGCACGCAGATTGCGCTCGGTCTCGGCGAGCCGCGAGGGGCTGTACGGATCGCCTTCGTGGAAGAGGAGAAACTTCTCGATGACGGACGTGCGCGTCTCGATGTGCAGCCGGTCAGCGAGCTTGTAGAGCGGTCCGTGCCCTGCCTCCGTGTCCGAATAAACATCGAGCGGATGGATGGTGATGGTGCCGATACGGAGGGTCGGCTCCGTTTGCGCGCTGAGCGCGGCGGCGACTGCGAACCCGAGGAGCGCGAGGAGGACGGATTTCACCGGATGCAGTTTTTGAGAGTAGCAGATCGCGTGTATTGGCGAAGGGGAACGGTTCACGCGGAGGGCGCGGAGAGGCGGGAGAAGATTTGCTATCCTGCGCGTCACACCAATCCCGGAGGAAATCCTTGGACAGTTATCGAGGCGGATGGATCGAAATCATCGCTGGAGGCATGTTCTCCGGAAAATCGGAGGAGTTGATCAGGCGCCTGCGCCGGGCGGTGATCGCGCGGCAGCGCGTGCAGGTGTTCAAGCCGCTCATCGACGACCGCTTCAGCACGGAAGACATCGTGTCGCGCGACGACCGCCGGCTCAAGGCGCACGCCGCGGCCACGAGCGCGGAGTTGCTGACGCGCGTCGAGATCGGGATGCAGGTGGTGGGAATCGACGAGATCCAGTTCTTCGACGACGGCATCGTCGACGTCTGCATGCAGTTGGCAGACGCCGGAATTCGCGTGATTGCCGCCGGACTCGATCAGGATTACATGCGCCGTCCGTTCGGGCCGATGCCGGCGCTGCTGGCAGTGGCCGAGGACGTGTCGAAGATGCACGCGGTATGCGTCCGCTGCCGCGGCGCGGCGCACTATTCGCAGCGTGTTTCAGGCGGCAATGCGCAGGTGGAAGTGGGCGACTCGTCGTACGAGGCGCGATGCCGCGCGTGCTACGAGTTGTACAAATCCGCTCCGATCGAGGAGCCGGCGGTGCAGCTCACGATCACCGCCTCGGCCTGACATTTGTTGTCAGTGCCGGGGTCAATAGAATGACCTTCGCGCTCGATTGCGAAGTCGCATCGATCCGATAAGCTGCTTCTTTTCAGAGCGCTGCGCTCGTCAGATGGTTTGGTATCGCGCTTGCCGTTATACTCTCTGCCTTCCCCAAAAAAAAGAGAGGTCCGGAGTGATACGAAGACAGAAGGGCTTCACCCTGCTCGAATTGCTAGTGGTCTGCGCGATCATCGGCATCATTGCCGCGATCGCCATTCCGAACCTGCTCGTGGCCATCCAGCGTTCGAAACAACGCCGGACGATGGTGGACATGCGCAACATCGCCACGGCATGGGAAGTGCGAAACAGTGAGACGGGCCGCTATAACGCCGCTGGGCAGGCGAATGGCGTCGAAGGTGCCGATCAGTTGATCTCGCTCACAAATCTGCAGACGATGCTGGAGCCGACGTATATACGAATTTTGCCCAAACTCGATGGATGGGGAACGCCATATCAGACGTACACGGATAAGGCGTATGGCAATGCGGCGCAAGCCAAGGTGTACGCGATCATTTCCGGCGGGAAAGACCAGGTCATCGAGGCCGATCCGACCACGGGCCCATTCACGAATTTCGATTGCGACATCGTCTACAGTAATGGGGTTTTTCTTTCGTACCCGGACGGTCTGACGTTTAACAAGTAGGCGCGCACGATCGTCAAAAACGACCGCATGCACTCGTCCCGGACGCTCGGCATCCTGGCACTTTTCTTCTGCCTGCTGGCGCCCGTCCAATGCCGCCGCGCCGCCGCCGCTGGTTCCGGCGATCCGGTCGAACGCGAAGCGGAAGACGCGCTCGTTTCGTACCTGCGCATCGATACGTCCAATCCGCCCGGTAACGAGACGTCCGGTGCGCGATTTCTGCAGCAGCTTCTGATCAAGGACGGCATCGACGCGAAACTGATCGGCTCCGATCCGAAACGGCAGGCGGTGTACGCGCGGCTCGTATCGGGATCGAATGAAAAGGCGCTGGTGCTGCTGCATCACATCGATGTCGTTCCCGCCGTCGCCAGTCAATGGACCAACCCGCCGTTCGCCGGCGTTCGCTCGAACGGCTACCTCTGGGGACGCGGCGCGCTCGACATCAAGTCCCTCGGCATCGCGGAGTTGATGGCCTTCGTCGATTTGAAACGACGCCACGTGCCGTTGCGGCGCGACGTGATCTATCTGGCCACGGCCGATGAGGAACTCGGCGGCATCAACGGTTGCCGCGCGATTCTCGATCAGCATCCCGAGCTCTTCGCGAACGCCGGCTTCGTGCTCAACGAGGGCGGCTACAACGAGACCATCGTCGATCACGTTTCGTTCTGGGGCATCGAGGTGCAGGCGAAGGTGCCGCTCTGGCTTCGGATCACGATGAAGGGAAGCGCGGGCCATGCGGCCTCGCCGCCGGACGACGGCGGCGCGCTCGGCAAGCTCGTTCGCTCGCTCGACGCGATCAGCCGCATTCCGACGCCGTATCGCCTGACGCCGTCCGTGGCGCGCGCGTTTCACGAAGCGGGAAACGCGCGGCCCGACGAACGCGGCGAAGTTTTGCGCGGCATCGCGGATCCGATGGACGTCGCGCGGGTCGAGCGCGTGCTCTCGCCCGGATACCGCGCGTTGTTGCACGACACGATCGCGATCACGCGCGTCGACGGCGGCAGCGCGATCAACGTACTGCCGGCGAATGCGTCGGCCGACGTCGACATCCGTCTGCTGCCCGATGAGACGCCGAATGCGATGACGGCGAAGGTGAAGGAGACGCTGCCCGCCGGCGGTGAACTGCACGTGCTGCTGGACTCGCAGCCGGTTCCGGAGAGTCCGAGCGATACGGAGCTGTTCCGCGTGCTGTCGTCATCGTTCCAGAACGCCGAAAGGGGTTCCATCGTCGGCCCGGTTGTCGGCGCGGGGACGTCGGACAGCCGCTACTTTCGCGCGCGCGGCATCGTGGCGTACGGCATCGCGCCGTTCAAGGTGAATTACTACGACGCCGACACGGTGCACGCGAACGACGAGCGCATTCGCGCGAGGTTCTTCGCCGAGGGCGTGCGGCTGATGCGGACGATCGTGTCGAATTTTTGCGCGGCCGGATCGGGCGTGCGATGAAGCATCGCTGGGCGTTTGCGGCAATCGCGATCTGCGTTCTCGCTGTCTTCGCGCCGGCGCTGATTCGCAACGAGGTCTTCTCGCTGCGCGATCACAGCGATTACTTTCAGCCGCTGCACTGGTTCACCGCGAATGAGCTGCAGCACGGCCGGCTGCCACTGTGGAATGCGTACAACGCGTCGGGCGAACCGTGGCTCGCCAATCCGCAGACGGGAGTTTTTTATCCGCCGGCCTGGCTGTTCGTCGTTCTTCCGTTCGCGCGTGCCTACGTCATCTATCTCGCGCTGCATGTGCTCCTTCTCGGATGCGGCGCATATCTGCTGTTCGCGCGGTTGACGAGGCCCGGCGGCGGCGCGCTCACCGCCGCGCTCGCGCTGACGTTTTGCGGGCCGGTGATGTCGCTCCTCGACGTCTCGAACAATCTGACCACGTTCGCGTGGGTGCCGCTCATCGTCTGGTGCGCGCTCAGCGAAGTTTCGGCGATGACGTGCGGCGCGGTCATGGCGCTTTCGTTTCTCGCCGGCGAACCGTTCTTCGCGTCGATCGGAGCGTTGCTCTTTGTGATCGTCAGAAGGCGCGGATGGATCGACAAGCTCGAAGCCGCGGCGATGGCGTTCGCCGTTTCCGCGGTTCAACTCTTTCCGTTTCTGAGCTGGATTGCGAACAGCGATCGGACGCGGGGAGGCATGACCAAAGCGGACATCCTCCTCGGATCGATGCCGCTGCGCGACTGGCTCCTGCTCGCCATTCCACCGAAGCCGGGCCGCGTGTTCGATCCGTCGATGGGTCAACAGTTCCTTCCGATCGTCTACGCGGGGCTGTTGACGATCGTCTTGGCCATGATTGGCATCGTTGCGGCGCGGCGCCGCGCGATCGGCTGGACGGCGCTCATTCTTCTGTCGGTACTCGTCGCGGCAGGCAGTCACCTTCGCCCGCTCGGCGATGCCGTCGCGGCATTGCCGCTGACGATCTTCCGGTATCCGGCGCGTGTGGTGCCGTTCGCGGTGCTCGGAATCTGCGCGCTGGCCGCGTTCGGATGCAATCGCGCGATTCGCAGCGAGCCGCTGAAACTTCTCCTCGCGCTGCTGACGTTCGTCGATCTCGCCGTGCGCATGCAACCGCTGCTCGTAACGGTGCCGTTCAATCCCGCGCGCGTTCCGTATCCGGCAGCGATCGGACGCGATTCGAAGATAGTGCGCATCGGTATGCCGGACAATCGGGACCGCGACGGCTGGATCCTCGGCTATCTCAATCTCTACCAGCGGCGTTTCGACGCGTGGACCGCCTCGCCCGTCATCGCGCAGCGGTACGCGGACGTGATCCGGCCTGCCATCGTTCGCGCCAATCTTCCGGCGCTGAACGATGTCTCCGCCGGCTACATCCTTGCGCCGCAGCCGCTCGCTGCATTCCAGCCGGTCGCGGCTGCGCCGGGCGTGGTCGTTTATCGCAACGTCCACGCGTTTCCGCTCGCCTATTTTGAAGATGCCGCGCACCGAATCGCCGTTGTGAAGACGCTGGCGCTCACGCCTTCATCCGTATTCATCGAGGTCGATGCGCCGTTCGCGGGAGACGTGATCGTCACGCAGCAGATGAGCAGCGGATGGCGCGTGGAAGTCGACGGAGCGCGCGCGGTTGCGAATGAATCCGCGTTGTTTCGTACCGTCCATGTCGGTGCTGGACATCACGCGGTGACGTGGATCTATCGCCCCGCATCGCTTCTTGCAGGTGCGATTGTGACGATGATCGCGATCGTGCGCTTGCTCTTTTCGCGATGGTTTGTCAAGCGTGATGCGCGTGAAAAATTTCTTCGCGAAGACGCGAGAAATGCGTAGCAACTTTCGTGAAGGAGGGGTGTAGAATCCCGCTCTTCCAACGACGACCAGGGGCAAATTCAATGCTAAGTATCGATGATCGTTTGAACCAGATCATTCGCGAATTAATTGGTAGCGGAATCACTCTCGAGCAGGCCGTGGAGGCCTTCGAGGGCAAGTACATCGTGGCGGCCATGTCGGCCAGCCGCGGCAATGTGACGCAGGCGTCGAAAGCGCTGGGCGTGCATCGCAACACACTCCACAACAAGCTTCGCTCGCAGACGATGCTCAACGGATTTGCCGATTCCATTCGCCCGATGCGCCGCCGCCTTTCCGCGCATACGGCGCGAGAAAAGAAACCGTCGAACGGAAAAACGACGCGCTCGCGTTAACCAGGGAACCTTTGCCACAGTCGCTCTCGCTTCCAGGTTCCGCCGGTCTCCGACAATCGATCACCGATCTCCTCCGCCGCCGCGGCAGCCGGATGCTTCCGATCAAAGAGATCTGGGAACGTCTCGAAGGCGTCGACGCGACGCGCGAACAGGTCGAGCGCGCCGTCGATGAGCTCGAGCAGGACGGCATCGTCGTCGCCGTGCGCGGCAAGCGCTACTCGCTGCTCGAGTTCACGCCGTATCACGCCGGACAGATCCGCGTGCATCCCGATGGCTACGGCACCGTCTTCGGCGGCGGCGGCGAAGAGCACGACGTCTTCATCGACCGCCGCTCGATGAAGGGGGCGATGAACGGCGATCTCGTCATCGTCCGCGTCGACAAGCACGCGCCGAAGTACCACACCATCCGCCAGCGCAAACTCATCATCGGCGAAGTATCGAAAGTGCTGCGCCGCGCGCATCGCACCGTCGCCGGACGCTTTCACGCCGATCCCGATCAGCCGTATGTCACTCCGTTCGACACGCGACTCGATCACGACGTCGTCATCGATCGCGACGGCACGCTCGATGCCCGCGATCAGGAGATGGTGAACGTCGAGATCGATCGCTATCCCGACCGCACCAGCCACATCGCCCGCGGCCGCGTCGTCGAAGTCCTCGGCATGATCGGCGAGCCCGGCGTCGACATCGAGCTGGTCATCCGCAAGTTCCACATCCCGCATCTCTTTCCGCCGGAAGTGCTCGCCGCGGCCGACGCCGTTCCCGACGAGGTCAAGCCTGGCGAGGTCGCGAAACGCGTCGATCTGCGCGAGCACAACATCGTCACCATCGACGGCGAGACTGCCAAGGATTTCGACGACGCCGTCGAAGTGCAGCAACTCACCAACGGCAACTATCTCCTCGGCGTGCACATCGCCGACGTCTCGCATTACGTGACCGAGGGAAGTGCGCTCGACGAAGAAGCATTCGAGCGCGGGACCTCGGTCTACTTCCCCGGACGCGCCGTGCCGATGCTGCCCGAGCGGCTGTCAAACGGAATCTGTTCGCTGAATCCGCGCGTGGAGCGGCTCACATTTTCGGTCGACATCGAGATCGATCGCAAAGGCCGTTTCGTCGACCGCAAGGTTTATCGCTCCGTCATCCGCACAAAAGAGCGGATGACGTACACGAACGTCAACGCCTTCCTCGTCAACGAAGGCGTCGCACAGCCGAGCGGTCCGCCGCCGCATGGCGTGGTCGTGCCGGAAGCGGAGGAGCTTCGCCAGCGATACGGCTACCTGCTCGCCGATTTCACGCGGATGCACGAGCTGTACGACATCCTGCGCAAACGCCGCGACGCGCGCGGCTCGATCGATTTCGACTTGCCAGAAGCCGAGGTCATCCTCGATGCCGCGGGCGTGATCGATGCGATCAAGCCGACCGAGCGCAACGTCGCGCATCGCATCATCGAAGAGTTCATGCTCGCCGCGAACGAAGTCGTGGCCTCGGAGCTCGTCTTCGCCAATCAACCGGGCATCTACCGTGTCCATCAGCAGCCCGACCCGCAGAAGCTGCAGGACCTGCGCGAGATCCTCAAGGAGTTCAAGCTCACGCTGCGCGGCGATCCGGAAGACATGCGTCCCGCCGAGTTGCAGCGCGTGCTGAAGTCGGTCGAAGGGACGCCGGAGGAACGCTTCCTCACGAACATCGTCCTGCGCTCGATGAAGCGCGCGTTTTACTCCGAGGAGAACATCGGACACTTCGCGCTGGCGATTGCGAACTACGGTCACTTCACCTCGCCGATCCGCCGCTATCCCGACCTCATCGTGCATCGGCGCCTCGGCGAGTTGATCGCGAACGGTCCGCTGTACGGCGAGCGGCTTACGGAGGTTGAACGCGCGCATCCGCTGTACGCCGCGCAGTCGAGCGACCGCGAGCGCCGCGCGGACGAGGCCTCGCGCGAAGTGCTGGAGTGGAAGAAAGTCATCTTCATGCGCGACAAAGTCGGCGAGAAGTTCGCCGGCACGGTCACCGGCGTTGCGTCCTTCGGCCTTTTCGTCGAGCTGGACGAAATCTTCGTGCAGGGGATGGTGCCGGTGGCGACGATCGGCGGCGATTTCTGGGCTTTCCGCGAGCGCGAGCACCGGCTGCGCGGCGAGTCCACCGGCCGCGAGATGCGCCTCGGCGACAAGGTTACGATCGAGGTGAAGTCGATCGACGAAGACCGCCATCAGCTCGAGTTCCGCCTGCTCGAGATCGGTGGATCGCCGATTGCACTGCGCGAACGGTAGCCGGCATGGAACGAAACGACTTAGCCAAACAGATCACCTCTCTCGTCGATCAGCGAGTCGCACTCGAAACGAAGTTGCAGAATGAGCCGGGCGAGATTTCGGAGTCGCGCGCCCGGCAGTACGGCGACGACTACAGTGCGCTGCAGCGCAAGCTGGCCGGGCTGTTCAAGCAGACCAGCGACGAGCCGCAACGCATCACGCTGATGCTGGAGCTGATGCGCATCCTCGAAAACCGCCTCGTCTACCTGCACAACTTCATCGTCGACACGACTTCGGACAATCGCATCCTGGCCCAGCTCGTCACGCAGTTCATCGAGCAACTGGGATCGCAGCGCAGCAGCGTCCTGACCAACCTCGAAGCGACGTACTACCGCGCCGTGGCCACGCTCTACGCCGGCGACGTTGCCAGCGCGCGCGACGGATTTTCAGAAGCGTGCGCCTCGGAGGAGTCGGACGAGGCTAACGACATCAAGTACAAGTCGTACGTCATCCTCGGCCATCTCTCGCATGAGGCGCACGACTACGCGAAGGCGAAAGATCTGCACGAACAGTCGCTCCGCTATTCGCAGAACAACAACGTGACCGCGCAGGCGCTCGCGCTGAAGGCGTTGAATTCATACGCTCTCGGCGACCGCGACGACGCGCTGCATCTGTTCAAAGAGTCGCTGCAGCTCTTCGACGCAAATCAGCCGTTCTTCAATTCGTACTTTTTCCGCAACGCGCTTCTCTTCTGCGGCGCGATCCACTTCGACGCCCGCGATTACAAGAGCGCCGCTCCGTACTACCAGCAGGTCCTCGAAAACGTCGAGCAGAATTCCTACGACTACTTCGACGCCCAAACGCACCTCGGCCGCATCGCCTACGCCCAGCAGCAGTACGACGACGCCGCGGCGTCGTTCGAAAAAGCCGCGCAATCCCAGAAGCTCAGCGAAAACGAATACGTCATCGACACCTGGTTCTGGATCGCCCGCACCCACCTCAAACGCAACGACACCGGCAGCGCGAAGCCCTACCTCGAAAAGATCGCCGCGACGGACGTGAAGTACGAGAAGAAGGCGCAGGCGGTGGAGCTGCTGCAGAAGATCGCTTGAGCTGATCGCAGAGTCAGCGTCGCCGTACCAGGGCGGGCTGTCGCTCATCAAGATCCTCTAAGCCGCGGAGCGGCGAAATTTACGTAGCCCACGGTGGGAAAACGTGATCAGAGTTAAATCCAGCCGCGGAGCGGCGAAATCTACGTAGCCCACGGCGTAAGCCGTGGGAAACCGGGCGCGACCCCGAATCCAGCCGCGGAGCGGCGACATCTACGTAGCCCATGGCGTGAGCCATGGGAAACCG
>ERZ1739052.53-NODE-53-length-18910-cov-9.037762_pt1 | contig 18910 bp, 20 predicted proteins | sample MGYA00581761_ERZ1739052 | MGnify/ENA primary metagenome ERZ1739052 (study PRJEB42929, sample SAMN08275524) | rhizosphere metagenome | isolation source: Rhizospheric soil replicate 1 | host: Colobanthus quitensis and Deschampsia antarctica | place: Antarctica: Devils...
AGCTACTATTCCAACTCAATTCCGCCAGAAGATCAAGCCGGTAAACAGATACCCCAAAGCAAAGGCTGCTCCGGTCGTGGCTGGCGCGCATACGTCCGGGCAGTATCAACTGTTCCAAGGCAGCTACTATGCTCTTTCTACCGCCGAACTCCAGCGTGACGCCGTTTTTCTGATCGATAGCGAGACGGGTAGGACATGGATATTTTCCGACACCTGGAACGCTGACCACACGGGTTCTATTCAAGGGTGGCTACCGTTGGGTGAGGTTCATCTGATCAAGACCACTCCGCCACAGCCATGAGGAGTTCGTTTTGAGTCGACCGAAGAATATGCTTCGCACATGGCTACTGTTCTGGACTACTTCGAAACCGACTTTCCTCATGTAATTCCATTCGACCAAGAGGTCGGAATCGAATTAACGAACCGCTCCGGGACAATCGTCACACGTACCTTTCGCGCTCGAATCCATTCTGACTACGACGCAAACGCCATTTTCTTGTCTGCATACATATCGGACCCTGAATACTCAATCGAACTTGCCGATTCTTTTCTTGAGCATGCCGAGGAAGTAGCGGGTCGGGCTCAGAGGAGTGTCCTGAGTAGCGGCCTCGCCGGAGACCCGCAGATTCAAGGTCCTGACCTTCGGTTCGCAGGAAGGGTCTTCTTGTACATCGACGCGGACATTCCTGAAAGCAGGACCGAAGCCTTAGTAGGCCTAGGAAAAGACCGTGGTCTCGAGCCCATCGTTCGTGGTCGGTTCTCCGCGAGCGCGCGCACGCGCGAAGAGACACCGGTAGCATTTATTTCGTACGACTCGCGCGACAAGGACGACATCGCGAAGCCCCTCGCGCTTAAACTCGCGGCCTTCGGCTGTCCTGTTTGGTTTGACGAGTTCTCCCTTCGGGTAGGAGACAGTCTTCGCGAGAGTATCGAGCGAGGACTTCGCGAATGCGAGAAGTGCATTCTGGTGGTCTCACCGCATTTTCTGGCAAACACTGGCTGGACAAAGACCGAGTTCAACGCAATCTTCACCCGCGAAATCCACGAAAGGAATCACGTGATCCTGCCGGTTTGGGCTGGTGTCACAGCGCAAGATATTTACGAGTACAGTCCCACGCTCAAGGACCGTTTCGCCATTTTTTGGGAGCGAGGCCTAGATGAGGTTGTTCAAGAAATTCGGCGGATGGTAAGTCATTGATCCACCAGTGAAGAACACCCCGATCATCGGCGGGTCGTTCTCTCACCTTTGCAGTAGCGACGCTACGTCGGCACCGTCGAATACGGATGTTAACTCGCTCACCTTGCACGGCAGTGCTGCTGCGAGGCGGAGTATCGTCACGAGATTCGGCAGCATCACGCCACGCTCCATCTCACTGATGTGACTCTGAGGAAGGCCGGCTCGTTCTGCGAGAACGACTTGAGTTACATCGCGGCCCTGTCGCAACTCGCGCAGGCGTTCGCCGAGCAATTCGCCGGCGCTCTTGCCCGCCTTCTTCACCGCGACGACCCCTTGACAATCGATCTGATTGTATATAGATTTATCTCGATATCAAGAGAGGCCGACACCATGCTCGAATCCGACATCATCGACCGCATCCGCCACATCTTCCTACACCCGCGCCCGCACGTCAGCATTTCTCAGGCGACGGGACTCCTCGGGTGGACGCGGCGCCAGATGCTTGACGCCATCGACGCAGGGGACGTTGAGCTGATCACGACGCCGCTTGGAAAGTGGTGTCCGCGTCCGGAGATGATGTCGAAGGCGCTGGAGATCTGGCCGGTCGACGTGATCGAAGAAGCGCTTGGCGCCGATGCGGACCGTGTTCTCCCGCAGGCAATCCGCACGAAAGAGCTGCGCGTCCGGTTGCCGCGGCATCATGTGGACATGCTGGAGTACAGGGCGGAGCAGAGAAAGACCACCGTCAGCGGCGTTCTCGCCCGCGAGCTGGACGGCATTGCAAGCGCGCACGCGGAGGAGCTATCCGCCGTGCTGCCCGGCTTCGCCGCGGCGATGGCGTGGCCGGACGCGACAACGACGATGGTCGAAGCACGATGAAGGCGATGCGTGGACGGTTTGTGAACGGCCGGATCGAGATTGACGGGGAGCGACGACAAACAGTCATGGTCAATCATTCGTAGCGTTTCGCCGAGGTACTATTGGATTTCATGAGTGAGCACGCCTTAGAAACGGACGCTGATGTCGAGCTGACGCCCGAGGAAGTGGCCGAACTGGAAGAGCGTATTGCGGCAGTGGAACGGGGCGAATTCGTGGACGGTGACGAAGTGATTCGCCGTCTGCGCAGCGGCTACTATGCGTCGGCTGATCGTCGAAAGTCGCGCTGAGCGCGAGATCGAGGCCGCTTCGATCTGGTGGCACGACCATCGCGACAAAGCGCCGGCCGCATTTGACGATGACCTCGCCGCTGCGCTCGTTTTGATCTGTCGCGATCCCAACATCGGCGTGTCGATGCCAGCGATGAAGCGCCGCGGCGTCCGAAGAATTACGATCGAGCGGGTGCACTACTACGTCTATTACCAAGTCACGGCTGAGTCGGTAGTTGTGCTGTCGGTTTGGCATGCAGCACGCGGCACGTCTCCCCGCGTGTGAAACAATCCCACCCATGCCCACCCTCCCCGCTGACACGATTGAAGTGATCCTCCGGCTCTTCGCGGCGGCGGCGATCGGCGGGTGCATCGGGCTCGATCGCGAGGTTCGTCGGAAGCCGGCGGGGATGCGCACGCATGCGCTGGTGGCGCTTGGGTCGGCGCTGGTGACGCTGGTCGTGGTTCGCTTCGATCCGGCGGCGCTGCATGTGGACGCGATCAGCCGGGCCATTCAGGGGATCATCGCCGGCGTTGGATTCCTCGGCGGCGGCGCGATTCTGAAGGCGGAGCATGAGATGGTCAGCGGGCTTACGACTGCCGCTTCGATCTGGCTGGTGGCATCGCTCGGGATCGCGTGCGGCGTCGGACAGTGGGTGGCGGCGCTGATTGCGCTCGCGTTCGCATTACTCATCCTCATCGTTGGCGGGCCGGTTGAAGGGCTCGTTCATCGCGTTGCCAGCCGGCGCAAGATGCCGCCCAACCTTCCGCCGACCTAGTCAGGTGAGGGACGTTCCTTGGCTGCTGGCGAAGCGGTGGGCACCGCGTGCCGAGGTATCATTCGGAAAGTCATGAGCCAACATCCGATCACGACAGAGGAAGGGGTTGAGCTCGATCCTGAAGAACTCGCGGAGTTGAACGCCGCCATTGAAGAAGCAGAGCGCGGCGAAGGGATGGATGCCTTCGAATTCCTCAAACAGCTTCGCGAAGGAACGTGGCGCGGCGAATCCTCATAACGATCCCGCGCGCGCAGCGCGAGATCGCCACCGCTCGCGCATTGTGGCGCGAGCACCGGGAGAAAGCGCCGCTTGCCTTTGACAGCGATCTCGATGATGCATTTACTTTGATCCTGCAACATGCGAACGCCGGCATCCCGGTACGAAACACGAACAGCGGACGTACGCGTCGTTTGTACATCGAGCGAATCAGCTACTACCTCTATTACGAGGTCTCCGACAGCTCGATTATCGTGGTGAAGTTCAGGCACTCCGCACGCTGGCCTCCGCCGCGCCTGTGAAAAATCCTTCCTGTACTCGGTCGAGGCGTAACTACCCCAGGATCGCCTTCGCGCACTCCTCGGGATGCGAGAAATGACACGCGTGGGCGCCGCGGAGTAGCGTGAGATTGGCGATTGCGGTGCGGTCGACGAGCGGGTCACGTTTGCCGGCGAACATTTCGAGCGGCGGCGGCGCGGTGCGGATATCCACGGCGTAGCGGCGGTAGGTTGCGAACCAGCGTCCGAGGCCGGAGCGCCAGTAGGCGCGGGCGACGTGGGTGTAGAGCGCCAGCGGCTCGCGGAACGCATCGATGATGAGGGCGTCGAGAAGGCGAATGGGATGGCGCGGCGACCAGAGCGGACCGATGCAAACCGCGCGTTTGACGACGTCGGGACGGAGCCGCGCCAGATGCGCGACGGCGTTGCAGCCGAGGGAATGGCCGATCCAGGTGGCGCCGCGGATGGAGAGCGCGTCGGCCCAATCCGCGAGAATCGTCGCGTGCTCCTCGGCGCCGGCCGAGGGGCCGTCGATGCTCGCACCGAAGCCGGGCAGGTCGGGAGCGATCGGATGCGCGCCGCGCGCGTAGAGCGCTCGCGCGAAACGGCCGAAGTAGGCGCTGGACATGCCGAGGCCGTGGATGAGTACGACGTCACGCCGGCGTCCGGCGGCGCGATGCGCGATGCCGTTTGTCCAACCGGACAGACCCCAGGAGAACGTGGGCTCTGCCGCGCCGTTGGCGACGTCGACGTCATCGAGAAACGACAGTAGCGCGTCGTTGAAGGCAAGCGGGTTTTCCCACATCGGCACGTGGCCGGCGCGCGGAATCACGCGCAATTTCGCGTGCGGCATCTCCTCGAGCATCTGCTTCGCGTAGGTGAGCGGGACGAGCGGATCGTGCTCGCCCCAGATGAGCAGCACCGGCATCGTCAGCTTGCGCATCAGCGGGCGCGCGTCGTCGCGGAGCAGACGCGCAAAGGCGACCGCGATCGCCGTCGGACCGGCGCGGAAGAGGTCGCGCGTGAGGATCAGCAGAAACGTTCGCCAGCCGTGCGGCATGGCGATGTTTTCGATGTGCGCGCCGGGCGCGATCTCGAACGGGATGCCGGTCGAATCAATGAGGACGAGCGAGCGGACGAGATCGGGACGGCTCGCGGCCAGATGAATCGCAATCTGTCCGCCGAGGGAGTTGCCGGCCAGATGGACGGGGGCATCGAAGGAGGACTCGATCCAGCGCGCCAGCAGCGCGGCGATGTCATCGAAGCGCAGCGGCAGATTGCTGCGGCGCAGGAAGAAACGATTCCGTCCGAAGCCGATCAGGTCGACGGCAGAGACGAGGTAGCGCTCGGCGAGGACATCAATATTTTGCCGCCACCAATCCGACGAGCCGCCGAGGCCGTGCAGCAGGACGATCGGCGTCCCGCTGCCGGCGCGAGTCTCCCACAACGTGAACGGCGGCAAGTCGACGCGGCGGTTGACAGGCACGGCAGGTTACCGCCGGATCCGTCCCTCTTCGACCATCAGACAGCGATCCTGCACCACTTTGATGCCGGCCTCGGCCAGCCGCTGCGCGGCCTCATCGTTGCGGATGCCGAGCTGGAACCAGACGCTTTTCGGCTTCGCGGCAAGGATGTCATCGACGTGCGGCGGGATGTCGTTCGGACGGCGAAAGACGTTGACCATGTCGACAGGACGACCGATATCTGCGAGTTTGCGGAACACCGGTTTGCCGAGGATCTGAGTGACCTCGGGGTAGTAAACGGGAACGGGGATGATGTCGTAGCCGTTCTCGGCCATGTGCGCGGGAACGTAGTAGCCGGCCTGATCGGCGTGCGACTCCGGCTTGATGCCGAGGACGGCGATTGTCTTTGTGTCGCGGATCACGGCGGCGATCCCGGCGGAGTCGTTAATTAGGTTTGTTTTCCAGTCAGTCATGGCGGGGGAGAGTAGCAAAAAGTAAGCTACCGTATCGCAATGGAGCGATGTCGTTACACGGAATAACTAAATTGGCGCGACGTTGTCCTTGGCAATCAATCGCAGTCCAAAATCCAACAAAAAGTGAGGTCTACGACCTGATGAAACGCGCAGCTTTCGTCGCCCTGTTGTTCATCGTCCCGCTCACCGCGTTCGCCTCAGCGCCGACGCAGGCCGTCATCGTGATGATGAAGCCGGCCGGCCGCATCGCGGCGAAGACGTCCATGACGTTTGACTCGAGGGTCTCCGCCGATGAGCGCGACCTTCGCGAGCTGCCAGCCATCAATGGCTTCGCGGCGAATCTCACCAATGAAGACATTGCCGCGCTGAAAGCGACTGGCAACGTCGTTTCGATCGAGCCCGATCTGGAGCGCCACGCATTCGCTGACAGCGTGACGCCCGGCCAGCAGACGACGCCGTACGGCATTAACAGCGTCAACGCGCCGGCGGTGTGGCCAGTCACGCGCGGCAAGTCGCTGGCGAACGGCCCCGCGATCCACGTGGCGATCATCGACACGGGCATCGACTACAACTTTTCGGAGTTGTCGGGCGCGTTCAAGGGCGGCTTCAACTACGTCGGGCGCAACGGCGATCCGCTCGATGACAACGGACACGGCACGCATGTCGCCGGAATCGTCGCCGCCGCCAACGATGGCGCGGGCGTGGTCGGCGTGGCCTCGGACGTGGACGTCTATTCGCTGAAGGTGCTCGACACGTGCGGCAGCGGCCGGACGAGCGACATCATCCAGGCCGTGCAGTGGGTCGTCGACAAGAAGAAAGAGATCGGCGGCAATTGGATCATCAACCTGTCGCTCGGATCCGACACGGCATCCACGTCTGAGGCGACGGAGTTCGCAACTGCAACCGATGCGGGGATCCTCGTCGTGGCCGCGTCGGGTAATGGCTATGACACCACTCCAGTGGACGGTCTCGCTTATCCCGCCGCCTATCCGGGCGTTGTGTCGGTTGGTGCGGTCGACTCGACGAACAAGATCGCAACGTTCTCGCAACGCGGTGCTGATCTCAAGGTCGTGGCGCCTGGCTTCAACGTGTTGTCGACGTATGTGTCGCCATCGGTTGCCGCGAATGACGGACGAAAGTTCGCGGCGGTGCGCGCTGACTATAAAGACAACACCACGAAGGAGGACCTGACGTTTAGCGCCTGCCCGCCCGCGACGACAGGCATCAGTAGTACCTTCGTGTTCTGTGGTTTCGGCGGCACTGCTGCAGAGTTTCCCGCGTCGGTCAAAGGCAAGATCGCTCTCGTCTCCCGCGGAAACAACGTCGCGTTTTTCGACAAGGCGCAGAACGCCTCGAAAGCCGGCGCAATCGGTGTGATCGTCTTCGACAACGCTCCGGTCGATCCGGCAAGCCCGGTCTTCCCAGGGTTTTTCACGACAGCCACAACGGCGGCAGCGATTCCAGCGTCAGCACCGTTTCTATTTGTCTCGCAAGCAGACGGGCAGGCACTCCAGGCCACGCCCAACGCGACCATCACGATGAGCAGCGGCTTCGAGACCTTCGAACTCCTCGGCGGAACGTCGATGGCGTCCCCGCACGCCGCGGGCACCGCGGCGCTGGTGTGGGCGGCCTCGCCGAACTCCACCGCGACCAGCGTCATCACGGCCCTCGAGCAGACAGCGAAGGACCTCGGCGACGTGGGCAAGGACAACGTGTACGGCTACGGCCTCGTGAACGCGTACGATGCCGCCAAGCAGCTCAACCCGGCGGCGTTCGGCTCCGGCGTCACTCCGGTAATCGGACCCGTGCACGGCCGGATGGCCGGACGTCGCGGACACTGACGTTCATCGTTCGCACACTTCAACGCGGCGCCTTCAGGCGCCGCGTTTTTTTTATTGGTAGACTTTCCGCCTTCAGCACAAGTGAGGACCGCGACCGTGAAACGAGCCGCATTCGCTGTACTACTTTTCGTGATCTGTGTCTCCGCCGTCGCCGAGCAGACGCAGTGCTATATCGTCGACCTCGGCCCGCCCGGCGTCGACGATTACTACGGCTTCGGGATGGTCGACGCCGTCGCCGCCTCGCGATGGCTCGCGCCGGCAGCATTCGGACTGCCGCCGCGCCCCGACCTCCGCACACACGCCGCGCATTGATAGGCTGCGACGAAATCGTTCTGCAAGCATGTCGCGGCTAGCGACATCAGACGCTGCATCTTGCCAAAGCACAGACAAGAGTGTCTGTGTCACACGTGCCTGCCCGGCATCAGCACTCGTGCAAGTACGGCAGGATTTATGTGGCCCAGATACTCCTGTCTGTGCTGGTGAGGCTCGGGACCGTTGAGAAGATCAACGCAGCTTCTGAGCGCGGCTGCGGCTGTTGGCCGCCCGCTGCATATACTCGCCATGCGTGTCTGATCCCCGCTCGATCTACGACGAACGTCTGACAAACCGCCGCACCGAGGCCGCTTCGTTGCGCGCGAACGAACGCGTCGTCTCGATCGCGCGCATCGTCTGCTTCCTCGGCATCGTCGCGATCGCCGTCCTGAACTTCAGCGCGTGGATCGTCGTTCCGATCATCGCGTTCGTCGCGCTTATCGTCGCGCACGACCATCTGATCCGTCGGCGGCGGCGCGCCGAAGCCGCAGCGCGGTTCTGTGAGCGTGGCATCGAGCGCGTGAGCGGAACGTGGCAGGGGAGGGGGTTCGACGGAAGCAAGTTCGTGACGGAGCATCATCCATTCGCCGCCGATCTTGATGTCTTCGGCAAAGGTTCGCTTTACGAGCTGCTCTGCATCGCGACGAGTGCTGCCGGCCGCACGACCCTCGCGCGTTGGCTGTTGCATCCCGGCGACGCGAAAGCCTCGGATGTTTGCGAACGACAGACTGCCGTGAACGAGCTGCGCGATCGCATCGACCTGCGCGAGGAAATGTTCGTCACCACGGGTGAGGTGGCGAGTGAGGTGGAGGAGGCCAGGCTCGATGAATGGTCGCGCGAACCGGCGCTCCTCGGGGGCAGCGAACGGATCACATCGATCATCATCACCACGTTCGCGGTCATGGCATTCGCGATCGGAATCCCGTCGCTCATTTCGCGCCTCGTCAACGCGACCAATCCCGGCGCGATGCCGGTGTACTCGCCGTACGCGCCGCTGCCGCTGATTGTGATGATCGTCGTCGTCAGCGTCTTCGCACGGCGCATGGCCGAGCGCGTGGCGAAAGTCGTGAGCGCCGTCGAACGCCGCGAGCCTGCTTTGGCGTTGTTGGCCGGACTGCTCCGCGTGATGGAGCGCCAGTCGTTCGGAGCTCCGCGACTGATCGCACTCCGCTCGGTGCTGGAACGAAACGGAGTCCCCGCATCGCGCCAGATCGAACGCTTGCGAAAACTCGTCGCGCTCCTCGATGCGCGCCGCAACCAGTTCTTCGCGCCGCTCGCGCTGCTCTTTCTCTGGACGACGAACATCGCCTTCGCTATCGAGCGCTGGCGGCTCGAATCGGGCGCGGAGATCGTGGCCTGGATCGACGCGATCGGGGAGGCCGAGGCGCTCCTCTCGCTCAGCTCATTCGCATTCGAGCATCCCGCGTTCACGATGCCCGAGGTAATCGATGGCGACGCGCGCTTCGACGGCGATGCCGTCGGCCATCCGTTGATCCCCGACGACCGCCGCGTTGCGAACGACGTGGGCATCGGCGGCGACCTGCGCCTGCTCATCGTCAGCGGCTCGAACATGTCCGGCAAGAGCACGCTGCTGCGCGCCATCGGTGTCAACACGATTCTCGCACTCGCCGGCGCGCCCGTCTGCGCGACGCGCCTGCGCGTGACGCCGATGTTTGTCGGCGCCTCGATCAGCCTCAACGACTCGCTCTCGGAAGGCGCATCGCGCTTTTACGCCGAGATCCTCCGCATCCGCGACATCCTGCGCATCCCGCCCCCGCTCCTTTTCCTCCTCGACGAAGTCCTCGGCGGCACCAACTCCCACGACCGCCGCATCGGCGCCGCCGCCATCATCCGCGGCCTGGTAAGCCGAGGCGCTATCGGCCTGGCTACGACGCACGATCTCGCCCTCGCACAAATCGCCGACGACCTCGCCCCGCGCGCCGCCAACGTCCACTTCGAAGACCACATCGAAAACGGCGAAGTGATGTTCGACTACCGCATGCGGGCCGGCGTCGTCACCAAGAGCAACGCCCTGGAGCTGATGCGTGCGGTGGGAATTGAGGTTTAAATACTTTTGCGGAATGTGTACGATACACACTCACTTACACCCTGCCATGAGAACCAACATAGTGCTCGATGACGATCTTGTGGACGAAGCACTTGAAGTGACCGGAGCGCGCACGAAGAAAGAAGTTGTGCACATCGCTCTTCAGGAACTCGTGAGATCGAGGAAGAAAAAACCGCTCACCGATCTCGCCGGAAAAATCCGCTTCCGAAGCGGCTTCGATCACAAGGCGATGCGGAAGCTGCGGTGATTCTCGTCGACACGTCCGTCTGGATCGACGTGCTGCGCGATCGCACCGGCCGGCGGAGTGCCACGCTCGAAGCAGCGCTCGAAGGCGAAGAGTCGGTCCTGTCGAGATTCCACCAACTCGAATTGCTTCAAGGCGCGCGGGATGAACGTGAATGGAATCTCCTGCGCGGTTACCTCGACGTGCAGCAGTATCTCGAATGCAGTCCCACTTCCTGGGCCGATGCCGGTCGCATCTTTTTCGACCTTCGGAGACGCGGCAAGACCGTCCGAAGCCCGATCGACTGTTGCATCGCGCAGCTCGCGATCGAAAACGACGTGCTTCTGCTTCAACGCGACCGTGATTTTGAAGTGATCGCAGAGTGTACGCCGTTGAGACAGAAGCGGCTTACTTGGTGACGCCTGACGGAGACTACTGTCAACTGCGTGTTACGACCTGCTGGAAAGTCTGAGCGAGGCCGAGGAAGGGGTGGAAGCCGTATGGACGGACGAGATCAGGAGCAGGGTCGCGGCCGTGCGCGCCGGGGAGATCGAGAGCACCGATTGGCGCGTCGTTCTTGACCGCATTGAGAAGGACCTCCTCGGCCGTTGAAGCCGCTGAAAATCATCGCTCCCGCGGAGATCGAGTTCCACGAGGCAGACTGCGCCGGTCATAGCCTTCACCCATTCACGTGCGCCATACTCGGATAGCGATCACCCGCCGCCACACCCTTCGGCGCCACTTCATCGATCTTCGCCAGATCGTCAGACGTCAGTTCGATGTCGACCGCTGCGATGTTCTCCTCGATATGTCCGATGCTCTTGCTGCCGGGGATCGGGACGATGTCGTCGCCTTGCGAAAGGGATCCATGCGATCGCCAGTTGCGCGGGGGTCACACCTTTGGATCGCGCGATTTCTTCGATGCGGCGGACGACGTCGAGATTGCGTTCGAAGTTTTCGCCCTGGAAGCGGGGCGATTGACGGCGATAGTCGGTTGGCTCGAGGTCGTCGATCGTTTTGAAGCGGCCGGAGAGGAATCCGCGGCCGATCGGGGAGTAGGCGACGAAGCCAATCCCCAGCTCGCGCACCGTCGGGAGAATCTCATCCTCGGGATCGCGGCTCCAGAGTGAGTACTCGGTCTGCAGCGCCGTGATCGGATGCACTGCGTGCGCGCGGCGGATCGTTTGCGGCGCCGCCTCGGACATGCCGAGGTGGCGGACTTTGCCGGCGTGGACCAGGTCGGCCATCGCACCGATCGTCTCTTCGATCGGCGTCGTGCGGTCGACCCGGTGCTGGTAGTAGAGATCGATGTGATCGACGCCGAGGCGTTGCAGCGATGCGTCGCAGGACTTGCGCACGTAATCGGCCTTGCCGCTGATGCCGAGGAAGCCGCCGTCTTCGCCGCGCATGTTGCCGAACTTCGTGGCCAGGACGACCTCATCGCGGCGGTCGCGAATGGCGCGGCCGACCAGCGTCTCGTTCGTGAACGGGCCGTACATATCGGCCGTGTCGAGAAAGTTGCAGCCGAGGTCGAGCGCGCGATGAATTGTTGCGATCGACTGCGCATCATCGTGGGAGCCGTAGAACTCCGACATCCCCATGCAGCCGAGGCCGATGGCGGAAACGCTGAGAGAGTTGCCGAGCGTGCGTTTGATCAACTGCGGCGATCCTGATCGACGGTGCGTTCGCCCTTGAACTTCGTTGGCGTGCGGTCAGTGCGCTCGCCGGACTGCCGGCGGCCTTCCTGCGCTTCGCGTTTCGCGGGACGTTCCTTCGGTTCCACTCGGGACATGAGGACCTCCTGCCGGCTCACACGCAAACCGAATGCCCACAGAATGGAGCGGTGAGTGCGAGGTCCCGAGGGACCGGTTCACGCGGAGACGCGGAGGAGCGGAGAACGGCGGCCGAGAGGTCACCGGAATGACAGCGAGCACGACCCGGTTGACATCCACCGAAGAATGCATAAAAATTCACGACGATGAATATTCATGCGCATGGAGACGGGCTTCGCAGACGCGACGAGATTCTTCGCATCGTCGGCGACAAGCCCGTCCATTCGCAGGATGAGTTGCTGGCGCTGCTGAAGAAGCGTGGATTCAAAGTCACGCAGCCGACGCTCTCGCGCGACCTGCGCGAGCTCGGCGTGGCCAAGTCGCCGAATGGTTACGTCACGCGCGATGCGTTTGCCGGCGGCGCGGTCGTGGCTTTCGCGCCGCGCGACGTCGTCGAGACGCGGCTGGAGCAGGCCGTCGCTGAATACGTCACCGGCGCCGATACCGCCGGCAATCTTGTGGTCATCCGCACGCCGGCCGCCAGCGCGCAGCCGGTGGCCAGCGCCATCGACGCCGCCTCGATCGACGGCGTCCTCGGCACCATCGGCGGTGACGACACCATCTTTGTGGCCTTCCGCACGCCGTCCGCCGCCGCGGCGTTTGCCGAACGCGTGCGACGAACCATCGGCATCCGCCGCCGTACCGCCCGCTGAGTTTTTCCTGGAATCCCGACCATGACTGAAACGAACATCAACCCAAGGAAGCGTGTAGCCATCGTTGGCGCGACCGGTTACTCCGGCGCCGAGCTGACCGCCATCCTTGCGCGCCATCGCGAAGTGGAGCTGGTTGCGCTCTTCTCGTCGAGCAGCACCGCGCGCGGTCCGGTCACGCCCACGCTGCCGCAGCTCATCGCCGAACCGTTCACGATGGAGGCGCTCCTCGCCGCGCAGCCGGAGCTCGTCTTCCTCTGCACGCCGAATGAAGTCTCCGCCAACCTCGCGCCGCAGCTTCTCGATCACGGCATGAAGGTCATCGACCTCTCCGGTGCATTCCGGCTGGAAGAGCCGTCGATGTATCCGACCTGGTACGGCTTCGATCATGAGCGGCCGAACCTCCTCGGCGAGGCCGTGTACGGACTGACCGAGTATTGCAACGGCGAGTTGAAGAACGCGCGGCTCGTCGCCAATCCCGGCTGCTATCCGACCTCGATCCTGCTCGCGCTCCGGCCGCTCACGTTCGCCATCGACCGCGAGCAGCCGGTGATCTGCGATTCGAAGAGCGGTGTCTCCGGCGCCGGCAAGAAGGCCGATCTCAACTTCTCCTTCACCGAGCTGTTCGGAAACTTCAAAGCGTACGGCGTCGGCCAGCATCGCCACGAGCCGGAGATCCGCCAGCAGCTTCACCTCGGCGACCGCGCTCCGGTGGTCTTCGTCGCGCACCTGCTCCCGGTCCATCGCGGAATCCTCTCGACGATGCACATCGGCTTCACGCACGCCATGACCGAGCAGCAGATCGCCGACGCCTATCACCGTGTCTATCAACACGCTCCGTTCGTGCGCGTGCTGCCGGCCGGGCAACTGCCCGAGCTCAGGAACGTCGTCGGCACGCCGCGCGCGGACATCGGCTTCCAGCTCCTGCACGGCGGCCGCCGCGCCGTCATCGTCTCGGTCATCGACAACCTGCTCAAAGGCGCCGCGTCGCAGGCGGTGCAGAACTTCAACCGGATGTGCGGCTTCGCGGAAACGGAGGCGCTGGTCTGATGAACGTCATCAAGTTGGGCGGGAGCCTTCTCGACGATCCGGTGCGCCGCGCCGAGGCGTTGAACGCGATCTCAAAACAGTGGCTGAGCGGCGAAGAGATCGTCCTCGTTCACGGCGGCGGCAAGCATGTCGACGCGAACCTGAAACGCCTCGGCATTCCGAAGCGGACCTACGCTGGACTGCGCGTCACCGACGACGATACCCTCGACGTCGTCGTGGCCACGCTGGCCGGCTCCGTCAACAAGATGCTCGTGGCGGAGCTGGCGGCGATCGGTGTGCGTTCCGCCGGCATCAGCGGCTGCGACGCATCAACGCTGACCGCCGAACTTCATCCGCCGATCGATGGCGTTGACTTTGGTCACGTCGGCAACGTCATCGGTGGCGATCCGGCGCTCATCAACGCGCTGGTGACCAGCGGCATCCTGCCGGTCGTTTCGTCCGTCGCCGAAGGTCCGAACGGAACGCTGTTGAATGTGAATGCCGATTCCGCCGCCGCAGCAATCGCGGTCAGCCTCGGCGCGGAAGAGCTGATTTTCATCACGGACGTCGCCGGCCTGCTCGATGCGCGCGGCAACGTCGTCGCCGAACTGTACGCCGCCGAAGCGGAAGCGCTCCTCGGCACTTCAGTCGTCACCGGCGGCATGCGCCCCAAGCTGCAGGCCGCGCTGCACGCGCTCGGATCGGGCGTGCGGCGAATCACCATCGGAGAAGAGGGAGGTACGAACCTTGTTGCTGCATGACGAATCCCCCGCCGCCGTCGAAGAGCGCGAGAAGGCCTTCCTCCTCGGCACGTACGCTCGCACGCCGTTCCATCCGCGCAGCGGGAAAGGCTCGCGCATCATCGACGCCGATGGCCGCGAATACTGGGACCTGCTCGGCGGCATCGCCGTCAACGTCCTCGGCCATCGCCATCCGCGCCTCATCAAAGCGCTGCGCGACGAATCGAACGCGCTGCTCCACATTTCGAATCTCTACTACCACCCCGCGCAGGGTCTGCTCGCCGAACGCCTCGTGCGCGCCTCGGGACTCTGCCGCGCGTTCTTCTGCAACAGCGGCACGGAAGCGAACGAAGCGGCGCTGAAGTTCGCACGCCTCGCCAATCCCGGCCGCGCCGGCATCGTCGCGCTCAACGAAAGCTTCCACGGACGGACGATGGGATCGCTGGCCATAACCGGCCACGAAGCGTATCGCGCACCCTTCGAGCCGCTGATTCCCGGCGTCACGTTCATCGAGCCGAATGACATCGTCGCGCTCGAAGCCGCGGTCAACGAATCGACCTGCGCGATCTTCCTCGAACCGATCATGGGCGAAGGCGGCATCATCCCGCTCTCGCACGATTTCCTCGCCGCCGCGCGCCGCGTGGCCGACCGCACCGGCGCGATTCTCATCTTCGACGAAATCCAGTGCGGACTAGGGCGCACCGGAACGCTCTTCGCCTTCCAGCAGAGCGGCATCGTCCCCGACATCGTCACGCTCGCCAAGCCGCTCGGCGGCGGACTCCCGCTCGGCGCCGTGCTCACCGGCGCGGCCATCGAAGGTGTGGTCAAGCCCGGCCACCACGGCACGACCTTTGGCGGCAATCCGGTCGCCTGCCGCCTCGGACTAGCCGTTCTCGACGAAATCGAAGAGTCGAACCTGCTCGATCGCATCACGTCGATCGGAAACTGGTTCAACACGCAACTGCTCCTGCTGCAGTCGCGCAATCGATCGATCGTCGACATTCGAGGGCAGGGATTCATGTGGGGCATCGAGCTCGATGACCCCGCGAAACCGGTGGTTGCCGAACTGCTCGCAAAGGGATTCATCTGCGGCACCGCCCGCGACAACGTCATCCGCCTTCTGCCGCCGTACGTCACACCGAAGAAGGCCTTCGTCGAGTTCATTGACGCGCTGGAGCAGGCGCTCGAAAACAGGGACGAGGGAAAAGGGACGAGGGATGACCTTGCCGCCTCTCCCTCGTCCCTCGTCCCTCCGCGCCGAACGAAAGGATCAGCAATGCGCACGTTTAAAAAAGTAGCTCTCGCCTACAGCGGCGGTCTCGACACCTCGATCATCATTCCGTGGCTCAAGGAAAACTACGGATGCGAAGTCGTCGCCGTGGCCGTCGATGTCGGCCAGGCCGAAGAAACCGCGGGACTGGCGGAGAAAGCGTACCGGACCGGCGCGTGCGACTTCCATCTCATCGATGCGAAGGAAGAGTTTGCGCGCGACTTCCTCTTTCCCGTTTTGAAAGCCGGCGCGATTTACGAAAAGGACTACCTCCTCGGTACCTCCACCGCGCGTCCGCTGATTGCGAGGAAACAGGTCGAGATCGCGCTCGCGACCGGATGCGACGCGCTCGCACACGGCTGCACCGGCAAAGGCAATGATCAGGTCCGTTTCGAGCTCGCCTATCAAGCACTCGCGCCGGAGCTGGCCGTCATCGCGCCGTGGCGCGAGTGGGACATCGTCTCGCGCGAGGACGCCATCGACTACGCCTCGTCACGCGGCATCCCCGTGCCGGTGACGAAGAAGGATCCGTACTCGCGCGACCGCAACCTGTGGCACCTCTCGCACGAAGGCGGTCCGCTCGAAGATCCGTCGTTCGAGCCGGAAGCATCGATGTTCAAACTCACCGTCGATCCGATGGCGGCGCCCGACGCGCCGGAGAAAGTCGCCATCACGTTCGAGGGCGGCGTTCCGGTCGCCGTCAACGGTGCGGTGATGTCGCCAGCCGCGATCGTGATCGCGCTCAATGAGATCGGCGGACGCAACGGCGTCGGCCGCGTCGACCTCGTCGAGAACCGGCTGGTCGGGATCAAGTCGCGCGGCGTATACGAAACGCCGGGCGGCACGCTGCTCGTCACCGCGCTCAAGGCGCTCGAGTCGATCACGCTCGACCGCGACAGCGCGCACGAAAAGGAGCGCATTGCCACGCGCTACGCGGAGCTCGTCTACTTCGGCCAGTGGTTCTCGCCGCTGAAGGAAGCGTTCGACGCCTTCGTCGATTCGATCACCGCGAATGTGAGCGGCACCATCACGCTCAAGCTGTACAAAGGAAATACGACGATCATCGGCCGCACCTCGCCGAACTCGCTCTACAGCGAGGAGCTGGCCAGCTTCAACATGACCGGCTACGACGCGCGCGACGCCGCCGGATTCATTCGCGTGTTCGGACTGCCGACGCGCGGACGCAATCGCATCGCGGTCGACAAGAATCTCGACGACACGCTGCCGGCCGATGAAGTAACCGCCGCTCGGCTGCGGAAGGCGGCGGGTTGACGCAGAAGTTGTGGGGCGGACGCTTCGAGGGCGAGCCGTCGCCGTTGCTGCGGCGGCTCAACGACTCGTTCGCGTTCGACCGCGAGCTGTTCGACGACGACGTGGAAGGCTCGATCGCCTGGGCTCGCGCCTTGTCGGAAGTCGGTGTGCTGAATGAGGACGAACTCGACGCGATCCTCGGCGCGCTGGTGCGCATCGAAGCGCCAACGGGCGGCGACTACGAAGACGTCCACTCGTACGTCGAGGCCAAGCTCTACGAACAGATCGGCTCCGGCGCGGGCAAGCTGCACACCGGCCGCTCGCGCAACGATCAGGTCGCAACCGATCTAAAACTGTGGCTCAAGCGCGCCTGCAACGAAGCGCTCGATATCGTCACGACGCTCATCGCCACGATGGCCACTCGGGCGATCGAAGAAGCATCCACGCCGATGCCCGGCTACACGCATTCCAAACAGGCCGAGCCGATCACATTCGGACACTGGTGCCTCGCCTACGTCGAAATGTTGCGCCGCGACCGTGGGCGCTTCACCAGCGCCATCGAACGCGGCGACGAATGCCCGCTCGGCTCCGGCGCCCTCGCCGGCACACCGCTCCCGATCGACCGCGACGCACTGGCCCGCTCCCTCGGCTTCGCGCGCGCGACCGCGAACTCGATCGATGCCGTCTCCGATCGCGACTTCGCCGCCGAATATCTGTTCGTCTCGGCGATGCTTCTCACGCATCTCTCGCGGCTCGCTGAGGACTTGATTTTCTTTACTTCCGACGAAGCGGCGTATGCCGAACTGCCGGATGCGATGGCCACCGGCTCCTCGCGTATGCCGCAGAAGAAAAATCCGGACGTGCTCGAACTGGCGCGCGGATATGCCGCACGCAGCATCGGCGAACTGACCGGATTCATTGCGCTGCTGAAGGGACTTCCGCTCGCGTACGACAAAGACCTCCAGCTCGACAAAGAGCCGCTCTTCCGCACGCGCGCCGTCATCGCGTCGCTCCTCCCCGCGCTGAACGAATTGATCGCCGGTCTGTCGCCCGATCGCGACCGCATGCGCGCCGCCGCCGGCGGAGACGCCCTCATCGCCACCGCCGTCGCCGATGCACTCGCCGCGACCGGAATGCCGTTCCGCGAAGCGCACGATCATGTCAGCCGCAATCTGGCCGACCTGCCATCGCTGGCCAAGCAGCACGGCGTCACACTCGACGGCATGCTCGCGAAGAAAGACTCGTACGGCGGGACTGCTCCGGAGCGCGTTCGCGCCGCTGCTCTGGCGGCACAGAAATCATGAGACTCCCGAAAGGTTTCCTCGCCTCCGGTGTCCGCGCCGGCATCCGCAAAAAGCGGCCGGACCTCGGACTCATCGTCGCGCCAGACGGCGCTAACGCTGCCGCTGTATTCACGAAGAATCGTTTCCAGGCCGCGCCGGTCACGCTCTCGAAAGCGGCGCTGAAAAACAGCGGCGGCAGACTCAAAGCCGTCGTCGTCAACGCCGGTTGCGCGAACGCCGTCACCGGCAAAGCCGGTTACGACGCCGCGAAACGCGTCCGCTCCCGCGCCGCCGAACTGCTTGGTTGTAATGATGCTGAAATCTTCATCGCCTCCACCGGCGTCATCGGCGTCGTCCTCCCCGACAAGAAATTGCGCGATACGCTGCCCGATGCGATCACCCGGCTTTCGTCCGGCGGCATTGACGCGCTCTCTCACGCCATTCTCACCACCGACGTCGGCCCCAAGGTCACGCAGGCGACCTTCACCCTCGGCGGCAAACGCGGACGCATCGTCGGCGTCGCAAAAGGCGCCGGCATGATCCATCCCAACATGGCCACCATGCTCGGTTTCGTCATGACCGACGCCGTGCTCGATCCGGTCACGCTCAAGCGCGCGCTGACGATTGCCGTCGATCAGAGTTTCAACGCCATCTCCGTCGACGGCGATACATCGACGAACGACACCGTGCTGCTGATGGCGTCTGGAAAACTCGGCAACAACTCGCGCGTAGACATCGCCGACTTTCAACGCGCGCTCAACACCGTCTGCCGCGATCTCGCCTGGATGATCGTCCGCGACGGCGAAGGCGCCACGCGCGTGATGGAGCTGACCGTGCGCGGCGCGAAAACCGATCGCGACGCCAGGCTCGCCGCCCACGC
>ERZ1739052.54-NODE-54-length-18897-cov-10.467307_pt1 | contig 18897 bp, 12 predicted proteins | sample MGYA00581761_ERZ1739052 | MGnify/ENA primary metagenome ERZ1739052 (study PRJEB42929, sample SAMN08275524) | rhizosphere metagenome | isolation source: Rhizospheric soil replicate 1 | host: Colobanthus quitensis and Deschampsia antarctica | place: Antarctica...
TTGCCGGAACTGATGCCGCTAAGGACGTGCCGAGGATCGCGACGAGAAGATGCCTGGCGATGGAAGATTTCATCATTTTTTCCTGAAACGCTGAATGCAGGACGGATGTCCAGGCGTGCCAAAGCTCTTGTCATGTGAGTTATTGTTTGTATCGCGATGACATCCTTCCGCGTGATGCCGTTTCTCGCGCTCATCGTTGCGTTGCGACTCAGCGCAGCAGGACGCGACCTCGCACCGCAGCGACTCGACACGCCGATCGGAAACATCGGAACGAACGTCAAGACGATCGCGAATGGCAGCACCATCCTCTGGCTGTCGACGATCGAAAATTTTCGCGCGGGGAAACACGTCTACGCGGCGATCACTGATCCGTCAGGCGCCATCCGCGTGCCGGCGATGCCGGTGTGGCCGTACATCGACCAGTACACATTCGGCGCGACGGCCACACCGTCGGGATACCTCCTTTCCCGAGGGGGTATGTCGAAGAATGAACAGCGAACACTTGCGGACGATGGACAGCTCGGAGCTGTGATTCAAGTCCCGCTGTTGCCGGCTGATGCGACCAGGCTCGCTCGTCCGCCGATGGACGTAACGCTGACGGCGGTGGTGCAGGAAGCGCCGAAGATCGCGTCGGACGGGAGCGGCTTTCTTGCGGTGTGGACCGAGCGCGGCGGCACGGCGCAAGCCATCGTGGCGCAGCGGCTCGACGCAAACGGAAGCCCCTCCGGCTCACCGCTCGAGGTGATCCGCACCGGCGGCATTTTGGGCGATCACGCCGTGGCGTTTGGCGGCGGGCAATACCTCGTCATCTGGCAGAACGGCTCGCAGATTTTCGGAATGCGTGTGACGCCGAGCGGCGCTCCCATCGACACGACTCCATTCGTCGTTGCAACGATCGATGCGCCAAGCCGTTTCGGCATTGCGTCCGACGGGGACAGTTTTCTCGTGACGTGGGGTTACGGCGCGGTGATCTCCGGCGCGGTCGTCACAGCGGCCGGCCATGTTTCGACTGCGCGGCCGCTGATCACCTCGGCCGATCAGCTCCTTCGACGGGACCCGGTCGCGGCGTTCGATGGGTTTCGATACATCGTCGCCAGCCTTACCGACCGGATCTCCCTCTTCCCCTGCGGCTGTCCGTCCGACACGCGCGTCGAGGTCGTCCGTGTCGGCCGCGACGGAATCGCGCTCGATCCGCAGCCGGCTGTCATCCAGCCGGAGCGGCACAACGCGAATCACCTGAACATCGCCAGCAGCCTCCACGGCGACGCGATGATCACCTTCGCCTCGTACAACACGGTGCTGGCGGCATCGCTGCACGACGACGCGTCGCTGCGCGCGGACGCGCCGGTGACGCTGTTCGAATGGTTCGATCTCGTCGCGCCGTCGATCACATGGACCAACGGCGCGTATCTCGTCGCGTTCCGCTACCCCTCAGCGCTGAGCGATTTCGACGGCCACGGCGAGTGGTATCTCGGAACCACGCGCGTCGGAACGGGCGATGTCGCGAGCACGATCACCGGCCCGCCGCACGAACTGGAGGTTGAATCGCCCGGCCTCGCGACGAATGCGGCCGGCGACGCGGTCATCGCCATCAGCGAGGCGCGATCTCCGGGCGTCAGTCCGCGCGCGGTCGGATACGCACTCGATGATTTACACGCCGCCACCCCACCGGCGGCGCCGGCAATCACCTGGCAACAGTCGACCGACGGTGGAAATCTCATCGTCTCGTGGCCACACGTCGCTGCCGATGAACGCGGTTTCTACCTCACGCTCTACGGACGCCACAGTCAGCCGATCCAGCGATGGTTTCCGCCAGGAACGGCCGGTACCTCCGTACCCTGGCCGGCGGATCTGGCCTCGTTCGAACTGCTCGTCTGGACCGAAGGCGGATTTGTGTCGACGAAGATCTCCGCCGTTCCTCCCCGGGCGCGCGCGGCACGTCACTAACCGTCCATTGAACAAGACTTGCATTCATGCTCCGGCCAATGAATCGGCGGTCGCGCGCGGCGCTGAAGAGGATCGAGAGAAATGAGAGCTGGCGGACGATTGTCATTGCGCTGGCGGCGAATGTCGTCATCGCCATTGCGAAGTTGATCAGCGGACTGATGTCGGGATCGACGGCGCTTCTGGCCGAGGCCGCGCACTCACTCGCCGACGCCACCAATGAAGTTCTCCTCGGCATCTCCCTTCGCCGCGCCACCGCGCCCGCCGATGAACTACATCCGCTCGGCCATGGCCGCGAACGATTCCTGTGGGCGTTCCTGGCGGCGATCGCGTCGTTCCTCATCGGTGGCTGTTTTTCCGTCGGCATGGCCATCCGTCAGTTGGCGCACGGCGGGCCACTCGGCAATCCGACCGCCGCATGGATCGTGCTCGGCATCGCATTCATCGGAGACGGCATCTCGCGAAATGATTTTTCGTCTGCTCGACAAGATCGCCGCATCGCGCCGGTTCGATGTCATCCCGCTTCTTCGCGCGTGGCGACAGATCGATTATCAGAAGGTGCAGACGCGTATCCAGGAGACGATCCGCGCGATCAGCTCGCCCGACTTCGCGGAGCCGGGCGAGCGCTGAGCTACTTCCGGTCGCCGCGGTCGCCTTGCCCCGGCTTGGAAGCCGTGGAGGCTTTCTTGCGAACGTCTTGCGACAGCGAGCGGCTCACGTTGTCCGATTCCTTGAACTGGCCCTTGTCGTCGCGGCGAACGTAACGCTTGTCTCCCGCATGCGGTTCGATCAATTCGCGTTTCTTAGCAGGCATTTTCGTGTTCTCCGCCGTAGGGAAGAGCAAGGAAAATGCCCGTTGGCTCTGTTTGAGATCGATGGCACCAAGGTCTCGACACGATCGCGCGCGCCGATGTTGGCCACGAGACGCCGATCCAACGTGAGGAGCGTTGCATCATGGGCCTCGGCGACAGCGACGAGATATGCATCAGTGACTTGCTGATGGCCGCGCAGACGCCGAATTGAGTCTTCCACTTTCGCGACGGGCGGCAGAACATCGAGGTAGACGTGATGTTCGTCATCGGTGAGGCGGGATAGCGTCGAACACCGCCCCAGGCGTCTGGCGAACGTCGAAGATTGCGGGATTCAGCGATAGCCGGACGAACCCGAGTTCGGTGAGAAGGCACGTTGCCCATCGTGAAATCGGGTGACGTTCCAGCCGCCGCACAACGGCGCTGTGAAACTGATGATTCGGCCAGGCGAGAGCGAGGAGAGCGTTCGTGTCCAGGAGGAGGATCCGGGCTTCAGACGATGCCATCTTCGCCGAGCGCCCTTTGAATTCGCGACGCTGGGACTACGCCCGCTTCTTTCGGAACACGGAACGTCGCAAAGCGCTCGCGCTTGGCGCAAGTGCGCAACCTCTGTTCTGATTCGATGGTCGTACGCGCCATGTCGGAGAGGACGCTGCCGATTCGCCGGCCGGTGGCTTGAGCATTCGCCAGCACCACCTTAGATGTCGTCGTCGATCGTAACCGTCGTACGCATGATGCGGCCTCAAACGAGGTCAGAATCGATTCATTTCAGAGCGTGCCGCGCAACGCCGCGAGTTTCTGCACGAACCTGGCCGGTTCATATCGCTCGCGATTCTTGATCTCCTCGAACAACGCGTCGATCGCCGCGGTCATCGGACTCTTGAGCAGGCGCGGATTGCTGCGGGTTAGCGCCGCGGCGAGGCTTTGCAGGGCGAGGGCGGTTTGCTCGGCGGAGTGGACGTCGGAAGTGAGGAGGAAGCCGGTGTCGCCGGCGATCGTGCGCATCAATGCGCGAACGTCATCCTCGCGCCAGCTCAGAGCGGCGATCTGCGGCGTGACGCCGTCGATGATGCGCTTTGCGTCGGTGGCGGCTTGAATGACGCCGTTCGTATCGTTCATGCGGGCGACTCGCGAGGCGATCAGTTGCACATCGTTGTCGAGCTGCGCGCGTGTCGAGGGGTTGGCCCGGTTGACGAGGAGGCGGAGGACGGCCCAGTGCTGCGGACTCCAGGATGGCAGTCCGGCGCGGCCCGGCCAGCCGCGTTCCTGGCGCCATCCGCTCGACTCCAGCGAATGGTGGCAATTGATGCAGCTCATGTCGGAGAACTCCGGCCACTTCTCACCGCGCGCGTGATGCGCGAGGTTGTCGAGCGACTGGCTGAAGGCGGCGGACTGGCCTACGGCGAAGGCGCGCGCTCCGTGCGTGCCGGCGGTAACGGTGTCTTTGCCGCGCCGCCAGTGCGGCGGCATCGTCTCGGTGTAGTTGTCTAACTCGAAGGCAAGTATCGGATGGCCGGAGGCGATCAGTTCGTGGTCGACTTCCTTCGTGCTGTTACCGAGGTGACAGGAGAGGCAGCCGGATGCGCGGATGGGAAGCGAGCGAAGATCGGTCATGCCCCGCGCGACGGACTGCTCGTGCGTCCAACCGGCCATGGTGTGTTCCGCGCGCCAGCCGCTGGCGGGACCGTGGCAGGCCTCGCACTGGATACCATCTTCTAAATCCACCTTGCCGGAAACGAGGCGTGCCGGAACGTTGGTGGTATGGCAATCGAGACAGACAGCTTCCTGATACGCCTTCCCTTTCAGGCGCATGTTGCGGGCCACGCGCGCGGAGCGGTCGTTGAAGAGGATGTTGTAGGCCTGCGCGTGGCGGTCGCTGTTGAGCCACGTGTAGTACTCGTTCTGGAGAATGCGGGTGGTATTGAACGGCTCGGTCGAACCGTGGCAGCCGGAGTTGACGCACGAGGCGACACCTTCGTAATGGCCGGGCACCGGTTGCTGGGCGGCAACAGCGCTGGTCATCAGCAGAAAGAGGATGGTCATTCGTTTCATCATCATCACCTCGGAACCGGCTTCGTCGTCGGCGTCTCGCTGACGGTGTAGAGCGTTCCGTCGCGGAGGTAGAGCCGCTGCATCTCGGGGAGCGTCATCGGACGCGCGCCGATGCGGTTGAAGATCGAGATCTGGTTGCCGCCTTCGTCGACGGCGCGATCGCGGTCGAGTCCCTTCGAAACCGCGAGCGCGGGACCGTGCGTGTGGCGCGTAGCCACGAGCCGCGGCGCGGGACGCGGGCTGAAGCCGGCGTAACCGGGCGTCCATTCGGGCGAGAGGAGTTGGTAGATCTTGAGTCCGTACTTGCCGTCGGCGAGGTAAGCGAAGGTCGACGCGTTCGTCGACGCGACTTTGACGTCGTTCGCATCGTGCGGAAGATCGTCGCTCCACGGCAGAATCGCAGGCTTCTCGGGACGCTCGACGTCGACGATAACCATTCCCTTCGCACCGGCAGCGACGTACGCGTACGTGCGTGCGACGTAGACGCTGCGCGCGTCGGGGATGGGCACGCGTCCGGCGATGCGAGGGTGATTCGGATCGGTGATGTCGACGGTCGACAGTCCGTCGCGTGTGGTCACGAACGCGTAGCGGAACTGCACGGCGATACCGGTGGCATCTTTTAATTCAGGGATCGCGGCGACCACGCGCGGCGCGAGAGGCTTGTCGACATCGACGATCACGATGCCGTTCTCCGCGCCGATGAAGACCCAGCGGCCGGCCACATGAATCGATCGCGCGCCGTTCAGCGCGCCGCCGGGATTGAAGGTCACCGCGCGCGTCAGGAAGTTGTTGGACGGATTCGCGTCGGCGAGCGTGGTGACGTCGATGAGGATCAGTCCTTCTTCGCGGTCGGCGACGTAGGCGTATTTGTAGAGCGGATGAATCGGCTGTTCTTCGTTCTCGGGGATGAACTGCGTCTGGCGATTCGGATCGATCGGCATCGTCGTCGGCAGCGCGACGGCGGATGCGAACTTTGTCTTCACGAACGTGCGCTGGCCGAGCGGCGAGACAGGCTGCGAGACGATGCGCTCGGAGAAATCCTTGTTGTCGATGTTGGCGATGTCGTAGACGCTGAAGCCTTCCCTGCCATTCGCGCTGTAGAGGAACTCGCCGCGCATCTGCAGCGAGCGTGAGTCGCCGTGATGCGCATGCGCCATCTGCAACTCCAGCTTGTTGGCCTGGTGTTTCGCGTAGTAATCGGGATAGACGATCTTGTGCAGCGACGATCCGATCACCGCCTGCGGCTCGTCCCACTCGGTGACGCAGATGCCCTCGAAGCCGCCCTTCCCTTCCGCCACGTACGCGTAGCGGCCGACGAAGTTGACGAAGTTCGTCCCCTGTAAAAGCAACTGGGCGAGCCAGGCGTTGTTGTCGTTCTCTTTGGTGACGTGGCAACTGCCGCAGCCCTGCGTCTCGCGCGAACGGACGGTGTGCGGGACGTGCGCGTTGAAGGCCTGGCTCGAATATCCCGCGGACGAAATCGGCGGCTGCTGGATGTAGATTCGATCTCTCAGCGCATTCGTCGAGCTGATGACGAGCGCGGATGACGACCGCACCGGCGCGAGCCGATGTCCCTTCGTCGTGCCGTTCACGCCGAGCATGAAGGCGTCGGTGCGAATTACCTGCGGGTTGTACGAGGCGTAGTTCCTCGTTTCCCCACCCTCGAAGTGATGCACCTCGCTCTTCGAATTCTGCTCCTGCGGCAGATGGCAACCGGAGCACGACGTCATCCACGAGGTGTGGCAGGCGTAGCAGGTCATCTTCGAATCGGCATGCGCGAAGTTCGCGCTCGACGCTGGTCCCCACGTCGCACCGTCGCGCTGGATCGTCTTCGCGTACGCGGAGCGCTCGTTGTAGTGCGCGTTGCCGGGCGTGATCGAGTCTTTGACCTGGATCACTTCCCACTGCATACCGGGATTCAGCATCGAACGTTGCCAGAGCTTGCCGTTGATCCAGATGAAGCGGCGCTGACCGAACGGCGTCGTTCCCAGTCGCAGATCGGTTCCGCCCGGAGGCGCGGCGGGACCGGACGTGCGCAGGTTCGTGTATGCGTCGGTCGTCCCGTGGCAGTCCTGACACTCGATCTCGATGTTGTTGCCGTACTCGGCGTAGAGCTGACCGTTGCCGTGCTCGTCCTGCGAGAAATGGCAATCGGCGCAGTGCATCCCCTTCTCGAGGTGGATGTCCTGCAGGTGTACGGCCTTCTTGAATTTCGCGGGATCGTCGAAGGGAACGATGTTGCCGTCGCCGTCGAGCAGGTTGCCTTTGTGATCGCGCTTGTAGACGGCCATGAAGTTCCAGCCGTGGCCGTGATAGTCGGCGAACTGCGTGTTCTTCGCTTGCGAGTTAAGGCTCGATACGTTCTCGAGAAACTTCTCATCGCTCCACAATCCCCGCGGCGCGGCGCCTTCCGGATTGGCATCCAGCGACGCTCTCTTCTCAACCTCGGTCGGATACTTTTGCTTCTTCGGCCAGAGCAGTTCGGCGTCGGACTCGTAGTCCCACATCGTGTAGCCGAGGTAGGTGTTGACGAACGAGTTCGGCTGATGCATGTGACACGACATGCACTGGCTCGTCGGCACCGCACGCGTGAACTGATGGCGCAGCGGATGGCCCGGCTCGTTCTTCGGAATCGATTTGTCGCCGGTGATCGAGAGTCCTGTGTTGCCGTACTGAGCGTAGTTCGCTGAATGCAACGGATCGCGATCGTTGGCGTAGACGACGTGGCATCCGGTGCAGCCGGACGAGCGGTAGTCGCCGGGATGATCGTTCGTGCCGAGGAAGGAGAGATGCGGATCGTTGAGCCGCGTCTTGTTCAGATTGATGAGCGCGGGCGAGATGCGCAGGCCGGTACCGCGGCCGCGATTGCCGAGGCGGATGTCGGGCTTGCCCGCCTCCCCTTCCGGCGAGGGATTGCCAATATCGGGGAAGGAGCTGGTGCCGGAGATGCCGCCGCGTTCGAAGGCGCGGAAGTACTCGGCGGGCTGAAAAATCTCCCATCGCGGCAGCGGGACGAGAATCGGCAGCGCGCCTTTCGCGATCTGATCGCGCGTCGGCGGAGTGGCCGGCTTGATCGCGGTGGCATTGCCGGCGCGATTGTAACTTTCGCCGAGCAGTCCCGGCTTGCGGCTCACGAGGCCGTTGGCGTAGCTGACGGCGGCCCAGAAGACGGCGGACGTGGTCATCGTGCTGCGCGGGACGGCGTTGACCTGGCGTTGATGACATCCACCGCACGTTTCCTGCGAGACGCGAAGATCGCCGGGGTTGATGAACTTCACGAACTCCGGCGTCTCCCGCAAAAGCGCGGTGTAACTCCGCTGCGGATTGGCCGAGGTCTTCCAGATTTCGGGATGCAACGGCTTGACGTGCGCGGCATCTTTCGTACGCGCGTTGCCGTCGCCGCCGTGGCAATCGGTGCAGGCCAGCTTCACGGCGGCCGAGGCATGCATCGGCTCGATCCCCTGATGACACGACAAACACCCAACACTCCTCGCATCAGCCTCGGACTGGGTCTGGCGCATCAGCGGCGGAAGGTCGGGCGACGATTGCGCGCGAATGCGGATCCCGGCCAGCGCGATGACGGCAACTGCGGCGAGTGCGATCGTTATCCGTTTCATCAGAAGGTGAGAATCACGTTCGTGAAGACATGGAAGAGCGGCCGGCCTTTTTCGTAGATGTCTTTGAATCCGCGGCCCGGCAGAAACACCGCGGTGCCGCCGACGATGACGATGTTCTGGTTGAGCAGCGGCCGGTAGCGCAGGCCGAGCGAAATGTCGGTGCCGAGGGTTTTGTGAATGTTGCCCTGGAAGAGGATCGCTTCGACCGACTCTGTCGCGTCGAGGCGGATGTAGTTCGCGGTGCCGATCGCTTTGAGCCGCGGCGTCACGTCGACGTCGATTCCGGCGCTGGCGATCTGCACGCCGGGATTGACGTAGTTCGGCTGCCCTTCATCCTTCGAGCTGCGCAAACTGGTGAGCAGCGAGCCGCGCTCCACGAGGGCGACGCCGCTGCCGGCGAGGCGAATGCCGAGGCGGTTGAAAAACGAGAAACCGCCGCCGGCGAAGTTGGGGCTGTCGAAAATCGCGTCGAAGCCGGTGGCCTTGCGGTCGCGCGGATTGCGGTCGCCGGAGGCGTAGAAAAGCGCGAGGCGCGGGCGATACCAGTCGCGATCGTAGGAGACTTCGAGTGCCGCCATGCCCGCGCCGATCCTGACTCCGTTGCTGTCGCGAAGATTCGGATCGGGACCGGCGATCGGATTCAGATCGTCGTGACCGAAGACGTAGTAAACGGCGTGATCGACATTGAAGCGTCCGATGTGACCGAGTCCGGACTCGCCAAGGTACGCGGCCCGGATTGCGTGCGGCGTAAAAACGCCGACCGGCGCGGGGCGGACCAGGATTCCATTGCGATCGTAGTGAAAGGTGGCCGCGTCGTGGACGTAGTGAATACTGAACTGCTGCGTGTAGCCGTGAACGAGGAAGTCCTGCCAGTAGAAGTTGGCGATGGCGACCCGCTGGCCGCGAAATCTGAGCGTGTTCAGGCCGGAGTTCGTGTCTTTCTCGAATCGGTCGAAGACGGCCAGATTGTATTGATAGCGATTCGAGGCGTAGTTGCCGAAGACGCGCACGCCGAGGTTGGTGTCGTTGAAGAGGAAGCCGCGGAAGTCGCTGTTGAACGGCTGCGAACCGGCACGGATGGAGATGAAGTCGTAGTTCGGCGAGAGGTCGCGAAGCTTCCGTTCGTAGAAGAGCTCCTGCACCGAGAGGTATCCATCCGTCCGCGATGTCCCTCGGCGAACGTCGGGCTTGACGAGGCCGTTCTCGCGCAGATGGACGTGGCTGAGATTGCCGATGATCGTTGCTTTCCAGCGCTGCGCGATCGGCTTGAAGGCGGTATCGCCCTGAAAAAAATCGAACGAGGCGATAACGTTTTCGTTGAAGAGGTTCTGGTTGTCTTTGCCGAAGAAGGTGATGGACGCCGGCTTGACGGCGCTGACTCCTGACGGCGTCGGCAGCGTGCGCGACTCGGCCAGCGTGTCGCTGATGCCGGTGAAGTTGAAGAACCAGTCCTTTCCAAGAAATGGAAGGTCGCCTTTGATCAGGTTCTGGTTGTATGGATCCAGCGTCGCGCCGTTCTCGCCGACCTTGCGGCCTTTCGGCTTCTCGGTGAGCTCGTACGGCGGCGGCACGATCCGCCAGCGGTCGGTCATCTCCTGATACGACTCGGGATGCGGAAGCTCCGGCGTTCCGTATCGCGTGTCGACGGTTTCGATCATCGGTTGCCGCTGGACGTTGCCTTGAATCTGGACGCGCAGAAGCTGCGTCGCGGTCGCGCCGCCGGAGTTGGCGATGATCGTCCAGGTGCCGGTCTTCACCGGCGCGGTCCAGAGCAACGTCCAGCGGCCCGTGACGTCGGCTGTGGTTTGTCCGTTGCCCGATTTCTCGATACTCACCGTGACGACCGCGCCCGGCAGCGCCGTTCCCGCCAACAGAAACGGGACTCCCTCGGCGTACAGCGGCTGGTCGTCGTTGATTGTGATGCTCGTTTGGCCAAACGCGCTTGTCGCGATCAGCATCGCGACGATGAACGCTCCGGTTCTCGCTACGAGCACGGCTTCCCCGCGCACTCCGTGACGCCCTCGGGCACGCGAGGGAACTTGAACATCGGCAGGCGGGCGCCGTTGACTTTGAGCTGGTCGGCCCAGCGGTTGGCCGGCGGAAGGAGCGGGCCGGCGCCGAGGTAGGTGACGTAGTCGTCCTGCTCGATGCCGTCGCCGCTGACGCCGAGGCCGCCGACGAGATTCCCATTCAGGTAAAGCGGCGTCGAGCCGGCGAAGAAGACGATGCCGTTCTGATTCACGGTGGGCGGCTGCGAGCCCTGGCTGCACGCATTCGCCAGGTCGTGTAGAAAGAGCGGATAGAACGGACCGCTGCCGACCTTGAAGACCTTGGAGTCGATGCCGGGCGGGTAGAGCGGTTCCGCCCCGAAACTGATCGTGCGGTTCGACACGGCCGTGCCGGCCGGTATGCCCAGATCGCCGCGGCCGGCGCCGCTGAACCAGACCACGTTGCGCGCTTTGGCCACGGCCACATCGATCGAAAAGACGCTCGCATCGGGCATGCGGTAGAGCGCGAGGATCGAGCCGTTGAGATCGGCGACGGCGATGACCATCCGCGCGTAGCTGTTCAACGGCAGGCGGATGACGGCGCGGGTTTTCTTCGCCGCGACGACCGCGCGCTGCACCACGGCGTCGACGGCGGCGGCACTCAATGTTCCGCCGGTGGGGCCGGCGAGGTATTCGTTGTCGGCACATCCGCCTGCGACGGGCGCGATGACGTAGGTGCCCGCGAGATGCGCCGAAGAATCCAGCTCGATCCCGATCGGCACGCCGTCGTTGTTGAAGCGGAGTTTCTGCCCGGCACCGAGGAATGGCAGGCGGATGCCGTCGATGAAGACGTTGCCCGGGAACGGAAGCGGGTATTGCGGCACCGGAGCGATCGGGCCGTTCGCCGATCCGAGCCCGCCGAATGCACCGCTGACGGCGATGGCCTCGTCCAAATCCGCATCGCCACCGATTCCGACGACGCCGATCCCTCCGACGAGCCTGCCGTCGGTGATGATTCCATCGGTCACACGGCTCGTGCCGAGGATGCGATAGAGCGGAATGCCGCCGGCCTTGACGGGCCGGTTACTGACAGACTGCGGATACGGCCCATCGTCGGGTAACTGCTTTCCCGTGACGATGCCCGGACCACATCCGGATGTACCGAGGACAGCGTCGCACGGACCACCGATGAGCGACTTAGCCGGCGGAACGCTCTTGAGAGCATTGAATGCGGTGTGGAGGTCGCAGCCGCGATTGGTGTTTTCAATGCCATACAGCGCGGCGGGCGGAGCATTGATCACGCCCGCGGGGAAATGCACGCCACTGATGAAGCGCACGGTTCGCGACGACAAGGGCGCCATGTTGTGGCTGAAAAATGCTGCCGTGCGGGCGACCCCGACGGCGAGGTCGTCGTTGTTCGGATTGGCGTTGTTCTGATGGAAAAGTGCCAGCACGCGGCCCGCGCGATCGACGACCGCGATCGAGGCGCCGCCGCCGGCAGCGGCGTCGGCAGCCTTCACGATGGCATCGACGTCAGCACTCGAGAGCGGCGCGAACGGCGCGGGTGCAGCATTGCCGGGTGCGCCATCGAGGCACTGCGCATTCGCCGCGGATGCTGTCAGAAACAAGGTGACGAGCAGGACGTGTCGCATGGTCTTCTCGGGTGGAGCCTTCCGGAAACGCTCCCTAGATCTGATAAACAAACGTCGCGGCGCCGTCGCCGAGGATGATCGTATCTCCGCGTTTGAGCTCGACGTCCGTGATGCGCACGCCGGGGTTGTTCGCGAGGAAGGTGCCGTTTGTCGAGTTCTGATCGATGGCCATCACCTTGCCGTCGCGCGGAATGATGCGGACGTGCCGCTTCGAAATGCGGTTGTCCGAGATGGCCACCTGCGACATGGCAGGATCGCGGCCGATGTATACGCCGCCCTCTTCGATGATGAAGTGCTGCCCCTCCAGCGCCCCGCTCGTGCATTGCAGCATGCCGTACCACTGCACCATCTCCGTCGATTCCCCTGCCGGAGGCTGGGTCGGGATCGGAGCCAGATGTGTGGCGGCGGGCGCCTTCGGCGGAATCGGCGCGGCCGCGGGAACCACCGGATCCGAAGGCCGGAACGGTGGGATTTTCGCGGTGATCTGGTCTACGGCTACCGGGCCGCGCGCGCCGGCCGCACGGTCCGGCGTGCCGGCCCGGATGCGCTGGACGAGTGCGACGCCCACCGGCACGAGCACCACCAGCAACAGCAGGACGATGGCCCATAGAGCAACCTTCTCGAACATCTCCGATCCGCCTCCCAAGTCGCCCATCCTTACCGGTACGAGCCTGGAATGTTCATGATACCCATGGCACGTCGTGCACCGGCTGATTTTCGCCGACGGGACGCCATGACATCTCGTGCAATTTCCTCTCAATGGCACCAGGACGTCCGATGTCATAGTGCTTTCACGTGCCGTTTCATGACACGACTCGCACGATCGATCCTGATGGTGAGTGTGCGTGAACTTTGCCTTGAGGAGCCAGCGCGTCGGAATGTCCGGCTTTGCGGCGATGCGGGTACCGGTACGCTCGATGTCGTGGCACTTGCTGCACTTGGTTTTCCTGACCTGTTCGAAATTGATTGCAGCACGCGCGTCGGTGGCCACGCGAGGCAGCGACGTCAGAATGCGGCGGGTTTCCTCCGGGCTCTTGCCGACGATGTCGCGATTGCCCGCGTACGCCTCCAGGATCGCCCCATAAACCGTCGTCAAATCCACGCCATGCGGCACCTCGGGGTAACGCGGATCGAAGGTGAGCTTGTGGCATCGCTGGCAGTGATCTTTGAACTTCAGCGGAACCGGATCGACGATGCCTTTCGTCTCCACGAGCTTGTGGCACTCGACGCATTGCATCACTTCGCGCCGTCCTTCACCGTCGGGGATTCCGCTCGCGTTGAGGTGGAGGGCGTGGTTGAAGCGAAGTTTGTCGGGATCGCCTCGGGGCGAAAAGTCGGGATGTCTCGTTCCGAAAAAGGTGATGGCGAGCATCTCTTTCGGCCGCGTAGCAAGGAGTGCCGGATCCTTGACGTGCGCGAGCAGGTTGCCGTGGCAGGAGACGCACGTGGCGTCGGCATCCCTGGCCACGTTCGCGACCTCGCGATGTTCGGGATGGCAATCGGCGCAGGCCGGCGCGCCGGTCTGCAGCTCCGAATGCGGCTTCATGTCGTGGCACTTCATGCAACCGGCATCGGAGACGCCATGCCACGGATCGTGGCACGCGCGGCAGTTCTTCCCGATCACAGCGCCCGTAGCCAGGTCTTTCTTGGTCGCGTGCTTCGATACCATCCCTCCCGGCATGAACGCCGACCGCTGCGCCGGCTTCGCGAGCTCGTTGATGACGAGTAACGCGATGATCATCAGAATCGCGATCATCGAGAGCTTCGTCAGCCAGGGCCTTTTCAGACGGAAGGCGTCGACGTAATCGATCTTCGGAGCTTTGAGTACGCCGCCGCGCGCGACGCCTCCGCTCGGGATCAGGACTTCTTCGTCATCAGTCCCCGAAACCGGCGACGAAGAAGCCCGGGTGACACGGACGAAGAGCGGCTTGCCCGGCTCCAGGACCTGCACCTCGATCCGCAGGTCGCCGATCTCGATGACGTCGCCCTTGGCCAGCCGCGCCGACTCCACGGGGCGGCGGTTGACATAGGTGCCGGTGATGCTGCCTTTGTCGGTGATGGTAAAGCCGTTGGCGTCGCTCTCGATCACGGCGTGTTCGAGCGCCACGGCCGCATTCTCCGACCGCAGCTCGGAGTTCGTTCCGCGCCCGATACGGAGCAGATTGCTTCGCACTTGCGTCAGCGCCAGCCCGCGCCCCGAGGAGCGCTGGATGACGAAACTCACGCGAGCACCGTTCTATCGCCCGCCGTGCGAAAGACACCGCTCACCATGCAATCCTCCCGTAATAAAACGCCGCCGCCACATGAACGATGGCGAATACGAGCAAAAGGATCGTGAACGGAATATGGATGTAGAGCCACGACTCCAGGACGTTCTTGTAGCGCTGTTGATAGATGAGCCGAATCAGCAGCTCTTTCCGCTGCCGAGAGACCACGAGCAGTTGCCGGATTTCCTCCTGTTCGTCCTTCTGAACGAGGGCGAGCAGGTTGGTCCAGTCGGCGGTCCGCGCCGTGCCGCGCCGCATGCGTCGGAAGAGCAGACGCCAACCGGCCAGCCATCCAGGCGCGTCCTCACGAATGAGCTGGTTATAAATGCGCTGAAACGGAGCGGAACGCTTCGACGCGATGCGCGCCATCTGTTTCGCGAGTTGATTGAGCTGCTCCGAGATCTCCGCGGCGGTCAGATTCGATTCGATTTCCTTCAACATCCGCGGCACGGTGACATACAGAATCGCGCCAAGCACGCCACTGGCCACGACGATCACGACAAGGATCAACGTCGCTACGGCCACCTGGTCGTGAAAACGTCCCCCCGCATGAAAAAAGAGAATGATCAGCGCGAGGATGCCGAGGTAGATGTGGGACTGCATCCACTGCTCGACGGTGCCGAAGGTGGAGCGGTACCAACGTTTTCGTATCCCGAAGAACGCCAGCAGCAAGCAGAGGAAGAACCCGATCGCGCCGTACGCCAGGCCGAAGCGCGAGCCGCCGCGTGGAAATTCGCGCTGGATGTAGTAAATGAAACTCGCGGTCGATGCGATCAGCAGGACGAAGAAGATTCGGCGCCAGAGGACGCCGGAGCGGGCTATCGGCATGCTCGCCCGCCCGAAAAGCAAATGTTGAATGTTGAATGAAGAGGATCGGCCCCAATCCATTCAACATTCAACATTCGCTTTCCTATCGCTCCCCGTGCGTGATGACCAATTCCTCAAGAGTGGATCGATACTCCTCGGGCGTCAAACGAATCGCCGCCCCAGTCGGACAACTGCGTACGCACGCCGGTCCGCCGGAGATTTCGCGGCATAGATCGCACTTCACGGCCGCGGTCTGCTCGACATCGCTCTTGTGACTCATACCGAGCAGAGAGGCCACCCATGAGAAAATCGTCTTCTTCGGCTCCTTATGGATCATAAAAATGTTGTCATAAGGACAATTACGCTCGCAATTGCCGCAGCCGATGCAATTGCTCTTGATGTACACCTCGCCGCGCGGATCGCGCACGATCGCGTCCGGGGGGCAATCGAGCATGCACATCGGATTCTCGCACTGCCAGCACGAATTCGGCGCCAGCAGGTTGTAGAACTTGATCCCTGTAAGAGACAGCCGCGCCTGGCCGTCCGCGTGAACGCCTTCGCATCCGGCGATGCAATTGCCGCAGCGGATGCATTTGTGCTCATCGATGATGAGCGTCTGCGTCCCCATCACCACTTCCTCGCGGATCAGATCATTGAGGATGTTGCCCGACCCCGGCGTGGCGTCGGCGATCAGCGAGGCGATACGGCGCTCCTCCAGCTTCTGCAGCGGCGCCTGGCGCAGATCGGGATGCGCGGCCAGGAAATTGTTGAAGTCGCGCTTCGACAGCTTGATTAAATCGGACGGAAAGATCGTCGTCACTGTCGCCGTGCGGTCGGCTTCCGAAAAGAGCGCCGCTTCGCCGAAGAAGTTGCCGGCCACGAGGTACGACAGCACAACTTCTTTCTCGCCCGAGGTCTTCGAAATCTTCACCATCCCGTTGCGGATCAGATAGAAGGCGTCGGCCGCCTCGCCCTCCCTGAAAACGACGGCGTCTTTCGGCAGCGCATTGACCACCGACAGCTCGACCAGCTCGCCGAGTTGCGCTTCCGGAATGCCGGGGAACAGGTAGCCGCCGAACGCGCGCAGCAGAAAAGCTTGATCGACGAGCGCCCTCGCCCGAGGAGCCGCACCGAGGAGTTTGAGGATGGCCTTGCGCGGGATTTCGATGATGCGCGTAGCCCCCACCGCGCGCGCGGTCGCGGTGCGGCGCCGGCCGGAGATGAGGCTCATCTCGCCGAAGAAGTTCCCCGCCGTCAGCTCGGCCGCCTTGACCTCGGCATTCGCCTTCTCCGGCTTCTTCCACAGCTCGACGCGGCCGCCGGCGATGATGAGGAAGTCGTTCGTGTAGTCGTTCTGCCGGATGATGATTTCGCGGTCCGCATACTCGCGAACGTGCGCGGATAGAAACGTCTCGCGAAGCTGCTGTTCATCGGCAGCGGACAAGAGCGGCACGCGCTTTCGCAGCAGCGCGATGCGCTCGCGCACCGTCCCTTCCCAAAACGGCAGGCGCTCTTTCAGCACCGCTTCGTCGGCCGGCTCGACTTCGCGTCCCATCAGATGCTCGACGACTTCGTAGCCCTGATTCATGCCGAGCTTGATGAGATCGCGTCCGCTGGCGGCGCCGATGAGGAAGAGTCCAGGCACACTCGACTCATGCACCGCGCTGAGAATCGGACGCGAGTCCTTGCCGGTGCCGCTGAACGTGATGCCGATCGATTCGAAGAACTTGCGCGGCGCGTCGGCGCCCAGTTTCAAGAAGATCAGCTCCGCCGCGACGCGCGTGACATCGCCGCGCACGGTCAGATCGGCGTAGCCGGGATAGACCTGCTTCACGCTCGCGCTGAAATGGATGGTGATCTGCCCGGTGGCCTGCCGCCCGAGGACTTCCTTGATCAGCACATCGTTCGCGCGCGTGATTTCCGGACCGCGTACGACGAGCCCGACGCGGTTTTCATCTGCAAGTGCGATGGCGATCTCCAGCGCGGAATCGCCGGCGCCGACCACGAGCAGATCCTGATCGCGATGTTCGGCCGGATCGACGAGGCGGTAGCGGACGTGCGGCAGATGCTCGCCCGGCACGCCGAGCTTGCGCGGATTGCCTTGCGTGCCCATGCCGAGAATGACGTTGGCGGCGTCGAACGCATCGCCGTGCACCGTCTTCACCTGAAACCGTCCGCCCTCTTTCTTCACCGACTTCACCTCGGCGTTGAAGATGACGTTGAGCTTCTTGTCTTTTATATGACTACCCCACGCGGCGAGGATCGATTCGCGCGATCCCGCCTCGAACGGCACCTCGCCGCGCGCCGGAATGAGCATCGGCTCGGCCATGACGTACTTGCGCGCCTGGTACGCGTCGATGGTGTCGGCAAGATGGTCGGTGCGCTCGAGCAGCGCGTAGGAAAGACCGTTGGTCTGCGCGTGCGAAGCCGCGGCGAGCCCCGCCGGCCCCGAGCCGACGATGATCAGGTCGAAGGAGGTCATGAGTAGTGGATCAGTAGAGTAGTCGATCACTAGAAAAGTGGTCAGTGGCTAGTGGTCAGTGGTCAGGAAAACCCGTCGATCAGTGGGTCAGTGGCTGGCGGTCAGGGGGGCAGGAAACCCCGCAGCCGTTTTCCTGACCCACTGACCACTGACCACTGGCCACTGGCCACTTCTCACGCCATCATGTCTCGCTCCGTCGACTGATGCCGTTTCACGTCGGCGGCGAGGTTGAAGGTCAGGATGATCTTGCCGAGGCGGACGAGATCACCGTCCGCGAGGAGACGTTGCTCGGCGAGCTTCTCGCTGTTGATGTACGTCCCGTTGCGGCTGCCGACGTCCTCGATCAGGAATCCCTCAGGCGTGCGCACGACGCGCGCGTGATGCGCGGATACGCTGCCGTCGCGCAGCGCGATGCTGTTCGCCGGCGTGCGGCCGATGGTCGCTTCCTCTTCGAGCAGCGGATGCATCGTGCCGTCGTCGGTGGTGAGTGTGGCCACCATGTGCGGCGGCTCGGCGATCTTCTGTGTTGCAGGTTCGGGTGGAGGCTCGGGCGCCGCCAGCGGCAGAGCCGTAATTCCGCGCGCAGTCACACTGGAATCGGCGAGCACCTCGATCAGTCCCGTCACCTGCAGCCGTCTGATGATCGGATAAAGATCGGCGGCGGTGCGTCCGCTTTCCGCGCGCAATTGCGCCGGCGATTTCCCGGTGCCGATCTGAAACAGGACCTGAAACTCCTCGGCGGTGATGTTGATCTCGCCCGGCGGCCGGTTGACGACGCGAAACTTGACGCCGTCATCCGGGAAAACCACGCGCTCCTCGGCAGCCGCGATGAGCGCAGACAGCTCCTGCGCGTCTCCTTCCGGAAGTACGACGTCATCAAGAAAACTGAAGGTGCCATCGCTCCACCCGAGCAGCTTGATCATGACGCCGATCGCGCCACCATCCCCCTCGGCGCCGACAACCTTCCCATCGCGCAACGCGAGCCGAACGCGCTCCCCGCCCGACTCGGCATCAAACGTCCCGCTATGCGCCGCGGCGATGAACGCCAGCAACTCCGTCGCCGCGAAATGTTGAAGGCTCCCCTGCAGTACGACGCGCATGGCGGAAGTTTAGCGTAGCGCCAAGGCGTGGTTCTGCTCTCGTACTTCTAACCAGTAGTTTCTGCGCGCGAGGCGAAGATTTCTCCGACGTTGGGATTCAGGCGGAGCGTAGTGCGGGCGTCCTCGCCTGCATCCGGCGTGGCGTCTCGCCCGACGGGGGTTTCTGGGATTCAATTGCA
>ERZ1739052.56-NODE-56-length-18518-cov-9.490224_pt1 | contig 18518 bp, 14 predicted proteins | sample MGYA00581761_ERZ1739052 | MGnify/ENA primary metagenome ERZ1739052 (study PRJEB42929, sample SAMN08275524) | rhizosphere metagenome | isolation source: Rhizospheric soil replicate 1 | host: Colobanthus quitensis and Deschampsia antarctica | place: Antarctica: Devils...
ATGACGCCACTCCTCGTCGAGCATTTCAATATGCACGCGGCGCGGCTCGTCGGCGACGACGCCGATGCCGGCGAGCTCGCCGTCCGGCCACGGCGCGTCGATCACGGCGCGCGCTTCGGTTTCGACGAGCGTCTCCGCCTCGCGCTGGAACTTCTCGAGATCGCCCTCGCCAATAATCCCGTCGGCTTCGAGTTTCACCGCATACGTCGCAATCGGATCCTTGCGGCACCAGAATTCGTAGCGTTCGCGGTCGGCGTAGCCGGTTTCGGCGAGCGGCGGATACGTCCACGATGGCTGTGGATCCTTGCCGAGGTAGAGCATGTCGTCGTGATGTGCATGGCCGCACATGCGCATGGCCACGAGCTCGATCAGCGCGGGACCGTGACCCTCGCGCGCGCGCTCGACCGCCCACGTGAACGCGGCGGCGATGGCGTCGGCGTCGGTACCGTCGATCGTGATCGCCGGAATGCCGTAGCCGATGGCTTTGTCCGCGAAGACGCGCACCGCCGACTGCTCGGCGATCGTCGTCGACAGCGCGGTCTGGTTGTTCTGCACGCAGAACACCGCCGGCAGCTTGCGCGCGGCGCAGGCGTTGATCGCCTCGTGCCATTCGCCGAGCGAGGTGGTGCCTTCGCCGACGAAAGAGATGGCAACGGTTTCTGCGTCGCGCATCTTGAACGCCATTGCGACCCCCGCGATCGTCAGCGCGGGCGATCCGAGCGGTGCCATCGCCGGCAGGATTCCGCGGTCCCAATCGCCGACGTGCAGGTCTTTGCCGTTCATCGGCGGGCCTGCTTTGCCCATCTGCGCACTGAGCACCATGCGCACCGTGGAGCGGTCGTTGTGCATCGCCAGGACGACGCCGAGATCGCGGATCATCGGGGAGACGACATCGCCGCGCCAGCCGTCGTCGGAAGCGAAATCGCCGCCGCGGCGAAGACGGATCGCGGCGGCGTAGATCGCTTCCTGGCCGAGGGAACGGAAGCCCTTGCCCTGGAACGAGGCACTGCCATAGCGAACCTCGCCCCCGGTGAAAAATTGCTTGAGCCGATTGTCGGTGGCGCGCGTGAGGATCATGCCGCGCAGGATTTCGCGCTTCTCGTCGGGAGTGAGCGACGCCGCGATCGCCTCGCGTCGGAGGAATCCGTCGCACGACTCGACGACTTCGTCGACGGCGAGATGGAGCCGCTCGCTGACGGTCACACCCGGCGTCGTTTCGGGGACGGAGCCTTGCAGTTTCTGTGCGGCGCTGACGTCCGGCGAAAGAAAATCGGTCAGCGTCTGCACGAGGATGCGGCGCAGCGGATCGCGAAGCGCATCGATGGACGCGGCGGATTGCTCATCGATCGGCTGCCCGCCGGTGGCCATGTCGAGCGCGGTCACCGCGGGCCGCAGCGCGAGCGGATGGCGTTCCGCAACGAAGGCCGCGAATCGCGCCAGGAGCCCCGCCTTGCGCGCCGCCGTTTCGGCAGTAGCAGTCATGCCGCGATGCTAACGCAACATTCTCGCGATCGCATCGCGATCGGCTCGCGTCTTCCGCAGAAAAAACTCTCCCGCGTGGCGCGGATGAATGTGCAGCGCGGCGTCGAGCAATCCGGGACGAGAAAGGAGAAACGCGGCGCGGCGGCTCCAGGCGATGCGCGGTCCGAAGATTTCGGTGTGGCGATTTCGATATCCGTCTTCGGCGCGATCGCGATCGCCGGCGAGCGCATCGGAAATAAACGATGCGGCGACGACCGCGGACTGCATCGCCATGGCCATGCCGTTGCCGGTGAGCGGATCGATGACTCCCGACGCGTCGCCGATCATGAAGATGCCTTCCTCGACGGCGGATCGCGCGCGAAAGATGACCGGCTCCGAGGAGAGGAAGCCGTCCTGCGCCGGCGCGTACCGCGCGTACATCGACTCCAGCGGCCGCTCCTCGGTGCGGATCGTTTCGACGAACGCATCCCATCGTCCCTTGTGTCCTTGCAATCGGCTGGCGTGCACGAGGCCGCAGATGTTGGTGATGCCGCCCTCGACGTCGTTGACGCCGAGGTAGCCGTGCGCGAACGAGTAAAGCTCGATGACGCCCTTCGCTCCATTACCACGGTAATGACGTTTGAATCCGAAGTTGCGGTGCGAACGGTCGCGGACGAATGCGCGCCCGAGTTGCTGGTCGAATCGTCCCCATCGTCCCCACGCGCCGGCGACAACGCGCGCGCGAACGGCGCCGCCGTCGAATGTGACGCTGTCGCGGGAGACCGCGGTCGCGGTGGCCGTGATCGCCTGCGCTCCGGTGTCGCTCGCGCGGCGATGCAGCGCGGCATCGAGGAACATGCGCGAGACGCCGCGGGCCGGATGCGGAAAGTCGAATGCGTACGTTCGGTTGCGGCCGACGACGCGGCAGCTCGTAATCTCCGGCGCACCGTTCAGATCAACGTTCAGCGCCTCGACGATCGGCAGCGCGTCGTAAGAAAGGAACTCGCCGCAGAGTTTGTCCCGAGGAAAGGCATCGCGGTCGATGAGCGCGACGGAGAAGCCGCGCCGCGCGAGCAGCGCAGCCAGCGTCGAGCCGGCGGGCCCGGCTCCGACGACGGCGACGTCAACATCGAGAGTCGTGGTCACGGCGGGTCATTTCCACAACAGCAGTCCAAATCGGAACGGCATTGCGTTAACGACCTCGACTCGTCGCGCGTCCGTCATTTCTCCCACTCTGCGCGCTTCCTCCGCGGTGTATCCCCGTGCGACCGATGCCGGCGCGTCGAACGCGGTGATGCGGCCGACGAGGTGCAGCACGCCGAGCAGTCTTACGAAGAGAAACGGCAGACGGTGTCGCCGCGTGTCGCTGGCCATCGCGCCGATGCGCGCGATCCGCAGCGCGCCGCGAAGGATCGACGCGTTTACCTCCGGCTCGAAGTGGTGAAAAAAATGCGACGACGTCACGACGTCGACCGAGGCGTCGCGAAATGGAAGTTGGTTCGCATCGGCTACGACGCGCATCGCGCGCGAGCGATCGCGTTCGTACAGCAGATGTTTGATATTGAGATCGACCCCGATCGTCATCACGTCCGTTGGCAGCGCGTCGAGAAGATCAGCAGTTCCCGCGCCGAGGTCGACGACGATTTTCGCGTTTGGCGCGAAATGGTGGAGAAGGCGGAGATACGTTCGTGTTCCGCCGGCCCAGCGGTTGAAACGCCGCAGGTCGCGGAGCGAGCGCTCCATGTCCTCGCGCGGCGCGTCGTGCTCGTCGAGCAACTCCTCGGTGACGACGCGTTTCATGGCACCTCGACGAACGTCGTCCGCCATGCGGTGAGATCGACGTTGAGTTGCGCGACGGGAGCCTTCGCTTCATCGAAGACGTCGATGACATACGGCCCCGGCAGGATCCCTCTGCAAGCGAGCGACTGACCCGAGTCGAGAATGTGAAATCCCTTGCCGAGGCTTCGCACGAAATCGCTCGCCTCCTGACCCCCGGCTGCATGAACCTGCACGAATCGCGGTGCGTCGTGATTCGCGGCGATGATCAACTCGGAGGATTTCTCCAGTTTCACCTGCAGGATGTCGCTCTTCGGCCATGCGACGAAACGGTGAAACCGCCGCGACGCAGTCACGAGCACTTCATTGACCACGGTCGCATCTTCTACTTCGAACTGAAGCTCGGGCGCAGGACGCGGCGGCTTCTGTTTCGCGGCGACAGCGGTTCGCCAACGGCCAGCCAGCAGCGACGCGCTTCCGTCGATCGGCGCGCCATCCTCGACGGCGAAGAAGCGGACGGTGAGCGTGCGCATGGGATGGGTAGATTAGTCGATGAGTGGTCAGTGGCTAGTGGTCAGTGGTCAGAGGATTACGGCGTAGCCTCCTGACTGCCCACTGCCCACTGAAACTAATCCACTCTCTTCAACACCAGCGCCGAATTCTTCGAGCCGAATGCGATCGTGTTGCAGACCGCGGAGTCGATCGTCGCGCGGCGGCCGAGGTCGGGGATGTAGTCGAGATCGCAGTCGGGGTCGGGAGTGTCGAGATTGATCGTCGGCGGGAGAATGCCGTCGCGGAAGGCCATCAGCGTCGCCGCTACGCCTGCGGCGCCGCACGCGCCCTGCGGATGGCCGATCATCGACTTTGTCGCGGAGCCGGGAAGGTTCTTCGCGTGTTCGCCGAAGGCCAGCTTCACCGCGCGCGTTTCCACGCGGTCGTTCAGCTCGGTCGACGTGCCGTGGTAGTTCAGATAGCCGATCTCGGATGGATCGATGCCGGCATCCTTCATCGCCAGCGTCATCGCGCGCGCCGGCTCTTCGCCCGACTCATCGAGCCGCACGCGGTGATAGGCGTCGCACGTCGAGCCGTAACCCGCAACTTCTGCATAAATATGCGCGCCGCGCGCTCGCGCCGTCTCCTCGCGCTCCATCACGAACATCCACGCACCCTCGGCGAGCACGAAGCCGTCGCGGTCCTTCGAGAACGGGCGCGAAGCCTTCTCCGGCGCGTCGTTTTGGGTGTTCGAAATGATGCGCATGATGCAGAAGCCGGTCATCACCGCTTCGGTGATGGTGGCGTCGGCGCCGCCGCAGATGATGTAGTCGCAGGCTCCGAGCTTCAGGTTGCGGTACGCGTATCCCAGCGCATCGGTCGACGAGGTGCAGCCGGTGGAGATCAGGTGCGAGAAGCCGTGAAAGTCGTACGCCATCGAGATCTCGGACGCGATCGTGCCAATCGTGCCGGAGGGGATGGAGTAGATCGAGGCCTGTTTCTCGTGATCGTCGAACCAGAGCTCGTACATCCGCTCGCTGAATTCGATGGCGCCGCCGCCGGAGCCGAGCAGGACGCCGATGTTGCGGCGCGTCCCGAGATCGACGGCAGCCGGATCGAGCTTGGCGTCTTTCAGCGCTTCGTCGGTCGCGGCGATGACCATCGGAACGACGCGCGATACGTGCTTCATGTTCTTCGAATCAACCCAGAGCGTCGGATCGAAATCGACCTCGCCGGCGACGCGCGAGGGGAGCGCGGATGCGTCGAACTGCGTAATGGTGCGGATTCCGGAACGGCCGGCCTTCAGCGCGTCAAAGTAGTTTTCGCGGCCGACGCCGTTGGGACTGAGCGCGCCGATGCCGGTGATGACAATTCGCTGGTTGGGCATCTCGGCGCGCGACAACGTGGTGGACAAGAGAAAGATTGCAAAAAGGCCGCCGTGAATGGACTCTCACGTTTCGTGCGAAGCACTTTGGAGTGCTGCGGCAAGGCCGCAGCTTTGGGAGGGTGGTGGAATCGTGACGAGCCGCAGCTTGTGATGATTGCTCCGTCTTCGCGAGGATGAGCCTCCCCCGCCCTCCCAAAGCGGTGGCTCGATCGCCACCGCACTCCAAAGCTTCGCGAAATTTGCCGCGAGTCGCGCAAGCATCAGACGGGTTGATGCATGACAGGAATGCTTCTGAGCGCCTGCGGCTTTTCCGCAGCAGATTGAATTCTTCCGGAGGTTTTTTGCGATCGTTGCTCGGTGTGATTCTTGTCCTTCTCGCGTTTCCCATCCTCGGCCAGACCATGCCGCAGGTCACGATGGCGCCGCCTCCTCCTTCCGCTCCCGCCGCGCCGGCCGATCCTGCCGCCGATGCGCTGGCGAAGCGGACCATTGAAGCGCAGGGCGGAGCGGCTTGGGCAAAAGCGCGGTTCCTCTCGTTCACGTTTGTCGTGGAGCGCGACGGGAAAGCTGCCGCCTCGTTTCCGCAGCAATGGAATCGCGTGACCGGCGACTATCGCGTGAGCGGCGTCGATCCGAAAGGCGTTCCGTTCACCGTTGTTCTGAACACGAAGACGAAAACCGGACGGGCGTGGCGGAAGGACGTGGAAGTGAAAGAGCTGCCGGCGCTCAAGGAGTTGCTCGCGCTCGGCTACCGCCGCTACAACAACGACACCTACTGGCTGCTGATGCCTCTGAAGATGCTCGAACCGGGCGTGCATCGCACCAGCCAGGGCGAGCGCACCGACGCCGCGGGGCACAAATGGGATGTCGTCCGCATGACCTTCGATCCGAGTCTCGATATCACCTACGTGGTCTGGGCCTGGATCAATCGCGAGACGGGCCTCGTCGACGAATGGGACATGAAGGCGCCCGCCGCGGCCACGACCGATCCGTCGGTGGAGGTTTTCTTCCACGATTTCAAACGCGTGGCGGGAGTTTTGATCTCGATGCGGCGCGAGGTGATGGGGAAGAACCAGCTCGTCCGCTTCGACGATCTGCAGATCCTGCCGGAGACGCCGAAAGGCGCATTCGAGGTGAAGTGACTGCGACGTTTTCCGCGGAGGCGCGGAGACGCGGAGGGGGAAGTCCTCCGCGTCTTGCGATCTCTCGTTTACGGCACCGTGATGTTGTTCGTGACGCTCTTGACGCCGTTGACCTTGGCTGCGTCGTCGTACGCCTTCTGGCGGTCGGCGGCGCTTCCGTGGCCATTCAGCGTGACCATGCCCCCGTGAACCTCGATCTGCAGGCCGGTGATGTGATCCATCGCCAGATTCTTGCGGATCTCGGTTTCCATCGCGGTGTTGTCCATCGAGGCCGGTGTGTTCCGGTTCCAGTTCGAACAACCGATGGAAGAGATGAGGGCAGCGGAAAGGACTAATGATCCGAATACTTTCTTCATATTTTGTTTCTCCGAGGGTGTGCTGAGCAATGAGTGTTCCAGCACGCGGATGAGGTTGCTGCCGAGCCCGCCCGCGAAATTGCACTCCATCCTTCCTTAATAAACTCGGCGTGTGTTACTCTTCGCGGCGGTCCGGAACTCATGTCCTCATTCAAGGTTCGTCTGTTCGGCGAATTCTCGGCTGTCGATCACCGCGGCAACACGCTCGCGCTCGGCAGCAGGCGCACGCACGCCGCCCTGGCATGGCTGGCGATGCATCTCGACGCGCCTGCGCCGCTGCGTGATTTCGCGGCGCTCTTCGGGGGCGACAACGCTGGCGCGATCGCACGCGACATCCGCTACGCGCTCCGCTTCACCGCGCCCGATGTGCTCATCGGGGCCGGCGACACGCTGCGGTTCAATCCGCGCAGCGTCGAAGTCGATGTGGCGCGTTTCGATTCGCTCGCCGCGAACGACTCGCTGAACGCCGTCCGCGCCGCGGCGGAGATTTATCGCGGCAATCGTCTCGACCACTTCGACATCGATCTGCCCGGCTTCGACGAATGGCTCGCCGAACGCCGCCTCCATTACTGGCACGCCGCGCTCGCCATCCTCGGCAAGCTCCTGGCCGCGCAGATCAAAGCGGGCTGGTGGGAGAACGCCACCGACACCGCCGGACGGCTGCTCGCGCTCGACCCGACCCAGGAAGTCGTTCATCGCGCGTTGATGCGCCTGCAACTCGAACAGGGGCGTCCCGATTCCGCGCTGCGCCGCTACCAGGAATGTGCCGACATCCTCGAGCGGCAATTCGATCGCCAGCCGAGCGCCGAGACCGAGCGTTTGCGCGAAGAGATTCTGGCGGCGCTCGGAAAAGCCCCCGCGCCGCGCGATGCCTTTCACAAAGCGCTCGATGGGCCGGTGCTCGTCCTGCTCGTCGAAGATGACGCCGTCTCTTCTGCGCTCGTCGAAGGATTCCTGGTTGAGGCGGGCTACGAGGTCGTTGTCACCGCGGACGGTGGCGATGCGCTCGTCGAACTGGCCCGCCGCGAATTCGATCTCATCGTCCTCGACGTCAACGTGCCCACGCTCAACGGCCTGAAACTCTTCGAGATCATGATGAAGAAGGGGATGGACACGCCGGCGATCTTCATCACCGGCGTGGCCGGCGCGGAGGTGGAGGCGCGCAGCCTGGAGCTCGGCGCGGCCGGATTCCTGCGCAAGCCGATCCGCAAAGAGAACCTGCTGCCGCGCGTGCGGGCCATCCTGCAGCGCCGGGAGCGCGTACAGTCTTCGCGGTGAGCAGCGACTTCATTGTTCGGGCCGAGGAGGGCGAGCGCCGGAAACGGCAGCGCGCGCGGGAGATCGCCGTTGTCGAGATCCCCACCTTCCGCGTGATCGGTTCGGCTCTGCTCTCGCTCGGCGTCTACCTCAACAATCGATTTCTTCTGCATCTCGATTCGAACGCCGGCTGGCTGCGCATCACCATCATCCTCGGCATCTACTGCGTTGTTTCGTGGCCGCTGATCGCGCTGCTGCATGAACGCATCAAGGCCGACCTCAGCCTGCTCTTTCTGGTCATCGACATTCCGATCTGGACGCTGGCGATTTACTACTCCGGCGCGGAGCGGAGCTGGCTCTTCTTCATCCTTTTCCTGCGCGTAGCCGATCAGGCGCAGACCGGTTTCCGCCGCGCGCTCGGCTTCGTGATGTTCGGGACGTTCTGCTACACCTCGATGCTGATCTGGGTGGTCAGCGTCGATGGCCATGCCGTGCCCGATGCGATCGCGCTGGCCAAGATCGCGTTCGTGTTCGCAGGCGGTCTTTACGTCGCGCTTACCTCGCGCGGCGTCGAGCTGCGGCGCGGCTATCTCGCGAACGCGATTCGCAAATCGCGCGATCTCATTCGCAGACTGGAAACGCAATCGAACGAACTGGCGGCGGCGCGCCAGCGTGCAGAAGAGGCCAGCGCGGCCAAGAGCGAATTCCTCGCGAACATGTCGCACGAGATACGCACGCCGCTGCACGGCATCATCGGCATGCTGCAGCTCGCCATCGATACCGAGATGTCGGCCGAGCGCGCCCGCCAACTCGACATGGCCCGGCGCTCCGCCGAAACGCTGCTGGCGACGATCGGCGACATCCTCGATTTCTCGAAAATCGAAGCGCGGCGGCTGGAGCTGGAGCCGGTCTATTTCTCGATCCGCCAGCTCATCACCGACACGCTGAAAACGCTCGGCATTACGGCGGCGGAGAAGGGACTCGCGCTCGCCTTCGCCGTGTCACCCGAGGTACCGGACCGGCTTTGGGGCGACCCGCTGCGGATCCGGCAGGTCATCGTCAACCTGGTCGGCAACGCGCTGAAATTCACGAACCGCGGCGACGTCGTCATTCGCGTTTCGTGCGAGGTCATGTCGGCGGATCGCGTCACGATCGGATTCGAAGTGCGCGACACCGGCGTGGGCATCGATCCGTCGCGCCGCCATCTGATCTTCGATCCATTCGCGCAAGCCGACGCCTCCCACTCCCGCCGGTACGGCGGTTCCGGACTCGGACTGGCGATCGTCGCGCGGCTGCTGGAGGCGATGGGCGGCATGGTCACGTTCGAGAGCGAGCAGGGGAACGGGAGCACGTTCCGCTTCGTGCTGCCGATGCCGTGCGAACCGGTCGGCGCGGCGCCGCCGCCGGAATGGGAGAGCGCGCTGTCCGGAATGCGCGTGCTGCTGATCGAGCCGAATGCGGCGACGCGCGCGATCCTCAGCGAGACACTGCGCGTGCATGGGATGGTGCCGGAATCGTACGCGACGCTCGACGGCGCGCTGCAGCCGTCTATCCGCGCCGCCTACGCGTGCGTGGTCGCGGACGCGAACATTCTCGCCTCGACGCCATGGATTCCGCCGGTGCCGGTGGTGCGGATCACGTCGCCGCTTGCTCCCACGCATCACGGCGGCGTGCTGGTGACGCGGCCGGTGGGCGAGCGCGAGTTGCTCGAAGCGATCGGCGTCGCCCTCGGCGTCACCGAGCGCACGGTGACCTACACGTTGGAACGCCGTCCCGAAGTCGCGCGTCCGCTGCGCGTGCTGGTCGTTGACGACAATGTCATCAATCAGGAGTTCGCCGCCGAGGCCGTGCGCCGCCTCGGGCACGTCGTGACGACGCTGGAGAGCGGCGCCGAGGCGCTCGATATCCTTTCCAAACGCATGTTCGATGTGATCCTCCTCGACATCCAGATGCCCGGTCTCGACGGACTCGAAGTCGCACGGCGTTTTCGCGGAATGGAGCGCGGCACGCGCACGCCCATCGTCGCCGTCACCGCGCACACGACGCGCGAAGACCGCGACCGCTGTATGGCCGCCGGCTTCGACGCGGTGCTGACGAAACCGGCCACGCAGTCGACACTCGGCGCGATCATTCGCGAAGTCACCGGCACCACGATGCCGTCCACGATTCCGGCCGGACCGGCGGACGCAATCCTCGATGCCGTCGGCGGCAACGTCCGCCTTCTGGCTCGCGTCCGCGACGCCTTCGCCACGCAGACCCCGCGCTTGCTGGCGTCACTCCGCGACGCCATCGCCGCGCAAGACGGCGAAGCGCTCTTCCAGACCGCGCACACGCTCAAAGGCGCCATCAGCAACTTCGACGTCCCGCAAGCAATCGCAGCGACCGCGCGCCTGGAGCGCGCCGGCAAAGCCGCGGATTTCACCACGGCGGAGGAACTGCTGCCCGAATTGGAAACCGCGATCCATCAGTTGGAGGAGAGGATCGAAGCGGCGTTGGGGTAGTTAAGCGATCACGGTCAACGTCCCTGGAGCGACTTCCGGCAGTCGCCTGAGTAGCTCGGGGATCAACGGTTCGAGGTCGGCAATATCGTTGCTGAATGCCCGCAACAGCACGAAAGCCATCGTCCAGGCCGAGAGATTCTGTTGGTGCTGCAAGCTCTTGTCCGTGGTGATGAACGCGGCGAAGTTACCCTCGGCCCGCCGAAGGAGTTGACCATTCTTCAGTCCTGCAAAGCCGGCTTCGGCCACGGTGAGAACGTCATGCGCCTGGAGATGGCGTTTCAACGCGCGAGGCACACATTCATCGATGAGAATGCGCAACCAACAATTCCTTTGCCTCTTCCAAAGCAGCAACCGCCTGTGCATGCGACACCGTCGGAAAGTCGTCGAGGAAGTCGCGGAGAGGGTGACCACCACGGATGTAGTCGATGAGTGCCTGGAGAGGCACCCGGGTGCCGACGAAAACCGGCGTTCCGCCGAGCGTCTCGGGATCGATGTGAATCACGCTTTCGGCTTCAGGCATGTTTCGTCATCCTCACGCAGCCATCGCGACAACCGTTTCTCGACTTCTTCGTGCTCGATGATTCGGCCATTCTTCACGTCTTCGCGGCCGGCGCGGATCGCCTCCTGAACGTAGCGCCGATACTCATCATCGGTCATGCCGCTCATTCTACCGCCGCCTTCACCAGCGCCTGCTGCTGCTCCTCATGCCGATGATGCGATCCCGTCGCCGGCGAAGCGCTGATTGGGCGGCCGATGTAGCGCAGCGTGCGGTTGCCCGTGAGCGACGCCAGGCGCTCGTGGAGGAACGGCCACGCGCCCATGTTTCGCGGTTCGTCCTGGACCCAGACGATTTCGGTGGCGTTTGGGTGCTGCGCGATTGCGTCGGCGAGCACCGACTGCGGGAAGGGGTAGAACTGTTCGAGGCGGATGAGCGGAACGTTTGCACTCGCTTTTTCGCGGGCGGTGCGGAGGTCGTAATAGACCTTGCCGCTGGTGAGGACGATCCGCTTCACGCTTGCGGGATCGGACGCGGCGTCGATCAGCACCGGCTCGAAGCGGCCGTTGGTGAGCGCGTCGATCGAGGACGTCGCTTGCGGATGGCGGAGCAGCGACTTCGGCGTCATCACGATGAGCGGTTTGCGTGGATCATTCTTCATCTGGCGCCGCAGCGCGTGGAAGTGCTGCGCGGGCGTCGTTGGATAGACGACCTGCATGTTTCCCTCGGCGCACAGCGTCAGGAAGCGTTCGAGGCGCGCGGACGAATGCTCCGGTCCCTGACCTTCGTAGCCGTGCGGCAGGAGAAGAACGAGGCCGCTGTGCTGGCCCCATTTCTCTTCCGCTGATGAGATGAATTGATCGATGACGATCTGCGCGCCGTTGACGAAGTCGCCGAACTGCGCTTCCCACAACACCAGCGCGCCAGGATCGGCGACGGAGTAGCCGTACTCGAATCCGAGGACGCCGTATTCGCTGAGCAGCGAGTCGTAGACGGCGAAGTTGACGTCGGCGCGCGGCTCGGTTGCCGTCTGTTCGCCGAGGGCGTTTTCCGCGATGACCGGGGCTTCGGTCCTCGGCGCGGAGCTCAACGCGTTCAGCGGCACGTAGCCTTTGCCGGTGAGGTAGTCGAAGAGGATCGCGTGGCGCGACGAGAACGTTCCGCGGCCGGAGTCCTGTCCCGACAGCCGCACGCGATAGCCATCCGTCATCAGCGTTCCGAACGCGAGCATTTCCGCGAAGGCCCAATCGATCGGGTCGCGTCCCTCGGCCATCGCTTTGCGCTTTGCGATGATCGGCTTCAGTTTCGGATGCAGCGCGACATCGTCCGGAACCGTCGTCAGCGCGTTGCCGACGACATCGAGCTCGTTGCGCGGTACCGAAGTGTCCGGCGACGGCTGGTTTTGAAATCCGGTGAGCTCTTCATCGGTCCAGAGCGCGCCGCGCTCGTTGGACGGCGGCGGCGTGTCGTCCTCGCGGGTGCGGTCGAACGCTTCCTGCAGCTTGCCCTGAAACTGATCGAGCCACGACTCCGCTTCCTTCGGATCGATGTCGCCTTTGCGCAGCAGCGTCTCGGTGTAAATCTTCCGCACCGAGCGGTGCTCCTTGATCGACTTGTACATCTTCGGCTGCGTGAGCGACGGCTCGTCGCCCTCGTTGTGGCCGTGGCGGCGGTAACAGAGCATGTCGATGACGACGTCTTTGTGAAACTGCTGGCGGAAGTCGTACGCGAGTTTGGCCGCGCGAATACACGCCTCGGGGTCATCGCCGTTCACGTGGAAGATCGGCGCCTGCACCATCTTGGCGACGTCCGTTGCGTACATCGTTGATCGCGCCGACTCCGGTCCGGTGGTGAAGCCGATCTGATTGTTGATGACGAGGTGAATCGTGCCGCCGGTGCGGTAGCCGGGGAGCTGCGAGAAATTCAGGGTTTCCGCGACGACGCCCTGGCCGGCGAATGCGGCGTCGCCGTGAATGAGAACCGGAAGAACCCAGGCGCGTTGGTTGTCGCCGATGAGCAGTTGCTTCGCGCGGACCATGCCTTCGACGATCGGATCGACGGCTTCGAGGTGGCTCGGATTCGACGCCAGCGTCAGCTTCATGTGCGTCCCCTCGGGCGTCTGGTGAATGCCGTCCGCGCCGAGGTGGTATTTCACGTCGCCGGAACCCTGAGTCGTGTTCGGATCGACGTCCCCTTCGAATTCGTGGAAGATTTTCTCGTACGATTTGCCGAGGATGTTGGCGAGCACGTTGAGCCGACCGCGGTGCGCCATCCCGATCACGGCCTCGGTGACGCCATCCTGCGTGGACTCGTTGAAGATGTAGTCGAGCATCGGAATCGTGGTCTCGGCACCTTCGAGCGAGAAGCGTTTGTGACCGACGTACTTGGTGTGCAGAAACTTTTCGAACGACTCGGCATCATTGAGCTTCATCAGGATGCGGCGCTTGGTGGCGAGATCGAGCGGCTGGTGATTGCGCGACGGCTCCATCCGATCCTGCAGCCATTTCTTCTGCACGGTCTCGCTGATGTGCATGTACTCCGGACCGATCTTTCCGCAGTACGTTTCGCGCAACGTGTCGAGAATGTCGCGCAGTTTCGCGGTGAGCTTGCCGCACAAGCCGCCGCAGACGAATTCGCGATCGAGATCCCAGATGGTGAGGCCGTAGAACGCGGGATCGAGCTCGGGATGGCGCTTGACTTCGTATTCGAGCGGATCGAGATCGGCGAGCAGATGTCCGCGCACGCGATAGGCGTTGATCATCTGCAGCACAGCCGCTTCGCGCGCAACCTTTTCGTCTTCACTGCCATTCAAACGATGGCGATCGCGGCCCCACACGGCCGGCTCGTACGGGATGCGGAGATCGCGGTAGATCGTCTCGTAGAAACCGTCCGCGCCGAGGAGCAGCTCGTGGACGCGGGCGAGGAAGGCGCCGGACTCCGCGCCCTGGATGATGCGATGGTCGTAGGTGGACGTCATCGTCATCACTTTGGAGATGCCGAGGTCGGCGAGGACCGAAGGATCGGCGGCGGAGTATTCGGCGGGATAGTCGATCTGGCCGGTGGCGATGATCGTGCCCTGCGACTGCATCAGGCGCGGCACCGAGGCGATCGTGCCGATGGTGCCGGGATTCGTGAGCGAAATCGTGGTGCCTTCGAAGTCGGAGATTTCGAGCGTGGAGTTGCGCGCCTTGCGAACGACTTCGTTGTAGGCCTTGAGAAACTGCGCGAAGTCCATCGTCTGCGAACGCTTCACGTTCGGGACGACCAGCGATCGCGAGCCGTCCTTGCGCTCGACGTCGATGGCGATGCCGAGGTTGACGTCTTCGCGGTCGATGCGCGCGGGTGTTGTGTCTTGCAATGTGTACGCTGCGTTCATCCGCGGGTACTGTTTGATCGCATTGACGAGCGCCCACGCGATGATGTGCGTGTACGACGCTTTCGGCTGGCCGGTCAACGTGAGGTGGTTGTTGACGACGCGCCGGTTTTCTTCGAGGACTTTGACGGGGATGTTGCGGATGGAGGTCGCTGTCGGGATCGTCAGCGAGATCTCCATGTTCTGAGCGATCTTGCCGGCCGCGCCGCGAAGCGGGACAGTGGTGTGGTCGCTTGGAACAGGAGTCGGGCGCGGAGCCGGCGCCGGAGTTGGTTGCGGAGCGGCCGGTTGCGGCGCGGGCGCAGCGACAACTTGTGTGCCGCCGGCCGCGGCGACTTGCTCTTCCGCCTCTTCTTCGAACTCTTCCTCGAAGCGCGGCTCGTAATCATGAAAGAACTCCTGCCAGCTCGTGCTCACCGATTCGGGATTGGCGCGGTAGCGCTCGTAAAGCTCTTCGATGAATGCCGTGTTGGCGCCGTAGGTCTGCGTGACGGATGACATAGGGTTTTCCTAACCGCAACTGGCTTCTTCGGATTTCGAAGGGATGAGGGAGGTGAAGCAGGGACGAGGGATGAGGGACGAGGGAGTCTAGCGCGTCCCTTGGCCCTGTTTTAACCCCTCGTCCCTCGTCCCTGCCTCATCCCTGCCTCATCCCCCTGCATCAACGTATGTGACAGCGACGTCAGCCCGAGCCAGCCGAAGCCGGCGGCGAATCCGCCGAAGACGTCGGACGGGAAGTGGACGCCGAAGTAGACACGCGAGAAACCGACGCTGAGGATGGTCAGAGTGGACAGCGTGTGTACGACCGCCTGCGTGGCCACGGAGCGATGCTGCACGAAGTGATGCGCGACGATCGGGTACGTTGCCGCAGACAGCAGCGAATGGCCGCTCGGGAAACTGTGCGAATGCGGCAGCGTGATCTGCCGTGCGCGCTCGATCGGACGCTGGCGCTGGAAAATGTTTTTGAGCAGCGTGTTGATGGCCATCGCACCGCCCGTGGAGATGACGACCGTCCAGGCATCTTCGCGCCGTCCCTGCTTCCACATCGTTAGCGCGGTGATGCCCGCGGCGCTGCCGATGGCGATGTGCGAGCCGAGCTGCGTGACCGCGTCCATGGCCGCGTGCATCGGCGGATTGTCGATGCGGTGCACGACATCCATGATGATGTCGTCGTAGCGGTCGGCGCGGCCGGCCACGACCTGTTCCGCCTGCTTCTTGAAGAACCAGAACGCGACGCCAGCCAGGGCCACGCTGCCGCTCGTGCCAATGGCCAGCGGCAGGAAACGATGCCGCCGTTTCGGCGTTTTCTGCGGCTCTCTTTTCACGGCGCGGAGTCTACAATGCCGCGCCGTTTTCGTGCGCAGCACTTTGGAGTGCGGTGGCAAGGCCACCGCTTTGGGAGGGCGGTGGAATCGTGACTACTCGCCGCGGGTGATGCTTGCTCCGTCTTCGAGGGTCGATCCCCCTCCCTCCCAAAGCGGTGGCTCGGTCGCCACCGCACTCCAAAGCTTCGCGAAATGTGCCGCGAGTCCGGCAAGCACGAATACTCGTTCTTTTCGCGACGCTACGCATGCCCCAGCGTCTCCCCTTCGTTCAATCCGCTCTTCACCACGCAATCCTGCGCGTTGCATGCGCCGAGGACGATGTCCATCAGCTTGCCGTCCGCGCGGTACGCGCGCGGCTTCCTGCCCGAAAAATCGATCGCCGTGCGCGGCACCAGCAGCGCATTCGGCTGCCGCATCGCATGCACGACTACGCGCGCGGAAAGTCCCGGCCGCATACGCGCAGCGTCGAGACGATCGAGTGCAACGATGACACGGAAGGCGCGGCGCAATGACGTCCGGCTGCTTTCCTGCGCGACGGCGGAGATCGACGATACGCGGCCCGGAAAGGCCAGGTTCGGATAGGCATCGAGAACGATCGTGGCCGGCATCTCTGCTCCGATTCGGCCGTCGTCGACATCGGGCAGATCCGCTTCGATCTGCAGCGACGACATCTCCGGAAACTGCGCCAGCGGCATGCCGATGAAGACGCTGTCGCCTTCCTGCAGGCGGCGGCCTTCCCACGGATGATCGCGGATGACCACGATCCCGTCGTGCGGCGCGCGCAGGATCAGCTCATCGATCGCCTTCTCGGCGATGCCCAGCTCGCGCTGCGCTTTCTGCAAACTGAGCAGCAGGTTGTCGCGATCGGATTTCACCGAAGTCCGCTGCGACTTCAACACGTCCACCGCCTTCGCGAACTCGACCTCGGCGCGTTTGAACTTGATCTGCCGGTCGTTGAAATCGCGCTGCGACACGATCTCTTTCGGCATCGCGGCATCGAGCTTCGCTTTGTCGTAGTCGGCTCGCTTCCGCTCCACATCGAGCTGCTTGTCGAGCGTGTCCGCCTTCCACTCCGCCTCTTTCTGCTGCAACTGCTGCTCGGCCTGCGCCACTGCCTGGCGCTTGGCGTTGAGGTTCGTGGAGAACGTGGAGTTGTCCAGCTCGACGATGCGATCGCCCTTCTTCGTCTCGATCCCGTCCGGCGCGATCCACTTGATCGACGTCTGCCACTGCGGCAGCCGCGGCACCGCCAGCTCCTCGCCGCGCGCCGCCCGCAACTCGCCGGTAATGACGACGTCGCTGGCGAAGGTCCCCCGCCGTACGCGCAGCGATTTCGAGTCAGATTCGGAGCGAAATCCGGAGAAGCATCCGGACACGATCACGACCACTGCGCACGAGAAGAGAACTTTCACGTTCATGCGATTCGACGTATTGGACGAAGAACAGTTACGAAGGTTAGATGCCGAAACGCGGCAAGCAACGGCAAAGTTCGTACGGCATTATCCCATCCGCATACATCTGCAAGACGTCTACGCGATCTCGCCTTCGCTGATCGGAATCCGGAATGACTGCTTGTAGATGTCGATGATCGACATCAGCAGCGAAAACACAAGTGGTCCGACCACGAGACCTACGAAACCGAAGGCCTCCATCCCGCCGAGGACGGAGACCAGGAGCGGGATGGCGGGGAGCTGCATCTTCCCCTTCATCGCCCACGGGCGGACCACGTGCTCGATGATCGGCACGACGATGACGCCCCAGATCGTCAGGAAGATGACTCCGAAGTAGCCGCGCTCGCCCATCGTCGCGGTGATGTAGAGCCAGAACGCGGCCGGAATCCAGACCGCCGCCGAGCCGACGATCGGCAGCAGCGACAACACCATCGCCACCGCGCCCCAGAGGATCGCGCCGGGGACTCCGGCGATCGCCAGGCCGGCGCCGATGAAGATCCCCTGCGTCAGTGATGTGATGACCTGCCCGCGAAACGTGGCGTCGACGACGGCTTTGAAGTTCTCAGCAAATTGATGGTTGTAGCGCGCCGGCAGTGGCGACAGCGCCGCGGCCTCGGCCACGATCGTCTCGCCCTCAACGTAAAAGAAATACGCCGACAGGAGCACGAGGAAGAGCGCGATCACCACACCGGCAATGCCGCCGATGAGTCCCGCGCCGTGCTGCGCGATCCACGCCGGAGCCTTCTGCACGATCGGAATGATGACGTGCGCGGGATTGATCGCGGCCGGATCGAAATTCGGAGCGACCCGCTTGATCCAGGGCATGCGATGGCTGATGTCGAGCCGCTGCAACGCGCGCTCGGCGTCGCCGGACTGCAGATGTTTCACGAGCACGTTCGCCTCCTGCACCAGGAGGAGCGTGATCAGCAGCGCCGGCAACAGAATCACGAACGTGATCAGAAACAGCATCACTGCGGCCGCGCGATTGGCGTGGCCGTGCATCCGTTCGCGCACGCGCTGGTACACGGAAAACGTTACGGTGACCAGCACGGCACCAAGCATGATCGGCGCGAGGAACGGCTCGAGGATGACGTACGTCTCGTACAGAACGATCAGCGCGATCAGTGCGAAGAAGATGACGCCCGCGAGATGCCACTCCTGCCGTTCGCGCGCCTCGTCAACGTCCGGCGTGGTCTCCGGCATTTGCTACACCGCGATGATTCCGCGCCGCGCCGCTTCCACCACAGCCTCGGTGCGCGTCGCCGCGCCGAGCTTGCCGAGGATGCCGTTCACGTGGAACTTGATCGTGTGATCGGTGACGCCGAGACGCTGCGCGATTTCCTTGTTGGTCAGGCCGGAGGCGAGGAGACGCAGCACTTCACGCTCGCGCGCCGTCAGCGGCTCGATCATCTCGACCTCGGCGCGCGCGTGGCGCAGCAGGTGATCGGCGAATGCATCATCGATCACGATTTCCGCTTCGGCGACAGCGTGCAGCGCCGCA
>ERZ1739052.57-NODE-57-length-18426-cov-10.334277_pt1 | contig 18426 bp, 9 predicted proteins | sample MGYA00581761_ERZ1739052 | MGnify/ENA primary metagenome ERZ1739052 (study PRJEB42929, sample SAMN08275524) | rhizosphere metagenome | isolation source: Rhizospheric soil replicate 1 | host: Colobanthus quitensis and Deschampsia antarctica | place: Antarctica: Devils...
CCGCGCCGCCCGAACCAAAGTCCGCGGGCGTCCGGATCGAGCCATAGGTGGTGTTCGTGGTGCCGGCCAGCGACTCGCCGCCGACGCCGCCGTAGGACGCGGACGCATCAAGCGCGCCGTGTCCGGTGCTCGTATCGCCGAGCGTCATTCCGCGGTCGCTGCTGTTCGTCACCGACGCGTCTTCGCTGGTGCGGCGTCCGCCGAGGAAGCCTTTGGCGGTCAGGTCGATGGAAGAATTGGCGTCGACGAAGAGGTGATCCTTGATGGTCAGGTCGAGCTTGACGCGATCGGGATCGCCGACGTGGCCGCCGTTGATCACGATGAGGTTCTTGAGCGTGAGCGGGACCTTGAAGTAGACGTCGGTGCCGGTTCCGCTGACGACGATGGTGTGGCCGGTGTAATGCGCAACGTCGGAAGCTTCGATCGACGCATCGCCGATCAGCATGGCGTCACCGTTCGCGGTGTCGAACGCAACCGGATCGATGGAGATCGGGAGGACGACGTCGTGCGCCGGATCGGAGTCGCTGACCGTTGCGGTAATCGTGAATGGCGTCCCGGCGTCGGGCGTGGTGAAGTTCACCACCTGCTCGTAGATGTCGCCGCTGCTCGTCGGCGCGGTGAGCGTCTGCGTCGCGAAGGCGGAGCTGGTGAAGACGACCTTCTCGACCTTGATGTTGTCGATGGCGTGAACGCGCAGCGTCAGCGCGACCGGAGTCTTCGCGGGCAGCGCGGCGGCGTCGAGCGGCGTGATCCACTGCGCGAGCGGGATGGTGCCGTCGTTCACGCTCTGGAAGGTGACGTCGGTGGAAACCGGCGTGGTGTTGCCGTGGAAGTCGTAGGCCGTCGCGGCGATGTGGATGCGCGCGTCGGCGTTCTTGGCCACGATCAGGCCGGTGGCGCTGAACGTCCATGTGGCCGATGCAGCGTCGTAGCTGCCGGTGGTGACGTCGAAGTCGTGGCCGTCGTAGTTGAGGTGAACCTTGGCCACGCCGCTCTCGGCATCCTTCACCTTCACCACGATCGGGAAGGTGTTCGCGGCGCCGGGCACGAACTTGTAGACCGACTCCGCCTGCGGAGCGAGCGAGACGATGACCGGCGGAGTGGTGTCGGCGAGGAGATTGAGGTCGGTGCTCGTGGTCGTGGCCTGGTTGTCGGAATCGGTGACCGTCACGGCGACGTGCAGCGGCGTTCCTTCCTTCAGATCGCTGGGAACGGTGACGGCGAAGGTGACCGGCGAGGGCGACCACGCCGCGGTCGTATCGGGACGTGTGGCGTGCTGGTTGTTCGACGGCTGGAACGCGGTATCGAGGAGCGGATACGGACTTCCGTCGGCGTGCTGGCCGGTGACGGCGAGGTTGAGCGCGGCGGTCGTCCCTTCATCGCTGAAGGTGACGTTCGCGTTGAAACGGCCGTTCCGATAGAGGCTCGGCACGGACGCCGTCAGCGTCACGTTCTGCGGCGGCTGATTCGCGGTGATGTTCCAGGTGAAGGCGACGACGTCGCTGGTGTTGAAGGAGAGGTCGGTGGCGCTCGCCTTCAGCGTGACGCTGTTGCCGGTGCGCGGCACGACCAGGAGATAGGTGTAGTCGGGACCGAGCCGCGTGCGCGCGACCGCGGTGTCGGCGGTGCCGTCGGTGGTGAACCAGTCGACGTATTGAATGTCTTTCGACGCGGTGGTGGTGCCTTCATCGACGACGGAGACTTTGATGTTGTAGCTCGCTCCCGCCACGAGCGGCACGCCCGCGGCAACCGGGGAAATGATGGTGACGGCGGGACGGATCTTGTCGACCGACGAGTATTCGAAGATCTGCGCCGCGGCCTGCACGTTCGGCGGCGTCTGAAGGTCCTTCGTGCCGGAGACGGTGACCCGGTAGAACGACGACGGAACGATGGCCACGCCGGTTGGTGCGAGCAGCAGCAAGGATGGATCGACGGTGTCGAGGTTGAGCGCGACCGGGATCGTGGCGATGACCGCGCCGTTCGGAGCGGCGAGCTGTTCGAGCTTGGCGATCCCGCCGTTGCCGGCGTTGTACGACGTCATGTCGATCGGCTTGTTGAACTTGAGACGGAAGGTGACGCCGTTCTCGATCGGAATGGCCGTCGACGGTGTAACCGCCGTGATCCTCGGCTCGGTGTAGTCGACCGTCGTGAAGCTCGCCGCGACGTTCGCTTTCATGTAGTTGCCGGTCGTATCGGAGATGGCCGTGGCGATGGCCAGGAAGCGGTAAATCGTGTTGCTCCGCAGCGGAGCGGCGGGGGTGATCACGACCACCGGCTTTCCGTTGACGACGATCTGCTGGATAGTCGTGCTGACGGTCGTGGCGTTGTCGGTGGCAATGAGCTGGAAGGCGCCGGGGCCGATGGAAATGTCGGAGAGCTGCTCGCTGAAGGTGACCAGGATCTGGGCGTTCGGCGCGACGCTGTTGGCGTTGTTGGCGGGGAAGATCGAGACCACCGTTGGCGGCGTGGCGTCGAGCTTGACGCGCGTCATCAGCACGGTTCCGAGCGTGCCGTCGGCGATCGATACATTCGGGAGCGCCGCTCCAATCGTCACCTCGTCCGGACCGAGGAACGTGAGGGCGACGTGCGTGGAGGCGACCGGGATGCCGTTGAAGATGTAGTGACCGGCGGCATCGGTTCGCGTCTCGAGGTGGATAGGAGCCGAAGCGCTGCTGCTGATGTCCGCGACGACGCGCGTCCCGACGGAGACGCCGCCGAGCTCCGCATCGACGAAGCCGTGGATCGAAGCGCGGCTGCCAAGCCTGACCTGCAGCACGAGGGGGACGGAACGGCTGAGGAGTTTTCCGCTGGCGGCGGCGGAAAGGTTCTGGGAGCTGACGTAGACGCTGTAGTCGCCCAGCGGCATGTCGTTGAGCGTGGCCTTGCCCGACGCGTCGGTGTAGTACGACGTGCTGCGCGGTCCGCCGATGATGACGTACGCGTTGGGAATCAGCAGTGGATCGTCGGCCGTGACCTGGATCTGGATCGAGCCGGTGGCGGTGAGCACCAGCGGCACGTCGACCTGCGTCACGCCCGTCGGGATATGGCCGCCTGCCTTGAGCGTGCGCTCCTCGCCGCCGAACTCCGCGACCTCGATGTGATAGTCGCCGTTGGTGAGCAACTTCGGGAACGATGCGGGCGCCCCGGCGGCCTGCTGTTCCCGTGTATAGGTGATGTAGTAGTTCCCTTCCGTCATCTTCACGTCGGCCAGCGGAGCGAACACGCCGCTGGAGCGGCCCTGGTCATCGGGCAGGAAGACGGAGACGGTGACCGTGGCGGTCTTTTCCAGCTCGAGGCGGATGCCGCTCCGGTCGGGGAAGAGTTTGTCGATGAAGAGCGGCGTGCTGTTTTTGGCCTTCCGCGAGCTGTCGGTGTCGATCGCTTCGAGCGTGAAGGCGACTTCCGGAACGCCGTTGAAAACGAACGCGCCCGCGCTGTCGGTCGTAACTTGCGCGCTGAACGTCTGCGAGGAGAGATAGACAGGGATGCCTTTGACGACGACGTCGGTGCTTTCGTCGCCATCGTAGACAGTGCCCGAGACGCGGCCGGTGAGCGTGAGCGCGACCTGGACCGACGCCGGCACGCTGGCGGTGAGCGCGACGCCGTCGACGCTGCCGGAGCGGCCGACCGATTTCGATGTGGCCCGGACTCCGTAGGTCTGTCCCGCCGGAAGCTCGTCGAAGACGACCACGCCGTTCACGTCTGTTGAGCCGAAGTCGTACGCGCCCCTGCTGTTGACGAGCGTGACTTCGGCGTTCGGAACCTTGCCGTAGGCATTACTGGAATCGACGACCGAGACCGTGATGGACGACGTCCCCGCTCCGGCGGCGACGGTGATGACCACGTTGTTCTTGTGATCGAGCTCGTCGGCGATCTCAACCTGCGCGTCGCCGCGCCGCTCCTGAAACTGAGGAGACTCCGCGGTGATGCGCACGCCTCCCGTAAAGACATTGTTGATGAAGAAGCCGCCGTCGGTACCTGCCAGTTGCGGGTCGTCTGACGAGCCCCACGTCCGGTACGGCCAGGCCAGCTCGCGGGCCCAGTAACGCGCCTTCGGGATCGGCGCGCCCGACCCGTCGACGATGTGGCCGCTGACGTTCGCCTGCTTGCGCATGACGATGACCAGACCGTTGACCGGTCCGCCGCCGGTCGGCGTCCGTCCGTCGACGAAGCCTGTCCGGAAAATGCCGTCGACCGTCGCCTCCGCGATGATGCGGAAGCTCTGCGAACCGGCAGTGGCCGGAATCTCGAATGAGCCATCAGGCCTGGCCTGGATGCCCTCGAAGTGAATGACGCTTCCTTCGAATTTGAGCGACGCTCCGGCCACCGGAGTCTGACCGTCGTAGTTCACTACGCGGCCGGTGATCTTGCCCATGGCCGCGAGCTTCAGATCGACCGACTTGACGTCGCCTTCGAAGCTGATGAACGTGTCGGCTTTGGCGTAGCCGTCGGGATGCTCGATCGTCTCGGCCGAGGCGGTGCCGACCGGCACTTTGGTGATGGTGGAGTAGCCGGTGACCGGATCGGTCTCGACCGGCGGCCGCTCCTGCTGCTTGAGCTGCTGTAAGGCCATATCCCACATCTGGTAGGAGACGCCTACAGGTCCCGCGGCCGGAGCGTAATCCGGCGTGCAGGTGGGGTTTGTGTCGGGGCAGTGCTGCAGCGTGAGGATGTGGGCCTTGACCGTTCCCTGACCGGGAAGGCGCAGTTCGAGCAGAGGTTCCTGTCCGTCGAAGTCGGCGCGAATCGTTCCATGAGCGGTCTGGTCGCCGTACACCGGATCGCGTCCGAGAGGAATCGCCCAGATGTCGGATTTCATCGGCACCTTGACGTTTTCCAGCCAGTACGTGCCGTCGGGCTGCTCCGAGAACGGAAAGTAGGGGTACCCGGGGAGAATCACCTGGTACGAGCGAACCTGTTCGCCCGTTGCCGCATAGACCCGCACACGCAGTTTTGCGTAACCCTGCGGCGTCGTCGTGCGCAGCGTCAATGGGACGTTGTTCGTGACTGCCGGATTGAGCGTCCCGGGCAACGCGAGCACGCCTCCCCGTTTGGTATCGGGATCGAAGACGTTGACCTTCTTCCCTCCCTTCGCCACGGGAACATTGAGCACGGTGTAGTGGCCGAAGGCATTCGCCGTAACGGAGGACATCCCGGTGATCTGCACGACCGCATTCGGGACGAGCACTTCCTTCGAAGGATCGTTCGGCGAGGTCGGATCGTCGCGCTTCACGTCGCCGTCGACGGTGGCGTACTGTTCCGCGGCGGCCGGTATATGCAGAGTGAGCGTCTGTTCGATGACGGTATCGGGCTTGAGGTCGAACTCCACTCCCGCGCTTTCCTGGGTGATGGAGAAATCGGCGGCGAGGATGGACACCAGTCCCGCGGGGACTCTGGCGAACTCGAAACGGCCGTCCACGTCGGCGAAGCCGTCGACGAGGCTGTAGCCCTGCGTGTAGACGCCGACGTGCGCGCCGGGCATGACCAGGCCGTTGTCGGAGCGCCGGACCGTGATGCGCACCGTGCCCAGACCGGCCAGCTCCCGTTTTTGAATGACGAGATCCTGGGTCAGGACTTCGCCGGCCGTGCGCACCTGGTTGGTGGCGTAGGCGACGTTGCCTTTCACATCCGCCACGGCGAAGGTGAGCGTGCCCACCGGCAGATCGGTGATGGTGTAGTCGCCGTGAGCGTCGGTCAGGGCGCGGTGGAATTCCAAATAGATCTGACTACCGATGGTGACCGGAGCGTTCGCGATGGCGGTGCCGTCGCTGTAGCTGACGTGCCCCTTGGCGGTGCCGCGGCCGAGGAACTGCAGAACGACCGTCTGCACCTCCTTGTCCGTCCGGATTACGCCGTCGAGCGACGCGCCCTTGTTGTCGACCAGCGCCCTGAGCGAGTAGTTGCCGCTGATTGAGCGGTCGATATCGCGCGGAACGAACTCGAAGAGGAACGAGCCGTCCGGCTGCGTGATGTCGAACTGCAGCGAGTTGTTAGCGGTGAGCTGGACCAGCGCGTTCGGCACGCCCGAACCGTCACCGAGGAGGAGCTTGCCGACCACACTGCCGCCCGGCTGGTCGTTGTCGATGCGCGGGACGATCGAGGTCGATGTGTAGATGTGATCCGGCGCAATGGCGTCCACGATCGGATCGATGGCCAGCAGGTAACTGGCGTGCGTCGTCAGGGCATGATCGAAGCTGACATTGATCATCCGGCCGTCGTCCTGTTGCGCGGCACCGGGGATGACGATCGGCGCGTTCGGGTCGCTCGGATTGTTCTTCCGGGAGATCGGCGTCACGCCGGGGAGGGTCGTGGTCAGCTTGAAGAGGTTGCGCAGATTATCCTGATTGGCGACGGTGACCGGACGGTTGAAGAGCAGCGTGACGATGTGTCCGGCGGGATCGAGGTGCAGATCCTGCGCGGCGTTGACGACCGTGAGCTGCGTCTGGGGCAGCGCGATCGAGATCGGCGCCGGAACCGCTCCGGTAACGATGAGGTTCTGGTTGCCGCGGTCGATGACGAGCGTCACCGGTGATCCCGGCGTGGCGCCGGAGAGGTTGATGCTGTTGCGGATGAACGTGCCGTCGGTCGTGCCGGGATAGATGAGATCGAGGCTGAAGCTGGCGGCGGCGGGAGTGATCGAGAGCTCGATGCTTTCCTTCCAGCGTCCGACGATGGCCAGCTCGCCCGTGTCGGTGGCCGAGGCGGCGTTGAAACGTGTGAGCTCGCCGTAGATGAGCGTGCGCTTGGCGCTGTCCGGCGTCTCGGCGACACCGGTCATCGCCGTGCGCGACGTCGCGCCGGTAACCGTCATCGCGTACGGCCGGTCAGCGCCGCTGACGGCTGCGCCGTGCGCAAGCGCCAGGAAGTACGGCGTTCGGTGAGACGTGGCCGCGGCAAATGCGTCGACGAATGCTTTGACCGATTTGCCGTTCGCGACGGAGACGCGCTCCAGCTCGCGCGCCATCGCCGCGCCCGAGGTGCGTCCATCGGGATGGAGCATGCGCAGTTGATCCCACTCGCGCATCTCCGAACTGCCGGTGGCGCGATCGAGCCGCTCCACATTGCCGAGGAGGTCGAGCGCGAGATGAAACATCGGCTCGCTGTCTTCGTCGGCGTTGTCGGTCGCGGCCGCATGGCGCGCGACGAAGATCCGCTCGCCGGCGCGCGCGATGTCCTGCGCCCGCTGGTAGACGTCGTTCTGAATCAGACGCGGATATTTCGAGATCTGAGCCGACAGCGGCGCCGTGGCCAGCGAATAGCCGATGCCGAGCAGCGGCATGTTGTCGTCGACCAGCGCCGAGTGGACGAATTGCGTGTAGTACGGCAGCACCAGCGTGGCCGGCGAGAGCGGGAGGTCGCCCGCCTGCACCTGCATCACCAGCGAAATCGACGCGGTGATGCCGTCCGGCGCATCGGCCGCGGCCGCGCTGAAGTGTCCGGTGATGTCAGGGGTGAGCTTGTACGGCACCGGGATCGTTTGTCCCGGCTGAAACGTCAGGAGTGTGACGGGGTTGTCGTTGAGGGTACGGCAGAGATGAAAGTTGAAGCCGTCGGTGCACTTTGGAATCGACTCCAGACTGATGCTGACCGATTGCACCTGCGGCGACGTGTTGGTGATGAAGGCGTAGGCCGTGTAAGGCTCCCGCGCCCGCACGTTCTGCGGATGGACGAAGTTGATCTGGAACCGCGGGTCGCTGACGACGATCGTCGACGTGGTGTGGCCGTGCAGCAGGACGTCGGCCTGGTTCGGCGCCTTGTATGTGGCGTGGATGTCGATGTCGACCGCATGGGTGCCGCTGCGCAGCGCTTCGAGACTCCAGTCCGCGGAGCCCTGGGCCATAGCCACGAGCAGAGTGGCGCCATTGCTGTCGCGGATCGGTACGGGCTGGCCGATCGTGACCGGCGGATTCACCTTCGCCACGCGCAAACCTGTAGGGGTGGCGATCGTCGCCGACACCGAATCGAGCACGATCTGCGAGCCCGCCGGCGCGTTGTTCGAGACGTTCAGAATGACCGCGAAAAACTGGTGCAGCACCCCGAAACCGGTCGGGATGATGACTCCCGCCGGGATCGACGGATGGCGGGGCTTGTCGCGCGGATCCGGCGGATCCACCCCTTCCGGGCCCTTTTCGAACGTGATGTCGTCCTCGAGGAGGTCCAGGCCGAAGACCTTGGGTGGCTGGAAGCGCGGCGGCGGTCCGCTCTGCGACGGGGTGGGAATGTCGAACGTCGGCGGATCCGGCATCTGCACGGGCTGATGCGTGCGGCGGTCGATGATGACCGGATACGGCACCACGACCTGCTGGCCGTTGATGGTGAAGACGAACGTGTAGTCGTAGACGTCGTAGTTGCGCGAGTCGATGGTGATGCCGCGCGCGCGAAGATCGTCGGGCGTGAGCTGGTGAATCGTGACCTGCGTGCCGAGCGTGCCGACGACGTGAACGATCGTGGAGGCCGGCGTGGCGTACTGCACGAACACGCCTTTGCTGTCGACGAGGCGGATGTTCAGGACGGTGTAGTCGCCCTGCTCGTGCAGCGGCGGAAGCGTGAACTTTCCACCCGGCCGCGTCGTCAGCATCACCGGCGCGTCGAGACCCGGTCCGGTCAGATCGCCGACGGCGGTCAAGCCGGTCTCCGGCACGTCCTCATTCATCTTCTTGCCGAACGTCGTCTGAATGACGGCCGGGATATCCGCTCCGGTGTCGACGCTCCTCGGCACTTCGAGCGCGACGCCGGTGATCAGCAGATTGGCCGTGTCGATCTGTCCCGCGTTTGCGGACGGAACGATCGCGGCGGCGATGAGGAGGAGGACAGCAAGCGTTCGGCGGAAGCTCATTCGCTACGGCCTCGGCGCGACCGGAATGGTGTCGGCTTCTTTCATCTCACGCGCAAACCGAACGATCGGCGACTCGACGCGCTTGGCGCCCGGCTCGATCAGCATCGCGCTCTGCGGCGGCAGGTCGGCATCGAAGCGAAGCACGGAAGTCTTCAGCGTGACCGGGCCGCCCTCGGCTTCGATGGTGATGGTCTGTTCCGACGGCAATCCATAACCGCCGGAATCGTCGGCGGGCTTGCTGGTGCTCATCGCGCTGATCTGCCGGTTCTTCGCCGGGGGCGCCGTGACGCCGATGATCGCGTCATGCTCGGCACGGTGCGCGTTGGGATACGACGATCCGATCAATGCCTCGACCGCGCCGCGCGAGAGCGATACAGAACGATCGACGCCGACGGTGACTTTCGTGCGCGGCAGCTCGACGTCGAAGGAATCGACGGAACGTCCGCCGGCGCTGCTCTTCAAACCGCTCGCGGTAACTTTCGGCGCGCTGGCCGCTTTCTGCGTGGTGCCTTTCGGCTGTGCGTTCGCGATCTCGTCAAAGCGCGTAATCGAGTAGGTGCCCTTCGCGTGATCGATCTCCGTGAGCGTCTGCGCGTCGTAATCGAGGATCGTGACCCGATCCCCCGCCACCGTGACGATGCGGTTGCCGTAGCAATACTGCTCGACGTTCTTCGCCGACCTCGCGAATGGATCGTCGATCCGCTTCACCATGTGCAGCGGCTTCGGAAACAGGGCAGTCGCCCCTGAGGATGGCAAAGCCACCGCGAGCAACAGCAGCGCAATCTTCTTCACGTTGACTCTCTCTCCCGGATGGACGATCCGGACGATTTATGGGAATGCGGACTCTACACTTCCGGAAGCGCGACAGAAGCCTTTTTGTGCCAATAACGCAGCATCGCGTGCCAGAAAGCGCGAATGGAGTATGGAACTATTTCCGCATATTGCGCCGCATCTGATCGACGGAACTGAAGCCTGCCAGATATGCGGCTTCTTTCTTCGAACGTCCCATCCCCATCAGCCGCTGCGCGTGGCGCGCGCGCAACCGCCGAAGAAGCGCCGACGGCGTCTCGGAGATGCATTCGCCCCAGACGCGGTAGAACGATCGCCGGGACGGCCACTCGCGCGCCAGGACGCTCATCGGCGGTACCTCCGTCTGGCTGGCCAATGCCTCGAGCTGGCAGCGCAGCCTGCGCGGAAGTGTGGCCAGAGGGCAGCCGATCTCGTCCAGCGCGGCGATGAGGTCAGGACCGAAGGTTCCGTCGCCGAGCTGCGCCTCACGCCACCGGTCGAGCTCCGACAGCGAGGCGAAGGCAGCGATGTTGTCTTTCCCCGCGCGCACCAATTGCCGCGCGAGCTCCGGCGCTCCGATGATGATGATGTTCCGCATGGCGGGGTTGGACACGTTAGATCGCCGGAACCGAACCGCAAGCGCAAGCTGCCGACCGCCGCATGTTCGCCTCCAGTGATCCCCTCCTTAGAGTGACGCTTCGAAACGATTTCCCGCCCCTGCCAGCGCAACTGCTCCGAAGGCGACAATGAATTCCGATCGTGCGTTTCATGAACTACGTACCGCATCCGAATTTCGTCACAGGGATCGAGGACGTGAAACCGCTTAGCGTGTAATGCGCCGCAGGTGGAACCGTTTCAACCGCCTGCGCGCGCACGATGCCTTCCATCCTGATTTACGGATCACTAATCCAATGATGCGCCATTTCGGAGACGGAGCGCTGGCGTCTTCGCCGGCTGATCGGCGGCGTCGTCGCCGCCGAATGGGAGGCTCGCGCCGGCCTCGCGTTACCAGCGAATGTTGAGGGTATGGCGGTTCGGCGGACCGGACGCCGCCTGGAATCGATGCTCCGCCGCTTCCCCGGCGTAACCCGCCTATACCCTCGGCTCGCCCTCGGCATCACCCACGCCGAAGTCCGCCGCACCATCAAGCCCCTCCGTACCGGCACGATGCACAGCGCCGATCCGCGCATCCCTTCCCACGCCCTCGCTGACCTTCTCGAAGGCTCGATCGCGCAGGACATGCCGATCTACGGTGGCTGAGATGGACTACCTGACAGAGCTCGATCGGAGATTGACGAGGAGGTCGAGGTAGGGGGCGGACGTTATTAGTCAGGCCCGCGAATCCCGTTCCGCCGCGATTCGCAGCCGCAGAAACTGAACGTCGGCGGCATCGCTCGGCCGGATGGTTTGCTTCGTCTCGATCAGGAGTTCCTTACGGCCGACCGGAATCGGCACGCCCTCGACCGTCCTGATCTCGATTCCGCCTTCCGCCGCCCGTTCGTAGTCGACGCCGCATGCGGTCTTCAGGAGGTCGACCACGATCTCGTCCGCGATCCTGACCACCCGATACTTCTCGATTTCGTCGTCGGCGATGAGCGCGATGGCGTTGTCGGGCAGGCTGGACATAGCCCGTTTCAGGCGCTGCACATTTCCCACCGACGCGTCGACGAGAAGATCGATGTCTTTCGTCGCGCGAACGAAGCCGTGCAGGATGACCGCAAAGCCGCCGATGAGGACATAGCGGACGCCCTCCGCGTTCAGCGCTTTGCAGAGCGAGAGGAGGTCTTCGAGCTCAGGTGCGCGTGAGTATCCGCGATCGTCCTGATCATCCAACGGTCCGCCTCCTCGTGATCCGCGAACCGATACACGCCGCGCGGAATGAGAGCGCCCCCGCGCAACCGATTTATCGTCCGCTGCATCGCCGCGGCATCCCGAAGGACGTCATTGCCCTCAGGCCGTCTCGATACGCGTCGCACGCGAAGGATGCTAGCACGGCACATGTAGCGAGGCTTTGGAACCGTGGTCCCTTCGTTGCGAATTCGTCAAGTGTGTCAACCTGGAAGGCAGTGAAGTCACGAACGTTTCGCGTCACGACCATCAGATGGTGCACGATCGATCGCAGTGGCAGCGATCAGCGCATCTTCGAATCGATGGTCAGGTCGCCGGTGCATGAGTTTCGCGCAGGCCCGGAAGACGCGGGCATCGACCGGAAGGATGTTCCAGGTTTGCGCCACCTGATCGATCCAGATTCGATTTCAGAAGCCTTCTCCGGGGCGCGTTCACGACTGATTTCGACACCTGCCTGCAGCTCGCCTAACTATAACTAACGCGCTCTTCACTATCGGTATGCGCCGCAATGATTAGCCGGTTTGCCGCGGTGTAGCCAATCGTGCGGACCTGGACTCCTCGATCGAATGACGCTCATCAAAGACCGTTACGTGGAGGCGGTCCAGCTGGTAGCGCATACCGTCCACGGGCAGCGTCGACTATTTGATGTTCTGTGGACCGGACTTCGGCAGGAGGAGCTGAACACGATTCAGGACATCGGCGAGAAGGTATGGCTTACTGAGAAAGTTGTCAGCTCCCCCTTCCAGGGCTGCGAGAGCCAGCGCCGGATCGGCCGAGATCACGAGGATTCCAGCGCGATGCGTTCCTTCTTCCGCACGCAACCGCTGCATTACCTGAAACCCGCTCATGACCGGCATCTGAAGGTCCAGAAGAATCAGGTCAAACGGATTCTCTTCGTGCATCGCAGCGACCTGCGTCGGATCCGTTGTAGACACGACGTCGAGATATCCCCCACGCCGAAGCGTGAACTCGAGCAATTTGACGTTCGAGATCTGGTCGTCAACGATCAGGATTCTTCTTCCGGCACGATCAACTGGCACGATCACGGCCTTTGCCGGCGAGTTCGAGCGCGTCATTGAGCGCCTCCATGAATTCGCTGACCTTGATCGGTTTCGTCAGATAGCGAAGGAATCCGGCGTCGAGACCCTTCTGAATATCGCGAGCCATGGCGTTCGCGCTGAGTGCGAGAACCGGAATGTGCGCCGTGGTCTTGTCGTCGCGGATGATTTTCAACGCTTCAATCCCGCTGATCCCCGGCAGATTGATGTCCATCAGAATGACATCGGGCAGACAGGCGCGTGCGAGCTCGACGCCGCGTTGTCCGTCGACGGCGCTCAGTATGCGCAGATCGCTTCGGCGGCCGATGAGTCTCTGAACGAGCGTGAGGTTGGCCGGGTTGTCTTCGACGTAAAGAAGAGTGCGAACGGTTCCCGCCGCGCTGACGGCCAGTTCTGTGGGCGCGAACGATTCCAGCGCAGCGGGGATTGTGAGCGGCGCTGTCGAAAGCAGGTCGACCCAGAAAACGGTTCCCATTCCGATGGTGCTCTCCACCCCGATCGTCCCGTCCATCAACTCGACCAGCCGTTTACTCACCACCAGTCCGATGCCTGTCCCCTCTTCGCCTGTTCCCTCCCGTCCCAGGCGGTTGAACGGCTGGAAGAGCTGCGTCAACTTCTCGGCCGAAAGTCCGGGGCCGGTATCCGTCACCGTGATGCGGACGCGGCCGGTATCCGGCTTCGCGCTGCAATCAACGACGACAGAACCACCGACCGTGTTGTATTTGATGGCGTTCGAGAGAAGATTGATCAGGACCTGTTTGATTCGAGTCCGATCGGCGTGCACATGAAAGTCGCCGCCCGTTGCGGGAAAGCTCATCCTCACGTTGCGTCTCTGCGTCAGCGCCTCGGTCATTGATTGACACTCGAGCAACAGCTCGTTGAGTGACACCGGCTCGAGCGAAATCGACAGCTTCCCCGACTCGATCGCTGCAAGATCCAGAATCTCATTGATCAACTCGAGCAGATACCAGCCGGCGTTCAGGATCTGAGTGATGCTCTCGGCCTGCGCCGGCGTGGGAGCCGGTGAATCCGATTCCATCAACTGCGCAAACCCCAGGATGGCGTTGAGCGGCGAGCGAAGCTCGTGACTCATGCTGGAAAGAAACTCGGACTTTGCCAGATTCGCCTTCTCTGCGACAGCCTTCGCGTTCGTCAGTACCGCCTCGACTTTGTTCCACGCGGTCAGATCACGAGTCAACTTTGCGAAGCCACGAAGATTCCCTGCATGATCGCGGATGGCCGTGATCACAATGTTTGCGCAGAACAGCGATCCGTTCTTGCGAAGACGCCAGCCTTCGCACTCGAATCGTCCACTCGCCGCGGCGGCATCGAGGTCCTTCTGCGGCTTCCCGATTCCGACATCATCGGGAGGATAGAAGATCGCAAAGTGGCGCCCGACGATTTCGTCCGCGTGAAATCCTTTGATCCGTTCAGCCCCGGTATTCCAACTCACCACGCGGCCTTCAGGATCGAGCATCACAATCGCGTAATCCGAAACACTTTCCACCATCAACCGGAAACTTTCTTCTGTCGACCGCAGCGTTTCTTCCACCCGCTTCCGCGCGCTGTTGTCCGTGCCGATGAGGAGGTATCCGATGATTAAATCCCGGTCGTCGCGAAGAGCGGTCACCGAGACGATCGCCGGAAACCGGCTTCCGTCCTTGCGAATGTACGTCAACTCGTAGATGTCTTCGATGCCGCGGGAAGCCTTGAAGGCGAGGGCGTCGAAGCCGGGCGCAATCGTCGTCCCGAGCTCGCGGCTCAATGCCTCGGCGCGCACGATCACTTCCTGAGGATCGGAGATATCAGCCGGAGTAATTCGATCGATCACTTCCGCCGCGGAGTAGCCGAGCATTCTCTCGGCGCCCACATTGAAGAGCTGGATTACGCCTTTCTCGTCGGTAGCGATGCTCGAGAAGTTCGCGCTGTTGAGAATGGCGTTCTGCAGTGCGCCTGTCTTCAGCAGCGATTCCTCGCGCCGGACCTCGCTCGCACTCTGTGCGGGGTCAGGACTGGCCGTGCGGTCTGGGTCGATCGGTCTGGATGCAGTCATGTGGGTCTCTCTTCGCGCTTTCGGGGACGAACCAGATCGCGAGGGTGGGCGCAACACCGACACATGGAAAGCTCTTCCAGGTATCTGATCGAGCAAGGAACGCGCCTTGCCGCGCCGGTAACTCGTCCCGCACGAACGAGACTAACGCATTCCACAACCCGGAACCCGCAACCTCCAGCGGTGGCAGTGAAGCCGCATTGATCAAGCCAACCCCTCGCTGAAACTTAAAGCCAGAGTCCTCACGACGAAACGCGCGAATCCGCGCCTTCGGACGCCAGAGTTCGACTCGAGTTCACCTCGGGCGAGCATCCGGACCGCGTTCCCTGTGCTGTCCAAGGAGAGAACATGAAATCCGCGCCGCTGAGCCATGTGCCCGACACGCCGACGAAAGCTCCGACCGGTATCACCGGTCTGGACGAGATGACCGGTGGAGGATTGCCTCGAGGCCGAACCACTCTGCTCGTAGGAGGATCGGGCTCCGGTAAAACCATCCTCGCTCTGCAATTCCTGGTGAATGGAGCGCAGCGCTGCGATGAGCCCGGAATCTTTGTCGCGTTCGAAGAGACCCCCACGCGAATCATCGCCAACGCGAAAACGTTCGATTGGAACCTCGCGGGATTGCAGGAGAGCAGCCTGTACTTCATGGACGCTCAGCCTCCGCACGATCTCGTTCAGTCGGGCTCTTTCGATCTCAGCGGAATGCTGATGGCGCTGGGAGCAAAGGCTGACGAAATGAAAGCCACCCGTATCGTCTTCGATGCTCTCGATATCGTTCTTGCTCTGCTGCCCGATGCCGCTGCCCAGCGGCGAGAGATCTACAGGCTTCACGCGTGGTTGCTCGACCACGAGATGACCGGCATCATTACCGTGAAAGCGGACGGCTTTCAGAGCGATGCCGCCGGCCAGCCATTCGGTTTCATCCAGTTCATGGTCGACTGCGCAATCGTTCTCAATCACACGGTCGTGCTGGGCGTTTCGCAGCGAAATCTTCGCGTTCAGAAATATCGCGGCTCGAGCTTCGACGAGAACGAGTCACCGTTCCTGATTGGCAGGAGCGGATTCGAAGTGGCCGTGAGCCGGACCCTTGGGCGTGGGCAGGCCGAGGTGACGAATGAACGAGTATCGAGCGGCGTGGATCGCGTCGATACGATGCTCGGCGGTGGCTACTACCGCGGCGCAAGCGTGTTGATCACCGGCTTCCCGGGAACCGCGAAGACGACGCTGAGCGGCGCGTTCGCAGAAGCTGCCTGTGAGCGTGGTGAGCGCACGATGTTCGTCAGTTTCGATTCGGATTCGAACGAAGTGATCCGCAACCTCGGATCCGTCGGAATCCAGTTGAATCGATTCGTGGAAAATGGATCGTTGAACATGGTTTCCGCGCGCACGATTACCGGAAGTGCGGAGACCTACCTCGTGCGCATCAAGACTCTCGCGAAGGAACATCAGGCTCGCTGCCTCGTCGTCGATCCGATTTCGACACTCTCGAAATCAGGCAACGAGCTGACCGCACACAGTGTGGCGGAACGATTGATCGACTGGTCGAAGGCCGAGGGAATCACTCTGGTTTGTACCAGTCTGCTCGACGAGATGTCGAGCCAGTCTGAAGGCGGTTCGCCATTACAGATCTCGACGCTTGCGGATACCTGGATTCACCTCAACTACCTGGTACAGGCGGGGGAGCGAAACCGCGGTATGTCGATCATCAAGTCGCGAGGCACCTCCCATTCCAACCAGGTGCGTGAGCTGATCCTGAGCGATGCAGGGATCACAGTCACCGACACGTACAGTGCCGGCGGCGAGGTACTGATGGGCACCATGCGATGGGAGAAGGAAAGCGCCGAACGTCGCGCCGCTGAGGTTGCGGCAGTCGCTGCCAAACTCAAAAGCACCAAGCTCGGGGCCGAAGAGGCTGAGCTCGATGCGCGGATCAAAGCGCTGCAGGTCGAGCTGCTGGCGAAACAGACAGAACGAGAACTCCAGGTCAGCAGCGCGGCGCTTCACGAAAGAGATTTGTCGTTGGGGCGCGACCGGATGCGGGAGTTGCGCGGGTCTGACGAAGAATCGACGGCGGGTGTCAAGCCATGACGACTGAAGAAGTATTCGTGTTCCGGCTATTCGTCTCCGGAAAGTCGCCGAACTCTCTGGAGGCAATCGACAACCTGATCAAGCTTTGCGAGACACACTTACCCGACAGGCATGAGATCGAGATTGTGGATGTCTGCGTGAGTCCCGGGCGCGCTCTCGCAGAATCGATCTTCATGACACCTCTCCTCGTGAGTGTTTCGCCCTACCCCGGCCACAGGATCGTCGGCACGCTCAGCAACACCGAACCGATCCTGCAGATCCTTGGTCTGGGGCCGGCGAACCGGCGAGCATTTTCCGGGCTGAAGGAACGACACTCCGCCCCACAAATTCGGCAGCCAGGCTAGTGAGTTCCGGCTCGTTCAATCGTGGACGATTTCCGACCAGGGGAGTTTGCGAACCTGCAGCACTTTCTCGTCGATCTGCTGCTGCGTAGCGCGGTCGCCGAGGACGCGTCGAAGGTAATCGACCTCGGGCGAGACGAGCTTGTTGTGCTTCGGAAACAGACGGAGCGCGGCGCTCTGCAAGTTGCGTTCGGACACGGTGACGGTCTTGGAAGTTTTCGTGGCCTTTTCGCTCATGGAGATCGCAACGACGGTTTTCGCCGAAGTAATCCTTCGAATGCGATTACCTTTTTCGACCGATTCGCGCGGTGCGGACCGGGAGCGCGCTTCGGAATACCAGCGACTCCTGCATCGCCACCGGCCGCTCCGATCTGCAACGGCACAACGCGCAATGAACTCCATCGACATGCGCCGCACGCGAATGACCGCAGATATCGCAAAGCCGTTTTTCCATCGCACTGTTTCCTTCTCAAGGTTCGTGCCGGAAATTGTGCGGCGGGTGCGGTGGAATCGCACGAAACTCTCCAATAGGTGGAGAGACCCCGGAGCCCAGCGAGTTTTGGTGGTAAAACTCCAACCGCGTTCTCCTCCGCGTAGAGCGTGAAACGTCTGAACGGATCAATTCGTCGGAATCGATATGCGCAAGCTCGCCATCCTTCTCGTCGCCGCTGTTTGCACAAACGTCTACGCCGCAATTACCGGCACCGTGTTCGACACCGACGGGAAGCCGATCGCCGGCGCGGCCATTCGGGGCTATGCCGCGGAGAATTCGTCCGCGATGCGGGCGCGGATCCTCGCGGGGAAGATCGATCGCGAACAACTTGCGATCGCGCAGACGGCCGAGAACGGAACGTTCTCGCTTGATGTGAAAAACACCGTCGCGGTCGATGTTCTCGTCGACGCTCCCTCACACGCTCACAACATGATCCCCGCCGTTGACGGTGACGACCTCGGCGCGATCGTTCTCGGACCTCCTCTGTCGCGGACGCTACACGTCACCAGCGGCGGCAAAGCCGTCGCGAACGCGATCGTCGTTTCCGGCATCGACGTTTCGCGGACGAATGCGGCGGGCGAAGTGCCGGCGCCGTTCAGCACGAGCGCGTATGTCGTTCATCCCGACTATGCAATCAGCCGCCACTCGGGGATCAACGGCATGGAGGTGAAGCTGGTGCCGGGTGTGGTCGTGCGCGGGCGCGTCGTCAACGCCGCCGGTCCGGTCGCGCACGCGATCGTTTCGATCGGCGGCTGGCCGCTGGCGGAGTCCGGCGACGATGGCACCTTCACCATCGCGCATGCGCCCGACAAGTGGCAGTCGATTTCCGCCGTTCGCGGCAGTGACGCCGGAAGTGTGGCGCGGCCGAAGACGGGAGCGCCCGAAATCCGCATCGCGCCGGCGGCCACATTCGCGGGCACCGT
>ERZ1739052.58-NODE-58-length-18414-cov-10.377417_pt1 | contig 18414 bp, 12 predicted proteins | sample MGYA00581761_ERZ1739052 | MGnify/ENA primary metagenome ERZ1739052 (study PRJEB42929, sample SAMN08275524) | rhizosphere metagenome | isolation source: Rhizospheric soil replicate 1 | host: Colobanthus quitensis and Deschampsia antarctica | place: Antarctica...
CGCACCGCGGATGCGGGGGGCGGGGCGGGTCTGCGGGGGGGGAGTGCGGCGGCCCGGCCGGCGGGGTGGGTTGGGCGTGCGGCGGGGGCGTACGGCGCATAAAACGTGAGGTGGAATGCCTGCGCCGGCGCCAGGTCGAGCGCAAAGGGGCCGTCTGCGTCGACGTGCTCACCGCGATACGTCGCGCCCGCGGCAACGGCGGCGGTGACGCTGCCGGCTGCCCGACCGACCTCAGCGACGACGCGGCCGCGCACGACGAAGCTGCGGTCGAGCACGACGTGCTCTTCCTTCGCGAACGGCGGCGCAACGTGAATGGTTTTCTTCAGGAAACCTGCGGCGGTGAATGTGATTGCCGTCTCGCTGTCGGCGGGCAACCCGGCAAGGCTCGCCGAACCTTTGGCGCCCGTCCGCGCATGCAATCCGCTATCGCTTTCGACCGAGACATTCGGCACCGGCTGCTGGGACTGGTCTGAGACGGAGACGACGAGCGGCGTGGCGCGTACGAGCGGAATCGTACCGAGATCGACGTCGCCGTCTTGCAGAGAGACGCGCTTGCGAAAGGCCGCGCGGTCGGGAGCAGTCGCGCGCATGACGACGTCGGCGCGCGGAAGGTTGTCAACCGACCAGGCGCCGCTCGCATCGCTCACTCCGCCGTCGCGGGAGACAGCGGGAGCGTCTGGAGAAACCCAACCCTCCCCGACGATTCGAACGCCTGCCAGCGGCCTGTTTTTCTCATCGACCCACCGGCCGCGCAGGTGCGCGGCGGCAGGCAACGTGATCGTGCGGCTCAACTCCGCCGCGGTGCCCGAAATCAGTTGCGGAGCGCAGCGAGGACCGCTGACGAACAACGTGATGATCTCCGACTCCGGCAGCGAGCGGATGAGGAGCGAACCTTTCTCGTCGCTTGCGAAGCGCGCCTGCACCGCTCCTTCAGCGTCGCCGCTGCGGCGGCTCATGACGAGCGTGAAGATGCGCGCGGCGGCGGTGGCGTCGCTCAGCCGGAAGGAGATTTTTGCGTCCGCCGCGGGACGTCGCAACGCGATGTCCGCCGAGCGTGCGGAGCGTGGCACGCCTTGCCACATCGTCGCGAATCCGTCGCCGACGACTCGAACGCGCACATCGCCCGCCGCGACGATCGACGCTCGCCCTTCCTTCGACACTCCAACCGACGGCAGAAGCGGCTCGGGCACTTTCGACCACATCTCGGGTGGAGCAGCGACCACTCGCAACGCGCCGAGGTCTTCCGGCCGCTTCCAGCCGCGGAGACGAACGTCGACCGAATGCGGTTGCGCGTGACGCAGTTGAGCCACGATGGCCCCAGGCGCCGCGCCTTTCAGCGCGTCGATCCGCTGCGGCGGAAGCTGGTCGGTCCACGCCCACAGTTGTTTTGTGTCGGCGATCTGTTCAGACGTCAGCGGCAGCTTCGCGACCGCATGCGTCCCGTCTTTCCGCAACCGTACGAGATGGAGATCGTCGTCGGCGGGGAGCGGCTGCGCGAGGGCGACGGCAGCGCCGATAAAGAAGACCGCGGCGGCGAAGAGCTGTCGCATCGCTAATTGAACGAGAAAACGACGAGTTGCGGTGGCTGTGCTGCTTTCTGCTGCGGCAGCGCGTCGTCGAACATGAGCAGCAGGATGCGATCGCCGCGAACGTCGCCGCGTGCGTGCGAGCGCGGCGACGGCATCGTCACCGGCAACGGAGTTCGGCTGGGCTTCCCTCCGTCGTAGCGAAGCGCCACCAGATCCCATTTCGTGATTCCGTTCTCGACGCGGCGCAGCAGCAATCCGGGGCCGCTCGGCAGCGGCAGGACGTCGTCGACGATGACGCGCGAGGCCAACCATTCGTTCCGTCTCGCAAAGTCGCGCGCCAGTTGATGCAGCTCTTCGTCTTCGATCGAGCAGTCGTCGACAATGGCGAGCGGACCGGTGTCCCACGTGCGCAGCAGCTTTCCGTCGCGGCTGTAGCGATAGACGCCCGGCTCGGTGCCGGGCAGCACGACGAGCGAGCCGTCCTGCATGAACCGAATGGCTCCGATTTCGAGCATGCCGCAGCGAGCCATGTCCTTTCCGCCGGGATGCGAACGTCCTCGCATGAGCGGATGCATGTCGGCAAGGTCTTTCGAGAGAGAGCCGATCCAGGCGATCGTGCCTTCACGTTCGAGGCCCTGCAGGGGACCGCTGTCGGCGCCGAGGACTGCCGCGGTGTCGCCGCGCGCATCGATGTCCATGACGGTGAGCATCCCCTTCGTTCCGATCTTCGGAGCGGCGGCGCGGATCGGCATCCATCCGAGAGCGCCGAGGCGCGAGGCCACCAAGAGATCCTTTTGGCCGACGGCGAGGAGGCCGACGACGGGAAAGCCGCCTTGATCTCCGCCGTGCATCACGGTCGTATTTTGCGGCGGACCATTCAGGGCCACACGAGCGACGCCATGCTTGCCGGTGCTGACGTAAGCGGCCTCTGCACCGGCCCAGCGCGCGTCGCGGGCGATGACGCCTTCGGGCAACGCCACGGTGGTGACCACGCGCAGCGTTGCGGCGGAGGCGCCGCTGGCCAAGGTGAGAGCAATCACGCGGGCGCAACGAAGAAGGGTTGCCGAGTTCCGCGGTATCAGCATGAGCGTAAGTGCTGTCGGCATATCGCTACGGATATTGCTGCTGAAACGGTTCGCAGTAATCGGCCGTGGAAGTCGTCTGGCACGAGTTCGTGCCGTCGGTGCACTCGGTGCAATTCGATATCGCGCATCCTCCGCACGCGGTGCATGCGCACTCGGGGTAGTACCCGATGTACCTGTTCGGATAGGTGTAGCAATCAACCGCGTAAGCAGTCGGTGGGAAGGCATAGGTGAGCTGCTGCGAGCAACGTGAGAGCAAAGCCAGCGGTCTTGATCATAAGTAATGATCTCCGTTAGGTGACGCGCGAGCAATCCGCATGCCCATGCAAGTTGCAGACGGTCGACGCCGCCCGCAAGGTTCTGAAGAACGTCGGAGCGCAGGAAATACAGGTCGCGCTGAAGAAGCTGTAGTCGAACCCAATCATCCGGCGACGGTTCGGCGTCGCGTCAAACGCCGAGCGAGCATCGACGCGGCCGCCAGTGTGGCACAGACACTCTTGTCTGTGCTGACTTCGCGCAGCTTGCGAGTTCAGCGCAAGCCTCCCATCCGCACAGACAAAGTGTCTGTGCCACACGCAAGAGTGTCCATGCCACACGCTACGCGGTAACCGGCTCCAGATCCTCTTCCACCCTCTCCGTTTTCTTTGCCCGCATCCGCTCCTGGAGATCATCGAACAGCGAATACGCGACCGGTGTCGCGAGCAGCGTGAGCAGCAGCGCGAGGCTCTGGCCGCCGATGATGACCGATCCGATCGCTCGGTTCGTCGCGGCGCCGGTTCCGCTCGATGCGACCAGAGGCAGCATGCCCGCGACGAACGCCAGCGTCGTCATCAGGATCGGACGCAGACGGTCGCGGTTCGCTTCGCGGATCGCTTGTGCGCGCGGCAGGCCGTGCGCGCGAAGTCCGTTCGTGTGATCGACCTGCAGGATGCCGTTCTTCTTCACGATTCCGAAGAGAACGAGGATGCCGAGCATCGAGAAAATATTCAGCGACTGATTCAGTACGAGAATCGAGAAGAGCGCGAACGGCACCGTCAGCGGAAGTGCGAGCAGGATCGTGACCGGATGAACCCAGCTTTCGAACTGCGCTGCCAGGATCAGGTACATGAAGATGATCGACAGCAGGAACGCGAACATGAAGTTGGTGAATGCGCGTCCCTGTTCGCGGGAGCGGCCCGTGAAGCCGGACGAATATTCGGGCGGCATGTTCAGCTTCTTCGTCTCGGCGAGCAGGTTGTCCATCACCGTTTGCGCGGAATGACCCGGCGCCATGTTCGCGGTGAGCATGACCTGCCGCTGCCGCTGAATTCGATTGACGGATGACGGCCCGGCGCCCGGCAACATCGTCACGACGTCGCGAAGCTGCACGACACGCGCGCCGACGGAGGGCACCTGCGCCTGCGCAATCCCCTGCGGATCCTTGCGGTACTCGTGCTCGGCGCGCACGTGGACTTCGTACTGCTCGCCGCCTTCGTAGTAGTCGGTGATCTTCAGGCCGCCGACGAGCACGTTGAGCGTTGACGCGATGTCCTGTACGCGGACTCCCATGTCCGAGGCCTTGTCGCGATCGATGCGGACACCGAGCTCCGGCTTGCCGGTGATGAGATTCGTATCGGGGTCGATCACACCGAGGCTCCTCATCCCTTTCAAATTCGCGAGCAGCGTGTCGGAGTACTTCGAGAGCACGTTGAGATCGGGTCCGCCGATCCAGTACATGATTTCCGCGTTGACGCCGCCGCCGAACGCGTTGACGGGACCGACCGAGGTGCGCAGATTCAGGCGCTGGTACTGCGGCATGATGTTGTTGCGGACATCGGCCATGACTACGAACTGATCGCGCTTCCGTTTGTCGACCGGCACGAGCTTGACGTAGACCGTGCCGAGGTTTTGCGTGACTTGCGGATCGTCGCCGATGGTGACGACGGTCGCCTCTACTTCGGGCAGTTTGCGAACGCGCGCGGCGATCGATTCCATGATCGTCTGCGTGGTCTGCAGGCTGGATCCCTCGGGCGCACGCGCCTGCACCTGGAACTGCGATTCGTCGTCCGCGGGAAGGAAGTTTTTGTTGACGGCAATTCCGAGCGGAACCGTCGAGATGAGCGTGATGATGATCGCGAGAACGATCACCCATCGATGGCTCATCGACCAGTCCAGCATCGACAGGTAGATGCCTTCGATCTTCGCGTAGAAGCCGTGCTCGCGCGTCGATGCTTCGTGCGAAAGGTCTTCGCGGCGCAGCCAGCGCGCCGACATCATCGGCGTCAATGTGAACGAGACGACCAGCGAGACGGCGATGGCGATGGCCATCGTCACGCCGAACGAGTGCATGAATCGGCCGACGATGCCGGCCATGAACGCGACCGGCAGGAAGACAGCGATGAGCGAAAGCGACGTGGCCAGCACGGCCATGCCCACTTCCTTCGTCCCTTCGACCGCTGCCTCGGCCGGCGGCATCTTCTTCTCTTCCATGAAACGGAAGATGTTCTCGAGCACGACGACCGCGTCGTCGATGACGATGCCGACCGCCAACGTCAGCGCGAGAAGCGTGATGACGTTGAGCGTGAAGTTCTCATAACGCATCGCCGCGAATGTGGCGATGATCGAGCTCGGGATAGCGATGGCGGCGATGATGGTCGGACGCGAGCGCCGGAAGAAATACAGCAGCATTCCGAAGGCGACGAGCGCGCCCGCGAGCCGGACCGGATTGACCGCAACCACGGCGAGCTTCGGCACCAACGCCGCGATGATGAATGCAACGGCTCCTCCGACAACGCGAAAAATGAAGGGCAGTTGTTTCTTCGAAGCCCACCAACTGACCAGCGCGAACAAGATGATGAACGCGAGGATCGAGACGTGCAGCGTCGGCGCGCGCGCCGCGATGTCTTTCACACCAAACAGCAGCGTGTACGTCGCCAGCGTGGAGGCGAGCATGATCAGCGCCACGCGCAGTTTCGGCGCCGAGAGGAAGAACCAGACGATGAGCGCGGCGAAGAGCGAGCCGAGGATCAGATGCTCTTTCACGGCGTCGACCGCGGCCACGATGTAGTCCGACTGGTCGCGGACGACCTGCATCGTCCAACCCTTCGGCAGGTCTGTACGCACCTGCCCGAGTTGCTCCTTGAGCCGCTCGATGACTTCGACGGTGTTCGTGCCCGACTGCTTGCGAATGTTCATGACCACCGCGGGACGGCCATTGACCGTGGCGATCGACTCCGGCTCGGCCACGCTGTCTTCGATGTGCGCCACGTCGCCGACTTTCACGACGTAGCCGTTCGACGTCGACAGCGGGATGTTGGCGAAATCCTGCGGCGACTGCACGCGTCCGTACGTGCGCAACGTGAGATCGCGCAGCCCCTGCTCGACTTTGCCGCCGGGAATCTGCACGTTCTGCGATTGCAACGCGGCCACGAGCTGCGCGGTCGTCAAACCAACCGCGGACAGCTTCGCGGAGTCGACGACGACGTTGATCTGACGCGGACGTCCGCCGATGATCAGAACCTGACCGACGCCGCTGATCGACTCGAGGCGGCGGCGCAGTTTCTTGTCGGCGAATTCGGTGATGTCGCGAATCGGCGCAGGGCCGGAAAGCGCGATGCCGAGGACCGGAACAGCGTCGGGATCGATCTTCTGGATGATGGGAGGATCAGCGTCCTTCGGCAGGTCGCGCAGGATGGTGTTGACCTTGTCGCGCACTTCCTGCGCGGCCACGTCGATGTCCTTCTCTAAAACAAAGCTAACGATGACCTGCGACGTTCCCTCGGACGAAATCGACTGCAACTGGTCGATGCCGCTGATCGTGTTGACGGCTTCCTCGACCTTGTCGGTGATGTCGGTCTCGATCTCTTCCGGCGCGGCGCCGACGAGGCGCGTGGTGATCGTGATGGTCGGGATGTCGACCTTCGGGAAGCGATCGACGCCAAGCTGCTGGTACGCGAACCAGCCGACGACGACGAGCGAGAGAACGATGACCGTCGCAAAGATCGGACGGCGGACGCAGAGTGCGGCGAGTTTATGCATTGTTGTTTCCTCGATTGCTTCTATCTGCGTACATCTGCGTCATCTGCGGATGAAAACGTTATCCGCAGATTTCGCAGATGTACGCAGATGAAACATCACTGTCCCATTTCTACTCTCGCAAACATCCCCGGCTTCAACTTGCCGTCGCGGTTGGGGAACTCGGTCTCGACCGTGAAGGAACGCGTGGCAGGATCGATGACGCCGCCGACCACAGCGACTTTCCCCTGAAAAACATCACCCGAGTACGCATCGACAGTCGCTTTCACATTCTGCCCCTGGCGAACGTGCGAAATCTCTTTCTCCGGAACGCGGAAGCGAAGCTTGAGCGGCGTAATCTGGACGACCACGAGCGCCACGGTGGCGTCGCCGAGGCGCTGGCCGACGTCGGTTCGCTTCTCGGCCACGACGCCGTCGATCGGCGAACGAAGCGTCGAGTCGGACATCTGCTGGCGGAAGATGTTCGCCTGCGCCTGCGCCGATTGCTTCGCCGCACGCGCCTGATCGAACATCGCCTGCGACCGGTCATACGTCGCCTGCGGGATCGACTCTTTCGAGATCAATTCTTTCTTGCGATTGAGATCGCGCTGCGCGTCCTGCTCCGCGGATACCGCGCGCGCGATGTCCGCTTGCGCCTTCGCGAGGTTCAGTCGCGGATAGTCGGTCTCCAGCTCGAGCAGCGCCTGGCCGCGGCTGATGCGCGATCCTTCATCGACATACATTTTCGCCACCCGTCCCGGCACTCGCATGGCCAGTTCGGAACGAACCGGCGAGACGAACTCGCCGGTAGCGACGATGGTGCCGCCGGATTCGCTCGCGACGCCGGCAGCCTCGGTGGTCGTAGCCGGCGCGGATGTCGTCGTCGCCGCGGCGGCAACGTTCTGGACATCATTTGGAAGCGCAGGCGCCGCCTGCGTCGTCGTCGCAGACGCCGTGGCGTCCTTCTTCGCGCAGCCGAACGGCAGCAGCGCCAACATGAAAATCGCAATCGTGTAACGCGTCATCGCTGTGTCGCTCCCACTCCAACGGCATCTTTGATCGCGCCGGCGGCATACCAGACGCGCAGTTGTGCAAGGTTGTGATTCAACGTTTCCGCTGCCACGGCGCGGCGCGCGTCGGCCAGAGAAACTTCGGACGACGCGAGATCGAGCGAGGTCGCTTCCTGCGCCCGATACAGCTCGAACACCTGCGCGTACTCCGCCTCGGCGGCCGCAAGCTGCTCCTTCGCCAGTTGCAGCGTAGTGTCGGCCGCGTTCAGATCGGTGACCGCGCGATGGACGTCCTCGCGCGCCGCGATCTTCGCGTCCTCGAGGAGAAGCCGCGCCTGCTGCTCGCGTTCTTTAGCGATGGCGATGCGCGAGCCCACCTGGCCCGATTGCCAGATCGGGACGCTGAAACGGAACGCGCCATAGCCATAGTGGCTGGTCGGAAACGCAGCCTTCTGATTGATGTAGCCGGCGTCGAACGTCACCACCGGAAAATATGCGCCGCGCTGCTTTTGCACTTCCAACTCGGCCACGCGGATGTTGTTCTGCGCAATCGCAACATCCGGCCGCAACGCCTCCGCTTTCGAGACGAGCGTCTGCTCGTCCGGCATCCGCGCGAGCGACGGATCGGGCGACGCGACAATGATGTCTCCCGTCAGATCGAGATCGGCGCGCAACGCGCTCTCCGCCGCCTCGCGCTGCTGCTGCGCGGCGGCGAGCAGCCGCTGCGAGGCTTTGATCGCGGTCTCAGCGCGGAGCACATCGACCTTTGTTACTTCACCAGCCTGATAGAACGCCGTCGATTGCACGCGCCGTTTCTGCGCAATGTCGATGTTCTTCTGCTCGATGGCCATGTTCGCTTCGGCGTTTGCCACCGCGAGATAGTTCGACGCGACGCGAAGGAGCACGGCGTCTTCGGTGCCGAGCACTCCCTGTTTCGCGTTGACGATACCGATCCTGGCCTGGTCATACGCGCGCTTCTCGCGCATGCCGGCGTAGATCGGCTGCGAGAGAACCACGCGGTAGTTCCAGTCTGTCGACGGCAGAATCGTGCGGGCGTCGGCGCCGCTGCCGAACGCGACTTCCTTCGAGTTCTCAATCGTCGATCCGGTCAGATTGACCTGCGGCAGAATCGACGACAGCAACTGCTTGCGGTTCTGCTCCGCGACGTTGATCTCGATGCGCGAACGCTCGACGGTGTTGTTGACCTGCAGCGCGCGATTCAGCGCTTCCTGCAACGTCAGTTTCGTCTGCGCGCGGGCGCTCAAAGGCGCCGCCAGCAGCATCAAAGTTACGACTGCACGTTTCAATGTGAGCTCCGTTTCAATTTCGGGATGGCGATGCCGCCGAGAAACGTGGAGACGATCAGTTCGACATCCTCGCTTTCCGGCGGCGGCGCATCTTCGCTGAGGCGTTCAAGGACGATGGCGGTGCTCCCTTCGATGAGAAAGAGCGCGAGCCGTTTCGGGTCGAGCCGTCGTACTTCGCTGGCATCCATGGCCTGCTGCAGGATTTTCGCGAGCCGGTCGACGCGAGTCTGGAACTGCGGCTGACAATTCCGCTTCTGCCGCCGCTGCTGCGCGGATGTCCCTTCGGGCATCCGCAGCGAGTGATAGAGCCGGAAGAACTCGCGATTCTCGTTGAAGAATCCGAGCTGCGCGGTGATGATCGCTCGTAGCCGCTCTTCAAACGTTCCATCGGTGTCGAAGGCCACCTCCAACCGCTTGTGCAGCTCGCCGATGGCCGTCTCGAAGGTCTTCTCGACCAGCTCCTCGCGATCGCGAAAGTAAAGGTAGATGGTCCCCTTGGCGACGCCCGCTTCTTCCGCGATCTCCTGCATCGTCGCCGCCGCCATCCCCTTGCGCGAAATGACGCGGATGGCCGCCTCCTGAATGGACTGGACGCGAAACTCCGAGACGACATCTTCTTTCGATTTAGCCATTAGTCACCGCGCTGAACGAATGGTCAGTGTATCGGAATTCCGGGTCACTGAGCTGCCCGAGAGTCACGATCCTGCAAACCTGCGGCTTGACGCCGCAGCCGAGGTTGGGCGTACGATTACCGAAATGACAGTCGTCACCTCGATGACAGCGGACGAGCTTCTCCAACTCCCCAGCGACGGGTGGAGGTATGAGCTTGTCGAAGGAGAGTTGCGCAAGATGTCCCCTTCGGGCGCTCGCCACGGCCGCGTCGCGGCGGAAATTGTCTGGAGTCTCATGGCTCAGATGAAGCGTCAGCGCACGGGCGCCATCTACTCCTCGGAGACTGGATTTCGGATCTCGCGGCAACCGGACACAGTCCGCGCGCCCGACGCCGCATTCGTGCGCTCGGAGCGCGTCACTGACACCGCCGGATTCTTCGACGGCCCACCCGACGCCGCATTCGAAGTCGTTTCGCCCGGCGACACGTACACCGAGATCGAAGAGAAAACCCTCGCATGGCTCCGCGCGGGCACGAAGGTGGTCATCGTCGTGGACCCGCGAACAAAGACGGCGCGTGTTCACCGTACGGGCAGCGCGTCGAATGTCGAAGCTGTCATCGAAATCGATGACGTCATCCCAGGATGGCAACTACGGCTCGACGAACTTTTCGAGTGATTCGCGCCTTCATCTGCGCTCATCTGCGCAATCTGCGGATTGGGTCTCCCCTCGCAGCACGAAGACCAGCAGAACCGCTGACACGACCAGCGCTCCTCCAAAAATCACCAACTGCCGCGTGTTGTGGAAGATCGCGGCGCCGGTGGCGAACATGATCGAGTAGACGAGGATGACGCCGAGGATCCAGGCGAACGCGTTGCGCGACATCTCGCCGCGAATTGGTTCGATTCCGCTTTCGCGCGCGACCACGCCCCATCCTGGTCCGGCGGGGCGTACTTTTCGGTAGAAGGCGTCGAGCGTGGCGCGCGGCTCGGGTTCGGTCAGCAGCGTCACGGCGAGCCAGACCACCGTCGTCGACAGCGTGGTGATGATCAGGCTGATCGCGAATCCGCGCGGCGACGTCGCGTCGATGAAATTGCGCAGCGTCAGCGACACGACCAGCGCCGCGGCCATCGCACTTACCTCGGACCACGCGTTTATCCGCCACCAATACCAGCGCAGGATGTAGACGAGACCCGTGCCGGCGCCGAGCATCAGCAGAAACTGCCAGGCGTGGCTGATCTGATCCATGAACTGCGTGGCGATCAGCGACAGACAAAGCGTCAGCGCCGTCGCCAGCCGCGCTGCAAGAACGTAGTGCTTTTCCGAGGCGTCGCGCTTGATGAAACGGCGATAGAGATCGTTGACGAGGTACGACGAGCCCCAGTTCATCTGCGTCGCCTGCGTGGAGCTGAATGCGGCCACGAACGACGCCAGCATCAGTCCGCGCAGTCCGGCCGGCAGCAGGTCCACCATCGCGCGCACGTAGTTGATGCCGGGATCGGCGTCGTGCACCGCACCGCCGTACATCACCAGCGTGCAGAGCGCGGTGATCACCCACGGCCAACTGCGCAGCGCGTAATGCGCGATGTTGAAAAAAAGCGCCGCGCTGCGCGCCTCGCGTTCCGTGCGGCAGGCCAGCATGTTCTGCACGACGTAGCCGCCGCCGCCCGGTTCCGAGCCGGGATACCACGACGCCCACCAGTTCAGGCACAGTAGCGCCGCGAGCGTGATCGTCGGGACCATCCAGACGCCGTCGCCGCTCGGCCAGAACGACATCGCTGCCGCCGAGGTGCCGAACGTCGTCCCGATCGGCGAGCCGGCGGGATGCGCGAACGCGAGTTTCGCTTTCAGCACGTTCACGCCACCGACCGCGCGCAGCGCTACGACTGCGAGCACGATCGCGCCTCCCATCTCGAAGAGGTACTGCACACCGTGCGTCGTTGCGACGCCCCAGTAGCCGGAGTAGACGGTGTACGCGAAGACGATGATCAGGCAGGCGAAAAGCGCGCCGCGATTCGAAATGCCGAGCGTGCCCTGGAGCACTTTCGCCATGCCGAGGTTCACCCAGCCCATCACGATGATGTTCGCGATCAGACCGAGGTAGGCGGCGCGGAAACCGCGCAGGAACGCGGCCGGTTTGCCCGAGTAGCGCATCTCCGTCATCTCGACGTCGGTGACGACTTCCGCGCGGCGCCAAAGACGGGCGAAGAAGAAGACGGTGAGCATGCCCGAGCCGAGCATCGACCACCACAGCCAGTTGCCAGCCACACCGTTCTTCACGACCATCTCGGTGACCGCCAGCGGCGTGTCGGCGGAGAATGTAGTCGCCACCATCGCCGTGCCGGCCAGCCACCACGGCATGGAACGGCGCGAGAGGAAGTAATCGAGCATCGACCGCTTGGCCTTGCGTCCGAAGTACAGCCCCATCCCGACGATGAGCGCGAAGTAGGCGGCGACGATGGCGTAGTCGAGCGGCCGAAGTGCGAAGGTGCTCACGGTTTGGCGATCCCCGTTCCGCGCGCGACGAGTCCGGGGATGGTGACCGGCAGCTTGCCCGACACCGGCGCTTCGCCGAACAGCGCACGCACCGCGGCGAGCTGCATGACCGGCTGGACGCCATATGCACAAATGTATGTGCCTGCGGTCGGAAGCTCGCGCAGGAGGTATGGCGTACCGAACGAGATGGCGATCACGTTCGCGTGCATCCCCATGAGCAGCGTACGCGCGAGCTCGGGGACGGCAATCGATCCGGATCCCGATCGTGCGCGAACGGCCAGCGCGAAGATCACAACATCCGCATCTTTCGCCGCAGCGGCGATCGGACCGGCGTCGAGCGTGCGCGAGTCGATAAGAAACGTCTGCGGCGGAGCAGTTAGCCGCCTCCTCATCTCGCGCTCGAAATCCAGCAGCGGCGAAACGGCCTCCGGAAAATCGCTGACGGTGACGATGACCACACGCGTGTCTTTTTTCACCGGCAGCGAACCATTCGCCTCGCGCACGAGCGTGATCGCGCGTTGCGCGATGCTCGCGGCGAGATCGCGATGCTCTTTCGTATCGAGGCCGCGAAAAATCTCGTCCGGCGTTCCCACCGGCGCGCCGGCGAACGCTTTCGCATCGAGGATGCGCCGCACCGACTCATCGATCCGCGCTTCGCTCAAACGCCCGCTCGCCACCGCCGCCTTCACCGCTTTGATCGCGGCATCGACATTCGGCGACATCAGGATCTGATCCTGCCCCGCCTCGATGGCGCGGATGGCCGCCTCGCCCGCGTCGAAGTGCTCGGTGATGCCGCCCATGTCCATCGCGTCGCTGACGACCAGTCCATCGAATTTCAAATCGCGCCGCAGCAGTTCGCCGACGATCTTCTTCGATGTCGTCGCCGGCATGGTCCCGTTCTGCGGCACCTCGGACTCCGACGTCCCGTACGGATTCTCGCCAACTCCCGGATGCCGCACCGGCACCAACTCGCCGTCTAACGAGGGAACAGCAAGGTGCCCGATCATGATCGATTTCACGCCGGCATCGATGGCGGCGCGGAACGGCAGCAGTTCGACGCGATCGAGCCGCGCGCGATCGACGTTCAAAATCGGCAGCGAGCGATGCGAATCGACATGCGTATCGCCATGCCCCGGAAAGTGCTTGGCGGTAGCGAGCACATGCTCCGCCTGGACACCTTTGATGAAGGCGACGACGTACTTGCTGACCTCCGCCGGATCCTCTCCGAAGCTGCGCGCGTTGATGACGGGATTGTCGGCGTCGACATTCACATCCGCGATGGGCGCGTAGATCTGATTCACTCCCACCAGCCGCGCCTCCCGCGCCACCACCCGCCCCTCATTTTCCGCGAGAGCCGGATCGCCCGTCGCCGCAATCGCCATCGCCCACGGCCAGTGCGTCGTATCGAGGAATCGCATCCCGATCCCCGACTCGAGGTCCGCGCTCACCAGCAACGGCACGCGCGCCTCGCCCTGCAACCGCGCAGTCAGTTGCGCCGTCTCGTAGACGTTCGACACCGACCAGATCACGCCGCCGGCATGGTTCTCCCGAACCTGCCGCCGCAACTCCTGATACGCCCACGACGACTCCGGCATGAACACGCCATGCCCGAGGACGACAAACATCTGCCCGACTTTTTCGTCTAGTGAGAGTTCGTCAACGCGGATCACATGATGTTGCGGGACCGACGCACACATCGAAGCCAGAAAGGCTAGCACGGGAGGTACGACCGATCGGATGCGGCGCAAGTGCGATAAGGATAACGAGCGCGGAAGATGCGGGAAAGAACCATTTTCACGCGGAGACGCGGAGGAAACGGAGAAACGCCTCCGCCACTCCGCGCCCTCCGCGTGAAACCGTCCCCTGCTACTGAATCACCGCCCGAACCCCGATCGTGCCCGTCGCGTTCTTATCGTCCTTCGACGACACCGCGATCCGCTCGTCGAGCGCCCCCGCCTTCGCGCGCGCACCGTCGACGGTCACCGTCAGCGCTTCTTTCGCTTTCGGGGCGAGCTTCGCCTTGGCGTCGTACTCGTAGTACAGGCAGCGGCATGTGGAGCGAGCGACCGTGATCGACAGCGGCGTCAACGAAGTATTGGTGATCTCGAACTGCCGCACCGCGCGCGTGCCCTTGCGAATCGTTCCGTAATCCGCGACCTCGGGGGCGATGCGGATGGACGCGGCGGGGGCGGCGACAGGTGTCACGGTCGCAGTCGTATCGGGGCTCGTCGTCGACGGCGGCTGTTCGATGACCTGCGGCGTGGTCGTTTTCTTGTCCGAACTGGCGCGCCAGATCAGCCATCCGATGACTCCGAGCACCGCGACCGCGATGAGCATCATCAGCAGTACGCGCGAGCCGTTGTTCGACGGACGATCGGCCGGACCATCGTAGGTCCCGATGTCATGATCGGTCACCGGCTCGGACGAAACCAGCGGCCGGTTGCCGGGCGCCGTCCCCATCCGCTGCGTCTCGTTGAACGCCGGCGTCGGAACGGCCACCGTGCCGGACGCCGTCCCCTTCCCTTCCAGCTCGTCCAACTTGCGCAGCGATCCATCGATCGACGCGATCAGCCGCTGATACTCGGCCGCGAGCTGCTCGGTCGGCGCATCGGGAACCATCCGCACCAGTGCATCCCGATGCGTCCGGTAATGCTGCCGCAGCACTTCAATCTCCCGCGCCCGGTCGCCCCGCTTGACGCTCACCGTCCCAAAATCATCAGACATCGGTCACCTCGAATCTCCCATCTTTGCAAAAAGCGAGCGGAGGAACAAATCAGCGAGGTTAGCGCTGTCATCCTGAGCCGCCGGAGCGACGTAGCCGAAGGCGCAGTCGCGTAGGACGGTCGAAGGATCTCAAGATGCGCAACTCCGGATAGAAACCGGCAGGATTCAACGCAGCGTGGGAAGTTTGAGATCCTTCGCCGTCCTACGGCGTCGTCGCCTGTGGCTCCGCGCCTCCGGCAGCCTCAGGATGACAAGGTCTGGTACCGCTCCCAATCCTCGACCACGTCGATATCCCAACGCGTCGGGAGGACGGAAACGGTGCTTTGCCACTCGGCGATTTTTGAGATGGTCGTTGCGAAGACCGAGGGCGTGCCCCACGCGATGTTCTGGAAAATCGCGGGATCGAAGGCGGCGGCGCGGCAGCCGATGAGGTAATAGCCGCCGTCCTCGGCGGGGCCGAGGACCCATTCGCAGGAATCGAGGAGGGCGAGGGCGTGGTCGATGAGCGACCTTGGCAGCGAGGGATCGTCGACGCCGATCGCGACGATTTTTTGCGTGGCGTGGAAGAAGAAGCGCTCCGAGAAGGCCATCGACAGGCGGTCGCCGAGGGTGGTGCCGGTCTGCATGGCGGTGGGGAGATCGCCAAAGGCGTTGGCGAGTGAGTCGCCGTTCGCCGCCTCGGTGGGCGCCCAGATGATTTCGATTTCGACGTCGGACGATGGCCGTCCGATTGATGCCAGCAGATCGCGCAGCATCGTTTCGTACGCGGCGAGGGCGGCATCATCACCGATCGATTCGGCCAGCCGCGTCTTCACGCGTCCGCGCTCGGGAAGGCGCGCGAAGACAAGCAGTCGCTGCGCGGGCGGAGGCGTGGTGGGGAACACGGCGGCGAGTATAGTTTCGCGCACGATGCGCACCATCGCACTGCTCACCGACTTCGGCACGCGCGATCCGTACGTCGCTGCGATAAAGGGCGTGATTGCCTCGCGGTGCGACGCGCACAGACAAGAGTGTCTGTGCCACATCATCGACCTGACGCATGACATCGCGCCGTTCGATGTTTGGGAGGCAGCGTTTTTTCTGCGCGACGTGGTGCGCTACTGGCCGGCGGGAACGATTTTCGTCTGCGTCGTCGATCCGGGCGTGGGGACGCCGCGGCGAATTCTTGCGGTCGAATCGGAGGGACGGATTTTTCTTGCGCCGGATAACGGGCTGCTGCATTTCGTCCGAGGAGATGCGTATGAGGTGACGGATGAGTCGCTGTTTCTTGCTGGTGGCTCGACTACATTTCACGGGCGCGATCGATTCGCGCCGGTGGCCGCGGCGATCGCGAAGGGGAAAAACATCGAAGACCTCGGGCCGCGCGTGGACGATCGCGTACCGCTCGACTACACGCCCGGCGCGATCGTGCGCATCGATCGGTTCGGCAACTGCATCACCGATCTCGTTCCGCCGGCGGCGCCGTTCGCGGTGTGCGTGAAGGATTGGCGCATCGATCACGTCCGCACGACGTACACCGGCGCAGGCGCATTCGCAATCATCGGCTCGACCGGCTGTATCGAGGTCTCCGTTGCCAACGGCAGTGCGGCGTCGCTCTTGCAGCTCAGCCGCGGCGATCGCGTCGCGATCGTTCCGAAATGACGGCTGACTACGTTCAATCACGCGAAGAGCAACGTCCGCGCGGACGGTTGCGGCGGCTCGTGCTGCCGCTGCTGATCGCGCTGGTGGTCCTGATCGCGCTGCTGTTTGCCGTAGCGTGGATTCCGTTGACGCGATCGCGCGATGCGTGGCTGCGCGGCAATGACGCGGCGGCGATCGCCGGCGGCGAGCAGTGGTCGCGGCTGCATCTCTGGCCGGCGCAGTATCACCAGCTTCTCGCCGCCGCGTACCTCACTTCCGGCAACACCGCCGCCGCGCGCGCGCACCTCGGCGGCATCGGCGACGTCCGTTTGTCGATCATCCCGAAAGACGAAGTTGCGCGAAGGCTTTTCGCACGCGAACGCTACGACGATTTCCTTGCCTACGACGCGGCGTCGCGCGATGCGAGTGAGAACGCGGACGTTCCGCTCTACCGGGCCGCGGCGCTCGTGGCGACGAATCGCGTGGCCGAGGCGCAGAAAGCGTTCGCATCGATCGATCGCGCGCATGTGAATGCATCGCGTTACGCGTCGCTGCAACGTCATCTCACGGGAGCAGCGGGCGATGCGCCGTATGTGTTCGACCGGAACGGCGGCACCATCGCCGCGATTCGCGCGAATGAAGCCGTCGCGATCAATGACGATTTCGCGCCCATCATCAATCGCGAAGCGGGCGCGTTGACCATCGGCGCGAAACTCCCGCAGCTCGGCGCGAACGACACGATCGAGACGACGCTCGATCCGTTTGTGCAGAAGGCGGCGCTGAAGGCGCTCGCCGGATTCCGCGGCTCACTCGTGGCCATCGATCCGCGCACGAACGAGATCCTCGCCATCGCCAGCAGCTCCGGCAAGGGCGCGATGGCAAACCTCGCGCTCGAGCACCAGTACGAGCCGGGATCGGTAGTCAAGGTGTTGACCGGTTTGAACGCGGAAGGCGGCGGCGTCGATGTCGCGTCGCTTTTCCCCTACACCTGCAAAGGATTTCTTGACATTGACGGGCGGCATTTCGGCGACTGGCTCGCCGCCGGCCACGGCACGCTGAACTCGATCGACGATGCGCTGGCCGTCTCCTGCAACGTCTTCTTCGCCGACGTCGGCATCCGCCTCGGCGTCGATCGTCTCACCCGCTTCATGACCGCTGCCGGTTTCAACGGCCAGGCGAACCTTGGAGTGTTCACGGTTCCGCTCGGAAAGACGGTCGGTCAAGCGTTCAATCATTTCGAGACGGCCTTCCTCGCCATCGGCCTCGAACATGAGTCGATGAACGCGCTGCACGTGGCGATGCTGGCGTCGATGATGGCGAACCGCGGCGAGTTGACGACTCCCAAGCTGCTCGTGCAGCGCCGCTCGATCCTAGGCGACGTCGTCGCCACCGCGCCGAAGCAGGGATCGACGCGACTCGCGTCGCTGGCCGCGGCCGAGACGATGGTGCACGCGATGGAAGCCGTTGCCACCGAAGCAAAAGGGACAGGACGCCGCGCGCCCGTAGCCGGCATCTCGCTGGCGATGAAAACCGGCACCGCGGGCGAACGGAAGAGCGGTCTCGAAGCGCTGATCCTTGCGTTCGCGCCGGTGCAGTCGCCGAAGATCGCGTTCGGCGTGATCGCCGAGGATGCCGGCCCCGCGGAGTTCGCGGGCGCGAAGATCGCGCACGAGTTTCTGGAGGCGATGTCGCCGCGGTTGAAGTGAGCACCAGGCAACGTGGCAGAATACGAACATGCCGTCCGGCCGTGACAGACGTCGTTCCGAGCGTTTTCCGACGGCATCGATTCCGGTGCAGCTTTCGGACATCGACGGCGAGTTGATCGACCTCAGTCTGAGCGGCGCGGCGGTCATCCATCGCTCGCCGATCAACGCCGGCGCGCCGGCCACGCTAGTGTTCCCCAGCTACGGCGGCATTTACATCCCGTGCAAAGTTATGCGTGCGCTGGGGCAGGTGAGGCGCGCAGGCGAGGGGCCGGGGTGCGTGTTCCGCTCCGCGATTTCGTTCGCCGCGATGGAGCCCGGGCAGCGCGCGCCGTGGGGCG
>ERZ1739052.59-NODE-59-length-18361-cov-9.954824_pt1 | contig 18361 bp, 17 predicted proteins | sample MGYA00581761_ERZ1739052 | MGnify/ENA primary metagenome ERZ1739052 (study PRJEB42929, sample SAMN08275524) | rhizosphere metagenome | isolation source: Rhizospheric soil replicate 1 | host: Colobanthus quitensis and Deschampsia antarctica | place: Antarctica: Devils...
CTTCTCACCGCCGAGGACGCCGCCGATCTGGCCGCCGACTTCGCCACCGACGGTACCGCCCTGCTGCCCGCCGACGACGCCACCGACCACACCGCCCGCGACGCCGCCTTCCTGCGCGCCGGGAGGATCATTCGACGGCTCGGCGGGCGTGGGATCGACCTGCGCGATTCTCGTCGTCGGAGTGGGGATGTTCACTTTCGGGACTTCCTTCGGGATCTCCCGCGGCTGCACGAACGTCTGATGCGTGACCTGCACCGGCTTCACGACTTTCGGAGTTGACGAGGCATGCGAGGCCGCGGGCGGAGGGGGTGGAGGTGGAGGGGGCGGCGGGGCCGCTTTCGACGACAGATACGCATGAATCGGCTTGTCCTCGGCCGCAACTTTTTGAGTCGCCTGCGTGGAGATGAAAAGAATCAATCCGATGATGGCGCCATGCACGCCGAGTGAGGCCAGGGTGGCTTTCCAGCCGCCTTTTTGATGTTGTTTTCCGGATTCCAACAGCTCGTTCTGAAGGTCCATTGAGTAGTCGCTCCTCGATTCGTCTTCTAGAGGTTATTTAGCAATATCGCCGCCAACTGTTTACAGCGTTTTGTAGCTGTAGATTCAATGAGTTACCCGCGCATGTTAGAATGCCGGCAATGCTCTGTAAACGCAGCGGCTGGAAGCTCGTCAGTGTCCTTTCCCTGGCGGGCTGTGCCAGCGCGTTCATCCCGTTTCCGCCGGCTTGGGAAAGCGTCCCCAAAGCCGCTCCCGCCGGCGACTATTGTTCGCATTTCGAATGTGCAGCAAATATCCGCCTGGCGAACATTCGCGTCGCGGACAATCAGCTCTTCAACGGCAGCAAAGCTCTGACCCCGAAGTTCGCGGCCATCGATTCCTACGACGTCTCTTTCGCGAGGAAAGAGATCGTCTTCTCCGCGAAACGGAAGGAGAGCTTCGACATCGGACTCGTATCGATGGACGGAAGCGACATCCACTGGATTCCGGAAGATCCGCTCGATGAAACGAGCGTTCAGTGGGCGCCGCGCGGCAACAAGGTGAGCTACATCCTGCACACGGCGACCGGCAGTATCGTGCGCACGGTGCACATTCCGACCGGTACTCCCCTCTCGACCGATCTGCCGACGACGCAGATCGACGCGATGAGCTGGGAGCCGAAGGCGGAGCGGTTCGCGCTCGTCGTCGAGTCGCCGGACACGTCGCCGCACGTTGTGTCGATGACCTACGCCGGCGAAAAACGGCAGGACATCCTGCCGCCGTCCGATCGTCTCGACGTCGTTGTCGAACCGATCGGCAGCGTCCTGGTGATGCGTCCGAACGCAATGCGCTACAACGAGCGGTTGCCGCTCGTGGTCTGGTTCGACGACAAGCCGTTCGCCTGGAGCGATGCCCGGGCCGCGCTCGTGCGCAATGCGCGCGTCGCCATCGCCATCGCGCCGAAGGTCAGCGCGGCATTCTGGAGCGAAGTCAACGCCGTGCCCTGGATCGACAACACGCGGACTTACGCCGTCAACGCGCGGCAATCAACGAACACGGCGACCATCATCGCGGGAGACGCGGCCATCCCCGCGCATCGCTTCGTCCGCCGCGGAAACACCCTCTTCGTTGCACCCGCTGTCGTACAATCGTTTGCCGCCGCGTACATCGCGGACGACCTGAAGGGAATACCCCCGCCGAATGGCCGTCGATGAAACTCAAAAGAAATCGACGATCCGTGAGTACTACGAAGCGCTCCTGATCGCCGTCATCTTCGTCAACTTTGCCCGCATCTTCGCCTTTCAGGCGTTCAAGATCCCCACGGGATCGATGGAAGACAACCTGAAAGTCGGCGATCACATCATCGTCAATAAGTTCATCTACGGCCCCGGCACGACGCTCGGCGGGATGCTGCCGCTGCGCGAAATCCGCCGCGGCGACATCATCGTCTTCCGCTATCCGCTCCAGCCCGACACCGACTTTGTGAAGCGCGTCATCGGCCTGCCCGGCGACACGGTGGAAGTGCACGACAAAGTGGTCTCGATCAACGGTAAGCCGATGGCCGAGCCGTACGTGATCCATGTCGATCCGATGATCTATCCGCCGAAGCCGCAGCTTCCGGAGCCGTATCGTTCGCGCGATCAATTCGGCCCGTACAGCGTCCCCGAGGGGCAGTACTTTGCGATGGGCGACAATCGGGACCGGTCGAGCGACTCGCGCTACTGGGGAACGGTGCCGCGATCAATGATCAAAGGCCGCGCGTTCATGGTCTATTGGTCGTTCGAGGGAACGCCGGCATCGCCCGACGCGCCGCCTTCGGAGCGCATCAAAGAGTTGCTCGGCGTGGCGGTTCACTTCTTCACGAAATCGCGCTGGGAGCGGACGTTCTTCATCGTCGACAGCAAATACCATTTCACACCGGGCCTGACGCCCGAGGGCGAGGCCGGCGAAAGTCCATGAGCGAGGGCGTGGCACCGGAGATCGAAGTTACTGATGATGCAGCGCCGGAGACCGCGGCCCCACCGGACGTGACTCCCGACGAACCCGGCGTCGTCATCGATCGCAGCGACCATCCCATCTCGCGGCGGCGCATTCCGGAGAACGTCCTCAAAGTCCTCTACCGCCTGCATCGCAGCGGCTACCGCGCGTACTTATGCGGCGGCAGCGTTCGCGATCTGTTGATGGACGGGACGCCGAAGGATTTCGACATCGCCACGGACGCGCATCCGGCCGAGATCCGGCGCCTGTTCCGCAACAGCCGCATCATCGGGCGCCGCTTCCGGCTGGTGCACATCATCTTTCAGGACATGCTCGTCGAAGTGGCGACATTCCGCCGCGAGCCGGAGCGCAACGAGGACGTCGAGGAGCTGCTGATCACGGACGACAACACGTTCGGCTCGCCACTGCAGGACGCCCGCCGCCGCGATTTCACGATCAACGCGCTCTTCTACAACATCGCCGACTTCTCGGTGATCGATTACGTCGGCGGCCTCGAGGATCTCGAAGCGAAACGCGTCCGCGTCATCGGCGATCCGGATGTCCGTTTCCGCGAGGATCCGGTTCGGATGATGCGCGCGATCGAGTTCGCCTCACGACTCGGATTCGAAATCGAGCCGGCCACGTATGCCGCGATCCTTCGCCACAAGAACGACATTCTGAAGGCATCGCCGCCGCGTGTTTCCGAGGAGATCCTCGATCTGCTCCGGCGCGGCTGGTCGCGCGGCGCGGTCCGGCTGCTGGTCGACAGCGGCCTGCTCGAACCGCTCCTCCCCGAAGTCTGCAAAGCGATCGCCGGCGACCGCGCGCCGTACTTCTGGAAAATGCTGGAAGTGCTCGACCGCACCGTGCAGGCCGGCCGCAAGATCTCCGATCCGGTGATGCTCTCGGTCATGTTCCTGCCATGGATTCTCGAAGAACTCGAACGCGAAGAAGCGGGCCGCGAGTCGCGCATGAAGATCGGCGAGGTGATCCTCTTCATCCGCGAACTGATTCAACCGATCTGCACGCGGATGTCGCTGGCGGCGGGAACGCGGCACCAGATCGAGACCGCGCTCGACACGCTCTGGCGTCTGCTGGAACCGCCATCCGACCGCCGCGCGCAGTTCCGTTTCGTCTACCGCGAGCCATTCAACGACGCGCTCGCGCTGCTGGAGTTGTACGCGCTGTCGTCCGGCAAGTACGTGGACGTGTTCCGGCAATGGCAAGAGTTCGCGCAACGAGTGCGCCGCGCGGCAGATGCCGAGGCCCCGAAAACTCCCACCAAGCGACGCCGCAGAAGGCGGTAACTGTCATCCTGAGCCGCCGAAGCTGCGAAGGCGAAGCCGGAGCAGCGTAGGACGGTCGAAGGACCCGTTCCTGCTAACCCGGAGTGCGTTGCATTTCACACGGCAAGCATCAGGAGGTCCTTCGACCGTCCTCCGCGACTTCGGCTTCGCCTCCGTCGCTGCGGCGGCTCAGGAAGACAGCGGTTATCATTTCCGCTCAATGCCCGCACTCCCGATTTACATGGACCACCACGCCACCACGCCGGTTGATTCGCGCGTGGTCGAGGCCATGCTCCCCTACTTCAGCGAGAACTTCGGGAATCCTGCCTCGCTTACGCACGAGCATGGGCGGCGGGCATCGAACGCGGTCGAGGAGTCGCGCTTCAGCATCGCCCGATTTTTCGGCGTTCAGTTGAACGAGGTTTACTTCACCGCCGGCGCGACCGAGTCGAACAACATCGCCCTCAATCTCCTCACCCCAGGCGATCACCTCATCACCTCGGCGTTGGAACACAAGTCGATCGTCGTTCCGGCGAAGCGGCTGGAGAAACACGGCGTCCAGGTGACCCTGCTGACTCCCGATCGCGACGGCTTTCTCGATCCCGATGAGTTGAAACGCGCCCTTCGGCCGAACACGAAACTCGTCGCCGTCGAAGCTGCGAACGGCGAGATCGGAACGTTGCAGCCGGTCGCGGAGATCGGAGCGATCTGCCGCGATCGCGGCGTTCTCTTTCATAGCGACGTTACGCAAGCAGCGGGAAAAGTTCCGATCGACATGACCAACGTCGACCTGGCCGCCTTCTCCGCGCACAAGCTCTACGGGCCGAAAGGCGTCGGCGGAATGATCGTCCGGCGCGGTATCCGCATCGAGCCGGTCATGCTCGGCGGCGGACAGGAAAAAGGAGCGCGCAGCGGGACGGTGAATGTCCCCGGCGTGGTCGGCATGGCCACGGCCTTTCGCATCCGAGGCGAGGAGATGGCCGCTGAAAGCGAATGGCTGACGCAACTTCGCAACGAGTTGTGGGATCGCGTGGTGGACCAGGTGCCGGAAGCATTCGTCAACGGACCGCGAGAACGACGGCTGCCGGGCAATCTCAACGTCAGCTTCGATCGCGTCGAATCCGACTCCGTGATGATGGCCATGCGGCACTTCTCGCTGTCGTCGGGCTCCGCGTGCAGCTCGGGCGAACGGAGCGCATCGCCGGTACTCACCGCGATCGGGGTCCCGGAATCGCTCGCCTACGGCTCGATCCGTTTCGGACTCGGCAGATCGAACACGAAGGAGCACATCGCGCTGCTCGTCGAGGATTTGAAACGCAACGTTGGACGGCTTCGGGAGATCTCCGCGGCGTGAGCAAGCCCGCCTCCGGCTGCATCCTCCTGGTCGATCATTCGCGCGGCTCGCTGCTGTTTCAGGAGTCGATCCTGCGCCGCCGCCAGGCAACGATCGTTACGGCGCTGACCGGCACCGCGGGGCTGGAGATCGCGCGTACCGATCGGCCGCAACTGGTCATGTTCGCGTTCGACCTCTTCGACATGACCGCGCCCGAATTCTGCCGCGAGATCCGCGCCGATGCCTCGACGCGCGCGCTGTCGCTGCTCCTCGTCGGCGAGCGCGACACCCCGGAACAGGCCGACCTATGTCTTTCGGCGGGGTGCAACGACGTCATCTATCGTCCGCTCCAGCGCCACGAGCTCGACTCGAAAGTGGCCCGGCTGACGTCGATCCCATCGCGCCGCGAGCTGCGAACGCTGACGCGCATCGAAGTGTCGGTCGAAAAACACGGCCGATTCATCATCGGCCGCAGCATCAACATCTCCGCCAGCGGCATGTTCATCGAAGTCGATCGCGTACTGCCCGGCGAAGGAAAACTGCGGCTGCATTTCTATCTGCCGGGCGATCCGCGGCCGTTGCAACTCGAAAGCGACGTGCTGCGCGCCGAGTTCACTGGCGGCACGGCAAAGTACGGGGTCCGCTTCACCGCTGCCGATAACGCGGAGCGCGAGCGTATCGAGCGTTTCGTGCGGCGGTTGCGCTCGCGCGAGCTGCTCTGATGGCCGACATTCTCAAACGCATCGACGACGCGGTCGGGCTCACGAAAAATGAGGAGTACCTGCGCGCGCTGACGCTCTTCTTCGACGTTTACGGCGGCGAAGAACCACCCTCCCCGATGCTGTCGTCGAAGACCGCCGCCGGACTTTCGTACTTCGGACTTTGCCTGGCGCTGATGGAGAAGAAATTCAAGCCGGCCATCGATCTCTGCAAGCGCGCCATCGAGCTGCAGTTCTACAACGTCGATCACTACGCGAACCTGGCCCGTGTCTATGTGGCCGCCGGAAATCGCAAGAAGGCGATCGAAACCGTGGAGCAGGGACTGAAACCGCATCCCGAGGATGAAACGCTGCTGAAAGTGCGGAAGCAGCTTGGCCTGCGCGCGCGGCCGCCCGTCCCGTTCCTCGATCGTGCCCACCCGATCAACGTCACTCTCGGCCAGGCGCGCCATGCGAAGCAGGTGTCGACGAAGGAGCCGAAGAAAAAGTGAAAATCCGCTGGGAGCGCGGGCGTCCCGCCCGCTGTCGAGGCTCGGAGCGCCCCCGCCCACCCAGCGGGCGAGACGCCCGCGCTCCCAGAGCCCTCGCATGAGCTCCGTGTCGGTGATCATCCCCACGCTGAATGAGCAGGACTGGATCGCCGGCGCTGTCGAATCCGCATTCGCCGCTGGGGCAGCGGAGGTCATCGTCGCCGACGGCGGCAGCGACGATCGGACGACGCGTCACGCCACCGCCGCCGGCGCAAGAGTCCTCCTGACCGAGCGCATGCGCGCAAAGCAATCGAACCTTGGCGCGCACGCGGCAACGCACGACACGCTCATCTTCCTGCACGCCGACACGCGCCTTCCCGCCGACGCTGCATCAGCCATCGATGACGCATTGCATCATGCGCACTTTGGCGGATTCCGAATCAACTTCATCGAACCGTCGCGCCGACTCGCCTTCGCCGCGGCAGCGATCAACCTGCGCACGCGGCTCACGCGTTGCCCCTGGGGCGATCAAGCGCAATTCATCCGCCGCGAAACGTTTCTCGAAATCGGCGGCTTCAACGAGATGCCGCTGATGGAAGATTACGAGCTCGCGATACGCATGAAACGCCGCGGACTTACGACGATTCTTCCGATGACCGTCACCACCTCGGGGCGTCGTTTCCTCCGCAAAGGGCTCGTCCGCACCGCGGCGCGCAACTGGCGGACGGTGATCGCGTATCGCATGGGCGCCGACATCGACGACCTGGCGCGGAGCTACCGCCGATGAACTGCTACATCCTCATCGGCGGCCGTTCGCGGCGGATGGGACGTCCGAAAGAGGAGCTGTTCCTCGACCGCGTCGCGAGCGCAGCAGCCGCGGTGTTCGAAACTGTGATCGCAGTGCAGAGGAACGGCGGAGCATCGGCATCGATCGACACGATCTACGAAAGTCCGCACGATGATCAGGCGCCGGTCTTCGGCGTCGCGCGCGCACTCGATCACGCACGCGAACGATGCTTCATCCTCGCCGTCGACTATCCGCTCATCACGACCGCGATCCTTCGCTATCTGCGCGAGCGATTCGAATCGTCGCCCGCATTCCTGCTCGCCCCGATCTGGAGCGGCAAAACGCAGATGCTCTGCGCCGGCTACGGCCCCGAGCTCCTGTCGCGCATCGAAGAGCGCATCGCCGCCAAGCGATACGATCTCCGCGGACTTGCATCCGAATCCGAGACAGAGATTCTGGCCGAGGATGAATTGAGAGCGGCGTTCGATGGCGAGCCGTTGATGAATGTGAACACTACTGAAGAGTTGTCAGTGGCTAGTGGCCAGTGGTCAGGAAAAACAAAGTCTGACCACTGACCACTGGCCGCTGACCACTACAATCACCCCCATGCCGACCGACTTTTCCCATCTCGACGACACCGGCGGCATCTCCATGGTCGACGTCGGCGCGAAGCGCAGCACGTCGCGCGAGGCTGTGGCGTTGGCGACGGTTCGCATGTCGCCGGAGACGTTGCGCAAATTGATCGACCAGGCGCTGCCGAAGGGCGACGTGTTGACCACCGCAAAAATCGCCGGCGTGCTCGCCGCCAAGCAGACGCCGAACCTCATCCCGCTCGCCCATCCGCTCGCCATCAGCTCCGTCGACATCACCTTCGACCTCGATCCGAACGCCGGGACGATCGAGGTCCACTCCATCGTCCGCTGCGAAGGAAAGACAGGCGTGGAAATGGAAGCGATGACCGCGTGCGCGGTCGCGGCGCTCACGATTTACGACATGTGCAAGAGCGCCGAGAAAGGGATCATCATCGAGTCGCTCCAGCTCGTGCGCAAGTCGGGCGGCAAGAGCGGCACGTGGGAACGAGGCTGATGCTGAGGCGTGTCGCGCTGCTTCTCGCCGCCACGCTTGCCTCGACCTCGGGCGCGCAAGTCCGCGACAACGTCACCCTCGAAGTCGTGCAGGTGCCGGTCTACGTGACCACGAGCGACGGCCAGCCCGTGCGCGGACCTACGAAGGATTCGTTCACGCTGCTCGTCGAGGGGCATCCGTCGATTTCAAATCAAAACGGATCGCCTTCAACGGTTCCGCGCGCGTCAACACCGGCTACGTGACGTTGCGCGAACCGTTCGAACTTCCGCCCGGGAAGCACACCGCGAAGGTGCTGCTGCGAATCGCCGGCACAAAGTCGATGGGCTTCGTCAAACGCGACTTCGCGGTGGAATGATGTAGTACAGACACTCTTGTCTGTGCTTTCGTCGGCGTAGCCGGCATCAGAACCGTAGCCCACGCCTTCAGGCGTGGGTCGGTTCTCCACGCCGGCTACGCCGACGGAGTGTCGCGTGATCGCGCGCGGAGGCGCGCTTCGACAATCCAGCCCCGCGCTCGGCGCGGGGTAACGGGGCGTGATCGAAATTCGTGGCCGCGGAGGCGGCCACGAATTGCGCGCGTTGCAAAAGCACAGACAAGAGTGTCTGTGACCGTCACTCCAAAATCTCGGCCTTGTCGCCTTCCTCGGTGAGCCACACCTTCCGATCGCCGGCGCGGCCCTTCGCGAGCAGCATGTCGATCGTCGCATCCGCGCCATCCTCGGCGACGAGGACAAGCTGCACGAGACGCCGCGTATCTCGGTTCATCGTCGTTTCGCGGAGCTGCAACGGATTCATCTCGCCGAGGCCTTTGAAGCGTTGGATGTTGACCTTGCCGCGGATTCCCTCGGCTTCGATGCGCTGTAGGACGCCGTCGCGCTCCTGGTTGTCGAGTGCGTAATAGACGTTCTTGCCGACGTCGATGCGATACAGCGGCGGCATCGCCACGTGAATGCGTCCGTCGGTGACGAGCTTGCGGAAATGGCGGACAAAGAGCGCCGTCAACAGCGTCGCGATATGCGCGCCGTCGGAGTCGGCGTCGGCGAGGATGCAGACCTTGCCGTAGCGCAGTCCTTTCACGTCATCGCTGCCGGGATCGACGCCGAGGGCGACGGCGATGTCGTGGACTTCCTGCGATGAAAGGACCTCGTTGGGATCGACTTCCCACGTGTTCAGGATCTTGCCGCGCAGCGGCATGATGGCCTGGTACTCGCGGTCGCGGGCTTGCTTGGCCGAACCGCCGGCGGAGTCGCCTTCGACGAGGAAGAGCTCCGTGAGATTGAGATCGGTCGAGGTGCAGTCGGCGAGTTTGCCGGGCAGCGCCGGACCACTCGTCATCTTCTTGCGCTCGACTTTCTTCCCCTGCCGCAGGCGCGTCATGGCAGAGGCGATGGCAACCTGCGCGATGCGTTCGGCGTCGGCGATGTTGTTGTTCAACCAGATCGAAAACGCGTCCTGCGCGACGCCAGAGACGAATGCCGAGGCCTCGCGCGATGAGAGGCGATCCTTCGTCTGTCCTGTGAATTGCGGCTCGGTCATCCGCAGCGAAAGGATGTAGCCGCAGCGCGACCAGACATCCTCAGGCGCGAGCTTGACGCCGCGCGGCAGAAGGTTGCGAAGCTCGCAGAATTCGCGAATGGCCTCCGTGAGTCCGGTGCGGAATCCGTTGACGTGCGTGCCGCCCTGCGCCGTCGGAATCAGATTCACGTACGACTCGGTGACGAGATCACTCGGATCGGCCTCGGGCAGCCAGACCACGGCCCAATCCACTTCCTCGTTCGATCCCTTGAACGTGCCGACGTACGGCATCTCCGGAATCGTCGTAAGTCCGGCCAGCTCCGACATCAGATACGCCGGAAGTCCGTTCTCGTAAAACCACTCCTCGCTCTCGGTGGGATCGGATTCGCTGATGAATCGCAGGCGCAGCCCCGGCGCGAGAACGGCCTTGGCGCGCATGACGTGCTTGAGCCGCGGCACGTTGATCTTCGGCGTGTCGAAAAATTTCTCGTCCGCCCAGAAGTGGATGGTCGTCCCCGTGTTCCGCTTCCCGCCCTGCCCGATGATTTTCAGCTCGTGCTTCTTCTTGCCGTCGGCGAAATCCATGAAGTACTCGTTGCCGTCGCGGCGGACTTTCACTTCGAGCCGCTTCGACAACGCGTTGACGACGGACACGCCGACACCATGCAGGCCGCCGGAGAAGCGATAACTCTTGTCCGAAAACTTGGCGCCCGCGTGCAGCCGCGTGAGGATGACCTCGACGCCGCTGACGCCTTCGCGCGCATGTTTGTCGACCGGCATCCCGCGCCCGTCGTCGGAAACGGAGAGCGATCCATCGTCATGCAGCGTGACGACGATTTCCTTGCAATGCCCGGCGATGGCCTCATCCGCGGAGTTGTCGATGACCTCCTGCGCGAGATGGTTGGGCCGCTCGGTGGTGGTGTACATCCCCGGCCGCTTGCGCACGGGCTCCAGACCGGTGAGGACTTCGATGGCAGAACTGTCGTAGGTGGTGGTCATGCTTTTCGCGTGTGGTCCGCCCCGCTCCGCGCATCACGCTCTCGCCCGCGCGGGACGATGACGATGATAGCAGCGACTGTCATCCTGAGCCGCCGGAGGCGTCGTAGGCGAAGCCGGAGCGCCGCAGGACGGTCGAAGGATCTCAAGTTACGCGGATTCGCCGGAGCCGGGTTTCAGCGAAGTTTGCGCAACTTGAGATCCTTCGGCCGCGCTTTGCCGGCCTCAGGATGACAGGTTGCGCGCGTTGCGCGAACCTGTCACTTCACTGCGATCGACCTTGCCTGTTTCACGTCCGTGATTCCGCGCATCGCCTTCTCCAGCGCGTCCTGCAGCAGCGTGCGCATGCCTTGTTGCATCGCGAGTTCGCGTAGCTCGTTGATCGGCGCGCGACGTTGGACGGCGCGTTTTACTTCGTCCGTTCCGGTCAGCAGTTCGTGGACGCCCATGCGGCCTTTGTAGCCGGTGTTGTTGCAGTTCGAGCAGCCTTTCGGCTCGTAGAGCAGGAAATCCGGCGAGTACTTGATGCCGAGGTCGGGGAAGAAATCGCGGCCGTAGATTTCCATCAGCTCGTCGAACTCCTCCTCGGACGGATGATGCGGCGACTTGCACTTCGGACAGAGCGTGCGGATCAGGCGCTGGGCCATGATGCCGAGGAGCGCGTCCGCGAAATTGAACGGATCGATGTTCATGTCAAGCAGACGCGAGATCGTCTCCGGCGCGGAGTTCGTGTGCAGCGTCGAGAACACCAGGTGTCCCGTCAGGGACGCCTCGATGCCGATGGCGGCGGTTTCGTGATCGCGCATCTCGCCGACCATGATCACGTCGGGATCGGCGCGCAGGAACGAGCGCATGGCCGCGGCGAAGGTGAAGTCGATCTTCGGCTGCACCTGGACTTGCCGGAGTCCTTTCTGCGTAATTTCGACCGGGTCTTCGGCCGTCCAGATCTTCATGTCCTCGGTATTGATCGAGCCGAGGGCGGAGTGCAGCGTGGTGGTCTTGCCGGAACCGGTTGGACCGACCACGAGGCAGATGCCGTACGGCTTGGCGAGGATCTCTTTGAAGTTTTTCAGATTGCGTTCGCTGAATCCCATCTTCTCGATCGGCAGCGGCTTCGACGCGGCCAGGATGCGCATGACCACGTCTTCGTTGCCGTTCGTCGTCGGGATCGTGGCGACGCGCAACTCGATCACTCCCTTCGATGATTTGAAGCGAATCTTGCCGTCCTGCGGCTTGCGGCGCTCGGAGATGTCGAGCTTGGCCATGATCTTGAGGCGCTGCACGAGCGCGTTGCGATGCGGGCCGGGGATCTCCATGAATTTCGCGCAGTCGCCGTCGACGCGCAGCCGGATCAGACAGGGATTCTTGGCGCCGTCCGGCTCGACGTGAATGTCCGAGGCGCCGCGTTGGGCTGCTTCGAGAATGAGCTGGTTGGCGAGTTTGACGATGCCCGAATCGGTCTCGTCGATCTCGTCCTTGTCCTTCTCCTCCTCCTCGGCATTGCCCTCTCCTTCGCCGAGCTGGTTGAGGATCTTGGCGAGGTCCGCGCTGTCGACCGCCGACTCTTCGACCTCGCCGTACGACGCGGCGATGTAGGCGAGGATCTCGTGCTTCATACCGACCCAGAAGTCGTAGCGCGGCGAGAGATTCATGGCGCGGATGGCGTCGAGGCGCGTGAGGTCGTGCGGATCGTCGACGGCGATGACGAGCACGCCCGGCCGCCGCTCGATCGGCGCGCAGACGTACTTTTTCCACATGTCGCTCGGCATGCGCTCGCGGTACTCCTGCGGAATCGTCTGCGTCCCTTCGTATGAAAAAAAGCTGGCGCTGTAGAACGCGGCCAGCGATTTCCCGAGCTCCTCCTTCGGGACGTTGTGATCCTCGATCAGGACCTTTTCGATGGTGGTGTTATTGACGCGCGCGCTGGAGACGGCCGCCTCGATGTCTTTTTCGGAGACGATGCCTTTGTCGACGAGCGCGCCGAGTCGCGAGGGCTTGGTCTGCCGCGAGGCGCGATGCTGGTTGTAAAACGCGATCCCGAGAATCCGTCCGATCTCCTCGGCGGCATCCTCGTCCTGCGCCGTGAAGGCGACGCCGTGCCGTTTGTTGATGAGCTGCACGACGCCGAGCAAGTACTTCTCGAACAGGATCGGCACCGCGAGCACGGCTTTGGTGCGGAAGCCGGTCTGCTTGTCCCATCGCTGATCGAAGCGCAGATTGGCGTGGAACTTCCCCAGCTCCGCGGCGTCATACGCGTCCTTGATGTTGATGGTCTTACGCGCCAGCGCCGTGAATCCGGCGATCGACGCGAACGACTTCGGCACCCGAATCTCTTTCGGCATGTCGCCGACCTTGGTCATCGAGTACAACTCCTGATTCTTGGTATCGACGGCGTAGATCGTGAGCCGCTCGGCATCGAGCAGCTCGAGGATCTTGTCCTTGAGCGTCATCAGAATGTGCGGAATGGACTCCGCGGCATTGATCTGATTGGTGATTCCGGTGAGCTTCTTCCGGTACTCGAGCTCCCGCTCGAGCGAGGACGACGCGGTCTGCACGGTCATGGGTGATCTCTCCGATTCTGGTGGGCGAAAGGATAGCGCAGAGGGAACACGTATACTCGGAAGCCGTGCCGTCGTTCGAGAATGCGCTCCGGACCGTGAACGCAATGAAGGAGGCGGGCGTGATCTCCGAGTACGCCGTCGCCGGCGGAATGGCCCAGGCGTTCTGGGTGGAGGCTGTGGCGACCTACGACCTCGATGTCCTGGTCGCACTACCGCAACCGGACGGCATCATCGTGTCGCTCAGCGCGATCTACGACTGGGCGAAAGACCGCGGGTTTGCGACGGGAGGTGAGCACGTCGTGATTGGCGACATACCGGTGCAGTTCCTGGTATCTCCGGGACCGTTGTCGGACGAAGCAATAGAGCAGGCCGCGACGCTGCGGTTCGGTGGCACAGACGTTCGCGTGGTCCGGCCGGAGTATTTGATCGCGATGTATTTACACGGCTCAGCGCGAACGCGGCAGCGGCGCGAGCGGGCTGCGGTACTTCGCGATAATGCCGGAATCGATGAATCATTGCTGCATGAACTCATGCAACGATTCAGTCTGGAGTTCTGAAGATGCCGGCGCGTCCAAGCGATGAACTGATGCAGTCAATCTATGCGTCGAAACGCGCGATCCATGCGGAGCATCGCGCGCTGCCGTTGCCGGAGAAGGTGCGGCAGGTCGTCGAGCTTCAGCGAATCGATTACGAAATGCGTCTGCAGCGTGGCGAGACGCCCGAGTGGTGGCAGCGTCCGTGGGAACCGTAACGAGCCTCCGCGGCCTTCGTGGGACAATCGCCGGCGCCCGTGACGACGACCGACACTCCCGCCCTCACCCCATGCACCAACTGCGGAGGACCATCGTCGGACTATTGCGTCCGCTGTGGCGAGCGGCAGCCGGGGCATCACGATCTGTCCGCTGCGCACTTCGCGCATGACGTCGTGCACGAGTTCGTTCATCTTGACTCGAAGCTGTTTCGGACGTTGCGCGACATCGTGGCGAAGCCGGGATTTTTGACCGCGGAGTATTTCGCGGGGCGGAAGTCGCGGTACATCCCGCCGCTGCGTCTGTTCCTCACGCTGTTCGCGTTGCAGTTTCTCGCCTTCACGTTCTATCAGCCCGCGGCGGTGTACACGATCGCGTCAATGAAGAAGTTCGACAAGGCTGGGGCGCTCACAAGGCTGATCGACAAGCGCGCGGCGAAGCTGCACCTGACGCGCGAGGACACCGAGGAGCGCGTCGATGAGCGATGGCACAAGAACTACTCCCTGCTGCAGCTCCTGAACATCGCCGGCGTGGCGGTCGTGCTCAAGGTGCTGCATCGCAAGCGATACTTCGCCGAGCATCTCGTCTTCGCCGCGCACTTTCTGGCGTTCTCGTACATCGTCACGCTGGTGGTCGATTGGCCCATCTACGCGTTCGCCGGATTTCAGCCGGGACCGCTGCAGAAGATCGTTTCGGCGGTGACCATCGGTATCCAGCTCGTCTATCTTTTCATCGCGCAGCGGCGCTTCTACTCCAGTGGCCGCGCGCGGACAGCGATCAAAACCGTCCTGCTGGCGGTTGGACGCTGGGCATTGATCGTCGTGCTCATGGGTGGATCGCTCTTCACCGCGATGCTGATGGTTCACTGATCTTTCGCGCCACGAGCAGCAGCCCCGGTCCGAACGGGACGAAGGAGAAGAGCCGGTCGAGCGAGAAGATCGCGCGTACGGCGTTTACGAGCATTCGCGAGCGTCCCGCGCGCGCGACGGAACGAAGCGCGGCGTCATCATTGATGGCGAGCCCCGCGCGGCGTTTGTTCATCGGCAGGATCACCAGCGTGTCGTAGACGAGCACGATCGGGAAGCCCCAGAACGACGCCTTTTCGATGCGCATCGAGACGGCGCGAAACAGTGACGTGAGCTGCTCGCGCGTGTAGCGGCGGCGATGTTCGTAGTAGTCGTCGCTGGCGGTCCATAGGCTTTGCAGCGCGGGTACTGTAGCGATGCAGGTGCCTCCATTATCGAGAACGCGCGCGATTTCGCCGACGGCCGAGGCATCGTCGTCGAGGTGCTCGAGCGTCTCGCCGGTCGTGACGCCGGCGAAGGCATTCGATCGGAACGGGAGTTTCGTCATGTCGCCGATGACTGCGGGGATGCCGAGTGTCCTTCGCACGTGGAGCGCCGCTTCGAAGGAGTAGTCGATCCCGATGACCTCAAATCCGCGTTGCTGCATCCGTCCGGCGAGCTGTCCGAGGCCGACCGCGGCGTCGAGCACGCGGGCGCCGCGCGGGAGTTTCTCCACCTCGCGCAGAATGATGCCGAGGCGGTACTCGTGCCGAGGGCCGAACATCTCGGGCTGCGTGCCCCATGCATGGGTTTTGGAAGTCATCTCAGAGTCAACGACGAGCGGTTATCTCCGCTATACTTGCACAAACTCATTTGCATATGTGGGGGCGGATATGACGACTCGTGGCCTTGTGCTCGGCGTTCTCTTTCTGTTGGCACTCGCGGTGCCGGCGATGGCAACACACATACCGGAATCGACGGAACTCATCACATACGCCAGCAGCCTGCAGCCCGGCGTCGCCGCCACCGGCACAATGGGTTGGGGCAACACCCCGCCCAAGGGATACGCCTGGTATTGCTTTGACGTGACGAGTGGGACGGCTGTCGCGCTCAACGTAACGAAGACCTCGGGGGATTTGAAACCGAACCTCGGCGTCATGCGAGGACTCGCCGAAACCGGAGGCAAGGCCACGCTCCCAATTATAAAAGCGACGAACAACCCGGACCAGGACCAGACCACGCTCGCTTTTACCCCGGATTTCACCGGCCCCGTAACGCTGTGGGTGTCGACGTTCCTCGGGGAAAAGAGCGGCGCATTCTCGGTTACGATGACCGGCGGCACGGGACGCTCGAGTTGTGGTGCCGTCGAATCCGGTCCGACGACCTCGCTCACCATCGTTCCCGACGCCCCGTCGTTTGCCGTGGGTAACTCGCAAACCATCAAAGTTCCGGTTCAAGTGTTCGCAGCGTCGACGGTCACGAGCGACATCGCCATCAACGCCGGCGGTCTCCCGGATGACGTTCACCTGTCGATCGCGCCGGCCGTCCTCGCAGCGCGCAGCGATGGCAAAGCGACGATCACGATCTCCACCTCGGCCAGTACGTTTCCTGCGACGTACGTCGTCTACCTCATCGCCACGAGCGGCGAACAGACGGCGTCCAACAGTTTTCTTCTCGACGTGATCTGCGACCCGCCGTTCATCCTCGGACTCGACCAGCCGAAGGGATCCACGGTCGGTCTGGGCCGGCCGTCGCAGCTTTCCGTGAAAGCGTCCGGCAGCGGACCGTTGACCTACCAGTGGTTCACCGGCGCCAGCGGCCTGGTGAACTTCCCGCTGCCGGGAGGCACATCCGCGAACTTCACCACCTCGGCGCTCAACGACACGACGTCCTATTGGGTTCGCGTCAGCAATCCGTGCGGGAGCGTCAACAGCCAGACGGCGACGGTGAACGTCTCCGCGAGTGCCAAGCCGGCGGGGCGACGCTGAGTTCGAATCGCATCGGCATTTGAAAACGCCCGGCGAACCCGGGCGTTTTCCTTTTATGATCGCCGGATGCGAAAACTTGCTGTCCTCGGGGTGAGCATTGCCTCACTGCTCTTCGTCTTCGCCCGCTCGCCGGAAGAACGGACGATCACCGATCCCGGCTCGGTTACGTCGCCGCGCAACGCGAACGCGACGCCGGTGCCGATCGACGATCTTTTTTTCAGCCGCAGCGTAACGGGAGCATCGTGGTCGCCGGACGGCAAGGAGATCGTCTTCGGAACGAACACGACCGGCCGCATCAATCTCTGGAAGGTCGCCGCGGCCGGCGGCTGGCCGGTGCAGCTCGCGGTCGCCGATGATCGGCAGACTTCTCCCGTCTGGTCCCCGGACGGCAAATGGATCGTCTGGCAGCAGGACCGCGGCGGCAACGAGGCGTACGACCTCTACGCGATTCCCGCATCGGGCGGTGCGCCCGCCAATCTGACCAACACGCCGAATGTCTCCGAAACGAGCGCTCTCTTCTCGCCCAATTCGAAATGGCTCGCGCTCGACTACAAGGCGACCGCGACGCCGCAGACCGACATCGCCGTTCTCGATCTGACTACGAAAACCGTCCGCAACCTGACGAACGAAAAGACCGCCGATCGCTCCTGGAGCGTCGTGGCCTGGAGCCGCGACGGAGCCACGATTTACGCGAATCGCTCCAACCCCGACCGCACGATGGGCGACGTCTATCGCATCGACGTCGCCACCGGCCGTGCCGACAACCTGACGGCGCACACCAAACCGGCAGACATCAGCGCCAGCGATCTTTCCCCTGACGGCAAGACGCTCCTCATCACCACGAACGAGAGCGGATACAACAACGTCGCGCTGCTCAACGTCGCAACGAAGGCAACAACGGCGGTGACGTCGGTCCGATGGGAAGCCGACTCCGGCGACTTCTCGCCCGACGGCAAGTGGCTCACCTACACGATCAACGAAGACGGCCGCACCGACGTCTACCTCGCGCGATCGAACGGCGCCGACGCGCGCAAGCTTGCAGTCCCAGAAGGCGTCAACGGCACGGCCGGCCGTCCGAGCGCATTCAATCCGACCGGAGATCGCCTGCTCATCTCGCATCAATCCGCGACGATGCCCGGCGACCTCTGGGTCTACGACCGCGGCACCTCGCACGCGTCGCAACTGAGCCGCTCCGCAATCGCCAGCATCGCCTCCGCCGCGCTCCCCGCATCGCAGATCGTCCACTACAAGAGCTTCGACGGCGCCACGATCAGCGCGCTGCTCTGGGTTCCGTTCAATCTCGATCGCAACGGCAAGAACCCCGGCATCGTCCTGCCGCACGGCGGTCCGACCGGCCAGACCATCGACACGTTCAGCCGCAACGTGATCGCGCTCGTCTCGCGCGGCTACAGGGTCATCGATCCGAATGCCCGCGGCGCCACCGGCCACTGGCTGCCCTTCCAGCCCATGACTTACCCGGATCTCGGCCGTGCCGCTCCCCAGGGCGCGGTTTGCGCTGCGACGCTCGCCGCACCCACCGGCCCCGTCGCCCCGCTGCGCCGCGGCGTTACGCGCTTGCCCTACGCCGCGCCCCTCCCAGCTCTGGCATCCGGGCAACCTCCGCCCCCCCAGG
>ERZ1739052.60-NODE-60-length-18345-cov-9.520612_pt1 | contig 18345 bp, 9 predicted proteins | sample MGYA00581761_ERZ1739052 | MGnify/ENA primary metagenome ERZ1739052 (study PRJEB42929, sample SAMN08275524) | rhizosphere metagenome | isolation source: Rhizospheric soil replicate 1 | host: Colobanthus quitensis and Deschampsia antarctica | place: Antarctica: Devils...
CCTCTTCGACCTGATGCTCGGCCGGCACGAGGCTGCCGCTGAGCGCGCGAGCGCGGAGGTACTCCTCGTACGCGCGCGGATTCGATGACCGCGGCTCGGAGGCGTTGCCGGACTTCTGCACGCCGAGCTTTTGATTGAGTCCCGCCACCGTGCGCGAGGAGACGTCGTCGATCAATTTGATGAGATCGGCCCGCTTGCCGTCGATCGTATCGGCCCAGACGTTGTAGCCGGTGCGCGAATCGGTGAGCTGCAGATTTACGCGAACGAGATCGCCGGCGGCGAGGAAGTGGCCTTCGAGAACGCTGTCGACGTGCAACTGGTCCGCGGCGGTCCTGATATCCACCTTCTTGTTGTGGAAGCCGGCGATGGCGGAGGTCGGCCGCACCTGCAGCGATGGAATCTGCTGCAGCTTCGTCACGAGCGCATCGGCCAGACCGACGGAGAGAAAGTCGTCCTTGGTGTTGTTCGAGATGTTGTCGAACGGCATGACCGCCATCGAACGAATCGGCGGCGGCGCCGATGACGGCTGCGGCGTCTCGGGCGGTTTCGTGTGCCGATTGAAGTAGACGATCGCGCCCGCACCGATGACGAACGCGAGGATCGTCAGGACTAAACGAATCCAGCGCGGGCGCGCACGCGTCCGGCCGAGCGACGAGTGCGACCGGCTGGCCGAGGTCGTGAAGCGCGCGGTCGGTGTATCGAGCTCCTCCAGATCGGCGAGCAGATCGCGCGCGGTCTGGTAGCGGTTGTCCGGATCTTTCTTCAGCAGTTTGCCGATGATTTTCGTCGCCGCCGCGGGGAAGGCTGGATCGCGGGCGACGAACGGCTCGGGCTCGGAGTCGCGAATTTTCTCCAGGACCATCAGCGGCGCGTCGGCGTTGAACGGCAATTGGCCGGTCGCCATCTGAAAAAAGATGATGCCGATCGAAAAGAGGTCGGTGCGCGCGTCGGCAGGAATGCCGCGCACTTGCTCCGGCGCGAGGTAATGCAGCGTGCCGAACATGCGGCTGGCCGACGATTCGCGCGACTTCGTCAGCTCCGTCGGCAGCGTCTTGGCGAGACCGAAGTCGAGAATCTTCACCTGCCCGGTCGGCTCGATCATGATGTTGGCCGACTTCAGATCGCGATGCACGATGCCGCCTTCGTGCGCCGCCGCGGCGCCGGCCGCAATCTGCCGCGCGATGCTCAGGAACTCACCGGCCTCGATCGGCCGCCGCCGCATCCGCTGCGAAAGCGTTTCGCCCTCGCAGTACTCCATGACGATGAACGGAACGCCTTCGCCGGTCTCACCGACTTCGTAAATCGTGGCGACGTTCGCGTGTCGGATCGCGGCGGCGGTTCTCGCCTCGCGCAGAAAGCGCGCGCGGCGGTCTTCGGCGGCAAGGTCTTCAGCGTGTAGAACTTTGATCGCCACCAGCCGGTCCAGCCGCTGATCGCGGGCGAGGTACACCGTCCCCATCCCGCCTTTGCCGAGAATGCGCACAACATCGAAGCGGTCAACGCTTTGCGGGAGATCGGACACGAAGCGCGCGCATTGTACGACGCGGTCATGGTCAACTTTCTGACCACGGTTTTCGAAGGCAGGGTTATATTTGACCCGTTAACAGAAACGTATCAGAGCCAATGACGACAACTGCCGAGCCGACGACCGAACCCGCGCTGCAGCTTCCCGCCCGCTACCAGCTCCGCGCGATTCTCAAAGAAACAGCGTCCACGTGCGTCTACCGCGTCTTCGACGTTGCCGACAACCAGGACGAAGCGATCAAGATCCTGCGCCACGAGCTCTCCGAGCCGCAGCAACTGCTCCGCTTCAAAACGGAGTTTTCGACGCTTGCCTCGCTCGAGCACGAGAGCATCGTGAAGGTTCGCGAGTACGGCCTGCTGCAGGATCGCTTTCCGTACTTCACGATGGAGTACTTCGCCGGTAAAAGAATCTCGGAGTACTTCGACGGACATAGCTGGCCGGCGTTGTACGACGTGATCCTGCAGATCGCTTCCGCTCTGCACCACATCCATCACCTCGGCATCATTCATCTCGATCTGAAGCCGTCGAACATCCTGGTCGACGAGCGCGGCCGCGCGAAGATCATGGATTTCGGCGTGGCGGTGAAGAGCAGGCAGGTGCTGGACCGGCAGATTCGCGGATCGCTGCAATACATGCCGCCAGAGGTGTTGAAACAGGATCGCGTCGACTCGCGTGCGGACCTCTACGCGCTCGGCATGACGCTGTACGAGACCGTGACCGGCGCGCTGCCCGGCTACGGCAAGCCGTCGATCGAAGTGATCCGGATGCACCTCGATGAAGACATCCGGCCGCCGTCGTCGATTAATCCGCGCGTACCGCCGGAGCTCGAGCTGATCATCATGCGGCTGCTCGAGAAAGATCCGCGGCATCGCTATCCCTCGGCAGCGGCACTCCTGCAGGACGTCGCCGCCGCGGCAGGCAAACGCGCGGACGCGAACGAGTTGCTGGTCGGACGCGGCGAGTTGTTCGCGGCGCCGCTGATCGGACGGAGGACGGAAGTCGCGCAGCTCGCATCGATGATCGACGAGGCGCGCGAAGGGCGTGGCAATGGCGTGATCGTGGCGGGCGCCGAGGGGATGGGCAAGAGCCGCATCGTGCGCGATGCCACGTTGCGTGCGCAGCTCGAAGGAGCGCGCGTTTTCTGCGGACGCTGCCCGATCAATCGCAAGACGATCTATGCGCCGTTCTTCGAGATTTTTCAACAGATGCTGATGGCGGTGAATCCGGAGGCCGACGTCTCCGGTGAAATCCGGCGGCTGCTGCGTCCCGTCGTCGCCGCGGCGCAAGGGGAGGACTCCTCACCCTCTGCCGGCCAGAAGTACCGCCTTTTCAACCGCATCGTGCAGGCGATGCAGGACATGTACGGCTTTCTCAGCGCCAGTTCTTCCGAGGGGGAGGCCAGCGCGTCGCCGCTCATTCTGGTCATCGACGATGTCCAGTGGGCCGATCCGTCGACGGCCGATCTCTTCTCATTCCTCATCGGCGAAGCGCGCCAGAACCGGCTGCTCGTGATCGGAACGCTGACGATCGATTCGTCGACCGAGGCCGCCACGGAACCGGGCGCGCACGTGGCGGCGTGGGAGCTTCGCGCTCGCGAGGGAAACTTCCCGATTGTCCGCGTCGACGCGCTCAGCGAGCCGCTCGTGCGCGAGCATTTGCAATCGCTCCTCGGCGAGGACGACATCTCCGATGATCTCGTTCGCTGGACGATGTGGGAGTCGGCCGGCTCGCCGCTGATCATCCGCCGCGTCGTCGACTACCTCATCGCGCACGGCTACCTGCATTGGGAAGCGAACGGCTGGGTCGCGGAAATGGATCGCATTCAGGGATTGCGCATCCCCGGCGGCGCGGCGTCGATCCTCATGGAGCGCGTAGAGGCGCTGGCGCCTAAGCATCGCGAAGTCATCGAAGCCGCGGCAGTCGTCGGCGAATCATTGAGCGTCGACCTGCTCACCAGCGTTGCGCCGCGGTCGCAAGAGGAGGCATATCACGCTCTGCGCGAGGTCGTCGCGCTCGGACTGCTCGATGAGTCGAACGACACCAGGACGATCACCTTCCCGCAGATTCATCTTCGCGAAGCGGTTTACAACGCGATGACGGAGCGGCGGCGTACGGAGGTGCATCAGTGCGTTGCGGAGGTACTCGAACCCGCGCTCCTCGGCGGCGCGGCGCATCTCCTCGGCCAGGTGGCGTTCCATTACGCACGCGCCACCGACAAGGCCAAAGGCATCCGCTACGCGGTCGAAGCGGGCGACATGGCCATGCGCACGATCGCGCATCAGGGCGCGACCGATTTTTATCGCAGCGCGCTGGAGCTGATGGACCTCGCCGGCGCGGAAGAAGCGCGCAAAGCCGAGGTGCGCGAGAAGCTCGCCGACGCGTACTACCGCAGCAGCGACAACCGCGCGGCGATGCAGGCCTACCAGTTTCTGCTGAAGAGCATCCAGGCGCGCAGCAACGACGACGCGCCGAACGCCGATCTTGCCCGCATCAACAAGAAAATCGGCAAGGTGCTCGCGAAACGCGGCGATCAGGAAGCGGCGCTGTCCTACTTTCAAAACGCGATCGATCACTTCGAACGCCTCGGGATGACGAACGACGTCGCCGAGCTTTTGAACCGGACGGCGTTTCTGCATCGCGAGAAGGATGATCCCGAGGCCGCGCGCGCTTCGGCCAGCCGCGCCCTGGAACTGCTCGATCCGAACGAGCCGAACATCGTCTTCGGCTACGTCATGAACATGCTCGGCGTCATCGAGTACAGCCTCGGCAACTGGCAGAAGTCGCGCGAGCTGCTGATGGACGCGCTGAAAGTCGGCGAGAAGGTCGGTTCCGAGCAGCTCTGCAAAGTCGCGTCGACGAACCTCGGCAACACGCTCTGGAAGCTCGGCGACTGGATCAACGCGCTGCAGTACTACAAGATGAATCTCGCACTCTCGGAGTCCGAGGGCGATCTCTGGGACCTCATCACCGCGTACAACAACGTCGGCATCATCGAGTTCAGCCGCGGCGATTTCGTGACGGCGGCGGAGTACTTTCAGAAGAGCGTGCGCATCGACGAGAAGGTCGGCGCGGTCGAATACGAGGCGCTGGCGCGCGAGAACCTCGCCGAAGCCTTCGAGATGCTCGGCCGCTGGAAGGATGCGCTGGTCCAATACAACCGATGCCTCGCGTTGCAGGGCTTCGACGAGGCGCGGGCGTCGCGATCGTCGGTGTATGTCCCGCTGGCGCGCCTGATGAACAAGAAGGGCGACATCGCCAAGGCGATGGCGTACGCGCAGAAGGCGCTCGCCGCGGCGGAGCGCGCGCGCGACGAAGACCTGGTCGCGGAGGCTTGCTACGTCCTCGCGAACATCGAGGACGAGCGCGAGAACTACGGCGAGGCCGAGCGTTACCTCGCGCGCAGCATGTCGATTTTCGAATCGCACCAGACGACGCAGGGTCTGGCGCGCGCTCACACCGCCGCGGCCAGCATGGCCTTCACGCAGCAGCGCATCGACGACGCGCGCAGCCACGCGGAGCTCGGCGGCAAGTACGCGAGCCAGCTCGACGACCGTTTCACGCTCGCAAAGAACGACTGGATGTGGGGGAAGATCCTGTCGTCGCAAGGCGAGCGCGAAGCGGCCAACGCGAAGTTCGACGCCGCGCGCGCGACATTCGAGGAGTTGCAGACGCCGTACGAACTGGCGCGTCTGCTGTTCGACGTCGGCCTTCTGAAAGATGAGCCGGAAGAGGCGACGCAGACGATCCGCAGCGCCATTCGAATTTTTGAACGCCTCGAAGCAACGCACGACCTCGAGCGCGCCCGCGGAGCGCTCTTCCGCATCAAGCCGGCCGGAAAGGCGCCCGCCAGCGGCGTTGTCGGGCTCTACGAGGTGGTGAAGATCATCAACTCGACGCTGAATCTCGAGGAGGTGCTGAACCGCGTCCTGGATCTGGCCATCCGCCGCGTGCGCGCCGAGCGGGGGATGATCATCCTGCTCGATCCGATTACCAGCGCGCTTCGCACACGCATTGTCCGCAACATCAAAGATACCGAGGGCGGGTCACGGCGGTCGCCGCAATCGATCGTGAAGGAAGTGATCCAATCGGGGCAATCGGTGATCTCGGCCGACGCGCGCGCCGACGCGCGGTTCGTGGAGTCGGAGTCGGTGATCGCCGAGAACATCATGTCGATCCTTTGCGTCCCGCTGGTGATCCGCGAGCGCATTGCCGGCGCGATTTACGTCGATCATCGCGAGGCGCGTCATCTCTTCTCGCAGAAGGATTTGACGTTCATCGAAGCGTTTGCGGATCAGGCGGCGATCGCGATCGAGAACGCACGGCTCTACGAGGAGCTGGAGGAAGCGCGGGCTCGGCTGTCGCTGGAAAACGAATCGCTGCGCCGCGAGGTGCTGGTCGAGAAGCATCTCGACTCGGTGGTCGGCAATTCCGAGGCGGTGGCGAAAATTCAGTTCTCGATCCGCAAGGCGTCGGCCGGACATTCGACCGTGCTCCTGCGCGGCGAATCGGGCACCGGCAAGGGACTGGTCGCCCGCATCATCCACAACGTTTCGCCGCGCCGGAACGGGCCGTTCATCATGTTCAACTGCGCGGCGATCCCGGAGAACCTGGCGGAGTCCGAACTGTTCGGACACGAAAAGGGATCGTTCACGGGCGCCGACCGCCGGAAGCTGGGCCGATTCGAAATTGCCAACGGCGGCACGATCTTCCTCGACGAGATCGGAAAAGTCAGCATGTCCGTGCAGGCGAAGCTGCTCCGCGTCGTCGAGGACAAGGAGTTCGAACGCCTCGGCGGAACGCAGACGCTCAAGACCGATGTCAAGATCATCGCCGCGACGAACCTCGACATCGAGAACGCCATCGAGCAGGGGACCTTCCGCGAGGATCTCTACTACCGCCTCAACATCATCCCGCTGATCCTCCCGCCGCTGCGCGAACGGAAGGACGACATCCCGCTCCTGGCCGAGCACTTCATCCGCAAGATCTGCAAGGACCTCGGCGTGGAGACGAAGCGCCTGGAGCCTGGCGTGCTTGATCTCTTCATGCGCTACAAGTGGCCCGGCAACGTGCGCGAGCTGGAGTCGACGCTTCATCGCGCCATCGTGATGGTGAACGACGACACGATCACGCGCAACGATTTCTACAGCCTCTTCGCGGACGCGGGCATCGCAGTGGCCGCGAGCGGACCGCTGCCGATGCCGACGTCCGTGCTGAATCCGATGGTGGGGCGGATGGAGATCACCAGCGACGTCTACGACGAGGTGATGTCGTCGGTCGATCGCCAGTTGATCGAGCGCGCGCTGGAGTCGTCCGGCGGACGGATCCGCGAAGCCGCCCGCCGCCTCGGACTGGCGCGAAACACGCTGAAATCGAAGATTCAAAAGTACAACATCGTCGCGGCGCGGGACTGACCGCGTTGTTGCGCTGCGCCGCCGCCTCCGCTACCGTCCAACGCCCATGCCCGAAACGATCAACGACTCCGGCGCACGTCGTGTGCAATTCACCGAGGACCGCATTCCGCGCGAAGGGATCGAGGAAACGGTCTCGGACCTGATCGAACTCTACGGCGGCGAGCTGACCGAATCGCAGGAAAGCGAGCGACGCTTTGTCCTGCCGTTGCGCCGCGGAATCGCCGCGGCAGGGGGAGTGGAGTGCACCGTTTCGTGGGCAGCGGGCGACGCAGGCGATGCGGTGGTCACGCTCGTCTGCAACCGCGACGTAGACGCGCCGAAAGCGCAACGAATCGCGCTGCTGGTGGCCGGTGTCATCGGCTCGCTGCTCTTCATGATCTGGCCGTTTTTCCCGCACTCGCGCGAACTCGGCGCCTTGTCCTGGATCGGCGGCATCATCGCGCTGGCCGTCTACTTCATGACGCTGCGCAAGACCAGCGGCGGCATCGCCTACGACTTCCTCCAGCGCCTGGCCAAGACGCAGCGCAGCCGCGCGGCCGCGGTCGAAGCGTGATCTGGATCATCGTCCCGCTGCTCTTGCTGGTCATCTTCGGGCTGTATGTCCGCCGCGAAGCCGAACGGATTCGCGCCGAGGATTTACGGCCGCGGATCGTGGTCAAGCTGAAACTCGCCGGCGACGGGATGGCCACGCCGGCCGAGTTGCATCAGCGTCAGGCGCTCGAAGCAGAAATCGAGAAGCGCAACATCGGCACGATCGTCGACGCCGGATCGGGGGATGGGTGGGCGACGTTGCAGGTGGGGGTCGGGGATCCGAACGTGGCTAGGGAGCTGGTGCGCAACTTGTTGCGCGAGCGCGGTTTGTTGGATCGCTCTGAAATCAGCGCGAAGCCGAGTGCGTAGCGCCAACATGCCGACGCCGGAGGGCGTCTCGGAGGGTAGCCGGCGGTCCGAGCGAAGCGAGCGACCGCCGGAATGGAGACCGCGCCGATTTACGACTCCGGATGGAGTCGCGTATCAAATACAAGGCGGTGTGAATCCCCTCCGCGACCGCTGCCACGGTCGGATACCAACACGCGGCCGGTAACCGGTGGTCGCTCGCTTCGCTCGGACCGCCGGCTACCGAACGAAACGCCTCCGGCGTTGGGTGCGTGGCGGCTTCCGTCGGCCCTACAAACGTCCTGCAATGATCGACTTAGCGATCGTGGCCAACTGCATGTTGGACGTCCCCTCGTAGATCTGGCCGACCTTGGAATCGCGCCAGAACTTCTCGACGGGGTACTCCTTCGTGTAGCCGTTGCCGCCGAAGAGCTGGACCGCCAGCGACGTCACTTTCTCCGCTACTTGCGACGAAAAAAGTTTGGCCATGGCTGCTTCGCGGACAAATGGCTGCTTCGCATCCTTGAGCCGGGCGGCGTTGTAAACCATCAGCCGCGCTGCCTCCAGCTCGGTCGCGGCCGCGGCGATCTGGAACTGGACGCCCTGGAACTCCGCCACCGGCTGGCCGAACTGCTTCCGTTCCTTCGTGTAGGCAATGGCGTATTCGAGCGCGCCGCGGGCGACGCCAATCATCTGCGCGCCGATGCCGATGCGCCCTTCGTTCAGCGTCTCGATGGCGATCTTGTAGCCCTTGCCCGGCTCGCCGACGACGTTCTCCTTCGGCACGCTGCAGTCTTCGAACATCAGTTCGCAGGTCGACGAGGCGCGGATCCCGAGCTTGTCTTCCTTCTTGCCGACCTTGAAGCCGGGGAAGTCGCGCTCGATGAGGAATGCCGTGATGCCCTTGTATCCGGCCTCGGGATTCGCATTCGCGAAGACGATGAAGATGCCGGCCTCGAACGCATTGGTAATCCACAACTTCTGGCCGTTCAGGACGTAGTGATCGCCTTTGTCCTCGGCCTTGCACGCCAGTCCGAACGCATCCGATCCGCTGCCAGCTTCGGAGAGCGCATACGCGCCGACGGTGTCGCGGGCCAGCATCGGCAGATACTTCGACTTCTGATCTTCGGTGCCCCAGCGGATGATGGCGTTGTTGACCAGGGTGTTCTGGACGTCGACCAACACGCCGCAGGAGGCGTCGACGTGCGAAAGCTCCTCGACGACGAGGACCGCGTTGAAAAATGACGAGCCGGCGCCGCCCCACTGGTCGGGGACTTCGATTCCCATGATGCCGAGGTCGAAGAAGCTGGAGATGAGGTCCTTCGACATTGCCGCGTCGTGGTCCATCTGCTGGACGAGCGGACGGATCTTTTCGACCGCGAAGTCGCGGACGCTCTGCTGGAACATCTGCTCTTCTTCGGAGAGCATCGTGAGGGGGGATCCGGTGCTGATTTCCACGGTTTCGGCGGTCATCGGCGCATCATATCGAAACGGTTGGTGCCCCGGGCCGGACTCGAACCGGCACGCCACTTTCGCAGCAGCGGATTTTAAGTCCGCAGCGTCTACCGATTTCGCCACCAGGGCAGGCGGACAAAGGTAACACGTTGACGAACGGCCGCGGCGGAGTTACCGTTCGCGTGCACAAAGTTCGTTGCACTGCTGCGAAGGCTCTAAAAGCGTTGATCAACGGATCGGAGGCGAGAGGCAGGGAACCTGCTCTCAATCCGCGTCGGGTTTCTCTGGCGTTGATCAACGCCTTCGCAGCGGTGGTGAAGGGGAGGCGAGGAGATGGGCGTTTGCAACTGGTGCGGTAGTGCGTTCCCGCTGACACGATCGACGCGCAAGTACTGCACGACGCGATGTAAGACCAACGCATGCCTTGGGCGGAAGCCAAACCGGATTCGCGCAGCCGAGGTCGAAGCGCTCCACGAATTGCTGCAGGCGGAGTTGCCGAGCGCTGAGCTGTTCCGGGAGCGGCTGCGGGCGATCATCGCGCCGCATCTGCCGCCGATCGCGGCCGAGGGCATGCCTCTAGTTCCAAGGCTCGATTGAACTCTTGATGCTTGGACGCTTGGTGGCTGGAGCCCAGGCCAAACAACGCCGCCTCGCGCCGACGTAAAAAGGGCGCCGTTTTACGGGCGCCCTTCCGGGGTGGAGACCAGCCCGTTTTAAGAGCTAACCCCCTGAGTTTTACTAGGACAATCCATCGAAATTAGTACCTCCTCCCCCATGAATTTCCGGCGGACCCGCAACAAGCGCCGCTGCCATGGTTTCAGCAGCCCACCTCGCCAGCGTCACGGACCGGATCGACCGCTCCTACTCGCCCTGTGGTGGAAGGGAGGAGCGGGATCTTGATGTCTCGTCAAAGACTGATTCAAAGAGCGATACGGCCAGCCGCCGCATCAAAAACGTATACTGGCAGGGAAACGCGTGGCGGGGCTGTTTGTTCCAGCTCACCCTCCCGTAGCCTGTCGAGCATGCCGGAGATGATACGGCTTTCGTACGCAATAGCAATACACAATTTCGTTACGCGGTTCTGCTCGCAGACCGCCCAACCCCCTGTGCTACCATGCCCGCTTTCCGGAGCCAATTGAGATGAAACGACTTCCGCTCATTCTCGCGGGATTCTTCGCAATCGCCGCGCTTCCCCTCGCTGCTGCAAACGTCACCGGAAAAATCGCCTTCGTTACGAAGCGCGGCCAGAATCCCGTTCCCGCGGAAACGCTGGTCTGGGTCGAGCGCATCAGCGACGTCAGTTTTCGCCCCAGACCCGGAACGTTCCAGATCGTCACGCGCAATAAGGTTCTCGTACCGCACGTCCTGGCCATTCCGGTCGGATCGACGGTGATCTTCCCGAACGACGATCCCATCTCCCACAACCTCTTCTCACTATCCTCCAACAATGCTTTCGACCTCGGCCTGTACCGCAAGGGCGCCGGAAAGTCGCAGAAGTTCGATGCCCCGGGCATCGTCAACGTCTACTGCAACGTCCATCCGAACATGTCGGCGGTCATCCATGTGATGGCCACGCCGTACTTTGCCTTCGCCGACGCGAACGGCAACTTCTCCGTTTCGAACGTTCCGGCGGGCAAGTACCGTCTGGTCGCGTGGAACGAGCAGGGCGGGCAGAACGAGACGCCAGTGGAGATCACAGGCGCTGCGTCGCCGATGCCGGTTGCGCTGACCCTCGACAGCCGTAACTATCGAGCATCGCAGCACATGGACAAGACCGGCAAGTCGTACCAGGCGCCGAGATCGAGGGAATACTAAGTGACCGTTGAACCGAGCACGAGCCCGGCGCGGACGATGAGCGGCGAAGTGCCGATCCCGCGCAAAGCGCCTGTGGTCGAGAAGGCAAAGTTCCCGCTGGTCTGGAAACTGTTCGGACTGACGGCGCTCCTGATCGCGATCGTCGTCACCGTTGCCGTCGCCATCACCATCCAGCGCGCGAACGCGATCGCGAAGACGACCGTCGATAACTCGATCGCCGGCGCGGCGAAGTTGTTCAAGGAGTTCGAGCGGCAGCGGCTGGGACGATTGGCGCTGCCTGCCGAGTTGCTGGGAACCGATCCCAACTTCGCCGCCTACATCCAGAAGTCGCTGATGGGCGAACCGGCGACACCGCTGCCGGCGACCACCACCACTCCCGCGGCCGCGCCGCAGGTTGCGCCCGCGGCACCGGCGCTCGATCTGACCAGCATCGCCGATCAGATCGAAGAGCGTAGGTCGGCCTTCGGCAGCGATCTCTTCATCCTTCTCGACGACCAGGGGCGCGTCGTCGCCAGGACCGACCAGCCTTCGGTCACCGTGCCGACTTACGAGGATCTCTACAAGGAAACGCCGCTCGTCAAGAACATCGTCGACGATGCGTCGCTCCCGATCTCGAGCGGCGTCATGTCGCTGGGCGGCAAGCTGTATCACGCGGCGGTCGCGCCCGTCGGCACGGGGCAGAACAAGGTTCGCGTGGCGTATCTCGTCAATGCGTACCTGATCGACGACACGTTCGCCAATCGCATTCAGCAGTCGACGAACGCCGGCGTCATGTTCGGCAGCGTTGCCTCGCCCTCGATCATCCGCTCTACAAACGCGCCGAGCTTCGGAATGCAGCAGATGACGGGCGTGGATCAGATTTTCAAGACCGGCAAGACCATGCCGCCCTCGACCGCGGACATCGACGGCAGCAAGTTCGTCATGACCGGCGAGCCGTTGCAGTCCGGAACGCAGACGGTTGGCGCGGCGGTCTTTCTTCGTTCGCTCGACCGCGAGCTCGCGCCGTTCCGCGAAATCCAGAATGCGCTGCTCGTCGGCGGCGGTATCGCGCTGCTGCTCGCGTTCATTTTTTCGTGGCTCATCGCCAAGCGCGTCACGCATCCGATCGAAGAGCTGGCGGGCATTGCGCAGGCGGTCACCGGCGGCGACTACACTGTCCATCCTCCAATCGACCGCAGCGACGAGGTCGGAATCCTCGGCCGCTCCTTCGCCAAGATGATTACGGCCCTCCGCGACAAGGCCGAGATCGAAGAGCTGTACGAGCAGATGGCCGCCAAGTCGGAGGAACGCGAGGGCGTCGGCGCGCCGCGGCAGAATGAAGCCGCCAAACTCGATGAGGGGACGATCCTCGTCACCGATCTTCGCGATCTGCCGGCGACCGTCGGCGAGGGCGACGCAGCGAACGTCATCGCCGCCGTCAGCAAAGCTATGAAGCTGCAGGAAGCGGAAGTCGCGCGGCAGGACGGATTCGTCCGCGAGATCATCGGTCACCGTCTCGTCAGCGTCTTCCGGGGCGACCGCGGAATCCTTCACGCCATCCGCGCGGCCCGCGCCATCAACGAGGAGCTGGACACAATGGGTCCGGGACACATGACCATCGGCGTCGGCATCGCCACCGGCGAGTTCGTGACCGGCTCCGTCGACCTCGAAGGCGACAACGGCATCGCCATCGTCGGCAACGCGCCGCTGCTGGCGGAGCTTTTCGCGTGGCACGCACCGACCGGCTACGCCTACATCTCCTACGAAACGGCACAAGCAGCGGGCGGCGAGATCATCTCGACCTCGACGCGCGAGCAGGTGCAACTCAAGTGGCTTCCCAATCCGCTGCCCGTTGCGTCGCTGCCGCTGGTCAGCCTGACCACGAACATGATGCGCACGATGGGGCAGACTTCCAGCTCCATGGCCGCCACGATGCGCCTCGGCGAGACGATCCCGGGCGCCACCGCGCCGGGCATCGCCGCGCAGGAGCTGACGCCGGGTTCGACGTTCGCCAACCGGTACCGTATCGACTCGATCATCGGCCGCGGCGGCATGGGCGTCGTCTACAAAGCGGTCGACGCACAACTGGACGAAACCGTTGCCATCAAGACACTTCCTGGCGATGTCATGTCGCGCTCACCCGAGGACCTGGAGCGGTTCAAGCGCGAAATCCGTCTGGCCCGCAAGATCACGCACCGCAACGTCCTGCGCACCTACGACTACGGCGAGGCCGAGGGCGTCTACTTTATTTCGATGGAGTTCGTGCGCGGCTACACGCTGGCCGAGCTGCTCGAGGAAGCGCCGGCGCATCAGATGGTTCCGCGCGTCGGCATGGGCATCGCGCGCCAGATCTGCCGCGGACTGGAAGCGGCGCACGAGCAAGGCATTATCCACCGCGACATCAAACCGCAGAACGTCCTCATCGATCACAAGGGCGAGGTCAAGCTGATGGACTTTGGCATCGCGCGGATGGCCGAGGCGCATGAGGGGATGACGCAGGCTGGCTTGATCGTCGGAACGCCGCACTATATGAGTCCCGAGCAGGTGCAGGGCAAGCAGCTCGATCCGCGTAGCGACGTCTACTCGATGGGAGTGATGCTGTACGAGATGTTGTCGGGACAGAAGCCGTTCACGTCGTCGTCGCTGACGGGCGTTCTCACCGCGCACATCACCGAGAATGCGCGGCCGCCGATCGAGTTGCGGCCGGAGATCGGACGCAGGGTCAACGACATCGTGATGCGTTGCCTGGCGAAGGATCCGAAAGTGCGCTACGGAAACGCTGGCGAGCTGCTGCAGGATCTCGACACCGTACAGATGCAGCAGCGCTCCGCCGCCGCGTAACGCCCGGCGCCCGGGTCGTGCGACGATAGCGGACATGTCCGCACCGCTTTCTGCATCACTTCGCCGCGACCTTGGGGCCGTCGAATCGTACGCAACGCTGCTCGGGATGTTGGTCGGCGCCGGCATCTTCAAAGTCACCAGCGACGCGTGGGAACTGACCGGATCGAGCGTGATCCTGGGCTATCTCGTGCTGGCGCCGGCGATTCTGGCGACGTCGGTCGCGTACTCGGTGTTCCTTTCAACGCCGCTCGGCCGCGAGCCCGGCGGCGAGTACACGCATCTCTCGCGCACGTTCGGCGGCTATGGATTGGCGTTCATCGGCATCTGGCTGAAGGTCATTTCGTATATCGGCGCGCTTGCGTATCTGGCTCGCGCGCTCGCCGATTACCTCATCGAACTCCTCGGCGGCGCGCTGCCGAAGACCGCCGCGATCCCGCTCGCAGCGGCCAGCCTCCTTTTCTTTTATGTCGTCCACGTTGCCGGCGTGCGCTGGTTCGGGCGAATCCAGGTGTGGATGTGCATCTTCCTCGGCGTCTCGATTGTGGTGCTTGTGTTGCCGGGACTCTTCAACATCCATATCGCCAACTACAAACCCTTCTTCACGCATGGCGCGGGAGGATTCGCGTCCTCGCTTCCACTCATCTTCTTCGCGTACGCCGGATTCGAGTCACTCGCGCAGACGGCTGGGGAAGTGCGCGATTCGACGCATCGTCTGCCACGCATCTTTTTGCGCGGCATCCTGGCGACGACGGTCATCTACTTTCTGATGTCGGCGGTCGCGTTCGGCGTGCTGCCGGGCGCGGAGCTGCGGCGGTCCGCGGCTCCGATGGCCGAGGCGGCATCGCGGTATCTGCCGATCGGCGCGGCGTGGTTCGTCACGTTCGGGGCGGTGATGGCCCTCACGACCTCGGTCAACGCCACGATGCTCGTTCCTTCGCGCGTCGGAATCATGCTGGCGGAGGATGGGCTGGCGCCGGCGTTCATTGGAAGGATTGCGACGAAGACCGGTACGCCGATCATCGGCCTGACCTTGACGCTCCTCGTCACGCTGCTGCTGCTCGTGAGCGGACAGATCTCGCTCGCGCTGAACATCGCGGTCTTCGCGCTGGTCGTTCTCTACTTCCTGCACAGCGTGGCGTTGCTGATGCTGCCGCGCGCGAATCCGGCGCTCTTCGCCAGCGTCACCCTGCGCATGCCGTTGATGGTGCAGCGCATCGCCGCGGTCGTCTCGCTGCTGTGCATGGGAACGCTGATCGTGGTGCAGCTTGCCGGCGACGTCAGCGTTCTGCGCCGGCTCTCATTCCGCGAGCGCATCGAACACGCATCGCTGACGACGATCGAACTGGTCGTCTTCTGGGGTGCGATCGGCGCGATCCTCTACCTGTTCGCAGCGCGAAAGCGCCGCGCCGCGGCGATCGTGTAGACAAAAAAACGGGAGGGCCGAAGCCCTCCCGTTTCGCTGATGCGGTGAAGTGAGAGTTAGTACGTGAGGCGGAGTCCGAGGCGCATCTGCCAGCGCGATTGGAGATCCGAGATCGAGAACTGGCGTCCCGGGGTCAGCGTACCGAAGACGCGGTTGCCCGCGGTGTCGAGCGTCGTCGAAGGTTCGCGGTAGATCGCCTTGCCTGTCGCTGCGTCCTGACCGGAGTAGTTGATCGGCGTAAAGTTCTGGTTTCCGACGAAGTACACGTTGCCCTGGTTTTTGTCGAAGTAGTGCATCAGGTTGAGCATGTCGAACGTGACTTCCGTGCGCGCATAGTGAAGCGGCAGGCCGAGCGCGTAATGGAAGTCGAGGTGACGCGACCACGGCTCGTGCGACTCGTACTTGTTGAGGATGCGCGCCCTGGTCGGATCGATGCCGGCGAACTTGAGGTAGTTGAACAGGATGTCGTTGCTGAGCGGCGTCTTCGTTCCGCACGGGCTCGTCGCGGTCGGCGCGGTCGAGTTGGACGGGCAGAGGATCACGTTGTTGCCCGGGACGTAGAGCAGATCGTTGCTGAAGTTGCTGTCCTTGTTGATGTCAGGAACACCGGAGATCGTGCCGAGGAGCAGCGAGTACGGACGGCCGCTCTGCGCGTTGTAGTAGAGGCCGAACGTGTGGCTGAACGGACCGGTGTTCATGTCGTAGGTCGCGTTCAGATTGATGCGATGCTTCTGCTCGAAGGCGGAGGTTCCCAGCGTGGGGTTGAAGATGTTGCCCTGGCTGTGCTGGAAGCGCCAGTTGGAAATGGCGCGGCTGGACGTGGCGTCGAACGCCGACGTCGCATGCTGATGCGCGTAGCTGCCGGAGAGGTTGATCCCATGCCAGGGAGCTTTGGACAACTGGATGGTCTCGACCGACTCGGCTCCCTTCGATGTGTTGGTCAGGAACGTTGCGTCGGAGAGCGCGCCGGTGCGGCGCGCGTAAGTCGGCCGGCCGTCGAGAGCGCTGACGCCGGTCTGCACTTCGTTGAGGTTTTTGTAGTAAACGTCGGACTGCGTCTTCGAGTAAACGACTTCGGCCGTGCCGCGGAGACCCCAGAAGAGGTCGCGGTCATAGCCCAGCGTGGAGCGGACAACGCGCGGGAAGTGGAAGTTCGGATCGATGAGGTCGACCGCCAGCGCGCCGGCGGCGCCGAGCTGCGGCTGTTTCGTCGGATCCGCGTTGAACGCCGGGACGGTGCAGTTGGTGGCGTTGCAGGTCAGCGCGACCTGCTCGACGCCCGTACCGGCATACGCATTCGAAATCCAGACGTACGGCGCACGGCCGGCGAAGACGCCGACGCCGCCACGAACCTGCTGCTTCGTGCTCCCGCCCGGATTCCAGTTGAATCCGACGCGCGGCGACCACACCAACTGCTCGGCCGGATGCGTGCCGGTGTTGAAGCCGATGGCGTTCATGACCGTCTGGTTGAACGACGGCGTGTCGTTGAAGCGCGGCTTGTCGGCGCGGAGGCCGAAGGTGAAGGAAACGTTGTTGCTGGCATGCCACTGGTCGTTCACGTACAGGCCGAACTGCTCGGCGCCGAACTGGGTCGGGCGGCGCGGATCGGAACCGGTGGCGTAGCTGAGGCGGTACTCGCAGCCGCCGCTGGTGACTTTGGGGCAGGTCTGGTTCTCGAACGCGGCCAGAGTCGGATAGAAGTAGTAGCCGTTGGCCTCGGAGAGGAAGAGGTTCTTGAACTTGAACAGTTCGTTGTGCGTGCCGACGACGATCGTGTGATTGCCCTTCAGGATCGTGAAGTCGTCGGTGATCTCGGTGATCTTCTGATCGAGCGAGTTCGCGGCCGAGAAGCGCTCCGTGCCCGCGTTCAGCGTGGCGTTCTGGTTCGCGCCGCCGATCTCGATGCTCGGGAACTGCACCGGCGTCGAGCGGATGTCCGCGATGTGCTGGATGCCGACGCGCGCTTCGTTGAAGGTTCCGGTGGTGATGACGCTGTTGAGCTGCGCCACGCTGGAGTTGGTCTTGTTCGCCTGGCTGTAGATCGACGTCGGGAAGCGGAACTGCGAGCCGCTGCGGTTGGAAACGTTGGTGTTGCCGGCCTTGACGTAGTTGTGGCGAAGGGTCAGGGCATTGCCGGCCGTGGCATTGAAGTCGAGCCGGCCGAAGAGGAGGTCGCTCGGCGTAGCCTTCTGGATGTCCCCGAGGCCGCCCGGATCGTAGCCGTACTTGGCGATGAGATCCTGGCGCAGGCGCGCAGCGCTGCATCCCGCAACGCCGCCGCAAACCGCGTCCTGCGTTGCGCTGGCGTAGGTCGTTCCGGCCGAGCCGTCGGCTGAGGTTCCGTCCGGCTGGTCCTTGCGATTGCGCTCTCCGTTGACGAAGAAGAAAAGCTTGTCCTGCATGATCGGACCGCCGAGACGGCCACCGTACTGGCTGTAATTGAATTGAGTGATCGGCTTGTCGGTAATCGCCGTAGTCGTGCCGTTGCCGTTGAAGCAGCAACCCGGCTGCGTGAGGGTGCTCGCATTGAACACCGGTACGGACTTGCCGACTGAACTCTGATTGCGCTTCGTGCCATAGAGCGAACCAGCGAACTTGTTGCTACCAGAGCGCGTGACGACGTTCACGCCGCCGCCGGTGAATCCGCCCTGGCGGACGTCATACGGCGAGACGACGAGCTGAATCTGCTCGATGGCGTCGAGCGAGATCGGCTGCGCGTTTGACTGGCCGCCCGGCGTGCCGGTGGAGGCGAGACCGAACAGATCGTTGTTGACGGCGCCGTCGATCTGGATGTTGTTGTAGCGGTTGTTGCGGCCGGCCACCTGCATCGTCGTGGCAGACTCGTCGCGCGGATCGATGACGAAGTACGGATTCGTGCGCGCGAAATCCTGCAGGCTGCGGTTGAGCGTCGGCAACGCTTCGGTCTGCTTCCCGGGGCCGGTCGACCGCGAGCCGAGCTGGTTCCGATTTGTCCCTCCTCCCCGGCACCCCTCGACCGTGCGCGATGCGCCTACCGCCGC